>Ga0335081_10016513_pt1 | contig 11949 bp, 9 predicted proteins | sample Lox_Sample_35_FD_206713 | JGI IMG/M metagenome (GOLD analysis project Ga0335081, IMG submission 206713) | Soil microbial communities from Loxahatchee National Wildlife Refuge, Florida, United States - Lox_Sample_3.5 | ecosystem: Environmental > Terrestrial > Soil > Wetlands | place: USA: Florida... | reverse complement strand
CCACCAACCCTCCAGGACGCTGTGCGTGAGCGAGCCCTCCGCCAGATAGGAATTGTTGACGTCAGTGATTTCCAATTCACCGCGCGCGGAAGGTTTCAGCGTCCGGATCCGATCAAAAACCGTCTGATCGTACATGTAGATGCCGATCACGGCAAAGGCGGATTTCGGCTGCTTGGGTTTCTCTTCGATTTTGACGATACGATCCCCTTCGAAGACGGGAACTCCGAAGCGTTGCGGATCCTGAACCTCCTTGAGGAGAATATGGGCGCCGCGGGATTGATGCCGGAATTTCCCGCAGGCAGCGGCGATATTCGTTTCAATGAGGTTGTCTCCCAGCACAACGCAGACCGGCTGGGAATCCGCAAAGTGCTCCGCCAGTCGCAGCGCGTCAGCGATTCCCCCTTCGCCTTCCTGGTAAGTGTAGTTGATATGTTTAAGTCCAAAAGCCTTGCCATTCCCCAGCAACCGAAGGAAGTCGCCCGCGCCCTGGCCTCCTGTAACCACCAGAATGTCCTCGATGCCGGCGTTCACAAGCGTCTGGATCGGATAATAGATCATGGGCCGGTCGAAAACCGGCAGGAGGTGCTTGTTGGTAATCCGCGTCAGCGGATAGAGCCGTGACCCCGTGCCGCCGGCAAGAATGATACCCTTCATGATTCTCTCCCCGGACTGGAGGGCACTGCCCCGAAACCTCGCTTCCTAGCCATGGCGCTCCTTCGACCGTTCCTGAACCCAACGGGTTCTAGCCTTGTGAACTCGTCTGTTGCTTTGCTGCACCCATCGCGAGCTTCTCATCTGCCTTGCGGCCGGGTCGCGACACCAATGAATCGACCAATTCGAGGTACTCGTGCTTCCGGACATCCCAGTTGTTTTCCTTCACGTATTCCTGCGCGTTGGCCACCAATCGTTTCCGCAACTCCTGGTCGCGCATCAGCGTCAGCATGCATTTTGCAAGGTCATCCACGTTTTCGGACTGGAAGAATGTCACCCTGGATTCGGTATGGTAGTAGGTGTCCACCTTCGTCCGAGACTGGATTACAGGAACGCCAAGAGCCATGAACTCGAGAGTCTTGGTGCTTACCGCTTCATTGCCGAAGGACTCGGACCGTTTCGGAACCACCGCCAGATCCGCCTGGCTCATAATCTCGGCGATTTCACCCAGGGGCCTGGAGTCTAGAAACACAACTCTGCCATCCAGGTTCAGCTTCCCGGCCAAGTCTTTCAGGTTCTGGAGGGTGGGCCCTCCACCATAAATGTGAAACTCCGCCATGGGGGCCTGGTCGGCGATCTTCGCGAAGGCCTTAACCGCAACGTCCAATCCCTGGTGCCAATTCAGCGTCCCGGGATACATCATGACGAACTTTCCGTTGGCACGGGTACGGGGCCGCAGGTGAAAGAATCGCGGGTCAGGGTAATTGCAGATCGGAGTGCATTTCTCGCGGGGAACGGACCGGGAAACGAGTCGTTCCCACCAGAGGTGATTGGCAATGATGACATGATCTGCCGCGGTGATAGACACCTTTTCGACCAACCGCAGAAGCCGAAACATCAGGGATCTGTTACTGATGTCAAATTTGCTGGCATAAAACTCCGGGAGGATGTCATGGATGTCCAGAATGACCCGCGCCCCGGTAAGCATGGGCAGTAGCGCCGCAAAGACCAGGAAATCCGGCACAGAATGGACATGAATCAGATCATAAGGACGGTCAAAGTGATTCCTTGCTAAAACATAAGCCGAGCGGAAAAGGAACCGCAGAATCCTGAAAAGGTAGCTGAGGGGCCCGCGTTCATCGCGCTCCCTGGCTTGGAGCCGATAGAGTCTCACACCGTCCATGACCTCTTCATTGGGAAAACCTTTGTGCCGGAGGCCGATGACATCAACTTCGTCCCCCCGGTCCGCCAGCGCACGCGCGTATTGCAGGATCCGGGTATCGCTACTGTAAAACGAATAAGCCAGCATGCAAACACGCAAGGTATAAACTCCGCGAAGGGCAATTCGTGCCCTGGAGGACAAAGACCAGGACCTACGATCCGGATTCCAATACCAAGGACACAGGGTTCATTGATCTTGCATGCAACGCCAGATCCTTAGGCGAAAAAATAAGTAGAGATTGCAATGAGCCGTCCCGGCGCATGGAACCAATGAGAGTGCTGACAAGGTTCGGGGGACGGAGGAGGGTGCACTACGTAGGCAGCCTGCTGATCTCCCGGCGGCGATGCATTATTCCGGGAGATCGCTACGCGACTTTGATAACTTCACGTTCCCTGCGAGCCACCGGCTTTCCCAAGAACTCGCAAACCTTGGCGGCGACATGCGCCAGGTCGTCCCGGTTGAGTTGGGGGTACATGGGAAGAGAAAGGATCTCGGATGCCGCGGCCTCACTAGCTGGAAAATCACCCTCGTTGTACCCGAGATGCTGATAAGCCTTTTGCACGTGTAGAGGAATGGGGTAGTGGATTCCGGAGCCGATGCGTGCTTCCGACAGGTATTTTTGCAGCGCTCCACGGTCCTCAACGCGGATAACATAGAGGTGGTAGATCGACTTGGCCCAGGATGGTTCGTAAGGGACCCTTACCGCTTCCCCCGCACCCGCAAAAAGCTCGTTGTAACAGGCTGCGAGGTCCCGACGTTGCGCATTCCATTCTGAGACGTGTCGGAGTTTGACGGTCAGTAGGCCGGCCTGGATGGCGTCCAAACGTCCGTTGTACCCTTCCATATCGTGATAGTACTTCTGGGCTTGCCCGTGGTCGCGGAGCATCCGTACCTTGCGGGCAATTTGCTCATTGCCGGTCGTGACGGCACCACCCTCGCCACAAGCACCCAGATTCTTCCCGGGATAGAAGCTAAACGCAGCCGCCGTCCCCATGGAACCTGCCTTCCGCCAGCGCTTTTCCTTGGCGGAGAAGTACTCGGAGCCGTGGGCCTGGCAGGCATCCTCGATGACCATCAGCCCGTAATGTCCGGCTAATTCCAAGATAGGATCCATGTCCGCCGGCTGACCATACAGGTGCACAGGGACGACAGCCGTGACGGGTGAATGAGTTCGCCGGCTGATCAACCTGCCCGTTTGGGAATCCCTATCGCAAGCGGTTTCCAGGTACTGCCGGAGTTTCACCGGGTCCAGGTTGTAAGTCCTGGGATCGATGTCGACGAATTCCGGCCGCGCTCCGGCTTGCGAGATGGCTTCCGTGGTGGCAATGAAGGTGTTGGGAACGGTAAGGACCGTGTCACCAGCGCCCACTCCGGAAGCTACCAGCGCAAACCGCAAGGCGTCCGTCCCACTGCTGACTCCGATGCAATGAGGCACATCGCAGAATCTGGCGAATTCCCGCTCAAATTCTTCCACCATGGGCCCGCCGATGAAGCCCGCGGTGCGCAAGGCCTTCCTCACCACCGCCAGGATCTCATCTTCAAGTTCAACGTGCGGTGCAACCAGATCAACAAACGCGATACCCTGTGAATTGCTCATAAAGCCGAGTTCCCTCCGGAAGATAGATACCTCAAGACGCGCGCGGGATTTCCGGCGACGATGGCGTTGGGCGGAACGTCTTTTGTCACCACACTACCCGCCCCCACCATGGCGTTCTCCCCAATCACCACCTTCGAGAGAATGGTTGATCCCGATCCGATGGAGGCCCCTCTCTTGACCCGCGTGGTTTCGACCTTCCAGTCAGCTTCGGTCTGTAACCCGCCTGAGGCCGTTGTTGCGCGCGGGTAGGAATCATTAATGAATACCACCCCGTGCCCGACAAAAACGTTGTCCTCAATCGTTACACCTTCACAGATGAAGGTGTGACTGGAAATCTTGCAGTTCTTTCCCACCCTGGCATTCTTTTGGATTTCGACAAAGGCGCCGACTTTGCTGCCCTCTTCAATCTCGCATCCATAAAGGTTTATGAATTTCGCTAATTTGACATCTTTCCCCAACCTTACGTCGGGGGCAATGCAGAGATAAGTGTTCATAGTTCGATCAGTTTCCCCCGTTCCTTGACCGATTGGTCCGCCGCCTCCAGCATTCGAACCACCCTCAAGCCTGCCATCCCATCGTTAAAGGGCGTCTTGTCGTTGAGAATGCAATCCAGAAAATAGGACGACTCCACCTTCAAGGCCTCAACTTGCTCCACTTTTGGAGCCCACATATCGCCCGATCGATAGCTCACGAGCAACTCATAAACGCCGCTGTTGTTGCCGTTGCCCAGCTTGACCCCCCGGTCATAAACCTTCAGCTTTTCATCCGCCTCGAGATCATTCCACACGAGCATCTTTTTCTCGCCACCGATCAACGTAGTCCTGACCTTTACCGGCGAAAGCCAGTTAACGTTGATATGAGCAATGATTTTGTCGGGAAAATAGACGGTGACGTAAGCGACATCCTCATGGCCATTCAAATGACCCTCACCGGTCGCCACCAGCGCCTGGGCCTTCAGCTTTATGATGTAGTCCATGATGGACAAGTCGTGAGGAGCGAGGTCCCATACGACGTTGACGTCGTGTTGGAATAACCCCAGATTCACCCGCGTAGAATCGTAGTAGTAAAGCTGGCCCAGGACCCCCTCGTCAATGAGTTCCCGGATCTTCCTGACGGCTCCGGTGAAAAGGAAGGTATGATCCACCATTATTTTGAGGTGCTTTTTCTCGGCCAATTCCACCAACTCTTCGGCCTGAGCCGAATTTGACGTGAAGGGCTTTTCCACAAAGATATGCTTGCCGTTCTCCAGCGCCTTCTTCGCCAGGTCATAATGTGTCCACACCGGAGTGACGACGGCCACGACGTCGATTTCTTTCGAGGTCAGGATTTCACAGGGGTCGCCCGTCACCTTGACCAATGGGTAGAGCTGCCTCGCCCGCTTCTGGGAGTTGGCGGTCAGATCACATATTGCCACCACCTGGCAGCCCGGCAGCCCCTGGAAGTTCCGAACGACATTCGGCCCCCAGTAGCCAAATCCAACAACACCGATGTTGATCATGAACTGCCTCCTGAACATCCCATCTGGTTCCAACCGTGGATAGGCAACACTACATCACGGGGCCAATACCAGAGAGCCGGGGATTGTCCGCAGTAATCGAAGGATGTGAGCTTAAGAGAGAATTTGACTTAACGAATGAGCAAGCAGCTGGGCAGAAGCCTCTCGGGCGCCTCAGTACGCGCCTTCACCGGAAAAAACCGCACGGGGAGTCTTCAACAAGATCTTCAGATCAAGCCACAGGGACCATGACCTGGCATAACGTAAATCCAAACGGACCATGTCATCGAACTGCGTCCGGCTTCGCCCCAGTACCTGCCATAGGCCGGTTATGCCGGGCCTGGCTTCCAATACCCGCCGCCTGTGCCAAAGGTCATATTCATCACATTCATAGGGGAGGGGAGGGCGCGGCCCAACCAGAGACATATCGCCCCTGAGGACGTTGAACAACTGGGGGAACTCATCCAGGCTACCGCGGCGCAGGTACTTTCCGATGCGGGTCACCCTGGGATCGTCGACTATTTTGTAGGCCGGAGGAGGGCACTCATCACCATGCTTGGGGCGGGCTTTCCCCGATATAAATCGCTTAACGTATTCCTTGTGGATCGTCGGATCACTACTGACGCACATGGTCCGGAACTTGTAGAACGTAAACTTCTTCCCGAATTGCCCCACTCTTGTCTGCCGGAAAAACACGGGGCCTTCGGAAGTCAGTTTGATAAGGGCCGCGATCACGGCAAATAACGGGGAGAGGAGAAGCAGTCCGATCAGGCTTCCGGAAATGTCAATCGCCCGTTTCAAGAGGAGGGCCGCCTTCCGGGAATTCCTGCGCTCGGACAGGTCCGGATAAATGTCCAACTTGGTGGGAGGCCCCGGATCCTTCTCATCCCACTCGTGGGGAAAGACATGGAGCTTGACATCGATGCAATCCACTTCTTCCGAACTCAGCGATTTGCGTAATTCGGTGACGACCCTGCGCAGGATGGCAGCGGGAGTGGCAGCATCTTCGGGAGAATTGACCTCCGTGAAGATAACCCCGACTACAAAATTCTCCCTGAACCACCCCGTTGTATCAGTTTCCCGCACGGAATTCGAAAGAGCCCCGAGTATTCTCTGCAAGGCCTTTTCGCGGGGGGTCATCTGGAAGAGCTTCTCCGCGTCCAGCAACATCAGCAGGAAAGGTTTCCTTGACCGCTCGGTTCGCTTCTGCTCCAGAGAGAGAAAGCGCTTGAACGATGCCTCAGGGGTAATTCCGCAATGCCGGGCCACAGTGGTTCGCGACAACTCCTCCTCAATTGAGGGCCGCCGCCTCATTCTCGATTTCAGATCGAGCGCCAACGTCACCAAGGGTTCACTGCTAAGGCTCATAAACTCGTTTCTCCGTCTCTAAGCAGCGGAGGCGGATGTCATATCCCCCGCGCGACCAATTCGTTACGGCCTGCGGTCAGATGGGCGCCCGGCCAAGACGGCTTCAAAGGCAACGGGAATGTACACCGTAAAGCTCCGCCCTGTGACTTACAGGTACAATCTTTGTAAGCCGACTGACCCTCTTCTATTGCTTTCGGGAAGCACCAATCCGGCTATGTTAAAGGGGCTCGTTACTCGACCCCGTGACACAATTGTTGCGCGCCCATGACAAGTGGCGTTCCACCCGTTGGGACCACATCCCTTTTTGTCTCGATTTAACGGCAATCGGATTGACTCGCAGGGACTCAACGATCTCACGGTCTGGAGAACCCAGCCGTTCATTGGTGAGGGAAGATGTCCCGTCGCAGCTACCGAATTGTGCACCTTCAATCTTATGTCGCCCATGTCTATTTGCCGGTCTAAAGAGCAAGCCATGGGCCAAAGCCCTACAATTGCTCCAATAAGTTCCTCGACCTATCTTATTGTTTTTAAATGTGATTATCGTCCAATTTATGGTTTCACGAAGGCCTTTTGGCGGCAGGACCTCGAGGGGCCCCGATGCTTGCAAAGATTTGCAAACATTTGCGCCCTTAATATCCTCTTTCTCGAACACGGTGTCATTGCCCAAAAACGGACTTTTCGTCACAGTTTCTCCTGCCCACGCTCACTGTAGTAATGCTGATAACTGCCGGCGGAATGTGTTTGCGCGCGGTTAAGGACTACCCCTAGAAGCTGGCTCTTGGGAAACTCCTGGCAGGCCTTCTGCGCCATGTCGAAGGGCGTAACACCAGCCTGGACCAACATAAGCACTCCATCGCAAAACTGCGCCAGAAGTCTGGAGTCAGATACAGGAACCGCGGGGGGCGAGTCTAGAATGATCCAATCGAAGGCCGGCCCAATCCGGTTCATGATTTGTTCAAAGCGGCCATTCCCCAGCAGTTCCGTGGGGTTTGCAGATCGCTCCCCGCCGGTCATGAAGAAGAGGTTATCCGGCGCGCCTCGCTGCAGAGCGCTTCCCAGTTCAACTGCTCCCGAAAGATACTCGGACAGGCCTGGAGATTGTGGGACCCCGAGTATTTTGTGAAGGGCTGAGATGCGCAAATCGCAGTCAATCAAAAGCACCCGCGAGCCGCTTTGGCGTGCAAATGTCTGGGCCAGATTGGCAGCCAGGAAGGTCTTCCCCTCTTTGGGAAGAGGGCTAGTAATCAGAAGCTTTCGCAGAGCCTGGCGTTTGCGTGTCAGGTAGAGAAGGGACCGCAAGGATCGAAACTCCTCAGAAACCAAGGGATCGCGATGGGCGTCCGATTCCGGTTGAATCCCGCTGCCCGCCTTCGTATCGCGGCACTGGCAGGTGGCGAGCAGGGTCTCAACCGGACTCTCCTTGGGTTTGGCCGGGGACTTTTCCGTCGCCACGGCATCGCCATTCGAAGGCACGGGCACAAGCTCGGGGCGAGCTGGCTCCGGCGCTGGCGGGGTTTCGACCCTCGTTGTCTCGGGTGGCAACCCCTGAGCGAGCCTTTCTTGTTCGGCTTTCTTCAACGCATCGTGTATTCGGCTCATATATTTAGTGCCTGACCTTGCCGGGAAGCTCCGTCTACTCTCCTTTTCGCATCCGGTCCATGACTTGCCCAAGGTTTTGAAGGGAATTGACCACGTGGGCGGCCGAGTTCGCCCCCTTTGCCGGCGGCACGCCCGCAACGGGGGAATGGCTAAGTTCGAATTCCTCAGCCACAGTTTCGATAATACCGGCGGACACCGGCCGTGTCCCGTCCGCGAAGGCCGAGATCAGTGCGTGCTCACACAAGAGGTTAATCAACCGCGGAATACCGGACGAATAGCGAAATACCGCCTCAATCGCCTCGTCCCCGAAGATGGACTCACCGTTGCTGCCGGCGACGCGCAGGCGCTCGGCAATGTACCCGTGAGTATCCTTCAGGGACAAGGGCACCATCTTGGACCGAAGGGTGATACGTTGCCGGAGCTGGCGGAGGGAAGGCTGTTTCAAAATCTGCTCCAGCTCCGGCTGGCCGGAGAGGACGATCTGAAGTAGCTTTTCCGTGGCGGTCTCGAGATTGGTCAACAAGCGAATCTCTTCCAAAAGTTCCGGCGAAAGGTTCTGCGCTTCATCCACCACAAGCACGGCAGTTTCGCCGGCGCGATACCGTTCCAGGAGCCATTGATTGAGTTGCAAGAGGACTTGGCTTTTCATTGTGGAAGCGCAGGAAATTCCGAAATCTGCCATGGCGAAATTGAGGAATTGGTTCACCGTGAGCCTGGGATTGAAGATAAAGGCCGTGGCGACACGTTCGCCTCGCAGCCACTCCATCAGTTTGTTCAGGAGAGTCGTCTTTCCCGTCCCAACTTCGCCGGTGAGCAGGATGAAGCCCCTCCGGCGTTGGATCCCATAGGTCAGGCAGGCCAAAGCTTCATCCATCTCTCGCGTCCTGAACAGGAAACGGGGATCGGGATTGACGTTGAACGGGTTTTCCTTCAGTCCAAAGAACGCTTTGTACATCCTCAGATGCCTTTCGAGCCGGCTTCAGAAAGACTGAGATTGCTATCTCTGGAGACCTGTAGCTTCTGCTTCTTATCGCCCGAAAAGAGAGTGGGAACTCGGGCTAAAGTCGGCAGGCCAAGGCAGGCCTCAACATCTTTATCGGTGTAGAGTGTTTTATCCCGCATCTCCATCAACCAAGCCAGGGCCAGTCCTAATCCCAGCCCCCCACCTAACCCGCCCAGGGCGAAGAGGGGACGGTTGGGGAAGGAGGGTTCTTCGGGCATGTTCGCAGGGTCCATCACGACGAACTGTTCTCCCTGCTGGCGTTGCTCGAGATCGGTCGCCATCGCTGATTCGTTCTTTTTCTTCAGCAGTTCGTTATAGAAGTCCTGGGCCATCTGATGATCGCGGGTGATCTCCTTGTATTGTTGCTCGACGACCGGCGTCATCTGGATTCGAGATTGGATGGACTGGATTTGCGCTTGCAAGCGCTGCTGTTCCTTCGTCTGGTTGCGGATGGCTTCATCGTAGGCGCGAAGTTGGCTGCGCAATTGTTGGATTTGGGGAGGCTCGCCAAGGGAAGGCTTTGCGATTGTGGCCTCATCCTTGGTGGTCGGCGCGGCCTTCGCGTCCTGAATCTTCTTTTTCAACTGCGCAATATCTGCCTTCAACCGGACGATATCCGGGTGATCGGGCGTGTACTGTGTCTCGAGTTCGGCGAGATTGGTCTGCATCACCGTGAGTTGTTGCTCCAGCGTCTGGGGTTGAGGCTTTTCAAATCCGCCATCCTGGAGGGCTTTCCAGGTTGCCACCTGCTGGGCCAGGAGCGATTCCGTGTAGGTCTTGTCCTGTTGGGCGCGGCTGAGCGCTTGCGTGGCAGCCTCGAATTGGCCGTTGAGGGTGGTGAGCAGATTGAGGTTGGCTGCCCCGGAATCGGGAAGCTCATTAAAGTTCTGGCGCTTGAACTGGGCCAGCTTCGCGTCTTCCTCATCGAGATGCCGCTTGGCTTCATCCAATTGGGAGGCAAAGAAGCTGGTGGCGCCCTGGCTGCTCTGTTCGCGTTGTCTGAGGTCCTCCTCAACAAACATCGAGGTAATCTCGGCACATACGTGTTGGGCTACCGGGGCGGTCGACAGGGTTACGCCAATCGTAAACCCGGGGAGCGTCTCGTCCCGCGAGCGGACGATGGGTTTAACCGGCGTCAACTCAATGCTCTTCCTCAGCCGGTCCACCAAAACCTCTGTCGGCTGGTCGGCATCCCCCTTGAAAACGTCGTAGCGCTTGATGAGAGGCTCGAGGCGGGTGCGGCTCAGGACCTGTTCCTCCAGGCTTGCGACGCGTGCATTCAAATCATCGGTAATGATCGGCTGGACGAGCGCATTGGGGATCTTCTGGCGCTGAATAATTACCAGCGTCTCCGACCGGTATTTGCTCGGCAGTACTAACGAAATGCCGAAGAGGATAAAGGGGCCGAGGATGGTGGGCAGCAGGATCAAGAGACGCCTGCGTCGCCAGATGGCCGCGTAATCTTCCCCGCTGATTTGTCGATGTCCTATCATCAGGCTCCCCTGCTTCTCCCGGTTAGGGCGTTCCTCTCACGCTCAGTCAATCCGTATGGGCTGGGTGTGCCAATTAATGCCCACGCCGCCGACTTGCCGCAGAGTGTGGTCCGAGCAATTCGTCCCGTTGCACACCGCGGTATTGGAGGTCTGCCGTTGAAAGTAGTAATTCACATACATGCTGATGTGGCGCCCGAATTCCCTAGTGAGTTCAAATCCCGCCTGCCAGTATTCAAACTTCGACCGGGAGACTTGCGATGACTCTTCCTCGAGCGATTGGGTGTAAGAGTGCGAACCATGCAATGTGGCGCGAATCTTGCGGGAAAGTTGCCAGCCGAAACTTCCATTCAGCCAGTCCGTTTCCGCCCCGGCGACAACGCCGGATCCCCCTTGAGTCATCCGGTCGAATGACACCGCCGCATCCCACTTGGCAGCCTTGTATTGAAGCGAGTCATACGTCCCGACAAAAGCCTTCGTTGAAGCTCCCCCCAGCGGCTGCGCAATCTGATTGACGAGGGGAGAAAGGGATAACTGCAGAGAGAGCCGGCCGGTAATCTGATGACCGTACAATACCGAAAAACCACGATTGAGTACCCCTTCAAATGAGCCGTTGTATTTGAAGTAGTAATGGGCGTAGGAAATCCCAATTTCGTCCTTCGAACTGATCCGGTAGTTGTACCCGGCATTGATGACCCAATACCGGTTATCAATAAAACCAGGCTCGAGAAACTGCAGGGTCCCATAGGACGCCGTGGCGGTGAATGAGGACCGTGCGCTCGGGTCGTATTCGAGTTGCGTCAAGGCTGAGTTACTTATTCTATTCGCCTGCCCCGTCAGGATGGCTTGGGTCGGGCTGAAGGCAGAACCCCAGGAGGGAGAATAGGACATTGCTGAGCCTCCCATTCCACTCCCGAAACTTGAGAGACCGCCAAAGCCGAAAAAGCCGTTTGGCATCTCGGGCAGGTACATGAACTCGTCACCCAGCGTCCATTTCCAATGCCTTGTATTCACCTGTTCGAAAACGCCCAATTGTTGAAACGTACCGAAGGGCGTTGTTGGGATAGTAGCGTTCGAAAGTTGGTCGCTGTAAAAGAAGGCTCCGCCCGCGTATTTGAGATTGAATTGGGCGTGCCTCTGGATCAACTGCAAGTCCAGGCTGCCGTTATAGGTACTCTGCAGCGCGACCCCACCACCTGCACCTGACGAGTACCCGGTCGGGTTGGTATCGGCGTATCCCGTATATCCAAAGGTCGGCACAACATAGCTGTTCGCGACGCCGGGAATCCCGGGTGTAAGGACAAACGCCCCGGTAAGAGGCGCCATCATGCTGCTCGTCGGTGTCCCTGGATTGCCACTCACGCTGGGCTGATTGGAGGTGGTCTGCCCGGATCCACTCGCCGTGCCAGAAGGGGTGGTGGCCGGAGGATTGCCGGCCTGCGCGTCCCCTTGTGCCGCACAGATTATCCCGGGGAATACCGCCCCCCAGCCCAGGAGCGCCACGATCAGCCAGAGTTTCTTTAT
>Ga0335081_10016511_pt1 | contig 11949 bp, 7 predicted proteins | sample Lox_Sample_35_FD_206713 | JGI IMG/M metagenome (GOLD analysis project Ga0335081, IMG submission 206713) | Soil microbial communities from Loxahatchee National Wildlife Refuge, Florida, United States - Lox_Sample_3.5 | ecosystem: Environmental > Terrestrial > Soil > Wetlands | place: USA: Florida... | reverse complement strand
CTGGTCCGTCCCAATGGCCCTTTCGGGTCGACAAATTCCTATGCTCTGGTGGGCATGGTGCTGTTCTTTTTCCTGCTATTTCTTAGGCAGGCGCTGGGCGAACTGCCGCGATGGCGGGAGATTCTTCATCGTCTCGCGCTCGCCGCGGCACTAGCCACCACGCTAATGCCTCTGTTCCGTTCGGTCATGGCCTCTCTCGTCGTCATCCTCCTAGTCGACGCCTTCCGCCAACATGGACGGCGCCGGTTTCTTCGCTTCGCAATGGTAGGCAGTCTCGGCTTCGTACTCCTGCTGGTCCGCCTGGCGCTCCCCGCCGTTTTCGAGGAGCGCTCAAATCCCGTTAACTTTTATGGACGAGTTGCCGTGCAGCTACAGGCCCTAACCATGTTCGCGGACCACCCCATCAATGGTGTGGGTTTGGGGAATTTTGGCGCGGCCGCGGAGACCAGCGATCGTTACTCCGCCTTTTATGAGGATACCGAATCGGTAGATGCCCCTCACAACAACTTCGGCGAAGTTATGACAGAAACAGGAATCCTGGGCTTCGTACCTTATGTCATGGCGCAGGTCTATCTCTTTCTAGCTTTCCGGAAACTCAGCAGGGAACCTGCGCCCGCCTCTCAGTTGGCCTGGAAATTCTTCCTGTTTCTTTTCCTAGGTTATTCCATCAATGGCCTGTCTTTGGCGAGCGGCTTTTATGGAGACTTGAACCTGCCTTTTGTGATGGTCCTGGCAATGCTCTACAAGTATGCGTTGCAATCAACTTCCCATTTTCAAGAGGCGTTAGCGTAATTCGTCACATAATGAGATATCCGCACAAGGTCTTCCTGCTGGTGTTGTCGGGAAACGCCGAAGTATGCCAGAGGCGGATGGCCTCGCATTATCCCGATTGCGAAATCGTACTTCTTTCCAAGCGCGTCCTGCGCGAGGGGGGATGGAAGAAGGTCGTGCGGGAGTTGTCGAACCTTCGAGGTGAAGCTTTCATCATCTCTGCCGACAATGCCACTAGGCTGGAGCAATCCAAATTCACCAGCGTGTTGGGACTCTTCCATCGCTGTCGCACCACAGTACTTGACGATGGCAGCGGCCGTCCGCAGACCTTCGGACGCTGGCGACTGATCTGGCAGTTGCCGAAGCTTGCCCTCGCGTTGCTGGCGGACGCCATCACATTAGTGGCCTGGTGGCTGCCCTTGCAACTCCTTAAGCGAAAATGGGTAAGACCCGCAAAAATCAATTCGCAGGGCAGATTCTCCGATTTGGACGTTGCGGTCCTGTATCCCTTCCCTCTGCAGGAAACCGGTCCGGGCGGGGAGATGAGTTACTTGAAGGGCTTTCTGTCAGGCCTGGCCGCCGAATCGGCGAAGTGCGAAGTTTTTTCCGGATGTCCACTTCCCTTTGACATTTTCCCGGTTCAGGTCATTCCCAATGGCCGACGATTCTATTTCTTTCCCGAAGCGCAAGCGTTGTCCTATAACCTGCGCTTCTTTTGGGAAGCGTTTAAGCATCTCCGTAACCGCCGCCCTCGCTTCCTGTACCAGCGTCACGGGCGCTTCGTAGTCGCAGGCATCCTGCTTTCGCGCATGTTGCGCGTGCCGCTGGTGTTGGAATATCAATGCTCTGAGCTGTGGCGGGCCATCCATTGGGACCCTGTCCACTTTCACGCCTGGTTACGCAAGTGCGAAGATGCATCCATCGCTGCCTCTTCACACCTGGTTGCTTTGTCGGACGTGTTACGTCACGAGTTGCTGGAACGCGGCGTGGCCATCCAAAATATAGTTTTGAATCCAGCCGCAGTCGATCCGCAACTGTTCCACCCCGGCGCGGGCGGGCCCGAGGAACGGCATCGGCTGGGATACTCCGCCGAACACGTTGTGGTCGGCTTCGTGGGATCATTCAGCTACTGGCACGGCATCGTTGTTCTTCAACAAGCCATTCAACTCCTGCTGGACAGGTCACGAGAGAAAGCTTCGCTCCGAAACCTGCGGTTTCTTCTGGTCGGCGACGGTCTTCTATGGCCGGAGATTTCTGCAGCACTTAAAAGCCTGCCCAGTTCTGAAGCCATTACTTTTACCGGTAGAGTGCCGCATCAGAGAATCTCAGGTTTGCTCGATGCTTGCGATATCCTCGTCTGCTCCCATATTCCTCCGGCGGATGGGACTCGGTTTTTCGGATCTCCTTCGAAGCTTTTCGAGTACATGGCGATGGGTAAAGGGATTGCGGCCAGCGACCTCGATCAGCTTTCCGAAGTGCTTGAGCATGGGGTAACCGCCTGGCTGGTCCCCCCCGGAGATGTCGAAGAATTGGCCAACGCCATCGAGATGCTCGCTCTCGGCTCCGACCTGCGCCAGCGCATGGGTCAGCAGGCTCGCGCTACTGTTTTGAACCGTTACACCTGGCGCCACAATGCTGCGCGTCTTCTTTCGCAGTTTCCTTCGCAACCCGGCCTCCGTCTGCAGCCCGACATCGTGGAAGCGTCCCCGTTAGTACAAAGTTCACGCGGTGGAAGCAGGGTTTAGGGCTTTTAACTTTTTTCGGAGTTGACTGAACTACAGATTTCTCTGGAGAACGCTCGCAATGAAAGAACAAAAGCAAACCAGAATACTGGTGACGGGGGGCCTGGGCACCGTGGGCAGCGGACTGATCCGCGATCTCCGCAAGCGTGGCCATCACGTAGTCTCCTGCGACCTGGCCCATCAAGCCGACGAGGCAGGCTTCTCTTTAGGTAGCGATATAGCTTTGCCTCTGTACGCCCGCGCGGATGTAGGAAAGTTCCGTCAAATTGAGCGCGTCTTCGAGCGTCTCGGCCCCTTCGACTATGTTTACCACTGTGCCGCAGAGTTCGGACGATGGAACGGTGAGGATTTTTACGAGAACCTCTGGCAGACCAACGCTATTGGCACCAAGAACATGATTCGCTTGCAGGAGCGGCTTCGGTTTCGACTGATTCATTTTTCTTCTTCTGAGGTTTACGGGGATTGGCCTGATCTGATGGTCGAGAGCGTCATGGATGAGTACGAAATCAAGCAGTTGAACGACTACGCCATGACGAAGTGGGTCAATGAGGGGCAGGTTCGCAACTCTGCGACGCAGTACGGCACCGAGTCGGTGGTCGTGCGGCTCTTCAACACCTATGGTCCGGGTGAATATTACAGTCCCTATCGCAGCGTAAACTGCCGCTTTCTCTACTGCGCCCTCCACAATCTACCTTGGACCGTATTTCGCGGGCACTCCCGCACGTCGACCTACTTGGCCGATACCGTCAACACCCTCGCGAACATCGTGAACAATTTCAAGCCCGGCGAAACCTACAACATCGGTGGCGACAGTCTTCATAACATCGAGGAACTCTCTGATGTGGTGCTCAAAATAACAGGCGCTGACGCGAGCCTGGTGCAATATCGCGAGCCGGAGGTCCTGACCACGAAGAACAAACGAGTCGACGTATCCAAGGCGATCCGCGATCTGGGCCATCGCAACAGCTACGGTCTCGAAGAAGGAATGCGGATCACAGCGGATTGGATGCGCCGGATCTATGGAGTCTTGGAGAGTGTGAATGGTTTTACGAAAGGCGAAGACGTGACGTTGCAGGCGAGGTGAATGCCACGCACCGGAGCAGCTTGATCGAGAGCCAACTCACCTATGGCAACGTCTGACCCAGCCCCAGTGCTATCGCTGCCGGCGCGTATCCAGCACACATGGAGCCTGGCACGCTCCTCGGACTTTGCCCGCAAGGTCGTCGAGACTTATTTCACCCGTGTGGCCATCATGGGTCTTGCTCTCGTGACCACGGTCGTTGTCTCCCGCCTACTCGGTCCCCGCGGACGTGGATTCTATGCGGTGGCCTTGGCCACGGGAACACTCGGGGTTCAGTTTGCCAACCTGGGGTTGCATACATCCAATATTTATTACGGGGCTCGCGATCCGCATTCCCTGCCCCAGCTCACCGGAAACAGTCTGGCGCTGAGCTTCGGTTTTGGAGGCGTGGTCGCAGCCGCGGTAGGCGCCTTCCTGACGCTCCGTCCGAGCTTGATTGACCTGCACGGAAGCACGCTCTGGCTGGCGCTGCTCTGGATTCCTTTCGGTCTCGCGTACCTCCTGCTGCAGAACCTGATGATTGGCGCTCACGACGTGCGCGGCTACAACGTAATAGAGCTGGCCAACCGCGTCCTGACATTGCTGATGGTGGGCGTGTTTTTTGTCGTCGGGTGGGTGACTGTCCCCAGCATGTTTGGAGCCAGCGTCCTCGCCCTGATCGTGGCTTTGTTCTGGACCTGGATCCGCTTACGGCGGCAGTTCGCCGAATCAATTCGCACCTCCTGGGACACGTTACGCAGCAGCATTCACTACGCCGCCAAGGCGTATCTCGCCGGCTTCTTCTGTTTTCTAGTATTGCGAGCCGATCTCTTTATGGTGCAACACATGCTCGGGCCCGAGCAGGCGGGCTATTATTCGATTGCCTCCACTATGGCGGATTACGTGTCCATGGCTGCGGCCGTTATCGCGCTGGTTTTGTTTCCAAAATTGTCTGCTCTCACGGACGTTGCCGCCAAGCTGCGGCTCATGCGGAGAGCCGCCTGGGTCACAACCGGCGTCCTGACACCGCTGCTCGTGACCTCATCTCTTCTGGCCCGGCCCGCGGTGCGCTTGCTATTCGGCGCTGCTTTCCTTCCGGCATCGTCGGCGTTCATTCTGCTCGCACCGGGCATGTTGTTCCTCAGCATTCACAGCGTTACGGTGCAATTTCTGAACAGCATCGGTTATCCCAGAATCGTCGTCATCATCTGGGGCCTTTGCAGTTTTCTCAACATTGCAGTCAATCTTTGGGCCATTCCCAGGTTTGGAATTTCCGGCGCCTCGGTCGTCTCCTCCGTCTGTTATTTCCTGGCCTTCTTTTTCGTGCTGCAGGTGATCCGCCAGACGGCGCGAAGACTTGCGATCAGCCGGGCTGAGGTGGCAGTGTGAAGCGGAGCGTCAAGGACCTGATCAAAACCTTGCTCGGTTGGCCCTTGCTCGTTATTTATCAACCTTTGCATCAGGCCCTTGTCCACGTTCGGCGCCGCCAACTCATGGCCAGCTTCGGACATTGTGAGCCGGACCTCGAGTTGATCCATCCCTGGGACGTACGGAACCCGCACCACATCTACATAGGTAAAGACGTCTTCATCGGGCCGGGAGTGCTCATGATTGCCGACCAAGACGCCGAAATCCACATCGGCAACAAAGTGATGTTCGGCCCGCAGGTGAAACTCATCGCCAGCGACCATCGCTACGACGATCCGGAGCGCTCCATCAAGGATTCCGGATACGGAGTACTCGCCAACATTCACATCGGTGACGATGTGTGGTTAGGCACCGGAGTCATAGTTCTGAAAGGCGTTCAGATCGGACAGGGTGCGGTCGTCGGAGCTGGATCTGTGGTCACGAAAGATGTGGCACCTCTCGAAGTATGGGCAGGCAATCCCGCCACCAAGATCAAAGAACGCTTTCCCGCCCAGCAGACGGCTTATCAGCGTTAAATTCTCTTCGAAAGATGAACATGCCATGTGCGGAATAGTCGGCGCCCTTACATTCGATGGCAGTCGGTTTGCCGTGAGCGAAAACTATATGGCACGTTTGCTGGCTCCCATCGCGCATCGGGGACCGGATGGCAGTGGAATCTGGATTGATAAGGATCGTCGAGTTGGATTCGGTCATCGTCGCCTCTCGATCATCGATCTTTCGGCGGATGCCGCACAACCCATGTGCAACGAAGACGGTACGATATGGGTTTCGTACAACGGCGAAATCTATAATCATGCGGAAATCCGCCAGGAGTTGCAGAAACTCGGCGGCCATCGCTGGAAAACCGATCACTCCGATACGGAAGTCATCCTGCATGCTTTCGAGCAGTGGGGCATCGATTGCCTCCAGCGCTTCCGCGGGATGTTCGCCATCTCGTTATGGGATGAGCGCAGCCGGGAGTTATGGCTGGTACGCGATCGTATCGGAATCAAACCGCTCTATTACGGGGTGCATCACGGGCGCATCGTTTTCGGCTCCGAGATCAAGGCTCTGCTGCAGGATCAGGACCAGGAACGCGCCGTCGACGAAGAATCGCTCTTCCACTACCTTTCCTTTCTCACCACACCGGCTCCGTTGACGTTGTTCCGCGGCATTCGCAAAGTCCCTAACGGAACCTGGTTGCGCGTGCAGGAAGATGGCTCGATCGAAGAACGTCGCTACTGGGATGTCTGGGACCACACCGAACCGCTCGTTAACACCGATGAGGACGCCATCGCCGAACGGCTTCTGGCAGAACTGCGCACGTCAGTTCGTCTGCGGAAGGTTAGCGATGTTCCCGTGGGCGTATTTCTCTCCGGCGGGATCGATTCGAGTGTGAATGCGGCGCTGTTTTCCGAGGCCGACGACACGCCCGTGAAGTGCTTCAGCATTGGCTATGCCGGCGAATACAAGAGCTATCGCAATGAGGTTCACTTTGCCCGCATGGCAGCCAACTTCGCGAAGGGAGAGTATTACGAGAAAATTCTGACGCAACAGGATCTTCTCGATTTCCTCCCGCAGATGGTTCATTTGCAGGATGAACCGATCGCGGACCCGGTCTGCGTGCCGGTGTACTACGTCTCTAAACTGGCGCGGGAACATGGCGTAATCGTCTGCCAACTCGGCGAAGGATCGGACGAATTGTTTTGCGGCTATCCCTCGTGGAAATTGCGCTGGCGTCTGCAGACTCTGGGGAACCTGCCTTTTCCCGGCGCCGCCAAAGGTCTGGGGTTGGCGGCCCTCGGTCTCCTGGGACGCCGCGAGCGTCCGGAATACGAATGGTTGCGGCGAAACCGGGTGGGCCTGCCCGTATTCTGGAGCGGAGCGGAATCCTTCACCGAAGACCACAAGAGGGACTTGCTCTCCCCACGCCTGCAAAAACGATTTGCTGGCCTAAATTCGTGGGATGCCCTGCTCCCGATTCGGCAACGCTTTGAGGAGAAGGCGTGGGAAAAGTCGACTTTGAACTGGATGAGTTACGCCGACCTCAGCTTTCGCCTTCCCGAACTCCTGCTGATGCGGGTCGACAAGATGAGTATGGGTGTCAGTCTCGAAGCGCGAGTTCCCTTCCTTGATCACAAGTTTGTCGAACTCGCCATGAGCATTCCCGAGTCGGTCAAAGTGCGCGGCGGCGAACTGAAGCACATTCTCAAGAAAGCCGTACGCAATGTCATCCCAGCGGAGATTCTCGATCGTAAGAAACAAGGTTTCGGTGTTCCGGTTCACGAATGGTTTTTTGACAAATTGGGACATCTTGCCCGCACCGAACTCGACTCCTTTTGCAAGGAGACGGATCTGCTCGACCGCTCCGCTGTGATGCGCTTGCTCGACCAGAACCAGGGTTCGAAGGCCTGGTATTTGCTCAATCTTGCTCTGTGGTGGAAAGAGTACGTGGCCTGTTCCGAACCCGAACCTTCCCTGGCCTCGGCCAGCGCCTGATCCCAGCTAGCCTAGGATGAGCGCCCGCGACAAAATGAAAAAAGTGATCACCTTGCTCGAGCACGAGTCACCTGTCACCCTCGCGCGGGAAGCATGGTGGCGTGCGGGGAAGCGCTGGCGTAGAAGTCGCCTGTGCCACGCGATCGAGAAAGCGGAGTGCCCGGCGCAATTCCGTCCGGTGGGATATTACCAACGTCCTGACGGGAAAGTTCCGGAACGCGCCAGCGCCGCTATTGTTGGTTACGCAGATTACATTTGCCGTGGCAATTTTCCCTCGTTCGGGTACGGGCCGGTAAACCTGGGCCTGCCTCCCCGCTGGAACTTCGATTTCGTGTCAGGCAAAGATTGGCCGCAAGTGCCTGCAGAACAGGTTCAGGTCGTTCGCCATGATAGTTCGGATGTCAAAGTGCCGTGGGACCTTTCGCGCTTGCAATTCCTTCCTGTCCTGGCCAAAGCCTGGCAGCTGACCGGCAACGAACATTACAAGGAATGCGGCAAGACCCTGCTTTCGGACTGGATCGAGAAGAATCCCGTCGGGCTCGGCGTCAATTGGACTATTGCCATGGAAGCGGCACTTCGGGGAATCAGCATCTGCTTCTTCCTGGAGCTGTTGTGGCCAGCTGTTCAGGACGACCATGCCTGGATAGAGAGAATCACTCGTTCCCTGTGGCAGCATCTTCTTTATATAGAGGCCAACAGCGAGTTCTCGCATCTGGTGCGCAGCAACCATTACCTCAGCAACATCGTCGGACTTTTTTGTTTATCGTCCTATCTCCGGCTGCCGCAAGGGCAAGACAGGCGTGATCTCTACTGCAATCTGGTGCAGCGCGAGATCGAAGAGCAAGTGCTCCCCGACGGTGGCAGCTTTGAGGTCTCGTCCGGCTATCACATACTAGCGGCGCAGATGTTCACCGTTTCTTATGAACTCATGCTGGCCCAAAATCTTCAGCCCACCGCAGGCTATTCCGAGAGATTGAGCAGGATGTACACATTCCTGGCCGCGTTGGCGGACCAGCACGGATGTGTGCCACACGTCGGAGATTGTGACGATGGCCGGGTCGAGTTGTCCTCGGACGATCTGGTGCAGATGACGAATACCGATGCCGAATCCCGGCACTCTCTCGAGGTTCCGGCCTTGTTGGGAATTGGCGAGGCATTATTCGGCCAGGATCTCGGAGGTACGTACGACGATGCCGTTTGGCACGCTGCGGCGCAGACCAAGACTGGGAAGAGCGGCGCTGATTGCAGACCCACCATCTTTCCTCAATCCGGCCTCGCGGCGTTCGGCAACGAGCACGCTAAGCTGATTTTCCTGGCGCAGCCCAACGGTATCCACGGCAAAGGAAGCCATACCCACAACGATAAACTGAGTGTGTTGCTTTGGATCGGCGGCCACGAGCTGCTGGTGGATTCCGGGACTGGGTGTTACACGCGCGATGCGAAGATGCGTAATCGCTTTCGATCGACCTCGGCTCACAATACAATCCAGATAGACGGGCAGGAGCAAAACCGATTTTCTACCGAGCCCACTGACCTGTTCCGGATGTCGGACGATGCACGCGTGACTCCGATCGAGTGCCAGAACTCGGACGGCTTCCTCGTCAGCAGCACCCACGACGGTTACCGCCGTCTGAACGTCGGGCATAAGCGCAGCGTTCACTTGCACCGAGATCGACGGGTTACCATTGAAGATAAGTTTGACGGAGACGGAGAGCATACCTTCGAGGCATTCTTCCACTTGCCCAGTACCTGGCAGGTCAGTCCCGCGGAGCAAACTGGCCCGGAGGTGTGGTGCGTTCTGGCGGGTGCTTGCACTGGGGAAATGCGCTGGCAGGCGGAAACTCAACTCTGCTTCCGTCGCTTGGCAAGCCAGATTTCACGAGCCTACGGAGCCGTTCTGAAAGCCACGACCTTATCGGTAAAGGGTAAAGCGAGATTTCCCTTCACTTTGACCACAGCAATTTCTTGGAATGCATAGCATGAATTACGGCTTAGCCGGGGAAAGCATTGTCTGTTTTGGGGGCGAAGATTGGTGGTACCACCATCCTCATTCGAAGAACCACATTCTGAAACGGCTGGCCAAACAGAACCGCGTCCTGTTCGTGAACTCGCTGACTCTGGGACTGCCCTCGGTTTCGAACCCGGATTTCTTTCTCAAGATTCGCCGCAAGTTCAAAAGCCACTTGCGCTGGCTGAAACGCGCTCCGGAAGGGCTCGTTGTCATGACCCCTTTCATCTTCCCGCTCTTTAGCTCGCCGATCATCCGGCGCCTGAACCTGTTTCTCCTGATTCTGCAACTGCGCCTGGCAATGTTCCTGTGTCGCATGCGGAACCCAATATTGTGGGTGTGTATTCCTTCGGCGGCAGACGTGGCGGAGCATCTGGACGCCAAGCTGATGGTCTACCAGGTGTCGGACAAATACGATGCGAATGAGGACAGTGCGCTCTCCCGCCAGGTGATCCGCGACCTGGACGAGCGGCTCAAGCGCAAAGCCGACGTGGTGTTGTACTCGGGGCGGAAGTTGTTTGAAGAATCGAACTTGTCCAAGGGGTGTTTTCTGGAGCAAGCCGTAGACTTTGATCACTTCGCGACTCCTGCTCCGCGGGCTGCAGAAGACATTGCCTCGATCCCACGTCCGGTGCTTTGCTATTTCGGGGCCATCGACTATGTGATCGACACTCCGTTAATCGAAGAAGTGGCACGGCGTCGTCCAGATTGGAATTGGGTGTTCATCGGTCTGAGGTCGAACCTGGTGCAGATCCAGTTGCCCAACGTTCATTTTCTCGGACCGAAGCCGTACTCGGACTTGCCTTCCTATGTGCGCCAGGCGGATGTCTTTGTGCTGCCCTGGCGACAGGATAATGTCTTCGTTTCGTACGGAAGCGCCATAAAAATTCGGGAGTACCTGGCCACCGGCAAGCCCGTGGTGATCGCTCCACTCTACGAATACCTGAACACCCCCGGAGTGAGAATTTATCGCAGGGTTGACGACTTCATCGATCACGTGGAAGATGCGCTCCATCACGATTCCCCGGCTGACCGTCAGTTGCGCCAGAAGCAGGTGCGCGACTGCACCTGGGATGTTCGAGCCCTGCAGGTCGGAGCCCTGTTCCGCTCCCTCTTGATGGGCAGTACGGTCGAGCAGGCGATCAGCGCGTCTCAGCTCACCGCCGCGACCGAGACAGTGGTTTCATAGGTCCCGTTATTCCAACATTCACGGCCACAGCCCAGCGTCGCGAAAAATAATATGCAAGCAATCTTGGAAGACCTGCAATCGGGCGCTGTCGATGTCTACGAAGTGCCGGAACCGGAGTTGCGTCCCGGCGGCATCCTGGTGCGCACGCATTTCTCCGCTATCAGCGCCGGCACCGAGCGAAGCAAGGTCGAGCAAGGCTCGAAATCAATCCTTGGAAAAGCCGTGGCGCGGCCCGACCTGGTGCGGCAAGTGCTGGACTACGCCAAGGCCAACGGGCTCCGAGCCGCCTACCAGAAGGTGCAGTCGCGCCTGCAGAGCCTGTCCACCATGGGCTACAGCTGCGCCGGCACCGTCGTCGCCGTGGGTGACGGAGTCACCGAATTCAATTTGGGCGATTCCGTTGCGTGCGGAGGCGGCGGTTATGCCAACCATTGCCAGGTGAACTGGGTTCCCCGCAACCTCGCGGTGCGCGTTCCACCTGGAGTCTCGTTGGAAGCCGCGAGTCTCACCACGATCGGTGCGATCGCCATGCAGGGGGTGCGTCAGGCATCCGTGAGCTTTGGAGAAACCGTGGTTGTAATAGGCGCGGGTCTGGTGGGTGTTCTGGTCATCCAACTGGCACGAGCAGCGGGCTGCCGGGTCGTTGCCATCGACCTTGACGCCGAGCGGGCGCAGAAGGCCGTCACCCTGGGCGCGCACATCGGACTGGCCGCCTCGGATCCACGCCTGGAAACGGCGATTCAGGAGTTCTCGCGTTACGGCCCGGACGCGGCCGTAATTACGGCGGCGACCTCCTCGGCAGAACCTGTGGAACTGGCGGCAAAGCTCTTGCGCGACCGCGGTCGCATCGTCATCGTAGGCGATGTGGGTATGGGAGTTTCCCGCCCCAACATGTACCACAAGGAACTCTCCCTCGTTATGTCGCGCTCCTACGGGCCGGGCCGCTATGACCATGCCTACGAGGAAGAAGGCCGGGATTATCCCGTCGGCTATGTTCGCTGGAGCGAGCGACGCAACATGGAAGCGTTTCTGGACTTCCTGGCGTCAGGTTCGATCGATGTGGCGCCGCTGTTGGAGAATCGTTATCCCGCGGAGTCGGCCTCGGAGGCCTATCAGCAGATTCGCGGAGGAAAGTGCTACACCGCGATTCTCGAATATCCAGCACGGGAACCGAAAATCCGGAGCACGGCTTCCGTCGCCCCACCGAACGCATCCAAAAACGTCCAGGGGAACATCCTCGTGGGCTGTATTGGGGCTGGGGGTTTTGCCCGTG
>Ga0335081_10016510_pt1 | contig 11950 bp, 8 predicted proteins | sample Lox_Sample_35_FD_206713 | JGI IMG/M metagenome (GOLD analysis project Ga0335081, IMG submission 206713) | Soil microbial communities from Loxahatchee National Wildlife Refuge, Florida, United States - Lox_Sample_3.5 | ecosystem: Environmental > Terrestrial > Soil > Wetlands | place: USA: Florida... | reverse complement strand
CGCGGCCTGCACGGCCGGATAAATTCCGAACAACAATCCGATGGCAACCGACACTCCGAAGGCAATGGCAATCGAAGAGGAGGTCACTACCGTCGACCAGCCGGCGGCCGACGCAATAATCTGAGACAACGCAAAACCGAAAGCGATTCCGATCAGACCGCCGGCGATGGAAATGAGCACGGCCTCCGTCAGGAACTGACGAACGATGTCGGACTGGCGTGCACCGATGGCGCGGCGGATGCCGATTTCGCGGGTGCGCTCCAGGACCGTAGCCAGCATGATGTTCATGATGCCGATGCCGCCCACGAGCAGCGAGATGCCGGCAATGCAGATCATGACGATGTTGAAGATGAACTGGGTTTGCTTCCGCTGTTCCAGCAGCCCGGCGGGGACGGTCACGGTGAAATCGCCGGCGTCCTTGTGGGTCGCCGCCAGAATCGCGCTCACGACGTTCGAGGTTTCGATGGAATCGACGCCATTCTGCACCTTCATATAGATACCGTCGATCTCGTCCTTGAGATAGCTGGTCTGGTCCTCGAAACGCCGCATCACCGTGTTGAGCGGGGCGATGATCATGTTGTTCCGGTTCATCGCCTGAACGCCTTCCATGTCGGAGTCGCCTCCGGCCTGGGGCTTTAATACGCCGATGACCTCCAACCAGGTATCGTTGACCTTGACGTACCTGCCCACCGCCTCGCCGTAACCCAGGAGACTGACTTTTGCCCCCTCGCCCAGCACGCAGACCGGCGCCGACTCCTTGTTCTCGTCCTCGGTGAAGAATCTCCCTCCATCGGCCAGCTTCAGGCTGTTGATCTCGACGAAATTAGGGAGCACTCCGACCAGGTTGGGCGGTTCGCTGTTGGTTTTCGGCAGCAGCTTCTGCGGCTTGAATTTCTTGCGCGGCGTGATGGCCACCAGGCCCTGGACGTTTTCGGAGATGGCGCGGTAGTCGCGGAACGTCAGGCCGGGCGAGACGGCGCGGACGGTCTGCAGTTCGTTGCGATCGACGGCTTCGTGGGCGTCGACGATGATGTTGTTGACGCCGAGCTGATCGATGAAACTCATCATCTGCTTCTGCGCGCCGGCGGTGATCGACAGCATCGCCACCACGGCGCCGACGCCGAAGATCATGCCGAGCATGGTCAGCAGGCTGCGCAGCTTGTGCGCAAAGAGGCTGGCCAGCCCCATTTTCAATTCGGGAAGAACGTGGCCAAAAATCATAGTTATTTCCCTCCCGGCATGGAGCTCATCGGATTGGTCGACGGGCCTTTCTTCTCGTTCTTGCTCTTGCCGCTCTTGTCGGTGGTGGGATCGGCCAGCGCCACGATTTCGCCCGGCTCGACTCCGCCGGCAAGGACCATCATGGACTCGCTTTGCTTGGCGAGGTGCACTTCCCGGGGCTCGAACTTGCCGTTCACCTGGCGCACGAACACGGTAGGTTTGCCGTTTTTCTGAAAAACTGCCTGCGCGGGGATATGCAGTGCATTGGGGATTTGTTCGACCACGATTTCGACGTCGGCGAGCAGGCCCGGCCGCAGGAGCACCTGCACCTGGGAATCCTTTTCGGGGGGCATCGGGAGCTTGGCGTTTTCGCGATCGGTGTCTGAAAACTGGCTGTCGGAGCGCCGCATCAGCGCCTGGATGGTGTCCATTCCGCGCCCGCGCCCATAGCCGCCGCGTCCGCCGCCGGTTTGATCGCCTTGGCCGCGTCCGCCGCCGCCCTGATTATCCTGGCCGCGTCCGAAGCCACCTTGACCGCCGCCGGCCTGGTCACCCTGACCGCGTCCCAAGCCTTGACCGCCGCCTCCGGTCTGGTCGCCCTGGCCGCGACCGCCGAGCCCGCGGCCGCCGTCAAACTGAGCCATGAGGCGTTGCCGTTCTTCGGGCGAAGCATTCTGCATAGCCTCGCGAAATTTCTGGCGCTCTTCGTCCGTCATGTTGCCGCGGCCGCCGCTTTGTCCGCGTCCCTGGCCGCCGGCCGCCTGGTCGCCGGCCGCCTGGTCGCCTCCGCCGCCGCGTTGTCCGCCAAAACCGCCCCCGCCGCGCATTCCGCCGCCACCACGGCGGCCGCGGCCGCCCTGGGCTTGGTCATCCTGCGCGCCGGTATCCGGAGTTTGCCCGCCCGTCTGGCCGAACATCTCCGGCGTGGCTCCCGGCGTTGCCTGCAGGGGAGCAAAAAGGGTGGCCGCCGTGTTGACTACGTTCTTCTTGGCGTTGGCTTCTGCGGTGGCCATCACACGATCCACGTCGCCCGATTTCATTCCCAGGCCGGCCAGCAACTGGCGCATGTCCACCGAGAACACCACGTCGAATTTCTTGGCCGGGTCGCCCGAGAACACGTCGGCTGCGGCGGTGCCGCTCAGGGCCTTGATTTTGCCGTGAAACTGCTTGTCAGGAATCGAATCCAGTTGTAGAACGGCGTCCTGGCCTTCTTTCAGGTTGGCGCGGTCCAATTCGCCGACTTTGGCCCAGACCTCCACCTCGGAAAGATCCAGCAGATCGGCCACAGGCATGCCCGGAGAAAGGGTGTCGCCTTCGCGAATATCGGGCATCACCTGTCCGAAATTGAAATTGCCAGCGCGATTCTGGCGAACCGAAACCATTCCGGTGATGGGCGCCAACGTCTTGGTGTTGGCAATGCGCTGCTTTTCCCGCGCGACGTTCAGCAGATCGCGGTTCCGAGCCTCCTGGTAAACCGCCAGTTGCGAATCGAACTGCGCCTGGCGCATTTTCACGTCGGTCTCAAGCTGGGCCAGGGCCTGTTTGTTCTTTTCCAGGTCCAACTGGTTTTTCTTGTTGTCGATCTCGTCGATGACCGGGGCCTTTTGGACGTTCAATTCCGCGCGGCGGATGTTATACCGCGTAGCCAGCAAGGTGACATCGTCCTGGCTTTTGGTGATCAACTGGTTGGCCTTGACGTACTTGATCTGCTCGTCATCGGATTGCACAGCGAGGTTGGCCTCATCCAGAGCCGCCTGGCGCTCGGAATCGTCGTACTCGACGACCAGGTCCTTTTCGGTGGCCAGCGCTCCGGCGGGGGCGAGCCTGGTCACCTGCACGGTGCCGTTCAGGTTGGGCGCGGTCAGCGTGACCGAGCGGACCGCGCGCAGTTCGCCGCGCGAAAAAGCGCGGATCACGACGTCACTGCGCTGCACCTTGGCGGTCGCGACCTGTTCCTGGTGCGAGGGCAGTTGCTTGTACCAGCGGTAGCCGTACCAGCCGCCGGCCGCCAGGATCGCCAGCATCAATAATCGGTAGATTGCCTTTTTCATGAAACCATTTCCTAATGCGGCAGGCCGCAGACGTTCCCGGAAGGGCGCCCGGCCGCGGGGCCGCCGCTACATCTTCTTCTTAGCCCTCTTGGCCGCGTCCGCCGGGCTCTCGAGGGTGACGATCTCGCCCTCTTTGAGTCCTCCCGTCACGATGATGTCTTCGTCGTTGCGCTTGCCGACCTCGATGGGGCGCACGACAAATTGTTTGCCGATCTGCACGTAAGCCGCGGGTCTGCCGTTGTTGTCGAAACTGGAGCGCGCCGGAATGAGGAGCTGTTCCGGCACGCGCTCGATGATCACTTCGGCGCTGGCGCTCATGCCCGGGCGCAGCCGCTCGTCCAGGTGCTTCAAGGTAGCCCGCGCGGGGAAGGTCTTTTCCGGCGTCGATCCACCCTTGAAGATCAGGGCCGCGATCGGGCTGATGTAGTCCAGCGCCGCCTCGAATTCCTTGTCCGGGATGGCGTCCACGCGCACTTTTACCGGCTGGCCGAGTTGGATCTTGCCGCGATCCACCTCTTCCAGCTTGAGATCGATATACAGATCGGAAAGATCGGGAATCTCCAGAATCTCAGCGCCGTTCCACACGTTGTCGCCCTCTTTGAACGGGGGCGTGGACTGGCCGAAAGTCCCCATGGAGCGGAAATTGGGGAGCACAATGGCGACACCATCGGTCGGCGCGCGCAACTGCATCATGGAAAGGTAGCCGGAGGCTGTGTCCAGATCGCGCACGCCCTTGTCTTTCTGCTGATTCAGGCGGTTCAGATCGGCCTCATTGCCCACCTGGTGCGCGTTGATCGTGGCCTTCACCTGCTGCAGGGCGCCCTCGGCAACGCCCACCTGGATGCGGTTCTTTTCGCCGTCGATGGCCGAGAGCACCTCCGCCTTGCTGGCATCCAGCTTGGCGGTCTCAACGTTGTACTCGGACGTCATCTTGTTCATGGCGTCGTTATCGTCATTGATCCGCTGGGTCGCCTTGATTTGCTCGATGTTGCCGTCGATCGCCCGAATCTGGGCGGTCTGATTGATGACGTTCTGCTCCTGAGTAGCCGCATCAAACTCCACCACCACGTCGCCCTTCTTGAGGGGGATTCCGTTTTGCGCCAGGTGCGTGATGCGTAATCCGGGGGCGGGCGGGGCTTTCAGGATCGTGGATCGCGCGCTCCGGATGTCGCCGCGCGCGCGAACGCTGATGACGAAGTCCGAGCGCCTCACGCGCGCTACGGCGACTTCCACCTCGGTGGTGGTCGAGTAATGATAAGCCGCGTACAGCCCGCCACCGCAAATGAGCAGGCCGATCGTCCAGGTGATGATCTTGACGCGGTGCGGATTGGATTTTCCCAGGCGCTGTTTGGGTCTCTGATCTTTCGATGGCATAGGCTACCTTCTCGTGGATGGTGCGTCGCCGTCCCCGGACGGCCGCCGTTCAAGCGCGGCCGGATTCGGACGCTACAAGGGGCGCTGAAGCGCGACTACGTCCCCTTTCTGCAAGCCGGAATGGATGGCGACGTCGGTGAAACTGCTGAGGCCGAGCTCTACCGGTTTCTTGATCCAGCCCTCCGGACCCTGCACGAAAACGAATGAACTTCCGTTTTCTTCGAAAACGGCAGCGCGCGGCACAACCACCGCGTTGGTCTCGGCTCCGAGCACCACTTCCGCACTGCCCGTGAGATCGGGGATGACGCGCGAGTCGATCCTGTCGATCTTGAGGCGGACTGGAATCTCTCCCACGTAGCCGGCGCGGAAGGTGCTGGTCTTGGACATTGCCCCGATGCCTTCCAAGGTTCCCGGCAAGGCAAGATCGGGGTACGCGTCCAGGTGCACCGTGGCCTTCATGCCCAGGCGTAGCCTTTCGGCATCCACCTGGTTCACGGTGGCATTCAGGACCATGGAGCTTGGGTCCACGATGGTGAGGAACGGCTGCCCGGCATTGACCTGGTCGCCTTCGCGCACCTGCCCGTACTCTCCGTTGCGCACGATGCTGGCCATCACCGCGATGCCGTCGATGGGGCTCGCAATCGTCATCCTCTTGACGTTGTTTTCGGCGCGCTGCAATTCAATCTGGGTTTGCCCGCGGTTGAGTTCCTGGACGCGGATCTGCGCCTGCTGCGATTCAATCAGCAGCGCATCCTCGTATTGCAGTTGTTTGTAGGTCGCGGCTGTCTGTTCAGCGGTGAGCTTGAGGTTTTCCCCGTCGATGGTCGATTTGACGGGAATGGTCTGCAGATCGAGCTGCGCCTGTTCGGAAGCGGCTTTGGCGGCACGGACGCTCTGGTCGTGGGTTTCCTTGTTGGCCCTCAGGCTGGCGAGCATCTTCTTCACCTGGTTGTCGCTCTGAATCACCGCGTCCTTGTAGTCGTCCAGCCGCTGCAGTTGGTTGGTGGGATCGAACTCGCCCACGACGTCGTTCTTTTTCACGTGCGTCCCGGCCTTGACCAGCCTCAGCAGGATCAGGTTGAAGTCTCCGCCGCCCGGACCGCCGCCGCCGGGTCCGCCCGCCGGGCCCGCCATCAGGCTGCCGCCCATGCCGCCTCGGTTGGTGTTGGACCGGCTGCCCTGAATACGGGGAGCCAGCAAGGACACGAAATTCTGTGCTGCCACCGTGCCGGTTATCCGCACGGTCTTTCGCAAGTCGGCCATCGCAACCGGAACGACCGGCACCGTGATCACCGGGCCTCCGCCGCCGGTTCTCAGAGCCGCCTGAGTTTTCAAATAATAGCCAGTTGCCGCGGCGACCACGACGAAAGCCAGAGGAATCGCCCACCGGGCGGGGCCGCGTCGTCGGGGTTCCCGAGGGGGAACTACCGTCGGCTTAGGCGCCGGCGGTGGAGGAGAAACTGGCTCCCGGGCAGGATCTGGCGCAGGAACGCTACTAAAGAACGATTGCATGTTCACCCTTCCAGCTCAATGGCCTGGTACACGTTTGGGTTGAGTTCACCTGAGATGACGACTTTTTAGCGCGAAAGGTTATCGCCGGGCTGGCGAAAGTTCCATTTTTTCAGGCCTTGAGAACGCTCATTGGCGCACGCTTAAAGGGCTGGTGTCAAGTCAGGGACGGGTTGCGACCGTTGGAAAAATCCACAGAAACCTGCGGTCCCGCCAGAATGTGCGGGTTGTCGCGTAACTGTCAGAAAAGAATGTCGAAATCGGCTGTGAACCGGCGACCGCGCTGGCCGAAGAAGTAGCCGTAGGCGGGGTCGCCGATGTTAGGGTGGACGGCTTCGGGATTGAAGTGATTGGTCAGGTTAAAGCCGGCCAGAGACACCCGGACGGAGTACTTCGGGCTCACCTGAAGGTCCTTCGAAATGCGGGAATCCAATGAAAAGAAATGCGGAAAACGGTTCCCGTCGGGAACTCCGACATAGTTCTGGAGAGGGTCCGTCGCGGAGTAAGGGAAGCCGCTTCGGTATTCCATGACCGGGGAGATCCGGAAGGCTGCCGGGAGCTGGACCACGCCCCAAGCCAGGAGGCGGTTAGGCAAGCTGGCGGGAAGATTGCCAAACTGGTTGCCGCGGATCAGGGGCACGGGAAAGCTCCCCAGGTAATTGTTGAAATCGTTCAGGTCGCCGCGGGCATGGCTGTTGACGTACGAGAAGAAGACCTGCCGCGCGTCGCTGTGCAGCCGAATCCGGGCAGTCGCCTCGAACTGACGGTATCTCGATCCCCCTTCGCCCGAGAGCAGATAGCCACCGGTGGCGGTCGCAAGGTCGGGACCCTCCGGGGCCACCATCACCAAACCAGTGGCGTAGTTTTGCAGGTACCCGATACGCAACCGGAGGTCGCGGGTCACAGGTTGCTCTACCTGCACGGTGGCGATATTGCTCTGGGGCGAGAAATTCCCCGGCGTGGGGCCCTGAAAGATCAACTTATGATGCCGATACACCTGGCCGAGGGTGTTCTTGAAGAGAAACGGGCCGGCAGAGATCGCCCCGTCCGCTCCGTACATGGTGATAATTTCCCAGGGGTAGCTGTGGAATGCGTAGATGTTCAGCGGAACGCGATCATAAAACCAGCCGAAACCGCCGCGGACTACCGTGCCGGCTCCAGGAATCGGGTTCCAGGAAACGCCGATGCGGGGCGCCATACGCATGGAATGGGTTACCTGCTGCGATGACACGCGTAAGCCGTAATCGATGGACAGGCGCGGCGAAACCATCCAATGGTCCTGGCCAAAGAAAGCATAGTCGGTATCGGAGATCTCAAACGGCAAGCCGGGGGTGAACGCGATCGTTTCCAGCAGCAGATTCTGCGCGTCCAGGATATCGATGGGGTGCTTGGTGACCGCGCCGTCCTCGTTGCTGCCCGAAATGTCCGTCCCTACTTTGATATTGTGAGTGCCAAGGCGCGTCCAGGGGGCGAAAGAGAACGATGAGGCGCCCGCGACCCTGGTTGCCTCGTGATTCTGGCGAGCGAAATAGTTTCCGGAATTCCCGAGCGGGGTGATAGCCAGGTCCTGAGTCCCCGCGCCCCACACTGAGGCGTCGAAACGGGTCACGGAGAAACTGCTTTCCAGCAGGCCCCCGAATATCGTCAGCCGGTCGGCTACCGAGCCGGTGTGGTTCTGGATCCTGGCGTCGGGCGCCGTAGGTTCGGGGTTGAAGTAGTCGATGTTCACGAATTCCAGGCGCTGGGGAGCGACGTGAGTGGTGGCAGTAACCAGGTGCCGGCTGGAAATCACCCAATCGAGTTGCGCGAAAGAGTTGACGCCATCCTGTTTCTTTTGGTTGTACGGGAAAGGAAGGGTGTAGACGGGGATCTTGCGGACCTCGTAGTCGATGCCCTCGGACAAGAAGAGTTTGCCGGGGATCAGCGGCCCTTCGAAATTGAAGCGGGGCGTGGCGTCGCGCAGGCCGCGCAGATGCCAGCTACGAATGAAGAACTCGGGCAGCGGGTCGTTGATCTCCCACTTCCATTTCTCGCCGCCGCGGCGGGTCTCCACCGACACCAGGCCGGCGGTGAACTGGCCGTACTCCGCCAGAAAGGGGGTCTGGTACACCGTCATGGCTTCCACGCTGTCGATAGGGACAGTCAACCCGAATTGGCCGGTGGCGGGATCGGTGACATCGGCCGAGTTGACGATCATGGCGCTGCGATGCTCGGCGCTAGCTGAGATCATCAGGCCGCCGCCGGGTTCGCGGACCACTCCCGGGATCATGGGGAGCGCATCGGCCACCGTGGCCGGCCGGTCGGGAAGCTGCTTGACAGCTTGGGTGCCGAGCGTCGCCGGCGCGGAGGCGCCCAGTTCCACGGGCGTGGCGGTATCGCGGACTTCGACGCTATCCTTGCTGGTGAGAAGCGGAATCAGCGTCAGTTCGAGCGAAATCGCGCCGGTTGGCAACAGATCGAGGCCGGACTTGCTGATCGGCTGGTAACCGTCCTTGGTGGCAGAGACTTCGTAGCTGGCGGGTTGAAGGCCAACGAAGACGGCGTGACCGTGGACATCGGTTACCAAAGTGGCGATGGCCTGATCGCCGGCTAGAAGCTGGAGACGGGCGGCGGCCACGGGCTGGTTGGATTGGTCCAGGACGGACACACTAATAGTTCCGTCGGCCGGCGACAGTCCGGCCCATGCAGCGCTGCAAAACAGCAACGCAGCCACGGATGGTGCCCGGAGTCCCATCACCCAATCCTAAGAAACTCGGACCTAGGTTCGGTTTAACACATTATATGCTGCAGGTCGAGCGCCTTCGAGTACTGTTATGTTGGTACTGCAAGCAGTTTTTGAACCGAGACACCGGCTGCTGAAGCCCGCGGCTCAGAGGGTCGGTGGAGCGCGGTTCCGCGGCGAAGCTCCACACGGCGGCATTCGACCGCATGCTATCGTGAAGACAGTGTCGTCGCCACTCAACTTCCACCTGGAGCAATACGAGGGACCGCTGGACCTGTTGCTGGATCTGATCCGCAAGCAGCAAATCGACATCAAGGATATCCCCATCGCCACCATCACAGCGCAGTACCTCGAATACATGGACAAGGCCAGGGAGATGGATATCGATTTGGGCGCGGAGTTCGTCTACATGGCGGCGACCCTGATCCACATCAAGTCCAAAATGCTGCTGCCGCGCGACCCGGCCCTGGGGCGGGATGAGGAAAATGTGGAAGACCCGCGGCAGGAGCTGGTTGAGCGGCTGCTGGAACACGAGCGCTTCAAAAATGCCGCGGAAATGCTGCAGCAGAAGCGGCTGATCGAGGAGAACATCTGGTCGAATCCGTCCATCCAGGCTTTTGTCTCGGAAAGCGGTGAACCGGGCCTGGCGGTCGGCTTGTTCGACCTGGTGAAGGCCTTCAGCCAGATGCTGGAAAGGGCCAAGAACCGCCCAACGTACGAAGTGGAAGGGGCGGACGTGACGGTGGCGGACATGATCCGCTACCTCAAAGAGCGCTTCGTGGAAGCGGGAGAAGACCAGCCGGTTTTCATCCTGCGGATCTTCGAGCAGCAACGCAGCCGGCGCGCCATGATCGCTCTGTTTCTGGCAGTGTTGGAGGCGGTGCGGATGCAGGCCGTGGTGGTGACGCAGGAAGATCAATTCGGCGAGATCGCCTTGCGGCGGCACAGCGGTTTCGACGCGGTATTCGCGTCGGAGCTGCCCATCGCGGCAATCGAGAACCACTACATCTGATCACGCATGGAAGAACTGGAGATTGACCCCAAGGGCGCAAGCCCGCAAGAGGAAGCCGGCGCGAGCCCGGCGGCGGAAGCTGGCGCGAGCGCAGTGGGCGAAGAGGAACAGCAGCAGCCGGCCGTGTCCATCGAGGAGTTCCTCGCCACGGATGAGCCCGAGAGGGGGGGACAAACGGCGGCCGTGCCGATCGAGAGCGCGCAGCTCCGGGCGGTGCTGGAAGCGATCGTTTATGTAGCCGAAGAACCGCTGACGGCGGCGCAGATTGCCGCCGCGCTCAACCAACCGGCCGACAGGGTTCGCGAGATGCTCGACCAGCTCATGGCGGAATTCGACAAGTCTGAGCACGGTGTCTGCGTCCGCGAAGTGGCGGGCGGGTACAAGATGGCCACCAAGCCGGAACACCACGAGGCCGTTCGGGAGTTCGCCAAGAGCCTCAAGACTCCTCTGAAACTGTCGCTGCCGGCGTTGGAGACACTGGCGGTGATTGCCTACAAGCAACCGGTGACTACGCCCGAGATTCTGGAAATCCGCGGCGTACAGGGTGGCGGCGTTCTGAAGACGTTGCTGGACCGTAAACTGATCGCCGAGGCCGGGCGCAAGAACGTGATCGGCAAGCCGATCCTTTATAAGACCACCAAGGAATTCCTGATCCAGTTCGGACTGAAAGATCTGAGCGAGCTGCCTTCTCTAAAGGAATTCGAGGAGATCCGTCGCTTGGCGCTGAGCGACGCCGAGCCACCGAGCGAGCCGGTGGCGGAGCAAACCCAGTTGGAACTGGAGGCGGCGCCGGAAACGCCTGAGAGTAACCCCGCCGCCGAGAGCCAATCGCGGGCCGCGGAAGACGACAGCCCCGATCACGCGGATAACTGATGGCGGAGGAGCGGCTCCAGAAAATTCTGTCGCAGGCGGGCGTGGCGTCGCGGCGGCAATCGGAACAGATCATCGTCGCGGGCCGCGTCTCGGTAAACGGCGCGGTGGTGACTGAATTGGGGTCGAAGGCCGATCTCGAGCGCGACCACATCAAGGTGGACGGCCGCCTGATTCACGCGCCCAAACGCCATGTGTACATCGCCCTGCACAAGCCCAACAACACCGTGACCACGGTGAGCGATCCGCAGCATCGCGCCACGGTGATGGAACTGCTGCACGGAGTCAAAGAGCGGGTGTACCCGGTGGGGCGGCTGGACTATCACAGCGAAGGACTCCTGCTTCTGACCAACGACGGCGAGCTGGCGAACGCGATCATGTCGGCCGCGAGCCATTTGCCGAAGACTTACGTCGTAAAGACCAATGGCACGCTGACCGGGGAGCAGGAACAGCGTTTCCGCCACGGGATTCCACTCGAGGGCCGCCGCACGCTGCCGGCCGGCCTGAAGCTGATTCACGCGGCCGAGAATCCGTGGTACGAGGTGCGGTTGTTTGAGGGCCGCAACAATCAAATCCGGCTGATGTTCAAACATTTCGGGCGGCTGGTGGAGAAGTTGCGGCGCGTGCGGATCGGGCCGGTCGAGCTAGGTCCCCTGCAGCCCGGCGAATTCCGGTATTTGAGCATCGACGAGGTGCAGAAGCTGAAACGAGCCGCGCATGCTGGGCCCGCGCACCGCCAGGAGGCGCCGGAATGAAACAGATTGCGGAGATTCTCCGTTCGAGCCGCACGATTGCAGTAGTGGGGTTGTCCCACAAGCGGTTTCGCCCAAGCCATGGCGTGGCGGAGTACATGAAGCAGGCGGGCTACCGCATCATCCCGGTGAATCCCCACGAGGACGAAGTGCTCGGCGAGAAGTGCTATGCGGATCTCGACTCGGTGCCCGAACCGGTCGACATCGTGGACATCTTCCGGCGCTCGGAGTTCGTGCCGGAGATTGTCGAAGCGGCGATTCGCAAGGGCGCTAAAGCGGTCTGGATGCAGGAAGGCGTGGTACACGAAGAGGCTGCCCGGCGGGCGGAGGCGGCGGGCCTCGTCGTGGTGATGGACCGCTGCATCCTGAAGGAGCACAGAAGGCTGGCGCACGCGGGGTAGGGAAGCCGGGCGTCAGTCAACTACGACTGCTCTTCGAA
>Ga0335081_10016509_pt1 | contig 11950 bp, 14 predicted proteins | sample Lox_Sample_35_FD_206713 | JGI IMG/M metagenome (GOLD analysis project Ga0335081, IMG submission 206713) | Soil microbial communities from Loxahatchee National Wildlife Refuge, Florida, United States - Lox_Sample_3.5 | ecosystem: Environmental > Terrestrial > Soil > Wetlands | place: USA... | reverse complement strand
CGTAGAAACAACTGCGCGGAAGACCCCACGAACGGGAAACAACGTGGTCATTAGACGTTCCCCAAATCGGTTCTCTGCACCCGGGCGGAAAATGAGTCTACTCGCGCTGGCAAAGGGATGCAAAGGTCGGGGGCAAGGACGAAACCCAAGTAAGGAGTAGGAGCGACGGAAGAAGTCTCCCGCTAAGGAAGTTTCATGCGACTCCGATCATGTGTGGAAAGCGGCCGCCGGGATCGTCATTTAACATAATTCACGAAGAATGGTGATGCACATCACATACGCAAGGCTCAGGCCAAGACTACCGTTGGGATGAACGGGCGATGCGGAGGAGTTCGAAATGGGCGCCCGCCTAGCTTTAGTGTTTTCTCGCACTCACAGCGGAGCATATTCAAACCATTTTCAAACTGCTCGACAAGCAAATAATTCCCTCCCTCCGATTTACTGGATGCGCAGAGACTGCGAACCAAGACTAGACGAGCGAGAGCCAAGCACACATGCTTCAGTCAAGGGACGGTTCCCCACAAAACGCAAGGGAGACAGCAAATGATCGCGAGTGAAGCAGAAAAGAAGACGATTCAGATCCCGCTCGCTGCCGAAAGCCTCAGCGCCGAACGAATTGCTTATCTGGAAGGACTCGTCAGTCAGGCAAGGACCGCGGCTGCGGTCTTTACCCAATTCACGCAAGAGGACGTGGATCGCATTGTCAAAGCGATGGTTCTGGCTGGATTGGAGCAAGCACAATACCTAGCCCGCCTGGCGATCGAGGAAACCAAACTTGGGGTGATGGAAGACAAAGTCATTAAGAACATGGTGGCCACGGAATTCACCTACGACTACGTGAAGGACAAACGTACCGTTGGGATCATTCGCGAATATCCCGACCGCAATCTGGTGGAGGTGGCGGAACCGATTGGAGTAATTTTGTCGCTCACACCGATCACGAACCCCACTTCCACGGTCCTGTTCAAGTGCATTATGGCGATCAAGACGCGGAACGCGGTCATTTTCAGTCCCCACCCCAGCGCCTGGCGGTGCTGCTCCGAGGCCGTGAGGATCATGTATGAAACGGCAGTGAAGCACGGTGCACCCGAAGGGGTCTTCACCTGTCTGCAATCGCACACGCTGCAGGACAATGCCTACTTGATGCGGCACAAAGACGTGGGCCTGATCGATGCCACCGGCGGCCGGGGGGCCACCAAAGCCGCTTACAGCTCCGGCAAGCCAGCACTAGGCGTCGGGCCCGGGAACACGGCAGTCTATCTGGAAAAAACGGCGGACCTGAAAACGGCCGTTGTGGACATCATCGTCTCCAAAACCTTCGACAACGGGACCATTTGCGCTTCCGAGCAAACGGTGGTGATTGACGATGAGATTTACGACCTCGCGCTCAGGAAATTTTCGGAACTGGGCGCGCACATCTGTAATGAAGAAGAGACCCGAATGCTGGAGCGCACGGTGATGGATCCTCAGACGGGTTTCATGCAGCCCATGGCTGTCGGCCAGAAAGCCACAGATATTGCCCGTTTTGTGGGTCTTTCCGTAAGACCAAACACGAAGCTCCTGATTGCGCCGATTCGCGGCGTTGGCCGCGAACATCCCCTCTCGATGGAGAAGCTGTTCCCGGTGCTCGCGGTCTATCGAGCGAAGTCGGTCGATGAGGCCCTCAAGACCTGCGTGGACGTAAACCATGCAGGAGGACTTGGACATACCGCGGTCATTTTCTCGCGCAACGATGAGATCATCCGCAAGTTCAGCGAAGTGATCAACGCGGGACGGATCATTGTGAATTCACCGGGCTCCATCGGAGCGCTGGGCGCCGTTTACAACGATCTGGTGCCCACGTTCTCCTTCGGATGTGGAACCGGAGGGGGCAACAGCACGACGGATAACGTAAATGTTTATCACTACCTGAACATCAAGCGCGTAGCGCGAAGGACCCAGGCCCACATGTGGTTCCGCGTTCCCGACCAAATTTACTTCAACATGAACGCGGTCGAGAATGTGCGCCAGTTCCCGTCGACCTCAACCATCATTGTTACCAATCCGGCTTTGGAACAAGCCGGGTATGTCGACATCGTGCGGCGCTACATTGCGGCGCAGACATACGTTCACGTTTTGGTGATTCCCGATACCGAGCCGGAGATCAAAGTAGTCTTGCAAGGCGTCAAGGAACTCGATTTCCACAAAGCCGACCAAATCATCGCGCTGGGCGGCGGGTCAGTGATCGATGCGGCGAAGATCATGAAACTCAAGTACGAGTCGCCGGAGGCAGACCTGGAAGAGTTGGCCGCACCTTTTCTAGATCTTCGGAAGCGCGTGGTGCAATACCCAACGGAAAAAACCAACCGGGCGCGGCTGATCGCCATCTCGACAACCAGCGGAACGGGGAGCGAGGTCACTCCGTTTGCAGTGTTGACCGACAAAGAGCGCGGTCGCAAGGTAACGCTCGCGGATTACTCGCTGAGTCCGGACGTGGCCATTGTCGACCCGCAGTTTGTGCTGTCCATGCCCAAGGGCCTCACGGCGGACACGGGCATCGACTGTTTGACCCACGCCTTGGAAGCCGGCGTCTCGAATTACGCTTCGCCCTACACGGATTCCAACGCCATGCAAGCGATTCGGCTGGTGTTCAAGTACCTGCCCATCGCGTATGAGCATCCCCGGAATGAGGAGGCGCGCTGCATGATGCACAATGCCGCGTGCATTGCTGCGCTGGCGTTTTCCAACGCCTCGGTGGGGGTGAATCACGCGCTAGCTCATGCCTTTGGCGCGCGCTTTGGCGTCGCGCATGGCCGGGCCAACGCTCTCATGCTGCCACACGTCCTTGCGTATAACGCTGCTGTACCCACCAAGTTCATGCCTTCGCCCTATCAGCAGGGGTATGTCGCACACAAAAAGTACGCGACGATGGCGGACCTGCTGTGTCTAGGCGGCCGCACGGTGGAAGAAAAGGTGAAGAACCTGATCGCGGCGACCGAGAAGTTGCTCGATCAACTAGGATTCCCGCGCTCGATCGCGGAGATGGGGATTTCGAAGGAAGAATTCGAGCGGGCCGTGCCAGAAATGGCCAAGGTTGCTTTTGACGATCCGTCCTGGCGGTCGAACCCGCGCATGCCGTTAATGAGCGAACTGGTCGAATTGTTTTGGCAGGCGTATCAGGGACGAGGTTTGATGAAGGCGGCTGACGCGGTACAGCAAGTGACTGCGTAGCGGATGGCGGTGCTTATGGCGATGATTCCTGTGTTGCTTAACATTGGCGAGAAGTGCGTCGTCCCCACCCTGCAAGAGGCTGCGGAGAAACTGGACAGCACCAGGGGCGAGGTAGTTTTGGATTTCTCTTCTGTGGGCCGAATCAACCCGGGCGCGCTGCGAGCGATGGAAGAGTTCGCAAGCGTAGCGGACGGCAAAGGTGTCAAGGTCGTGCTGTGTGGCGTGCGCGTGGATGTCTACAAGGTACTGAAGTTGACAAAGCTGGCATCGCGGTTTTCTTTCGGGAGCTAGTGGCGACAGCTACTTGGGTGAGATTGCGAAGCGGACGGAAGACAGCACTGACGGCTGACACTACGCAGAAGCCAGAGTGGATAGACCCACAGGATCCTGGAGCCGAGGGCGGGACTTGAACCCGCGACCTGCCGATTACGAATCGGCTGCTCTACCACTGAGCTACCTCGGCTTATCAAGCAGTTACGGGTTGTTTTGGGAGCCGCCAACCGCAATTTGCGTTTTCGTTGCGTTTTCGCAAACCTTCGCCATCGCCTCGTGCAGTTGCTCCGTACTCACGATGTTGTAGCGTTGGAAGACTGCCACGGTACGATGTCCTGTGATCCTCATGGCTGTGCTCTGGTCTACTCCCGCTTGAATCAAATTGCGGGCGGCTGAACGGCGGAAGTCGTGAGGGATGAGACCCTCATACTGATGCCACTTCTCGCCGGTCTTTTTTCCCAAACCAAGTTTAACACAAGCCTTTATCCATTCTCTACGGAAGTTCGTCGTGTCGAACACAGGACCGTCCTTGCGGAAGAGTTTCTTGAGCATCATCGTGAGTCCCTTAGACAGGGGCAGGATTAGCGGCTTGCGATTCTTGATGACCCCGGGGGGCATGTGTATTTCGTTCTTGTCGAGCTTGACCCAAGGCCACACGATTTGCTTCATGGCCCCAGTCCGACAACCGGTCTCGTAGCAAAAGGTGAGAGCAGCATGGAGGTTGACCGGCATCTCGGCCCGGAGTTTCTCGAACTCGGGTCGCTCGACGAACCCCTCACGCGGATCTGACTCTTTGCTCATCGGAAAGTAGGGAATGTTCGTGACCTTGCCCTCGCGTTGGGCGAGTATGAACATGCGGCGGAGTCTGGCGAGGTTTCGGTTGCAGGCCGGACCTGAAAGCCCATCCTGTTCCTTTCGCTTCGCTATAAAGCGCCGTAGCGTGTCCGTCGTGATTGTTTGCACTGCCATGCCGCCAAAGAAATCGTCGAGCGCCTTGAGAACGCCTTTCTTGCCGGAGATCACAAGATCTTCCCCGTCCATCTCCGCCTTGCCGTTCGCCACGTAGTCGGCTACGAGAATAGCTCGCAAGTCTTCGTAGAGAAGTTTCTTTGTGTCCACCGGCGCGATGCCCTTAGCGAGTTCTTCCTTCGCCTTGCGGAGCATCTCGACCGCTACCTGTTTCAGTTTCGACCGTGAGGATCGGCGAACCTGTTTCCCGTTGAGGTTGATGTAGGAGAAATACCAGATGTCGCCGATTTTCTCGAGTCCACCTTCGCCGCGAGTTCGCATTGGCTCACCTCCCTCAAGTAAAGTACATTCTTGTCTCAGACAAACTTCTTCTTGCGCTCGAACCATTTCGTCAGATCAGCAATAGCGATGCTATAGGATTTCCCGAGTCGGACTGCCGGAAGCTCCCGCGCGTAGATTGCTCGACGAATCTGCTTGTCGTTGGTGCCGATGAGCTTTGCGGCCTGCACAATTGTCACCGCGATTGGTTGCATCGGCAGGGGTTGCAGGACGGCCATGGAAATCCTCTGGGGGAGGCGACCGCTTTCAAGTGGTTCCATTTCGCTCATTTTATGCCCGTCCTCCGGGGTTCTATAGCTACGCTTCGGGCGAACGTGCTCCCTACCATTGCGACGAACTGACCAAAAGGTTGCGTGCCCGGCAGATACCGCCGGTTAGACCTGTCCACAATCCTGTCTCCACCAACGTTACAACCTCGACTCCCATCGCTGCAGTCGCAAGGACCGCCACTCCCCCACCCGCGGGTGACCCTGAGTGTTTCGGCTGTAAGCCAAAGCCAATGGATTCAACGGGACAAAACCAGCAAGCAGGCGAGGTAACATTTTTTCACCAATCACATGATTTCTGACTAGCGTTCCGTAAGGCGGTGTAGGGCAGGTTTGGGCCTTGGGTTATCTGGCATCGGCCGTTTTGGGGTCGCCCCTGCTCGACGAGTGACGCGGCTTGTTCATAGAGGCTTTCCTCTTGCGGACAGTTCGGCCGTGACTCTGGTAACGACGTTCAATGCGTTTACTTTGTAGCGGACGGCCGTCCGCATGAGATTTGGTTCCCTGCCTAACGTTTCCGTCGAACTGTAGCCTGGGCAATAAAGGTCCGGCACGAGCGCGCAAGTTACCATGAATCGGTTAAGGTCGGCCGCGGTCATTGCATGGATGCGAGCCTCCGCCATTTTCTCGTGGTCTACCGACGCCCCGCCCCACGATGTCTTCGTCTTCTTCTCTTCCAAGCCGTAGACCTGGAACAACCGATGGTGGTTGTCGTGACCCAAGCGGCGGAAATAATCCAGCGCAACCATCTCGAAGTCAGCACGCGCCAATGCACGAGGAAGCTTCTGCCGAACCGCCTGTGGAAGACGCGAACGTGCTTCCTTCTGAACGCGGACCGCAAGCGCAACCTTCCGGCGCTGCTCTCTCTCCTGTGGCGATATTTCGTAGTGAGAGAATTGCCGGTGCGTCTTGCACTTCTCGTCCGTGCAGACATGCATGACCGCTCCCGCTTTGCGGCCGTCTACGACAACTGCGACCTGTGTATGCGGGCACTCTCCTTCGCGCTCCGCACGACGATACTGGCCTTCGTAGAGCGTGTTGGGCGCCTTAGTGTGGACCTGCCACGAAGGGCTCTCCGAAATCTGAACAGGCTCTTCATTAGCGGTTCGCCAGATGTTGCGCGCGATCTAGCAAGCCGAATTTATGTGGTCTCCAGAAGCAAGCACAATCACAGGAGGTTGGGAGGCAGTCCAAAGGCTGCCTCCCCTGCCCTGCTCACAGCAATCGAACACTTCTGATGCGATCAATTGGAGGAGGCTGTGGCCAGATCGAGGAACGACGCGAGCTTCGCGGTCGTCTTGAACTGAGGGATTGGGTCGAGGTCCTTGAACGCGCTCGTGAACGCGTTGGACAAGCTCCACACTGTTCGCGGTGCGAACTCTTCGATCCGAGGGTTGAAATACGCGTCGTGAACGCTTCTGGCCAAGTGTTTCGGGGCGTCGAGCTTATCTTCCACGAATGCCCGGTAGATGACCAGCTTCGCTGTGTCGTCCGGCAAGCGCGTCCCCTTCCATGCGTCCACTTGTTTCCTCATCGGCTCAAAGTTCCGCTGCATGCGATCCACCCCAACCGAGATGATATCCACGAGGTTCAGGTGTTTGCTGTGCTTGGCAAGTACCGGCGTGAAATCGCCATGGAACGCCATGTTGTCGCACACCAATACTCGGTAACCTACGGTGAGGGCGAGGCGCATGGACTTGTCGTTGGAGTTTCGAACACCAACTGAGAATCGACACCCGTCGAAAGTGGTTTCAAGGTCGAGCACGCCGAACATCTTCATGCCGTCGCCGGAAACCGCGTATTCCTCCCGCACTACGGAGATCTGGCGGAAGCTCAGGGTTTCGACCAGCGCCCCGACAATTTCGAAGTGTGGAAGGGGTTGATGGGTAGCGCTCCCTGCGGGCGTCGGAATCACCTTCAATTCTTCTCGGGTGATTTTCGAACTCCCGCAGTGCGCCAAGAGTTGGGACTGCTCCATTATGTTGTTCTCCTTTCAATTCAGAGGTTCAACTCCGAGATCCGCGAAGCGAGGTAATCCCCAAGACACGGACTTCGGATTTCGCTGTGAGAGTGAGCATGCCGTATTCAATCAAAGTTCGCGGCAAGCATCGGTCAGGAGAAGCAGGATGGGAGGGCACTAGACAGAGGAGGCGCTCGTTCTCTGAGCGTAAAGCGGGACACGCGTCTGCGGTCGGCGGCAGGGCTTCTCTAAAGGACTGTGTTCCGGGTGCAGCCTCGAACCTGAGACTGCAGGCTCACATGAAAGGAAGGATTCTTATTTTGGTTCCGCGCCCAGTAGGATCGATTGCGCCCGCAATTCATCAGGAGGGATTTCCACCACCTTGCCATCACGCCAGACGTAAATTGGCAACCCTTCTCGCGCGTGCTCCTCGATTGCCTTTTTGACGGCCACCTTGAGCGCCATCAGGCCGCGTTCGGGCATTGGCAATTCGAGGACATTGGGAGGTTCTTTGATCATGGCTTTCCGTAGCGCCTGACTAAATCATTGTACAACGCTGTCTCGCCTATCTGAAGCTGGCCCCGTTCCTCCGATGCAATAATCTTAGGCATTGCTGCTGTATTGTCGTAGAGAGTCCACGAACTAGCTAGGTGCCTATAGTAAACGAGGAAGTTTCGGATGGATCGGTCGAAGCGGCGGCGCACGTCCGCTGCAGGCACATCATGGCCTCCTAACGAGACCCGCCCTCTGATTCTCAAAAGCGCGAGTTCAACACTTGACAACCACAGGTAGAAAACGTGAACCTCGTACTCCCGTCTTTTGAGACGACGAATCAAACTCAGATAACTTCGGCCCGAAAGTGTAGTCTCGAAGCCGAAGCTGTCGCCGCGCTTTGCATAGAGATCGATCTCTTCCAACATCAGCCGCCCGGCACGGAAGGCAGCAGCTTCCGGCGAGAACGGTGACACACCGTGTGCAATCAAATCTGCGTTGATGAAATTCTTGCAGTCTGCATAATTCGGCAAGAATTCCCGCGCGAAGGTCGTCTTACCCGCGCCATTCGGTCCCGCAATGATGTAAACACTCGGTTTTATGATCGCCCCCACGAGGTGGCCTCCAATCATACAGGAGCGGCAATCACTGGCTGGAGACCCTTATCGCGGAGGGGCAACAGAAACCAGCAACGCACCTGTGACCTTACCGGCTCAAATGCCTATATCTAGGAGCAGCCGCTTGTAGCCCCGCAGTTGATGCACTTGTAGCAGCTTCCGTTGGGCGCCATGAGCATGCCGCAAGTTGAGCACGAAGGGGCATCTCCGGTCGTGCCGCCGCCATTGCTTGACTGGATTGCTTTGCGGTTTGCCGCACTTACTGCTGATGAGCTGAGGGCGGGGCGAATCATGTCCTGGTCGCTCGGTGCGGCCCCCGGTTTCAGATATTCCGACGAGAGGAATTTGCCGCCAAGCCAACGCGCAATGTAATCCAGCACGGAACTGGAGTAGCGAATGCTCAGATTCTCCGTGAATCCCGAGGGCTCAAAGCGCGTGTTGGTTAGCTTGTCGACCAGGGCTTTCAGTGGTACGCCGTACTGCAGCCCGATCGAGATCGAAAGAGCGAGTCCATCCATGAAGCCGGAGAGCGTTGAGCCTTCTTTGGCCATCTTGATGAAGATCTCGCCCGGCGTTCCCTCCTCGTACATTCCGACAATGATGTAGCCCTCGTGACCCCCAACCGAGAACTTGTGCGTGATGGACTTCCTTTCGTCAGGCAGCTTACGCCGTTGGGCACGGGCGAACAGGTCCTGTTGTTCAGGGGCCTCAGCGCTTACAGGTTTTCTCTCTTCTTTTTCACTTTGCGCCGCGGATGTGCCAGGTGACGGCGCCAAATCGGCTGAATTCCCTACTTGCATCTCTTCCTCCACACCGATCAGGCCTGATTAGACGGTCACGCCCGCGACCCCGAAGACCGGAGTAACCAAGTAATGCGAATGCGAGCATCCGACACAACTGGCGCCCTTGGTTGCCGCGTCAACTGCAGCGGCAAATACGGATGGGATTCCAAGCACTTCGCCGGCGCGTGACCAGAACTCGGGCATGACCGATCGCCCCGCCAAGTCACTACCCGTACGTAAGAGGTCCAGATCAACGAGGCCATTCACCCCACGAAAGAGAACTCTGTTCTCGAGTAGAGGCCGTCTGTTATTTTCGACCTTTCCAGGCTGATGCTTCGTGATGAGTAATTGGCAGGTTCGACCTGCTCGAAACAGCTCGATTCGCACAAGAGCAGTAGCTACGACCACCGCGTGAACTCCGTTCACTCCGATGGCATCGATTGGATGGAGATACGGCAGTGGCTCTCCCTCCGGACCACAGAACGTAACGTACCGGCCGAGGTCCTTCACGGCTCCGCCTGATTCGATCCCTCGCACCACATAGCGTTTGGCCAGATGCTGGTGTTCGAGGCTCACCTGGGATTGCACAAAAATGCCGACTTCAGTCAGACGTCGCAGCACTCGCTTCGAGAGGGCGAGCCCCCGACGCGCCAAAGAATCTTGCTTGTCCGGCATGTGCCACCTCCTCACGCGGATTGCCGAACGGGGATAGGACAACCCACCGCTCGACGAATCATTTCTCGCGTGCAACCCGCCCAGCAGAGGTACTTCCGTGGGTCTTCGATGGAGATCGCCAGGTTGTCGCCACTTCGATCCTGACCGGCCTCCGCACAGGACGGACATTGCGTAACGTAGTTCCTGCCAACCTTGCGAACCCTTCCTACATGATCGAGGATTCGAAACTCGCGACCGGATGCGTGAACGAAGGGAGCAGATTGATCTGCCGAGGGGCGTTTTCTATCAAACTCAGGTGGCATGGTTTTGCCCGCAATGAAGGTCCGTAGTTGTTCTTCGCTCACTTTGCGAAGGTGGGTCAGATACGCAATCTGTTCTTCCAGATCGTAATCCGCCCCGTAGAACCAATAACGCCGGTTTGCTCCCCGGTGTATGCCGAGCGGTCCACGGATGGCGTTCCCAAATTCTCCCTCTCGCAACTCATCGTGCTTCGGAAAGACTTCGATGCCTTCCGCCAAGCCAGCGCCTTTGATTCGCACTCCGAGTTTCAACGCCAGGTTGTAGATGTAAATTCGGCACTCGCGGGCCAAGGCAGGTTTCCCCATGAAAACCCAAAGATGCCCACCCCGCTTGCTCATCTCCAAGGCGGCTTCCACGTTGTCCTGCTGTAGGAAGTACTGCAGCTTAAGCAAGTCTTCCATCGCCCCGGCATAATCGGCATCAATCGCGACCCACTTCGATCGTTGCGTTGAGGGATTAATCGCGTACAGCCCGATGGTTAGTTCGCCTTGGAGGTGACGCCGGATCGTGACCGCAGAAAGGCTCAACTCCTTGCCCGTCCCCTTTGCTTTCGGTCGAAAGTAATAGTGACGCCCGCTCTCAGGATGAGGCCGCAAGGATTGAAGGGTATAGGCCCCGCGGTTTACAAAAAGACGGCTATATTCCCGCACGACCCTGGGACTAGCTTTTATTGCACTGTCCACGGCTTCTCCTTTCCGCGCAGTCCGCTCCAGCCGAAGTCGCGCTCTTCGTAAACCCAAAACTCTTCGCTGTCAAATTAGTGGACACGCGCACTAAGTCCCTACCCTGGTGAGGATGACGGCGGTTTGAACGCGGTGGGCGAAAGGCTTGTTCTATCTTAGGCGGGCTTCTTCAAGGACGCTTAGGCAACCCGATCACTTCGCTGCGGCCGAAACCCCGGCTGAACGACCCATCGACTCTTGCCCGCAAGCAGGTGGGGATGTTCCACGAGGTCTAGGAATCGGCAGTCACGGACCAAGTTTTCAAAGTCGCTAACCGTATAGCCGCCGAATTTCTCGTCTTCAAAGTCTAACCAGGACCAAACCCTTGAATGACGGTCGTAAATGTAGAAGGCGCCGGATTCGGGGTCCCCGGGGACGATAAGGAACACGAACAAGGCCTTCGGGAACTGGACCCATTTTTCGATTTTGGGGTGTTCAGTCACATCGAGCAGTCTCTTCACCGCCCCATCCGAGCATCTGCCGACATCGTCTGGTGCGGTCCGAAGATCAACCACTGGGATCACATTCATCTTTCCAAACATTGGTTTCCTCCTCTCAAGTGCGAAGTAGAAGTAAAAGACATCAAGATACGCATACCAGGGTCTGAACCGAAGGTCCCACGCTGTAATCGCAGAGCCAAGAAATGCTATTTCGTATTGCTCGCGGGCTATGCTAGGGTCTAGAGTCCCCGACAATTGAAACCGCTGAAGTAAGCAAGGAGGCCGAAGGTGATTATTGGAGATCGTTTGCGGACCATGCGTGAAGAAAAGAAACTCTCGCAAGGGGACATTGAAAAGCGAACAGGCTTGCTCCGCTGCTACGTCTCGCGAGTCGAGAACGGCCACACCGTTCCAGCCGTGGAAACGATTGAGAAATTCGCTCGTGCTTTGGAGGTCCCCATCTACCAACTCTTTTATGACGGAGACAAACCTCCTGAGCTTCCAAACCTCCCAAAGAGAAAGACCGCAGCGGACATCGCCTGGGGCGCCACCGGCAAAGATGCTCGGTTTCTGACAAAGCTGCGCCGTCTCTTAGCCAAGACAGCGGAACAAGACAGAAAACTCCTGCTCTCCATGGCTCAAAAAATTGCAACCCACAAGATCGCACGCACTCGTAGCCCAGTCGAGAGCTAAACAATGACCCGGCACAATCGCGCATTCCGACTTGAAGAGTTATTCGTTATTCGCGAGGGTTACAGCATGATTCGACCCACCACTTGGGGGCCGTGATTCGGCCGGATCTCACGACCCTGTTTCCGAATAGGTTCCGGGTGTCGCTCACCCGGAAGGTGGCGAGGTCAGCCAATATAGTTGCGTTTTTCGTTACCTATCTGGTGAGACTTCCC
>Ga0335081_10016508_pt1 | contig 11951 bp, 2 predicted proteins | sample Lox_Sample_35_FD_206713 | JGI IMG/M metagenome (GOLD analysis project Ga0335081, IMG submission 206713) | Soil microbial communities from Loxahatchee National Wildlife Refuge, Florida, United States - Lox_Sample_3.5 | ecosystem: Environmental > Terrestrial > Soil > Wetlands | place: USA: Florida... | reverse complement strand
GACCTCGGCGGAATGAACTTCACGGTCGACGCGGCGTGCGGGTCCTCATTGGCTGCGATCACGCTGGCGGTGCGCGACCTGCAGAGCGGCTTGAGTGACATGACGTTGATCGGCGGAGTCGACGCGATCCAGAATCCGTTCGCCTACCTGTGCTTTGCCAAGACTCAGGCGCTATCACCCCATGGCCGCTGTCGTCCATTCGATGCCGCAGCGGACGGCATCGCGATCAGCGAGGGCTTCGCTGCGGTGGTCCTCAAGCGCCGAGCCGACGCCGAGCGCGATGGCGATCGCATCTACGCGATCATCCGCGGGGTCGGAGCGGCCAGTGACGGTCGCGATCGCAGCCTTACCGCGCCGCGGCCCGAAGGGCAGATGCGGGCCTTGGAGCGAGCCTACGGCCACGCCGGAGTCTCGCCGTCGACGGTCGGCCTCGTCGAGGCTCACGGCACCGGAACGGCCGCGGGCGACCGTGCGGAGATCGAGGCGCTGCGGACGATCTACCAGGCCGCCGGAGCCGAGCGCCAATCGTGCGCGATCGGGTCGGTCAAGTCGATGATCGGCCACACGAAGGCGACCGCCGGCGTAGCAGGCCTGATCAAGGCTGCGCTGGCGCTGCACCACCGCGTGTTGCCACCGACGCTCGGAGTCACCAGGCCTAATCCGCGTGTCGACTTTCCGGACACGCCGTTCTACGTCAACAGCGAGGCGCGGCCGTGGGTGCACCCCGGCGATGAGCCACCACGGCGGGCAGGGGTCAGCGCGTTCGGCTTCGGGGGGACGAACTTTCACGTTGTGCTCGAGGAGTACACCGGCGGGTTCCTTTGCGAGGCTGACGGCGGCCTGCAGTCCTGGCCGGCGCAACTGTTGCTGTGGAGGCGCGAGACGGTTCACGAACTAGGACAAGCCGTCGACGCGCTAGCCGCCGCGCTGCACCAGGGAGCCCGTCCGTCGATCGCCGACCTCGCCTTCACGCTTGCGACAGCAGCCAGCGCGCGCGAGCCTGCCGGTCCTGCGCTCGCGATCGTTGCCGATTCGCTCGAGGATCTGCGTGCCAAGCTCGACACCGCGCGGGCGCTGATGCGCGACGGGCGTGACCGCGTTCATGCTTTGGGCGGCGTGCACTTGGCATTCGAGCCGCTGGCTGCAGGTGGCGGTCTCGCCTTTCTGTTCCCGGGCCAGGGCTCGCAGTTCGTCGACATGGGCCGAGAGATCGCGGTTCTCCTCCCGGAGGCAAGGGCCCGTCTGGATCACGCCGACGGCCTGCTTGCCGGACGGCACGGCCAGCCTCTCAGCAGTTTCGTGTTCCCGCCGCCGGCCTTCACCGACGAGGAACATGACGCGCGCCAGGCCGCGCTCACGGAGACCGACGTGGCCCAACCTGGACTGGCTGCGATTGAATTGGCATACCTGGACGTCCTGCGTTCGCTGGGTGTCGAGCCGGACGCGGTGGCCGGGCACAGCTTCGGCGAATTCGTGGCGCTCGCGGCCGCCGGCAGCCTGGGCGAAGACGACCTGCTGCGGTTGGCTGAGGCCCGTGGACGGTTCATCCGCGAGGAGGCCGGGGGCGACAGCGGCGCGATGGCCGCGATCGACGCGACGGCCGAAGCGCTGGCGGAGTTGCCCGGCGAGGTCGGCGTGGTGCTGGCCAATCTCAACGGTCCGCATCAGACGGTCATCTCAGGTCCCAGTGGCGCGATCGAGCGCGCGCTCGTCTGGTGCGAGCAGCGTGACCTGTCGGGACGTCGCCTTCCGACTGCGTGCGCGTTTCACTCGCCGCTCGTCGCCCCGGCGCAGCGCCGCCTGGCGGCCTTGCTCAACGACACGGCGCTCGCCGTGCCGCGCATCCCCGTCTTCTCGAATACAACCGCACGTCGCTACGAAAATGACCCCGAGGCGATCAGGGCGACGCTCGCGCGGCACCTCGTCGAGCCTGTAGCGTTCGCCGACGAGGTCGTCGCGTTGCACGAGGCCGGCGCCCGCTTCTTCCTCGAGGTCGGACCGCGCAACGTCCTGACCGGGCTGCTGACACGGATCCTCGACGGCCGGCCGCACGTGGCCGCGCCGCTTGACCAGGCTGGGCGACGGGGGGACGTCCAACTCCTGCACGCGCTCGCGGCGCTGGCATCGGAGGGCGTGGCGGTCAGGCTCGAGCGGCTGTTCCGGGGCCAAGCGGTCGCGCGGCTGGACCTCGGAACGCTCGAGCCCCTCGGCGGTCGCCCAACGCGCTCGCGGACCGCGTGGCTGATCAACGGTGGGGGCGTGCGACCGGCATCCAAGCCCGCAATCCCGGCGCCTACGCCACAGCTGGAGCTCCATGAGATGACGATCAGTGACCAAAACGGCGACGGCGCAACCGTCCCACCCGCACCACCTCAGCCCGTCAGCACCCACCCCGCTAAGCCTCGCGAAGATGCGATGAGCCGCTACCAGGAGGTGATGCAGCACTTTCTGGAGACGCAGAAGACGGTGATGCTCGCCTACCTCGGTCAAGGGCGAGGCGCCGGTTCACACCAGCGCCACGCGCAAGCCGCGACTGCGAGCCGCCCAACGCTCTCCGGCCCGGCTGCTGAAGCCGTTGACAGCTCTCCGTCAGGCGTTGCGGGCGCCGCGGGCAACGGCGGACTGCCGGACGCGAAGTCAGACGCGTCACCGGTTGACATTGCCGCGCGACTACTCCAGGTCGTCAGCGAGCGCACCGGGTTCCCCCCGGACATGTTGGCGCTCGACGCCGATCTCGAGGCGGAGCTCGGCATCGATTCGATCAAGCGGGTCGAGATCGCCGCAACGATGACCCAGGAGATGCGGCTGGCTGCGGGTGTCGAACTCGACGTCGAGCAGCTGACGGCGAAACGGACGCTGCGTCAGTTGCTCGCGATGCTCGAGGGACTTTCGCTCGCCACAACGCAGCCGCGCGAGGAACGAGTCCCTTTTGAGCAGGATGCGGCGCACGGACCTGGACCAGTCGACCGCTACGTGCTGCAGGCTGTCCCCGCCCCGGAAGTCACCGACCACGTGGGTCTGGCCAGGGATGGCCAGATCATGGTCGTCGGAGAGCCACATGGCCTCGGCGCGGAGATCGCCCGGCTGTTGTCGCTGCGCGGCGAGCAGGCGCTGCTGGTGCCCGCGTTGGAAGCGGAAGCGGTCGCACGGGAGCTCGAGAAGGTGCGCGAGCAGGGAGTGCGCATCAAGGCGCTCGTATATCTCGCCGCGCTCGAGGCGGACCCCGATCTCGCTGCTTTGCTGCTGCTGTTGCAGGGCACACGCAGCGACATCGAGGCCGCCGCCCGCGCGGGTGGTGGCGCCGTCATCGGCGTGACGGGGATGGGGGGCACGTTCGGCCTCGACGCCGATCCCGACGAGTTCGATTCTCTGCAGGGCGTCGTGCCGGGCGTGATGAAGTCCGTCGCGCGTGAATGGCCAGACGTCCGGGTGAAGGTCGTGGACCTTGCCGCCCGCGAGGCCGCAGGCCTGGCGCCGCGTGTGGTGCAAGAGCTGTTCAACGGCTGCGGGCCGGTGGAGATCGGCTTACACGGCGAGCAGCGCACGACACTCCAGCCGATTGCGACCCCGCTGGACGATCGAGAGCCCATCGAGCCGCTTGATGAGACGTCAGTTGTGTTGATCACCGGCGGTGCACGTGGCGTCACCGCGTACGCCGCGATCACGCTCGCCGTGCGCTACCGACCGACGCTCGTGCTCGTCGGCAGAACGGCGATGGCCGGCGACGACGAGCCGAGCGCGGATGCGACCGATGCCAGCGAGCTGCAGCGCGAGGTCATCGCACGCCGTCGTGTCGACGGTGAGAAACCGTCTCCGCGCGCGGTCAACGAAGAGGTGCGTCGCCTTCTCGCCCGCCGCGAGGTACGCGCGACCGTTGAGCGGATACGGGCCGCAGGCGCGCAGGTGGAGTACCGGACCTGCGATGTCCAGGAACCCGGAGCACTCGAGGCCCTCGTCGAGAACGTGTACGCGGCCCATGGCCGGATTGACGGCGTGCTGCACGGTGCGGGTGTGATCGAGGACAAGCTCGTGCGTGACAAGGACGTCGGCTCAGCGCGACGGGTCCTCGCGACCAAGGCCGACGCGGCGCGCGCGCTGGCCCGTCGGCTACACCCCGAGTCGCTGCGCTTCCTCGTGCTCTTCAGCTCGGTGTCGGGGCGTTTTGGCAACCGCGGTCAAGCCGACTATGCGGCCGCCAGTGAAGTCCTCAACAAGCTCGCCCAGCAGCTCGACCGGCGCTGGCCCGGGCGCGTCGTGTCGCTCAACTGGGGACCATGGGCGACGGAGGGGATGGTCACCCCCGAGGTGGCGCGACAGTTCGCCGAGCGGGGGGTTGCGTTGATCGGTGTCGAGGAGGGCTGCCGGCGGCTGGACGAGGAGGTGCGGCAGGGACGCAAGGGCGAGGTCGAGGTCCTAATCGGTGGCCTGCAAGATCGGGGCCTCCACGATCGAGACCTCCACGATCGAGACCTCCACGATCGAGACCTCCACGATCGAGACCTCCACGATCGAGACCTCCACGATCGAGACCTCCACGATCGGGACTTGCAGGACGGCCCTCCCGCGCGGCCCATCCGTCCCAGCGCGGCCTTTCTGCAAGCACAGCGCGCGACGATCCACCACGACGCCGGCCGCGTCGAGGTGATCCGCCGCCTGGAGCCCAACCACGACCGGCTGCTGGCCGACCACCGGATCGACGGCGTGCCGGTCCTGCCGTTTGCGGGCGCGATGGAGTTGATGGCGCAGACCGCGTCCGTGGCGCAGCCGGAGCTCGAGGTTGTCGAGCTTCGCGAGATCACCCTCAACCAGGGGGTTCAGATCGAAGACCAGCCGACTTCGGTGCGCGTCGTCGCCATGCCTTCGAGCGCCACCGTTAAAGCCGGTTCGAGAGCGTTGGACGTGACGATCCACGCCGGAGAGGCAAACCGGCCTCGCTACCAGTCGACCGTCGTGCTGGCCGAGCAGATCGACGCCACCCCACCTGAGGACGCGGAGTTTGCCGCGTTGCCGGCGCTGAACCCAACTTCCTTGACCGTTGACGAGGCTTATGCGGAGCACCTTTTTCACGGTCCGCTGTTCCGGGGCATCGAGCGGATCGAGGGCATCGGGGAGCATGGCGCTGTTGCGCTGCTGCGCCCTTCCGATCCGGCTGCGTGCCTGAGCGGCGTGACGCCTGGAACGGCCTGGCTGCTCGACCCGGTGCTGATCGACTGCGCACTGCAAATGCAGCTCATCTGGTGCCGGACGCACTGGGGCCTGACGCTGCTCCCAGCGCGTATGACTGGCTACCGGCGGCTCGCGCCGCCGCCTGGCGCGGCCGAGCCGTCCATCCGCCACGAGCTCCGCCAGCGGCCGTCCAGTCAGCCGCCGATCTGCACCGCTGATCATCTTATGTACGGCGAGAAGGGGCTCGTGGCAACGCTCACCGGCGTCACCGGCGTCGGCAGCAAGGCCCTGAACCGGCTCGCGAAGGCGCCCGCGTGATGCCTCGGTTGCGCGACGGGGTCGCGATCATCGGCATGTCGTGTCTGTTTCCGGGAGCGCCGGACCTCGACTCCTACTGGCGCAACATCCTCGACAAGGTCGACGCCACGTCCGATCCGCCCCCGGAGGCGTGGGCCACCGAGCGCTACTACGACGCGGACTTTCGCGACCGCGACAAGACCTACTGCAAACGTGGCGGCTACTTGGGTTCGATGGTGTCCTTCGACCCGCTGGCGCACGCGGTGCCGCCGCGGGCGGTCGGCGGTGAGCCCGACCAGTGGCTCGCCTTGCAGCTCGCAAAGGACGCGTTCGCCGACGCGGGCTACGAGCAGCTGCCCCCCGATGTCCGCGCCCGCACCGGGGTCGTTCTCGGCAAGGGGACCTACCTGAACGGCGGAAATGCCATCGCCGTCCAGCGGGCGCTGAACGTCGAGCAGACGCTCGAGGTCGTCCGCCGCCTGCACCCCGAGCACAGCGATACGCAGCTCGAGCGTCTGCGTGAAGAGATGCAACGGGCGCTTCCGTCGAGCGACCCCGAAACGGTACCGGGATTCATCCCCAACATCATCGTCGGTCGGGTCGCCAACCGCCTCGATCTGATGGGCCCGACCTACACGGTTGACGCCGCCTGCGCCTCGTCGCTGGTGGCCGTGCAGCAGGCGATGCGCCACCTCCTCGACGGCGAATGCGACCTTGCTCTTGCCGGCGGTGCGCAGGTCTGGCTTCCGGTTCCCACTCTCAATCTCTTCTGCCAGATCGGTGCGTTGTCGCGACGTCAGACGATTCGCCCGTTCGACGCCGATGCGGACGGCACCCTGCTGGGCGAAGGCATCGGCATGGTCGTGCTCAAGCGTGATGCCGACGCGCGCCGCGACGGCGACCGCGTGTACGCGATCATCCGCGGTGTCGGCGTCGCGAGTGACGGACGGGGAGCGAGCGTGATGGCGCCGCGCCTGGAGGGCGAGGTGCTCGCATTGCGCCGGGCCTACGAGCAGACCGGAGTCGCCCCCCACACGGTGGCGCTCATCGAGGCCCACGGGACAGCGACGCCCGTCGGGGACGCCACCGAGATCGCTGCGCTCACGGAGGTATTTGGCAGGCGCCGCGGACGTCTGCCGCACTGCGCGATCGGCACGGTCAAGTCGATGATCAGCCACACGATGCCCGCCTCCGGTGTCGCGGGAATCATCAAGCTCGCACTGGCGCTGCATCACCGCGTGCTGCCGCCGACGCTGGGCGTGGAGACTCCGAACCCGAAGCTCAGCCTCGACGACACGCCCTTTTACCTGAACACCGACGTCAGGCCGTGGATCCACGGCGGCCGCGTGCCCCGTCGCGCGGCGGTTAGCGCCTTTGGGTTCGGCGGGATCAACGCGCACGCGATCCTCGAGGAGGCGCCCGGCTCCGTCGTCGACCACCTCCCGCCGTGGGACAGCGAGTTGTGCGTGCTGGAGGCGGCATCGCCGCTCGAACTGTGCGATCAGGCTCGCCTCCTGCTCGCGCAGCTCGAGCCCAGGGACGGCGACACCCGGCTCGCCGACGTCGCCTACACGCTGATCCGTCGCCTCGGGCGGATCGAGTCTCCCGTCCGTCTCGCGATCGTCGCGGAGTCCGTGGGCGACCTCGCTGCGAAGCTCGAGAAGGCAATCGGGCGGCTAGCGCAATCGGGCGCGCGACGCATCAAGACCGTTTCGGGTACGTATTTCGCGGCCGAGCCGCTTGGGCGCAGTGGCCGCGTTGTACTCGTGTTTCCCGGCGAGGGGTCGCAATACCCGGGCATGCTCGCCGACCTCTGCCTGCACTACCCCGAGGTGCGCGAGGCGTTCGACCAGGCCGACCGCATCTACCACGGCCATCCGCGGGGGCACCTCTCGAGCGACTGGATCTTCCCGCGACCCGCTTTCTCGGAGCACGAGCGACGGATCGCGCAGGAGCGGCTGACGCAGATGGACATCGCCGTCGAGTCGGTCCTGGCGGCCAACCAGGCGGTCTACACACTGCTTCAGCGGCTGCGTGTTGGCTACGACGCGTGCCTGGGCCACAGCACGGGCGAGTTCTCGGCCGCCAAGGCAGCGGGTGCTCTTGCAATCGCCGACGATTCCGATCGCACCGCCTTCAGCGCGGGGCTGTACAGCTGCTATGCAGCTGCCGCAGAGAGCGACGAAGTGCCGAAGGCCACGCTGCTGGCCATCGCCGCCGACCGCGAGCGGGTGGAGGCCGTCGCCCGCGAGGCGGGTGGCGAGCTGTACGTCGGCATGGACAACTGCGCGCATCAAACCGTCCTCGTGGGCGAGCCCGAGGCGGCGGACAGAGCCCGGGGGATTCTCCAATCCGAGAGCATCATCCACGAGCAGCTTCCGTACGACCGCGCCGTGCACACCCAACGCTTCGCTCCCTTCGCCGATGCGCTGCGCGACGTCTTCGCGACCACCGACATCAGAGCACCACACACACCGCTCTATTCGTGTACGACGGGTCAACGCTATCCCGACGACCCGGATGGCATCCGCACGCTGCTCGTCGAGCACTGGACGAGCCCGGTCGAGTTCCGACGCAGCGTCGAGGCGCTTTACGAGGATGGTGCCCGCGTCTTCGTCGAGTGCGGGCCGCGCGGCAACTTGACGGCCTTCATCGACGACATCCTGCATGGCCGCGAAGTGTGCGCCGTCGCCGCCGACGTGCTGCGCCGGTCCGGGACCACGCAACTCAACCACCTCGTCGGGCAGCTGCTCGTCCACGACGTCCACGTCGACGCACAGGCGTTGCACGGCGCGCGCGACTCGCAGGAGCTGGACCTGGGCGCGTCGGCGACCGCACCGAGCACCGGCGCCCGCGTCGACCTGGCGACGCGCTGGCCGATGCTGCGGCTGTCCGACGAGGCAGTGGCGGCGATTCGCGGCCCGCAGGAGCCGACCGTCGCACCCGCTCAGGAGCCAATCGTTGCGGGCGCCGCCACGCCTCTCCCCGCGCCCGGTCCCGACCTCGTCACGAGCGACCTCGTATTGGCGGCGCCTGAGCTGTTGCCCGGCAGCGACCTCGAGCTCGCGATCGACGAGCACATGAGCACGATGGAGCACTTCCTCGCCGCGCAGACGGAAGTGATGACCGCTTACCTGGCGCCGGCGCGAGCGCAAGAACTGGTCGCGCACCGGACGTACGACCCGGCAGCTGACCCGCACCTCGACGACCACCGCCTCGGCGGCACGCTCGCCGTCGTACCGCTTGCTCTCAGTCTCGCCCACATGGCGTCGGTCGCGGCTGAGCTTCTGCCGGATCTGGTCGTGACGGGGCTGTGCGATGTGCGCGCGCACCGGTGGATCGTGGTGGATGACGATCAGGGGCCGGTGACAGTCGAGCTCCGCGCGTGCCGCCTGACCGACGTAGCGGGTGAGGCGCGCGTGCGCCTGGCCCTACGAGTGCTCGGGGATGAGCGCGCGGAGCGCTCACCGGAAGTCGAGGGCACGGTCATCCTCGCCGACCGGTACCCGCCCGCACCCGAGCCGCTGCGCCTCACAGGGGATCTGCGGCCGTCGCGTTGGGAGCCCGCCGCCCTGTACCGCGAGCTGATGTTCCACGGTCCTCGGTGGCGCGCGGTGCGCGCGATCGACGCGACCGGACCGGCCGGGATCCGCGCGAAGCTCGACGTCTTGGCCTCGGCGCCGGACCTGCCACTCGACGCGGTGACGCTCGACGCCGCCGGGCAGCTCGTAGGGTTCTGGACCGCCGAGCACTTGCAGCGCGGCCGGATTGTTTTTCCGTTCCGGCTCGCCGCGATCGAAAGCTTCGGCCCCCGTCCACGCGCCGGCGAACCTCTTACCGGGGTTGTCCGGATCGCGCTCGTCGACGAGCACATCGCGTCGTCGGACATCGACCTGCTCGACGCCGACGGACGGCTGTGGATGCGGCTGACGGGGTGGGAGGACAGGCGCTTTGACCTGCCGGAGGCGTTCGAGCCGCTGCTGCTGGGAGCAGAGGGCGCTATCTCCTGCGCGTGGGATGAGCCGGTCGCCCCCGCCCTCGCCGCCGGCGCAGCAGTGCAGTGCCGGCAGCTCGACACCAGGCTCGCTGACGGCCATGATCTTTGGGAGCGCGTCTGGGCCCAGCGCGTGCTGAGCCGCCAAGAGCGGGCCCGCTTCGCCGTGCTGGGGCGGTCCAACGGCAAGCGGCTCGAGTGGCTCGCCGCGCGGACCGCCGCCAAGGAGGCGCTCCAGGCTCTCCTCCGCCACCACCACGACCTGGATGTCGCCATGCACGAGATCGAGTTGAGCAGCGACGATCGGCGGCGCCCGGTGGTCGGCGGTCCGGCGCTCGCTGGTCTGGAGGTGAAACCGACGGTGTCGTTGGCGCACGCCGGGGGCCGGGCCGTCGCGCTGGCGGCACTCGAGGCGCGCGTCGGCATCGACATCGAGCCGCTGCGCTCTGCCGCTGCGAGCTTCACCGAGGTAGCGTTCGACGAGCACGAGCGCAGCCGGCTCGGGCAGCTGGCCGGCGGCTCGAGAGATGAATGGTCTCTACGCTGCTGGTGCGCAAAGGAGGCGATCGGCATGGCCCTGGGCACGGGTCTGCCCGGCGGACCCGGCGACGTGAGGATCACCGCGATTGACCCTGACTCCGGCACGGTCACGGCCAAGATTGCCGGAGAGCTCGCGCACCAGTGTCCGAACCTCGTCGGAGCGCCGCTCGAGGTGCGCTCGCTGCGCGAGGACGACCTGATCGTGGCAACCGCCGTGCAGGAGGAAAGGAGGGGTCTCTAATGACCAACGGCTTCTCAGAGCTGCGGGCTGAGTTGCTCGAGATGATCAACGAGCTGGCCGACGACTGGGAGTACGACGGCGAGATCGTCGGCGAGACTCGGTTCCTCGCCGACATGGGACTCGAGTCGCTCGACCTGGTTGTGCTCGGCACGATGGTCCAGCAGCGGTATGGCCGGCTGCCGTTCACGGAGTGGCTTGCCTCGATCGGCGAACGGCCCATCGAGGAGCGCGACGTCAGCGTCGACGAGCTCCTCGAGTTCATCGTCGCTCATCGCCAGCCCGCCGGGGTCGAGAGGAGCTGACATGGTGCGATCACTGCGAACCGTTCTGATCGGACTGGACGGGGCGACCTTTCGCGTGCTCGATCCGCTGATGGAGCGCGGCGTGATGCCGTTTTTGGCGACGTTGGTGGACCGGGGCGTGCGGGCGCCGTTGCGCACGGTGATGCCGCCGCTGACGCCGCCGGCCTGGACCTCGCTGATGACCGGCAAGAGGCCGGGCGAACACGGCGTGTTCGATTTCTTCCAGAAGGAGCGCGCCGGCAGCGAGTACTACCACCTGGCGACCAGCGCGGACATCGGCAGCGCGACGATCTGGTCGCTGGCCAGCGCTCACGGCAAGCGTGTCATCTCGCTCAACTACCCGGTGATGTTCCCGCCGCCAGCGGTCAACGGGATCGTCGTCCCGGGCGGCTGGATGCCGTGGCGCCAGCTGCGTCTTGGTTGCCATCCACCGGGACTATTCGACCGGCTCAAGCTGCTGCCGAGCTTCGATCCCCGGGAGATGGCGCTCGACATGACGCTCGAGGCCAAGGCGATCGAGGGATGCCGGCGCGAAGAGTATGCGGAATGGATCGCCTTGCACATACGTCGCGAACAGCGTTGGTTCGAGGTTCTGGAGCACGTGTTGAGCACGGACCGACCGGCAGATCTCGTCGGGATCATGTTCGACGGGACGGACAAGCTGCAGCACCTGTGCTGGCGCTTCATCGATGTCGCCTGCCAGCCCGGTGAGCCCACGTCGTGGGAACAGCAGATGATCGAGCTCTGCGAGGGATACTTCCGCCGGCTCGACGGGCTGATCGAGCAGACGGTCGCGCTTGCCGGGCCTGATCCCACCGTTCTCGTCGTGTCCGACCACGGGTTCGGACCGACATGGGACCTCTTCTACATCAATGCCTGGCTCGAACAGCAGGGCTGGCTCGCCTGGAATGACGCGCGCGCGGGCTCGCCTGCCGAGGAGGCGCAGATCGGCTTCGCCCAGATGACGCGCCACGTCTACGCGCTCGACTGGGAACGCACCGTCGCCTACGCGGCGACACCGACCAGCCAGGGCATAAACCTCGTCGATAGCGCTCCCGACCGTCGCGCCGAGCTGGGCGGCGAGATCGCCTGGGCGCTCCGCGAGATCCGCAACCCCGTCACCGGGCGCCCGGTCGTCCTCGACGTGCTGGAGCGCGAAGACGCGTACGCGGGACCTTACGCGGAGCTCGGTCCAGACCTCTCCCTGGTCCTCGCCGACGGTGCCGCGATGTCGATTCTGCGCTCAGACGAGGTGCTCCGTCGTCGCGCCGAGCCATACGGCAACCACGACTGGCAGGGCGTCTTCGTTGCTGCGGGGCCCGGCATTCGTGCCGGCGAGAGCATCGACGAGCTCTCGATCCTCAATGTCGCGCCGTCGCTGCTCTACACCCTCGACGCCGCGATTCCCGAC
>Ga0335081_10016507_pt1 | contig 11951 bp, 8 predicted proteins | sample Lox_Sample_35_FD_206713 | JGI IMG/M metagenome (GOLD analysis project Ga0335081, IMG submission 206713) | Soil microbial communities from Loxahatchee National Wildlife Refuge, Florida, United States - Lox_Sample_3.5 | ecosystem: Environmental > Terrestrial > Soil > Wetlands | place: USA: Florida... | reverse complement strand
GTCCGCGTGCCGGCCCGGAAGCCTATCCCTGGCCGGGGATAAGCCCGGCTGTCCGAACCTATTCTGCCGAGATCGCCTTAATGATCAAGGCGGCCGGGCAAATTGCCGCGCGGATTTATCCGAATGGCGGTTCGCGCGGCACATAATGCGGTAGTTTTGCTATTGAGACACTCTGCGCAGACCTCGTTATCTAGTTACCGATAAGGAGATCGCCTCGATGACGACTCATCAGTGGATACCGCCTGTCCCTACGCAGGCACGAATTGGCCCGGCCGGGAGCCAGGCGGAAGTAACGCGGACCGATCCGCCAGGCCGGGCGGCGCGCGGGATTCTCATTCTGGCTCTTGTGCTCGGCGGCCTCGGCGCCGAGGGCGCGGCGACGTCGGGCCACAGCACCGGTGATCACGCAAGTGCCCACTACGCGGCGAGCAACAATAGCCCCGAAGTCGGCGCTCACCTGGCAAGCTCCGTTCGCATCAGGCCTGCCAACTTTATGTGGTAACCAGTATCGCGGCCAGCATCCATACGTCTTTCAATGACGCCATCCCAGGAGCTGGCGGCCGGCTTGGCTGGCCCGGAAGCGCGGGCACACAAGGCCCATAAACTTCGATGGTGGCCGATTTCTGCCACACTGACGGCAGAAATCGGCCACCATTTGGCGTGCCATTTTTTGGGTGGCACCGCAGTTATGTGGCGTCCCGCCGCAGTTAAGGGCGTGCGCGGCCGGCCGGACATGGCCGGGCGGCCGTCCGTCTCGTGTCAGTGCCGTCTTGTGTCAGTGCCGTCTTCTGCCAGTTCCGTCTTCTGCCAGTTCCGTCTTGTGTCAGTGCCGTCTTCTGCCAGTTCCGTCTTCTGCCAGTTCCGTCTCGTGTCAGTGGGGCAGATGCCCATTTCCGTCGATCGCCCGGGCCCTGGCGGCGGGGCCGCCTGGCACTGCTTCCTGGAGTGCGCCTGCTTCCTTCAGTGAGGCCGTTTCCTTGCGCTCCCACTCCTCGATGCCGCGCAGGATTCCCTCCGTGTAAGCGCGCAGGTGCGTCCGGTAGACGTCACTGTAGGTGCGCAGATACGCCAGTTCCGCCTGCGCGGCCTGCTGCGCTTCGTCGGACTGCGGCTCCGTGGCTCCGTTCAGCGCGGAGACCGCTGCCTCACGGGCCTTGGAGTGCGCCTCTTCCAGCAGCCTGTCGGAGTACTGCTGGGCCTCCTTCATGATCTCATCGCGGCGCTTCCTGGTCTCCAGGGTCAGCCGGCTGCTGTAGTCCTGCGCATCGGCGACGTACTTGTCGGCGGTAACCTGCGCGGTGGACAGTATCCGCACCGCATGGACGTGCGCGTCGGCCTCACCGAACAGCACCGTCTGCCCCTCGCCGTCGGTCTCTCCGGCGATAATCCGGCGGCGGAGCCGCTGAACTTCCTGCCACAGAGACGTCCGTTCGTTTACCAGACGCACGAACTCGGCGTGCACGCCGCTCAGGAACTGCCGGACGGGCTCTTCCTCGTAGCCGCGCCGTCCGAGCCGCGACGTGGGGAACGTCACGGTCCGCAGTTCCTCGGGGTTCATCCGGTTCTGCTCGTCGAACCATGCTGTGGTCAAGGCTCGCTCCACCCGAAATCCTCAATGTGTATGTGATCCTGCGCCATGCCCGCTGCGGCCAGCTGAGCGGCAGTGTCCCGGACCATCTCGGTCGGGCCGGCCAGGTAGGCCTCGTAGCCTGACCAAGTGCCGTAGCGGGTCACCACATCGGGGAGGCTGCCGGTCTCACCGGCGAACGTGCGGTCGGCCGACACGACGGGCGTGACGGTCAGCCACGCGTACCGGGCGGCCATCTTCTCCAGGCTCTCCAGGTCATACAGACCGTCGGCGGTCCGCGCACCGAAGAACAGGTGCACCTTCGGCGGCCGCGGCAGCGCGGCCACCTGATCGAGAATGGCTTTCAGCGGGGCCAGCCCGGTACTACCCGCTACCAGCAGGAGGTCCCGGCCGGAAGGGGGCTGGCTCAGCGTGAGGACCCCGACGGGAGGCCCGAGCCTGAGGTCGGTACCAGCGATCGTCCTGCTGGTCAGCGCCATGCTCACGGCACCGCCGTCAATCAGCCGGATGTGAAATTCCAGCAGCCCGTCCTGACGCGGTGCGTTCGCCATGGAGTAGTAGCGCCACAGCCGTGGGCGGCTGGGGGATTCGATCGCCACGGACTGCCCCGGCAGGTAGTCCATGCGCGGCTCCGGCTGGACCAGCAGCACGGAGATATCGAAGGACCTCGGCTCGTGGGCCACGACCGTGCCCCGCCACCAGGACGGCCGCACCTGCTCGTCCGCGCTTGCCGCCGCCGACATGACCGAGCCGATGAGCTCGTAGGCCGCCTTCCAGTCGGCAGCCAACTCCGGCGTCCAGGCCGGCCCGGAAAAATGTTCCAGGGTCGCCAGCAGGCTGGCGCCCACGGCGCGATAGTGCTGGGCGACCGTGCCGAACTTCCGGTGATCACGGCCCAGGCCCTGAAGGAACACGGTCAGATCGTCAATGCTGTCCACCTGGGAAACGATCTTCACCAGCGCGTCGACGAAGTGACCGCGCTGTGCCGTCATCGAGATGGGGAACATGTCCCGCACCTCTGGATGCTTCAGGAACAGGTCGGAGTAGAAGAACAGTGGTAGCTCGTCACCGTGCACCGCGACATGGGCGAAGCTTTCTCGCAGCCGGGCAACGTCCAACGGTCCCGCCTTTCTCCGTCATCGCCGGGTCATCGCCGGTCATCGCCAGGTCATCGCCAGGTCATCGCCTACTGGCGGATCCCGGCACGCGTCACCGGCCGACCGATCCGGGCACGCTGACCTGCGGCCTCACGGATCGGCTCAGCCACTCGCGCCGGATCATGCCGTTCCTTGCAGAGCAAGTCTCATGCAAGTTGCACGGCGAGACATCCGTCAGCTGACGTATCTCTGAAGCCGCGGCCGGCGTCCACCTTCGGCAGCCCGCCTCAGGTACAAGTCGCTGTGCACTGGAGGTGGCCCCATGCCTCGTTATAGCGTGATTGTTAATATCGGCATATAGTTCCAAGGCTTAGGGGCAGAAGTGCACCCGCATCTCACCAATCGTCGATTGCTCGTCATAACCCTCGCGGGCATAGCCGCTATCGCATTTCTAGCACTGGTAATTCTCTCGCCACTCGCATTGCGCGTACTGGCGCGTTCATTCGACCTGAACTGGTCGAGTCTCGCTAACATTGGCCAAACCTACAGCGCGGTGTCGGCTCTGCTCACGGCCCTGGCTCTCGGGGGTGTTGTGATTTCATTGTTTTACCAGGCGAAGGAGGTCGGCGCGACACGGTCTCATGCTATACGCACGTTTCACTTTGAGCTGCTTCGCATGGAACTCGAACACGAGGACTATATGTGGGCTTCCGGGGCGCCCTGGGATATGGCAATCCCGGCAGACTATCAACACCTCCGCCGCCACGTTTATGTTCATATGTGGCTATCGTTCTGGGAAAGCCAGTTCCTGCTTAACGAAATGTCGGCAGAAGTGGCCAGAGCGTCCGCCAGGGAACTGTTTAGCGGAAAAGCTGGACGTGAATACTGGCAGACGGTACGGGAGCGGCGCCTGTCATCCGGTAGCGGGCGGAGCTTGGAGTTCGCGCGAATTATGGATGAGGCGTACGGGGATTCTCTTAAGAGTCCGCCGGTAACGCCAGAAATGTTCGCGCGACCGAATGACACAGCCAAAGCAACCAGGCCTAATGGGCCTAATTATTCACAGGCTATTCTGCCATGCATTGCCGCGGCAGCGGCTGGACTGCTAACCGGACATATAATAGGTAATCGACGCCAATTATCAGGGCAGGCGTGATCCCATTAGCCCCGAAGTACACGCTGCTCCCAGCCCAGGAAGCGACCCGGCGCCGGGCTCCTCCCACATGGATCAGCAGGTTCCGTCCCGCGTGCACGATCCATCGCCGTCCGGGTGCGCAGGGCGCAACTTGAGCGGCTACACTGCAGCGGCGGCGGCATCAACAGATCTGAACCGCTCGCGGGCAAGTCACCTAACGAGCTGCATGCCGCATCGACACCAAAGAAGCGGAGGGCCTCTTGAACTTCTGAGAGGCCCTCCGCACTTCCTGTTCTGATCGACAGCTAACATGATCAGAAAGGTACGCACTTGACTGTACGGTCACTTCCTGCCGAAGCTGTCGAATTCGCCGTTTTGCGCGCCTCCGAGAAATGCATGCCATTCGGCTGGCGTAAATCGGAGAACAGGCCCTTCGGGGTCCCTGCTGTTGCGAAGGCCGACTCCGCCATCGGAGAGGCTTGCCACCTCGACACAGTTGCCGCTGGAGAAACTCAGGGAGCTCTTAACCCAGCAAAGACCGGAACCCGGCTTTTCGGGTGAGTTCCCGAGGTTGGGTCTTCCCACGATATACCTCACTGATTGTCGTATTTTGTCCCAAGGGTGTACAGGGTGTACGTTAAGTACTACTTAACGTCACGACCCTTCTCCGAGATTAGCAGACATCACCGGTACGTACCGTCTGTCTAGCCTCGATAGCACTACGGTTCAATGAATGTCTGAGATACCACGTTGCGCAGACCTCAAGGTGCTCCGACGTGGCGACGGCGGCGACCTAGCGTCGCCGGTCAGTGCCTGTAAGAAGTCAAGATTCCTGGCAGCAAGCCCCGCAACGGCCACGCCAGAAGACCAGCACGGTTAAAATGGAGATAACCGGCTTGCGGTATTAAGCATTGGCGCCCGGGCTGGCACCTGACCAGTGCGACTCTGCCGTTTCGAGTATGAGTGCCTTGGACGCCACCGGGTCGAGGGCCGTATCGGCGAGAAGCTGGAATGCGATCCTGTGCAAGTACGTTTCTCGCTCTCCCTCCAAGGTGAAACCGCTCTTCAGCTGCTCAGTGCTCACCACCTCTTGCAGCATCGCGTCACTATCGGTGCCAAAGCCGAATATAACAAAGGATTCCCCGAAGACTGTGTGCTGCGCGGCCAAGGGGAGAATCTGCAAGGTCAGATTTGGCCGGTCAGCGTCTTTAGCGAGCCGCTGCAGCTGCTCGTACATCACCGACTCATCACCGATTCGGCGCTTCAGGACCGATTCATCGAGTACGACCGATATCTGAAGCCCTTCTCGATCCAACACCTGCTGGCGTCGCATCCGGACCCTGACCAGCCGTCCGATCATGCCCGGCGGGACTGGCTCGACCCGGCTGTAGCTGCTGATGATATGCCGGGCATAAGCTTCCGTCTGCAGCAGGCCGGTGACAACATCGACATGCCATATGGACATGGAAGTTGCCTCATGCTCAAGGCCAATGAATTGCTGGTAGTCCTCGGAGAGGCTGTCCCCGTATTCTTCCCACCAGCCCTTCTGGGCCGCGTCCTCGGCGAGCGCGAGAAGGAGTGCGCGACGGTCCCCGGTGATCCCGTAGTAGTCGAGCAGCCGCTCGACTTCCCGCGGCAGCAGGCCGGTCCTGGCCCGCTCGTACCTGCTGATCTTCGAGGCCGACCACTTCAGCGCGGCGGCGACCGCGTCCCCGCTCTTGCCCTTGCTCTCCCTGATCGCGCGCAGTTCGGCGGCCAGCCGACGCCGCCGCACCGTGGGGCTTCCTGCCGCGATCATTGGGCGTCCCTCCTGGGTGCCGCGCGGGCGGACTCGTGGACAGTCACGCAGATTTCGCGGAAAGAATTTGCGAAACCTTTAGTACACCGTACCCTCGCCCATCGTAACTAACGCCTCAACCCGCATCGGTCGATGCGAACCTTCCTGTTCATTGGCCAGTACTTTGCGGCGGCATACCGCACAGTGGACTTCGCCGCGGCATACCGCGCACTGCGGCAGACCTGAGTACGCGGCGACAGCCGGACAGGACCGAATTTCCGCGCTGCCTGGGTGCCAGACGACATCGGGCCAGATTGCACTGGTGAATGCCGGGCTGACGCGCTTCGAGGGCGGCCGGATGGGATCCGGCCGCCCTCGTTTCGGCCATTTGTGGCCGGCGGCATCGCCCTCGCATGGTCGGTCATCGCCTAGCGAGTAACTGGTCCACCGCGTCCCGCGGACCTCAAAGTGCCCGCCGTGGAGGAACGCTCAGCGCTGCGACTGCTGTAATCCATGTGACGGGAGGGATTGTGGTGAAGAAATTTCCTTAAGTTACCGGCTCAGTGCGGGAACCTGTCACCGTTTCGCGGTCACCAGTCGGGCTCAGCGGAACGAACGTGATGCGCATGGGGCGCAATTAGACGAATGGCCTGCCGTAGGTCAGGTGAATCGACAACCGGCGGTTAGCCGTGAGCCAAGCCCTTCACCCGTTATAGTACATACTGGGCGCCATCGCCACCACGGAAGTGGTGGGCGCCACGGCTACCGCCGTGCCAGCCAGCGCCGAGCCGGCCGCAGCGAACGTCAGGATAGCGGGAATGATGAGGACTCGCTTTATACGCATGCTCTCTCCAGGGCATTTACAGAGGTCAGCGGCCTGCTGCAGCGCCACCTCGTGCCGCATGGCACATCTGTGTTATTGCCAGTATTTGGCCATTTCATGCATTAAGCTAGGCCTTAGTCCCAATTTTTTCCCAACTAAAAGCTGCACTACGTTTTTCATTTTAATTGGTTCGAAATAATCGCGCAATCGGACAGGAAACTGACCGGCGTCCATACAGGGCAAGGATCTATGCAACTTGCACTGCACGGCGAAGGTGCGGCGATGAACGGTGCCAGAAATGCCGTTTGGATGCCGAATTAGTGTCCGAAAACTCGTTACTTGTCCGATAAATGATCTAGTAGTACAGTTCACCCCATGCCCCCGGTGACGCCGGCCGGTGCACTCATCGGCCGCGACAGCGAGTTGGCGCTGCTGAACGACTTGTTGCGAGAGGTGTCTCTGGGACACGGCGGCACCGTGCTGATCGAGGGCGAGCCGGGTATCGGCAAGTCGGCGCTGGTGCGGGCGGCGCTGGCGGGGGCTGCGGAGGCTGGCTGCCAGGTGTTCTGGGGGGCCGGTGACGAGCTGGGCCAGGCGCTGCCGCTGCTGCCGTTCCTGGACGGGCTGCAGGTGCGCCAGCCGTCGGCCAGTCCGCGGCGGAACGCGATCGTGGGGCTCTTGCGCGGCGAGGTCGCCGCCGACCGTGGCACGGATGTGCCGGCGGCGCTGGCCGAGCAGTTGCTGGCGCTGGTGACAGAGCAGTGCGTGGCGCGGCCGGCCGTGCTGGTCATCGACGACCTGCAGTGGGCCGACCCGGCCAGCGTCACCTTGTGGGGGCGGCTGGCCCGCTCCGCGCGGCAGGTGCCGCTGCTGCTGGTCGGGATGATGCGCCCGGTGCCGCAGCGCGAAGACCTGCTGGCGCTGCGGCGGGTGGTGGGCGACGCCGCCCGGCTCCCGCTCACCGCGCTGACCGGGACCGCGGTCGCCGATCTGGTCGCCGTCCTGGCCGGCGGCAAACCGGACGGCGACCTGCTGCGGCTCGCCGGCGGGGCGGCCGGCAATCCGCTCTACCTCACCGAACTGCTCGCCGCGCTGGCTCGCGGCTCCGGTCTGACCATCACCGAGGCGGGCGCCGCCGAGCTGGCCGGCGGTTCCGCGCCCGGCTCGCTGTCCGCGGCCATCGCTGACCGGCTCGGCTTCGTGGCCGGGCCAACCCGAGAGGTGCTGCGGGCGGCGGCGCTGCTCGGCATGGAGTTCGCGGTTCCTGACCTGGCCGTCGTGCTGGGCCGCAGTGTCGCGGACTTGGTCCCGGCGGTGGATGAGGCGTGCGCGGCCGGGGTGCTGGCCGAGTCCGGCCGCAGCCTGGGGTTCCGGCATCCGCTGATCCGGGCGGCGCTGTATGAGGAGATGCCCGCGCCGGTGCGGGCCGCCTGGCACCGCGACGTGGGACGTGCTCTCGCGGTCGCCGGCGCGCCGCCGGACCGGGTGGCCCGGCAGATGCTGCGCGCGGTCAGCGGAGACGCGGGGCCGGCCGAGCCGGTGGATGAATGGATGCTGGACTGGCTGGCCCGCACCGCGGACCTGCTGGTCGCCCAGGCGCCGGGCGTGGCGGCCGAACTCCTCACCCGCGCCGTGGCCAGCTTCCCCGTGGGCTCCGCCCAGCACGGCTGGCTGGCCAGCCGGCTTGCTGACGCCCTCTACCGGATGGGTGACCGGGTAGCGGCCGAACAGGTGGCGAACCGCGCGCTTGAGCATGCCACCGAGCCCGATCTTCTGGTGGACCTGCACTGGACGCTGGCGCAGTGCCGCATGCTGGCCGGATCGTCGGCAGAGTCCCTGGCCACGCTGGACCGGGCGCTGGCCTCGCCCGGGCTCTCGGCCGGGCACCGCGCCCGGCTGCTGGTGCTGGCCGCGCGGACGCTCTTCAACCTCGGCGAGGCCGAAGAGGCGGGCCGGGTCGCCACCCGCGCGCTTGCGGCGGCGTCGGAAGCGGGCGACAACGGGGCCATGGGCTGGGCGTTGCACGTGCTGACGATCGTGACCGGGGTGCAGGGGCATATGACCGACACGGTGCCGCTGTTCGACCGGGCGCTGGCCGTGACCCAGACCGATCCGGCGCTGACCGACCTGCGGCTGCTGCTGCAAGTCAACAAGGCCGTCACGCTGGGCAATCTGGACCAGTATGAGGAGGCCCTGGCCGTGGCCGGGCAGGCACGGCAGCTCGCTGATCAGGTCGGCACCACGATGCGGCTGGCGCAGGCGCACGGCGCTCTGGGCCAGTTGCTGTTCGTCACGGGGCGCTGGGACGATGCGCTGGCCGAGGTCGAGGCCGTGCCCGATGACCTCAAGGAACCCGCCGGAGCCGGCTGCGATCACGGCATCGCGGCCGTAATCTGCTTCCACCGCGGCGAGATCGACGCGGCGCGGTGCCACCTGGCGGCTGCCGCCCCGCACGCCAAGCGGATCGGGCACCGGCTGATCGGCTCGCTGGCGCTGGCCCGCAGCCTGGACTGCGAGCAGGCCGGCGCGCTACCGGAGGCGCTGGCCGTGCTGACCGGCGGGTTCGCCGACGGCACCGAAGACCTCGACGAGATGGAGGACCTGTTCGCCGACGCCGTCCGCCTGGCCGCGGCGACCGGCGACCTGACCACCGCGCAGTCCCTCGCGAGTCACGCCGCCGCGCTCGCCGCTAAATCGCAGATCCCGCACCGGGAGGCCAACGCGCTGTACTGCCGCGGCCTGCTGGACCACGATGGGCACCGGCTCCTGGCGGCCGCGGAGCGTTATGACGATGCCGGCAGGCCGCTGCTGCGGGCGAAGGCGCTGGAGGCGGCCGCGGGAGAGTTCGTCGAAACCGACGATCGCGGCCAGGCGCGGGCCGCGTTCACCCGCGCGGTAGAGGTCTACAACACCCTCGGCGCGGCCGCCGGCGCGGCCAGGTTGCAGGCTACGTTCCGCGCCCACGGCATCCGGCGCGGGCCGCACGCCAAACACCGTCAGGCGCGGAATGGCTGGGACAGCCTGACGCCGACCGAGATCAAGATCGCCGCATTCGTCGAGGACGGATTGTCCAACCCGGAGATCGCCGGCCGGCTGCAGCTATCCCGGCGGACCATCGGGACCCACGTCTCGCACATCCTCAAGAAGCTCAACGTACATTCCCGGACGGACATCGCCCGGGAGTCAGCCCGGCGCGGCGTCGCGTCGAGGTGATCGCCGCGCGAATCGCAGGCGCGTCCCCCGGGAACGGTCAGCCACCGCGGGCGGACGGCTCACCATTCCCGCCCGTGAACCCGTGCGGGCCGCGTCCGCGGCCCCGGCACCGCCCTCGGGCTCGGGCTCGAAGGCGAGCGTGAAGTACACGGCCTTACCGGCAGGGGTGGGATAGCAGCCCCACTCGGCGGACAGGCTCTCGACCAGCATCAGGCCCCGCCCGCTCTCCGCATCGGGGGCGGCGTCTACCAGCACGGGCACAAAGCACGACGTGTCGTGGACCTCGACGCGTAGCCGATCGCCGGAGCACACGACGGCGAGCGTGATGGTCTCGCCGGTCTCGTGCCTGATGGCGTTGGTCACCAGTTCGCTGGTGAGCAGGACGGCGACGTCCGGGTCGACGGGGACATTCCAGGCACGGATGGCCGCCCGGAGCTGGTTGCGGGATTCGGCCGCCGCGGCCGACCCCGTGGTCAGCCGGGCGCGCCGGCAGAGCAGCTCGGCCTGACGAGTCAGCGCCATCGCGTTCATCGGGTTCCTTCGTAAGCCGGTTTGCGCTGGCCCAGAAGTGCGCTGGCCACTCGGCGCGGCTGCTCCTGGGGAAGGTCCGGGCAGAAACGGGAGTACTCGGTATGTCCTTGCATCACAAATGGTGCTGCAAATTGCAGCGGAAGACATCGGTCAGCTGACCGATTTCGGACCACGGGCCGGGAGCGGGCACGCCGACGGGGTGACCGGACCGGATCCGGTCACCCCGTCGGGTCCGCGTCAGGTCAGCTGACGTTCAGCGCATTGGTGTCCTCGAAGAAGCTCGTGTCCCCGCCACTGACTTCCGTGCCGGTGAACCTGAGGGTGATGGTCTGGCCGATATACGAGGCTAGGCTGGTGCTGTGCTCGACGTAGCTGCTGCCGTTGTTCGCGGCGGTCGCCACCGGGACCGTCTGGACGACCGTGCCGGAGGAGTTCAGGACCTGAAGAACCAGGGTGTTCTGCGCCTGCTTGGTGCCGGTCACGGTCGAGTTGACTTCCGCCCAGTAGGTGAACATCGCGTTCTTGCAGGTGGCCGGGATGGTGACCCTCTGGGCGAGCGTGTCGGTGTGGGCGGCGCCATAACCATCCAGCCAGGCCAGCCAGCTGCCTGCGCTGGCACACCGTCGCTGACGTTGGTGAGCACATTGGGAGTGGTCGTCCACGGCGAGACGGAACCGGTCTCGAAGCCCGGGTTACCGAGCAACTGCTGCGCGGCGCAGCCGCCGCCGGATATGGTGCCGATCGTCCACGTGAAAGACGCCGATCCGGAGGCCCCGGTGGTGTCCTTGGCGGTGACCGTCACGCTGCTCGGGCCGGCGGTGCTGGGGGTGCCGGAGATAAGCCCCGTGGCGGAGTTGATCGACAGGCCGGCGGGCAGGCCGGTAGCGCTGTAGGTAAGCGTCTGGCCCGAGGCGGAGTCGGTCGCCTTGTTCTGCAGGCTGGCCGCGGTGCCGGCCGTCCCGGTCTGGTTACCGGGGTTGGTGACGGTGACCGTGTTACCGGGCGACGTGGAGTTACTCTGGAACGCGGTGAGACCATCCGGGGTACCCCAGCCCGTCGGGCCGTTGTAGGTGTTCGCCGCGCCGGTGGCGGTGCACAGGACGGAATTGGCGGCCGGCGGGGTGCACGTGCCATCGCTGCTCGCGGTGACCTCATACAGGTTGCCGGTGTGGGTGTAGATCGAGTCGGCCGCCTTGTTGCCGCCGTTCCCGTTGTTGCCGGCCAGCGCGAACACCGCGGCGATCATCGGCGACGACTCGCTGGTGCCGCCGACCTCCGTCCAGCCGCCGTTGCCGTTGGACGTGTCGTAGACCGCGGCGCCGGTATTCGGGTCGGCGTCGGCCGCGACGTCATTGTCGACACGCCTGGAGCAGGCGGGCGGAATGATCGAGACGGACGTCTGCCAGACAGGCTGCGGCTCGTAGCGGGAACAGCCTGACCCGGTGCCTTCGGCACTGCTGGTGTCCCAAACGCGCTCGGTCCAGCCGCGCGAGTTGGCCGCGGTGTTCAGCGAGGTGCCGCCGACCGAGACGACGTTCGGGGAGGTAGCCGGGTAAATCACGCCGCCGCTGTAGGCGGAGTCGCCGGCCGAGGCGGTGTAGACCACGCCGGGCACGCCGAAGTACTGCGAGTCGTAGATGGTGTCGCCGGACCGCTCGCTGCCGCCCCAGCTGTTGGAGATGTACTTGGCGCCCAGCGTGGTGGCGGCCGTCTGCTCGGCAATGTACAGGCCATTGCCGGTGTCGTTGTTAGCCTCGACCAGATCGATCTTGCACAGCGGGCAGATC
>Ga0335081_10016505_pt1 | contig 11951 bp, 15 predicted proteins | sample Lox_Sample_35_FD_206713 | JGI IMG/M metagenome (GOLD analysis project Ga0335081, IMG submission 206713) | Soil microbial communities from Loxahatchee National Wildlife Refuge, Florida, United States - Lox_Sample_3.5 | ecosystem: Environmental > Terrestrial > Soil > Wetlands | place: USA... | reverse complement strand
CGTTCAACCTGACTCGCCAGCCCCGCGGTTTCCAGGCTCAATGCGGTCGTACTCTGGCGGGTAACCAAAGATTAATCGCGGGTCTCCGTAGGCTCGCAGGTTAACTCTACGTTAGGCATAAATATGAAAACAATTAAATCATCCATATTAATAATTATAATATTGACATTGTCTTGTGCTCCTTCAAAAGCAATGCTTTTGAAGAAATATAATCACAGCAATGAAATTATTTCGGATACAGCGAATATATCAGAATTTTTAAATAGAAAAGAAATAAAACATGATAGCGTTTGGGTATTAGAAAAAGGTCAAATGGATTCGATTCTTCAAATTGTTTACCAATTCAATTATAATGATTTTACATATAACAAATTTATAAATAAGAACATAATTTATTATAGAAAGGAATTTGGTGGATATTATTTAGATAATAAAAAATATGTTATTGTGAACATGGTTTTACCAGATTGGGTTGGAATAATAAATAAATTCACAATTGTTTATGATGGCGGTTGCTCAGTCGTAAATTTGAATATTGATTACAATAATAAGACAATAATCAAAATACAGTGTAATGGTGGAGCATAGAAATTGCCTAACAACGCGCTAAATCATGACCGTCCGCATTTGCAAACACCCTTGGTTCGCGGGCGGTTGGTTCTTCAAGAAAGATTCGTGGTTTGCGGCGGGAAAATGCGGTCGTAGTCGGGCATATTAGCGCGGCGTTAGGCACACATGAATAAACTATCAGACAAATTTAATCGGCTTGGTGCAGGCGCAAAGTTTGGTATCTTGTTTTCGATAATTTTTGTCATTTGCTTGCCAGCCGTTCCGATTGTTTTGCATAACGACCAACGAATTTTTCTAGATTGGCCGGACTGGAAATTTATTATGTTTGGCGTACTTTTATGTTCGGCGTATGCCGCATTTTTAACGGGCTGCGGAATTCTTGGTGAGCGGTTTTTCAAGAAGATGGTAAAATTGATGCATTTACTATTCAGGAAGAAATGAATTCGGAAACAATTGAATTGAAGAAATAAGGCGCCTAACAACGCGCTAAATCATGACCGTCCGCATCTGCAAACACCCTCGTTTTGCGGTCGGTTGGTTCTTCATACAAGATTCGTGGTTTGCAAATAGAAAATGCGGTCGTAGTCCGGCATGTTAGCGCGGCGTTATGAATAATAATTCAACAACAATTAGGAAAATCAGGACGGCGCTCTGATTGGCATAAATGCAGGCATTGCGCCGAAGAAATATTGATTCATGACATTAATGAATTTATTGAAGTATTCAATTGCTATTATTCTCACCATTTTGGCAAATTGCACTTATGTAGCCAAAGGTGAAAGTACGTGCTTTTTTGGAAATACAAATACAGTTGAAAAACGGAATGGAATTTGCAAAGACTCTTGTGCGCAGTGTAAAACCATCCGGCTTGTAATTGACTATGATAGATGGTCTGAATCCTTTTTCACGAAGAAACCAATTCCTGATTCAGTCTTTGCTCTCCATGGAAAAGACAGGAAAGCCTATTACAAGAGTAAAAATATACTTCCTTTGGGCGGTTTTAACATCTCGGGATACGGGATAATAAAGGCAATAGATATTTTGGACACTAATCCACCGTTTATTATTAAATCGATTGATTTCGATGAATATCGTTGGGGAAGCCGATATTTGCATTTGCTTGTTACGGGCGCCAAAGTAGTGCCTATTAGAGTCATTTCACTGAGAGACACATTTATTTCGTCAATCTATGTATCTCCAGATTCAATAAGTGTCAAAAGTAAATGCGACAATTACCACAAGTGGCGACGTGGGATTTGCTTAGACCCATTTAGAATCATTGAGGCTATTATCTTTATAAATGGGAATTCATATTAAAGCCAAGTAAATACTCTTGAATGACATGAACAAATAAGAATTCATAACAACGCGCTAAATCATGACCGTCCGCATCTGCAAACGCCCTTGGTTCGCGAGCAGTAGGTTCTTCATGAAAAGTTGATGATTTGCGGAGAGAATATGCGGTCGTAGTCCGGCATATTAGCGCGGCGTTAGCAATTAATAAAATCAAAATATAAAGGCATATGGACGCATTTTCAATATGCAGCAAATTTATTGGTAAAGTATGCTGGGATGTAGTTGCAAGCCCACGATCTGGATCAATAATTTCATTGAATCTGGGCAATAAAATACAAATATTTCATTGTAAGACAGGCCAAGCTTCTTCCCTAGGCCCAAGGGGAGAATTTGAAATATTTATTGAATGTTATTGGGAATTGCATAAACAACAAACTTTGCTTTGCACTGCAGACGATTCGGCCGAAGAAAATGGGCCTATTTTAAATGGAATCAAATCAATAATTAATCAGAAGATTGAATTTATGACATTTTCAAATTTGAATATGGATTTAGGTATTGAATTTGAAAATAGGTCGGGATTAAATATCTATGCACACCACAACACCTGGGGAAATAATTCGTTCACATTATTTACTCCTGAAATAAATATTAAAATCTTTGGCAATGGTGAAATCAAAGAATCGAAACCTGACAATTGTGAGAATCAATCAAATCAAAATTGCTAACAAGCGGTTCAACTCATGACCGAACCCGGGTCCCAAACGCTCCCCTTGGTCGCGTTTCCCGCGTCGGCAGGTTAACCGCACGTTATGAATTAAAGAAGGAGTTAAAATGGAAGACTTTGACCCAACCTTAGAAGCAATAAAAAAGCTAAATCGAAATCAGGCCAAGAAAATTTTATTTCAAGCCTTATCGCCAACTCTAATTTTTGGTTTGGTCCTATTTGCCATTCCAGATGCAATAAGAAATGTTGGTGCAATAATTTATGGGGTAGCAGTTATTCTATTTCTCTCTGGTTTTTTAACAATGGTAGGCTCTGCTATATTTTTTTGGAATAACAGAGGAAACTCTAATTTGCCTTCAATCGAATCCAAAGAGGACATAATTGAAGCCGAAAAAAAATTGAATCAAAATGAAGATCCATTAGATCAAATGATTAAAGATAAAAAAATCAAGACAAACGATAATCAAGATGATGAAGACGATGATAATGACGCACCATATCGAAATTGGGCAAGAAAGCAAAAATTAACAAAAGATATAGATAATATGGGAATAAAAGGAAGATTTTAGTAAGAAATAGAAATTCATAACAACGCGCTAAATCATGACCGTCCGCATTTGCAAACACCCTTGGTTCGCGGTCGGTTGGTTCTTCATACAAGATTGCTGGTTTGCATAGGGAAATTGCGGTCGTAGTCCGGCATATTAGCGCGGCGTTAGCCCATGATTAACGAAACAATCGTCTTCCCGATCAAATGTGCAAAATTGCAAAAGAAATGAGGAAATATGAATTTGGATGACATGAAGGACTTTGCAGACAAATTGGAACAAGATAGGAAGATGCAAATTAGCAATATGGTATCAATGGGAAAATCGCTAGCGCGAAAGGAAAATCCAGCTAGCTGGATGTACGAACGGTTAATGAAATATATAACGACATTTGAAAAAGGATTGGATAACGATCACGAAATTGGTGGAAGACTCGTCAGTTTTGGCAACGTACTTACATTCCACATTATAGAAGTCGGATACTATGGTCCTGACATAATTACGTTTGATGGAATAAACGACAATAATGAGCCGGTTAAACTAATTCAGCACTATTCTCAATTGAATGTGTTGCTTGTTGCAGTAAAGAAATTTGAGGAAAATCCAAGAAGAATTGGATTTACTGCTCCTGACAAAAAGCGAAATTAAGACAGGGCTAACAAGTCGCTAAATCATGACCCTCCGCGTTTGCAAACAGCTTTGGTATGCGAGCGGTTGGTTCTTTACACAAGATTTATGGTTTGCGCAGGGAAAATGCGGTTGTAGTCGGGCATATTAGCTCCGCCGTTAGTGTATGAAATAATAACAAGATGATTCAATCAAACCAAGATCAAAACCTATTGTCTTTTGAGGAAAAAGCTCATGCCAACATTATTGCATTTTATACACATAAAAAACGATTTACTGGGATATTTGAAGGAATAAACAAACAATATATTACGCTATTTGAATATTTTGAAACATCGGCATATGAGAAAGAAAACTATTGTTGTTTGTTCTTTATAAATAGATGCCATAGCGCATTCTTAGGTGCCGGTCGAATGGCACTCAGTTGCCAGTTCCAAGAATCAGAAATGCTAATCCGAGGTATATTAGAAAATGCAATTTATTCTTTTTTCGTGGCTTTATCACCAGAATATGGATCTCTTTGGCTTAATAGAGATGTTGATAAAAAGAAGATGAAGAATATATTTAAAATCGGTAATATGTTTAGGAAATTAAAAACAACAGATGAACATATATACAATTTAGTAAGTAATTCCTATGAATTAGCGATTGATTTCGGAGCTCATCCTAATCCATTTGGATCTTTTGCGGTTACAACAACTGAACATAATGAAAATAGACAATTATTTTATTACGAATATTTAACAAGAAATAGGAAGGTAGTTGACTTTCTGCATTTGCAACTATTAGACGCTGGATATCAGTCTCTTTTAGTATTGCAGATTATTTTCAAGGATTTATTTGAGACCTTAAGAATAGACAAAGCAATTAAACAATTAGCAAAAGAAATAGATACATATAGGAAAGAACACTAACAACGCGCTAAATCATGACCGTCCGCATTTGCAAACACACTTGGCTTGCAAGCGGCAGGTTCTTCATACAAGATTCGTGGTTTGCACAGGTAAAATGCGGTCTTAGTCCGGCATATTAGCGCGGCGTTAGGAGTTAAATGAAACGATATAAATAGGGAAAGAAAATCGAATAGCTACCAATTTAGAGACAAATTGAAATCGATTTGCGAGAATATAATGTCAAAGAAAGACATAACAGGATATTTAATGATTATATTGTTAATAACATATTTCATTTTGGTTGCCTTTACGTCAAGCAGAATTAGATATATTGTTCTTGATGTTGGTATAATCTGCTTTGCATTGAATTCATTTTATATTTATTCAAATTCCAGAAAATTGAATCAAATGGTCATAGAAATGGCATGCTGTGTCGTAATAATCGCAATAACAACATTGGAATATTTTAAAATATTGAATCCACAAATCGCATTAATAAACCTTATGTTTCTTGCAGTAGCTGGATATTCCCGTTACATTCTGATGAAAGGCACAAATAAGCAGAAGACAAAATAATTTTATTAAATCAAACAGAATAAGAAATAAAATCAGAATAAATAGTAACAAGAAACTCCTAACAACGCGCTCAATCATGACCGTCCACATTTGCAAACACCCTTGGCGTGCCGGCCCTCGCCTATCCAACCAAAATTCGTGGTGTGCACAGGGAAAATGCGGTCGTAGTCCGGCATATTAGCGCGGCGTTATGCCGATAAAATTATTAATGTGGAGTAGCAAATCTTTCTTGGAGGCTGTATGATAAAGAATAGTATTCTATTGGGAGTCGCAGTGGTGGGCATGTGGTTTCTGGCGGGGTGTTCAGCTAAGAACCCAACAGGGCCAAACGGTGCGAATACCGTAACCGATATTGACGGGAATGCGTATCGCACTGTCACCATAGGGACGCAAGTCTGGATGGCAGAAAACTTGAAAACCACCAGATATAACGACGGTACAGTGATACCCTTGGTAACGGACTTGACAGCTTGGAGTAATCTTACGACGCCGGGATATTGCTGGTATAATGATTCAGCCATCTATGGGAACACCTACGGCGCATTATACAACTGGTTTGCCGTGAATAGGGGTAAACTGGCCCCACCGGGTTGGCACGTACCTACAGACTCCGAATGGACGGTGCTGAGCACGTACCTTGGCGGTGATAGCGTGGCAGGGGGTAAACTGAAAGAAGCTGGCACGACGCACTGGTTATCTCCCAACACCGGAGCTACCAATGCAACTGGTTTTACCGCGCTTCCAGGCGGTATTCGTAGCTACGATGGAACATTCTACGGCATTGGCGGCGACGGTTACTGGTGGTCGGCTACGGCCTACGCCTACGATGCCAGAAACTCGTGGCAACGTACCATGTACTACGCCACCACAAACGTGTACCACGGCTACGAGGACACCCACCAAGGGTTCTCGGTCCGGTGCGTTCGGGATTGAGCGCGATTTGAAAAGGGGAATGGGTTCACACTAGACTGAATTAATGAAGACAAGACGAAATCAATCCGGAAAAGAAAATCGATCAATTCAGAAGACAAAATGCTAGAAAAAAGGCATAACAACGCGCTCAATCATGACCTTCCGCATTTGCAAACGGCTTTGGTGTTCGGGTGGTCGGTTCTTCATAGAAAGATTCGTGGTTTGCGGCGGGAAAATGCAGTCGTAGTCAGGCATATTAGCGCGGCGTTAGGCCACAAATAAATGAAAACTCTAATACCAAAGCCAATGCTAGTCTTTTGGGCAGTAATATTGTCTGTTCTATATGTTAGCTTTTTGATAATTATAATAAATAGGCCAAACGAATCGATATTTGCCAAAATAGGTTTCCCGCTGATAATTGACGTAATATTCGCCATAATACCATTCCTAAATTGGCAAGAAATAAGAATAATCAATGACAACGAATTTTATTTCTTCAGGATTACCAAAGGAACAACCAACATATCGCCCCTGGAGTTAACACAATTATATGTAGGTCCAGGTGTTGCATTCTATATGGGAATTAATATAAAGTCCTCATTGGCGCTAAAGGCAAGTTTTACAAATGGAACAGATATAAATCTTGAATATATGAATTGGGGGAAAAAGAGGATTAATGAATTTGCCGATTATTTAATTAAAAATGGAAAAGGCAAAATCCAGGACAAGAGGCAGATGGAAGGCATAAAAAAGGCCTAACAACGCGCTAAATCATGACCGTCCGCATTTGCAAACACCCTTGGCTCGCGGGCGGCTGGTTCTTCATACAAGATTTGTGGTTTGCGGAGAGAATATGCGGTCGTAGTCCGGCATATTAGCGCGGCGTTGTTTTGCAAAAGGCCATGACACGGCAGCCAGGAAATTAGAATAAGTCAAGATCGCGCCAGCGAAAAGGCCGCGTCGTAGCGGGCCGGCAATTTAAAAACAAGGATAGTGTCAAGACCGCGTCGTGCTGAATGGCGCGATAAGAAAAAATTAAAATGGCTGCCGTAAGAATAATACGCTGGGCGGGCAAAAAGAAATCAGAGAAGAATCCCGCCCGGCCATTTGCAGAAACAACAAGGCGTTCAACCTGACTCGCCAGCCCCGCGGTTTCCAGGCTCAATGCGGTCGTACTCTGGCGGGTAACCAAAGATTAATCGCGGGTCTCCGTAGGCTCGCAGGTTAACTCTACGTTAGGAATTATTAAAAGAAAATGAATGCGCAAATATTAAGTACGATTCCAATATCCGGCAAATATTGTGAGATTGTATTTGGATCGGGAAATGATCTGCTGTGGGTTCTATTCACTTCGGATGATAATGAAGAATGGGTTGGCAAATTTGAATTAGGAATGAAATCAATTTTAAAAACAGCGGTTTATAAAGACAATTTAACATGCTATGTATTGGCTGGCGGCAATTTGTATTTAATAAATCTAATTTCAAGACAACTTGAATTCAAATTTGAAGACGATGCTGTTGAGGAATTTATATATCTTCCGGACTTGGAATTATTAGCAGTTTCAAATGGATTGTCCATTTCAATATTTAATGTAAACAACCACAAAATTGAATGGAAGTCAACAAGAATATCATGGGATGGCATTTTATTCGATTCATATGAAGATGGGATAATTAAAGGTAGGCTAAACGATCTAAGTGAACAGGGTTGTAATTGTCCATTTCAATTCAATATCTATGATAAACAAATAAAAGTAAAGTACAATGTTCCGCCTCCAAGTTAACGGTTAATATTATAATCTTAATTAAACCAAAAGATAATAAAAATCAATTAAAGACAAAAACAAGAATTCCTAACAACGCGCTAAATCATGACCGTCCGCATTTGCAAACACTCTTGGTTCGCGGGCGGTCGGTTCTTTATAGAAGATTGGTGGTTTGCGGAGAGAAAATGCGGTCGTAGTCCGGCATATTAGCGCGGCGTTAGGGTATAAAAATGGAATTCGAAATGCCTAATGAAATAACCAATTTTGATGAAATCAGTTTTCACGATTCGGGAATTAACAAAGTAATTGAAGATATCGACACTGCAGATATTACCTATGAAATTGATTATCCAGTTGACTGGGGCAATAATAAATATGAAAAGAGACAATTAGTATTTAGAAATACAATTAATTATGAAATAAATGAAATACCATTTGGAAGTAAAAAACAAATCCTAGATATTACTGAATTAGAAGGAATTAAAACCGACAATATCTTAAGAAGACAAATCAAAATAGAAACAAATGCAGGATATAGAAAACTTTATTGTACTAGAATCGAATTCACAAAATAGAATAAAAATACCCTAACAACGCGCTAAATCATGACCGTCCGCATCTGCAAACTTCCCTGGATCGCGGGCGGTTGGTTCTTCATACAAGATTCGTGGTTTGCGGAGAGAAAATGCGGTCGTAGTCCGGCATATTAGCGCGGCGTTAGAGCCAAAATATGATAAATCCATTTGAGAAAACTGAATACCAATCCGGAATTGACTTAATTGTTAAAAGTGGTTCCAAACCATCAAAATATTCTGCAACATCGGCAGTAAATCATATTGAAAAGGCATTAAAAATCAGGGATATAGATTTTGAAATGTGTGCATTCAGATTAATTACGGCCGAAGAAGAAGCTGCAACAGCGATATTCTTAGCAATGAAACATAAGGAATACACAAATTCAGATAAACTAAAGCACCGAGACCATATTTACAAGAATAGCGTAATACCATTTTTGGAAGCAATTTCAAGAGTTTTTAATAAGGAAATTAGAAGTGAAATGAAACCTAGGCTTGAATTTGATGAAAAAGATGGGGTCATCAAGCTCAGTGTTATCAGAATTATTTCCGGAGAAGCATGTCGGGTCAAAGCTATCCCACCTTTAAATTTTACTATTGGAGTTGGAAATGATAAATTGCATTATGAAAAAGAATTGCAGGAATTGGTTAGTTTGAAGAACAAAAAGTTTATATCAGAATACTTAAAGGAAAGAGCCAATATAAGAAACTTGCTTCTTTACGCTGGGCCTACCGGACTAGGTTCAATCCCAACTCTAGAAAATGAAACTATAATAAACAGAATAAATCAAATCTATTTACTATTGTCCATTTATCTAATGATTGACCAAAATATTGAGAAACAATTATTCGTTCAGGATTGTTTGAATGCATTCCTGGAAATAATGGGAAAAATCAAGAAATAAAAGCTCTAACAACGCGCTAAATCATGACCGTCCGCATTTGCAAACATCCGTGGTTCGCGGTCGGTCGGTTCTTCATACAAGATTCGTGGTTTGCGGAGAGAAAATGCGGTCGTAGTCCGGCATATTAGCGCGGCGTTATGCTTGAAAATTGAAGAAATGAAAGAACAAGGAAATATGACCAAACAAGGCCAGAATATTTATAAGAATTATTTGATGGATTTATGTTTAATTATCAAAGAAAATGCAATCAAAGCAAAAAAGGAATCGGAATTATTAAGGCAGGGAAATAATAAAGAATATTCTTTAGGTTATTTGATGGCATATCATGAGATTGTTTCGCTAATTCAACAACAGGCTAATGCATTTGGAATTGAATTAATTGAAATCAAAATGAAAGACATTAATCCAGAGAAAGATTTACTTTAAATCAATTGCAAGCATAACAACGCGCTAAATCATGACCGTCCGCATTTGCAAACACCCTTGGCTTGCAAGCGGTTGGTTCTTCATAAAAGCTTGGTGTTTTGCGCAGGGAAAATGCGGTCGTAGTCCGGCATATTAGCGCGGCGTTAGAAAGGAATAAAAATGCTTGAATTATCTCCAGAAATAAACAAAGAATATGAAAGATGGCTTAAGAAAATTGAAAATGACGATCCTTATTATGGCCCTAATTTCATAAGCATTCATGAAGTTCTGAAAGCACATTTCTTAATTGTTGACCACTTTTATCAAGCAAATGAGGGTTTGGGCGGAATTGGACCAAAAAGTCTTACCTTATTACATTCAGCTCTATCGCGTCAAAATGTTGGCTTTGGACATAAAGATAAGTGGAATGAGCCTCTTGATATTTGCGCAACTTTATTTTATGGGTTAATTAAAAACCACCCTTTTCACGACGCAAATAAGAGAACAGCTTTTCTTGTTGCATTGTACCACCTTCAAAAAATGAATAGAATTCCAACAGTATCTCAAAAAACCTTTGAACAATTTACTGTGGACGTCGCAGAAGACGTTTATGCAATTAAAACTGCTGGCTCAAAATGCGACAATAAAGGATCTGATGAAGAAATAAACAATATTTCTAAATTCTTCAAGAGAAATACAAGGAAATTGGACAAAAGATATTATGCAATAACTTACAATCAATTAGATACAATATTACATAAATACAATTATTTATTGGAAAACCCAATTGACAATCATATCGATGTTGTAAGAATTGATAAAAGAAGAAATATACTGGGCAAAACAATAGAAAAGCATGTTAATGTTGGCCAGCTCTGCTTTCCTAGTTGGAAATCAATTGTTGGAAAAGGCGCAATACATACTGTTCGTAAAGTTACACAATTAACACCTGAAAACGGATATGATTCCCAAGCATTTTATAAGGATGCAGACCCTTTGCCTTCTTTGCTAGCACATTATGAGAAACCATTAAAACGTCTTGCGGACAAATGAGAACAAGACTTTCTAACAAGCGGTTAAACTCATGACCGGACGCGGGGCCCAAACGCTCCCCTTGGTCGCGTTTCCCGCGTCGGCAGGTTAACCGCACGTTAGGAGTAATAAAATATGAATAAAAATATCGCAGAAAAAACGAGCATTTTAGCACTTCAAATTAGTGGAAAATTAACCAATCAATTATGCGATATCGAAAATGAATGTTCTGAAGACGAATTTAAATTATTCCGAAATAGAATTGCTAGGGTATTGGCTGAAATATTAACCGAAATTATGAACCCAATTTATAATGAGCATCCAGATTTAAAACCAAAAGAGCTTGGAGGGAATTATATAATTGACCCCGAAATTTACAAGTGATTTAGGCCTTGCTAATTTGCTCATAGAATTCATTTACTGAACCAATAAATCGGAAATTGTATAATCAATGCAAATAATTTTATTTAATTTGATTAATGTCAAAAATAAAGAAAGTAAATTCTAACAACTCGCAAAAAGAAATTGAAGAACTCCTAACAACGCGCTAAATCATGACCCTCCGCGTTTGCAAACAGCTTTGGCTCGCGGGCGGTTGCTTCTTCAAGAAATATTGGTGGTTTGCAAAGGTCAAATGCGGTCGTAGTCGGGCATATTAGCTCCACCGTTATGCATGAAATAATTAAATAAAATATCGAAAAAAACAATAAAATCGAAAAGACAACAGACTATTTCCGGGATATTTTCCAGACGGCCTGGGAATCCTTGGAAACGGTTAACACAAAACCGAATTACTAAATAGGCAAAATTGAGAGAATGGTAAAATTTGCGCTAATCGTCGCTGGCTTCTTTTTTGTCACGATAATGCTGTTTGTCATTATTTCCCTTTTGCTTGGAAGAACTTGGAAGGAAATTTGGAAAGATTTTATTGACGCAGTAAACGTTATTTTTCCGTTTCCCTAATTCTCAATTAAAACCAAATTCAAGAATGCATAACATATAGATAAAGGCCGTCTGTCAAGGCAAAAAAGTGTCCTGGTCCAATTTTCATGCTTAGGATAGCGGTTGTTCCAAGATGACCGCCTACACCGGCAAGAGAGTTGGCTTTTGTTCTTTG
>Ga0335081_10016504_pt1 | contig 11951 bp, 10 predicted proteins | sample Lox_Sample_35_FD_206713 | JGI IMG/M metagenome (GOLD analysis project Ga0335081, IMG submission 206713) | Soil microbial communities from Loxahatchee National Wildlife Refuge, Florida, United States - Lox_Sample_3.5 | ecosystem: Environmental > Terrestrial > Soil > Wetlands | place: USA... | reverse complement strand
GCGCTGACGCGGGTGGCGCAGAGGTACAGCAGCGAAGCGCTGGAGGCGGACGCGCTGCATTTCTCGACGGACGTGTGGAGCACGCTGGTGGTGATCGGAGGGCTGCTGCTGGTGGCGGGAGGGGACCGATTCGGGATGCCCTGGCTGCGGTTTGCGGATCCCGTGGCGGGACTGTTTGTGGCGGGCGTGGTGGTGCGCATCGGGTCGCGGCTGGGACACAAAACACTGGAGACGCTGCTGGACGCGGCGCCGATGGGACTGCAAGGACGGATTGCGCGCGGGGTGGCGGGAATCGAAGGGGTGATGGCTGCGGAGCGCGTGCGTGTGCGGCGGGCGGGGAATTTGTATTTTGTAGATGTGACCATCAGCGTGTCGCGCACGGCGACGTTCGAGCAGGTGCACGCGGTGAGCGACGCGGTGGAGAGGCGGGTGCGCGAAATCGTGCCCGCGGACGTGATGGTGCACATGGAGCCGCGGGCGGGGACGCGGGAAAACGTCTTCGACCGGGTGCGCGCGGTGGCGCAGAGGCGCGGGCTGGCGATTCATGATGTGTCCGCGAACCAACTGGACGGGAAGCTGTACGTGGACCTGCACCTGGAAGTGGACGAAGGGCTGACGCTGGTGGAGGCGCACCGTGCGGCGACGGAACTGGAACGCGACTTGCTGGCGGAACTGCCGAGGGCGGGAGAGGTGAACATCCACATCGAGCCGCTGGGAGCGCACATTCCTTCCGCGGACACGATGAAGGACCTGGGCTGGGCGGTGCAGACGTATATCAACGACCTGAGGAACGAATACCACGAGCTGGTGGAATGCTCGCACGTGCAGGTGAGGCGGGCGGAGAACCGGATTCTGGTGTCGTGCAAATGCACGCTGCAGGGGACCTTGGCGATTACGGAGGTGCATGAAGTGACCGCGGGGCTGGAAGACCGAGTGCGGGAGCGCTTTCCGCAGATTGCGCGCGTAACGATTCATCCGGAGCCGCCGGGGGAGAGTTAGCGGGCCGGGGAGGGGAGCCGTTCGGGCGGTTGGGAGGCGTCCGCGTCGCACGCGGGGGCCTTCCCCGATGGACCCGGCTCAGGGCATGCTCTACGCGAGCCCTTCGCCGATGGACCCGGCTCAGGGCATGCTCTACGCGAGCCCTTCGCCGATGGACCCGGCTCAGGGCATGCTCTACGCGAGCCCTTCGCCGATGGACCCGGCTCAGGGCACCCTTTCCTGGCCGGAAAGGGTGATGGAGGAGAGGGAATGAAGGTTTTACAACAGGTGAGGAAAATGTACCCGGTGGCGATCGCCGCGGCGTTTGCGTGCTCGGCGGGACTGGCGACGTTCGAGGCCGCGCAGAAGACCGAACCGAGCCTGGCGCTGCCGCAGGAACGGCATCTGCGGAACGTCCGGCAGCTCACCTTTGGGGGAGAAAACGCGGAGGCGTACTTTTCGTTCGACGACCGGCAACTGATTTTCCAGTACCGTCCGGACACGCACTCGTGCGACCAGATGTACACGATGCAGGTGGACGGGTCGAACCGCCGGCAGGTGTCCACGGGGGCCGGGCGGACGACGTGCGGGTACTTCTACGCGGACGGACGGCACATTCTGTACAGCTCGACGCGTGGAGCCGGCCCGGCCTGCCCGCCGCCGCCGGACTGGAGCCACGGGTACGTGTGGAAGCTGTATCCGGAATACGAGATCTACCGGGCGAAGCCGGACGGAAGCCAGGTGAGGCAACTGACGCACAACTACGGGTACGACGCGGAGGCGACGATCTCGCGGGACGGGAAACACATCGTATTCACCTCGCTGCGCGACGGGGACCTGGACATCTACACGATGGACGCGAACGGGAAGCACGTACGGCGGCTGACGAATGAGCTGGGATACGACGGCGGGCCGTTCTACTCGTTTGACGGGAAGAGGATCGTGTACCGCGCGTACCATCCGGAAACGCCGGAGGAGATCCAGGATTACAAGGAACTGCTGCGCACGTACGAGCTGCATCCGCGGCGGTTTGAGATTTTCGTGATGAACGCGGACGGATCGGGGAAGAAGCAACTGACGCACTTCGGGGCGGCGAGCTTCGCGCCGTTTTTCCATCCGGACGGGAGGCGGATCATTTTTGCGTCGAACCGGCTGGACCCGAAAGGGCGGAACTTCGATCTCTACGTGATCAACGACGACGGCACGGGGCTGGAGCAGGTGACCTACGACCCGCAGTTCGACGCGTTTCCGATGTTCAGCTCGGACGGAAAGATGCTGGTGTGGGCGGCGAACCGGAACGGGAAGGTCCGCGGGGAGACGAATATTTTCATCGCGGACTGGGTGGACTGAGGGGTGAGGGCCAGCGCCGCCAGAACTGGGCGGCGAGCGCGATGACGGCGGGAAAACAGACCAGAACGTAGCGCGGCTCGGGAGTTTCCAGGCGCGTCAGAAAGACCGTGCGCAACACGATGTAGGCCAGGAGAAACATGGCACCCGGCGGCGGAGCGAGCGCGCCACCGCTGCGGCGACAGGCGAAGAGCGTCCAGCAGCCCGCGGCGGCGAGAAGAAGGAAGAGCGCGTTGATCAGGAAGAGTGAGAGAGAGACGAGCAGATCCGAGCGGTCGAACTCCCATTCTTTTGCCAGCGGGAAGACGTGGCCGGAGACGGGAAGCAGCTCCACGCGCGGAGTGAGCCAGATGGTGGCGGCGCGTTCCAGGGGGACGCGGAGCCAGGTGCGCAGGGGATGCCGCGCGGTGCGCTCGCGGGCCAGCGCGGCGAACTGGGCGTCCATCTCCGGGGTGATGGTCAGAGCGTCGTTGTACTCGTCGAACAGGCGGGCCACGCGCTCGCGCTCGGAGGGCGAATCGAAGGCCGAAGGGGGAAGATCGGCGATGGAAACGGGCTCCTGCTCGATCTTCCAAGGCAGGAGATAGACGTCGCGAAAACGGACCAGCCAGGTGTTGGTCCAGGCATAGAAGCCGCGAGGGACGAACTCGCCGGACATTTCGGCATAGCGGGTGGAGAGGAACTGGAGGCGGCCCAGGGTGATGGAATTGCGGACGCCCCAGGGGAGAAGCGGGAGCAGGAGTCCGGCGGCCAGCCACACGCCGGTGCGGAGGATGCGCAGCCACTGGCGCCGGCGCGCGCAGACGATGGCGATGGCGGCGCCCGCGGCGGCGAGGATCAGTCCGGATTCGGCGCGGACCAGGGTGGCGAGCCCGGCGGCAGCGCCTGCGACGAGCCAGTATTTCCGAGCGGGGCCGGGCGGCGCGCCCGGGAGTTCTTCCCGCTGCCAGGCGCAGACGAGCAGCCAGAGCGCGAGCGCGGTGAAGAAAGCGGCCAGCACCTCCGTGAGCGGCACGGCCGCGTAGTTGGCGACAAAAGGGCAGAGAGCGGAAAGCCAGAGAGCGGCGATCCACACGCGTTCGCGCGCGGGCTGGGGAGCCAGGCGCGCGGCGAGCGCGGCGATGAGGAAACACGCGGCGAGATCGAGCAGGGCCTGGGCGAGAAACAGGGCGGAGCCGGAGCGGCCGGCCAGGAGTTCGACCGCAGCGATGAACAGCGGATATCCCGGCGGGCGCGCATCGGTGGGAAGCATGCGGCCATCACGAAGGAGGGCGTAGACATGGGAGTGGAGCAGATTGCGCGCGAGCTCGAGGTAGGCGGGAGAATCGCCGGCGGTGGCGGGGAAAAAGCGCACAAAACCGAGGCGGAGGGCGAGGCCGGTCAGGGCAGCCGCGGCGGCATGTCGCCGCATCTGAATAGACAGGCTCATTGACAGGGTCGGAACCCCACGTTAGCTTGGACTTTCTGCATGCCGGACGGCAAGCCTGTATTCCACGATGAACGCAAACAGCGCTGGAGCGTGACCCGCCGCGCGCTGGAAGCGGGCGGAGCTGCGCTCGCGCTGCTGCTGGCGGTGCTGGCGGTGGGCGCGGTGGGGAAGCTGAGCCTGGGCAATCCGGTGTGGCCGGCGTTCAAGCCCGCGGTGCACGCCATCAAACAGAAGCCGAAGGCGGCGAAAGTGACGGTGACGCGGCCGGGACGCAAACGGCGCGTGGCCGCGCTCGGAAAAGCGCCGGAAAATTACGATCCAATCCAGGCGGCGTTCTACGTGAGCTGGGATGCGACGAGTTTCGCATCGCTGCGGCAGAACTACCGGCACCTGGACCTGCTGATTCCGGAGGAGTTGCACGCCATTTCCCCGGACGGGAAATTGATCCAGGAGCTGGACCCCAAGCTGGCCGCCTGGGAGAGCCATCTGGGCGTGGAACTGCCGACCATGCCGCTGGTGAACGACACGGATGGGAACGCCTGGCACGCGGAGGAAACGGCGAAGGCGCTGGAAAGCCCGCGAGCGCGGAGGCGGATGGCCAGCGAGCTGCTGGGATTCGCGCTGGGAAACCATTTTGCGGGAATCGTGGTGGATTTCGAGCTGCTTCCGGAGCACGCGCTGCCGGGGTTCCGGGAGTTTCTCTCCGAGCTGGGCGCGGTGCTGCACCGAGCGGGGCTGAAAACGATGGTGGCGCTGCCGGCGGTGGACAACGGGATGGATTACAAAGCGATCGCGCCGCACGTGGACGCGATCATCCTGATGAATTACGACGAGCACTGGTCCACGGCGCCGCCCGGGCCCATCGCGTCGCAGGACTGGTACACGAAAAACATCGACCGGGCATTGGAGGAAGTGCCGCCGCAAAAACTGATCGTGGCGGTGGGGAGCTACGCGTACGACTGGCCTGCGGCAACGAAAAAGGAAGGGCATCCGACGGCGCAGGCGCTGAGTTTTCAGGACGCGGTGGTGCGCGCGGGGGAGGCGGAATCGGACATCGAGTTCGATTCGGAGCGGATGAACGCGCACTTTTCCTATTCGGACGACGACAACCGCACGCACCAGGTGTGGATGGTGGACGGGGTGGCGGCGTTCAACGAAATCCGCGCGGCGGAAGCGCGGACGGCGCGGGGGGTGGCGCTGTGGAGGCTGGGGTCGGAGGACCCGTCGCTGTGGGCGGTGATCGAAGCGAAATCGTCTGCGGACGAGGTGCGCGCGAAGCTGAACACGATTCCGCCCGGTTACGATCTGGTGCTGGAGGGCGACGGAGACATCTGGCGGATCCTTTCGACGCCGACGCCGGGGACGCGCACGACCGAATTCGACGCCTCGACGGGGCTGATCACGGACGAAACGTACACGAAACTGCCGGAGACCTACCGGGTGCAGCAGATGGGAGCGGCGCCGCACAAAGTGGCGCTGACGTTTGACGACGGACCGGATCCAACCTATACGCCGAAAATCCTGGACATCCTGAAGGAGAAGAACGCGCCGGCCACATTCTTCGTGATCGGGGAGAACGCCAAGGACTCGCCGCGGCTGCTGCGGCGCATGTACGAAGAAGGGCACGAGGTGGGGAATCACACGTACACGCACCCGCGGTTCAGCGCGACGGATATATCGGAGACGTTCATCCGCACGGAGCTGAACCTGACGGAACTGGTGATCGAATCGCGGCTGGGGACGAAGAGCCTGCTGTTCCGCCCGCCGTACGGGATCGACCACCAGCCGGATTCGGCGGACGAAGTGGTGCTGCTGCCGATACCGCAGCGGCTGGGCTACCTGCTGGTGGGAGCGCGGATCGATCCGCACGACTGGGGATCGGAGGGGGGAGTGCCGCCGCCTGGGCCGGAGGAAATCCGGAAGCAGGTGCTGGCGCAGGCGCGGGCGGGGAAAGGGAATATCGTGCTGCTGCACGACGGAGGCGGCAACCGCTCGTCCACGGTGGCGGCGCTGCCGCAGATCATCGACGGGCTTCGCGCGGAGGGATTGCAGCTGGTTCCGGTGTCGGAGCTGATCGGGCAGACGCGGGAGCAGGTGATGCCGCCGCTGACGGGCAACGAATGGTTGCTCTCGCGGCTGGACTCGTTTGTGTTCAATCTGTCGAACCTCGCGGGGATGACCATGACGGTGATCTTTCTGGCCGGGATCATCCTGGTGAGCGGGCGCGCGGTGATCATCGGGCTGCTGGCGCTGGCGGAGAAGCTGCGGAGGAGGGAGCCGGATCATCCGGGGTACCAGCCGCTGGTGAGCGTGGTGATCCCGGCGCACAACGAAGAGGCGGCCATCGAAGCGACGGTGCGTTCGGCGCTTGGATCGGAATATCCGCGGCTGGAAGTGGTGGTGGTGGACGACGGGTCGACGGACCGTACGGCGGAAATCCTGGACAGCCGGTTCGGCGCGGAGGCGCGCGTGCGCATCCATCACCAGGCGAACCGGGGAAAGCCCGCGGCGCTGAACCAGGCGCTGGCCATGTGCGCGGGGGAAATCGTGGTGACCATCGACGCGGACACCCTGGTGCATCCGGAGGCGATCGGGCGGCTGGTGCGGCATTTTGCGGACGAAGCGACCGGAGCGGTGGCCGGAAACGTGAAAGTAGGCAACCGCACGAGCTGGATCACGCGCTGGCAGGCGCTGGAATACATCACCAGCCAGAACATGGAAAAGCGCGCGTTCGATCTGCTGAACTGCATCACGGTGGTGCCGGGGGCGCTGGGGGCATGGCGGACGGAAGCGGTGAGAAACATGGGCGGCTTCGTGGCCGATACGCTGGCGGAGGACACGGACCTGACCATGTCGCTGAAGAGGCGGGGATGGCGGATCTCGTACGACGAGGAAGCGGAGGCCTACACGGAGGCGCCGGAAACGCCGCGGGCGCTCGTCCGGCAGCGGTTCCGGTGGACGTACGGGACGCTGCAATCGGTGTGGAAGCACCGCGACACGCTGTTCCGGCCGCGCTACGGGTCGCTGGGATTCATCGCGCTGCCCAACATTTTCCTGTTCCAGATCCTGCTGCCGCTGGTGTCGCCGGTGATCGACCTGATGTTTCTGGGCACCATGCTGATGTGGGGAGTGGCGCAGCTGCCGCTCTCGCGGTTCGGACAGGTGTGGACGGGAGAGGACGTGCAGCGGTCCGTGGCGTTCTTCGCGCTGTTCATGCTGATCGATTTCATCACCTGCGTGGTGGCGTTCGCGCTGGAGCGGGACGAGGACTGGTCGCTGCTGCTGCCGCTGATTGCACAGCGATTCTACTACCGGCAGCTCATGTACATTGTGCTGTTTCGCGCGGTGGTGCAGGCCTGGAAGGGCGGGGCGGTGGGCTGGCGGGGCGTGCAGCCGCAGCCGAAACCGGCGTCGGACGAAGCCTGAAGGCGCAACCGGGCGGGCCGCCGCCGTGTAACACAATGCCGGCGCCGCACGTCATGCCCTGGGGAGGGGCACATGAAACCCGGAGGGATGCTGACGGTGGTGCTGGGATGTGCCGCGCTGGCGGCCGGCGCGCCGGTGCGGCGGACGGAGCAGGGCAACTCCGCCATGCAGCATCATCACTCGTGCCAGCAAGAGGAGCGCGCATCGATCGAACGGGGCGAGGGATTCGGAATGGCCATGCCAGCGGACCTGGCGGGCTATCCCGGCCCGCGGCACGTGCTGGATATGGCCAAGGATCTGGGGCTGACGGCGGAGCAGAAGGCGGGCGTGGAAAAGATCTACGAGGCCATGCACGAGAAGGCCGTGGCGCGGGGGAAGGAGCTGTTCGAAGCGGAAGCGCGGCTGGAGCAGATGTTTCGCGAGGGGCGTCCGGAGGCGGACCTGCGGGAGCAATCGTTCCGGGTGGATTCGATCCATGCGGAGCTGCGGTGGATCCACCTGTCGGCGCATCTGGCGGCGCAGAAGCTGCTGACGGCGGAGCAGATTGCGAAGTACACGCGGCTGCGGCACGAGCAGATGTAGCGGAAGGAGCGCGGCGGGCGGAAATCCGCTGGCGTAACGCCGGCCGGGCTGGTAGCATCCGAAACGCTGGGCTGCATCCCTGAGCGCACGGGAGCGGCACCGGAGGGACCATGAGTATCCTGCCGACTGCGGGCGACGGGCGAGTGACCGTGCCCGAAATCCTCTCGCGAAAAAAATTCCGGTCCGGCGAACCGCCCGTAACCGAACGAAAAATCACTTCGGTGACGGCGTACGACTGCCCCACGGGGCGGCTGGCGGACGAGGCGGGAGTGGACATCGTGCTGGTGGGCGATTCGCTGGCCATGGCCGTGCTGGGCTACGAGAACACGCTGCCGGTGACGATGGAGGAAATGCTGCATCACACGCGCGCGGTGCGGCGGGGAGTGAAGCGGGCGCTGCTGGTGGCGGACATGCCGTTCGGCAGTTTCCAGAACGGCGCGGCGGAGGCGGTGCGCAACGCGACGAGGTTCGTGAAAGAGGCCGGAGCCGAAGCGGTGAAAATCGAAGGCGGCGAACGGCGCATGGAGCTGGTGGCGCGGCTGGTGGAGGCGGAAATTCCGGTGATGGGCCACATCGGGCTGACGCCGCAATCGCTGCACGCGCTGGGCGGATTCCGCGTGCAGGGAAAGACGGCGGAAACGGCGGAAGCGCTGGTGCGCGACGCGCAGGCGCTGGCCGCGGCGGGAGCATTCAGCATTGTGATTGAAGCGGTGCCGCGGGAGATTGCGGCACGCATCACGGGACGCGTGCCCGTGCCGACCATCGGCATCGGCGCAGGGCCGGATTGTGACGGGCAGGTGCTGGTGCTGAGCGATCTGCTGGGGCTGACGAACGGGCACACGCCGAAATTCGCGCGGAAGTACGCGGAGCTGGCGGAGACGATCCGCGGAGCGGTGGAGCATTACGCGGAGGACGTGCGGACGGGCGCGTTTCCTGCGGACGCGGAGTCGTACCATCTGCCGGCGGGCACGCGCGAGGCGGACCCGGTGAAAAAAATGTAGCGGCGGGTCACGAGTCCGCATCTTGCAAATCTGAGACAGATACCGGGGAGCAAACTCCATGACACAGGACGAACTGCGCTCGCTGTTTGCGTTCAACGCGTGGGCAAATCAGCGCGTGCTGGAAGCGTGCGCGGCGCTCGCGCCGGCGCAGCTATCGCAATCGGCGCCGTCGAGTTTTCCGACCGTGCGCGACACGCTGCACCACATCATGGGCGTGGAGTGGCTCTACCTGGAGCGGCTGCACGGCCGCTATCCGGCGGAATTGCTGCCGGGCGAGAAGTTCGCCACGGTGGGGGAATTTGCGGCGCGCTGGGAAGGAATCAAAAAGGGCCTGGAAGACTACATCCGCGGCGAGGAGCTGGGGGATCCGGAACGGATCGTGGAATACCGGAACCTGAAGGGGAAACATTTCCGGTATCCGCTGCGGGCGCTGCTGCAGCACGTGGTGAATCACAGCACGTACCACCGCGGGCAGGTGGCCACGCAACTGAGGGAAATCGGCGCGAAGCCGCTCTCCACGGACTTGCTGCGCTACTACGACGCGCTGGCCTGCCTGCCGGTGGACTGAGCCGCTCTCCCTGCCTCCGGGCCGATGGAAATCATCCGCACCGTCGAATGGATGAAGCAGGTGTCGCGCCGCGCGCGGGAGGAGGGGCACATGCCGGGGTTTGTGCCCACGATGGGCGCGCTGCATGCCGGGCACGTGTCGCTGGTGCGCGCGGCACAGCGGGAATGCTCGCCGGTGGTGGTTTCGATTTTCGTGAATCCGAAGCAATTCGGCCCCGGAGAGGATTTCGAGCGCTACCCACGCGCGCTGGAAGCCGATTCGCAACTGCTCGAGTCACTGGGCGTCGAGTACCTGTTTGCCCCTGAGGCGGCGGAGATGTATCCGCCGGGGTTTTCGAGCTACGCGGAAGTGGAGGGGATTTCCGGGCGGCTGGAGGGGCGCGCGCGGCCGGGACATTTCCGCGGAGTGGCCACGGTGGTGCTGAAACTGCTGGAAATCGTGCAGCCGTGGCGCGCGTATTTCGGGCGGAAGGACGCGCAGCAGGCGCGGATCATCCAGCAACTGGCGCGCGATTTTCATCTGGATGCGGAAATTCAGGTGTGTCCCATCGTGAGGGAGGAGGACGGGCTGGCGCTCTCCAGCCGCAACGCGTACCTGAGTGCGGAGGACCGGCGCGCGGCGACGGTGCTTCACCGTGCGCTGGGCGCGGCACGGGACGCGGTGGCGCGCGGCGAGCGCGACGGCACGCGGCTGGAGGCGGCGGCGCGGGAGGTGCTGGCGAAGGAACCGCGCGCCGCGGCGGATTACGTGGAAGTGGTGAACGCGGAGGCGTTTGAGCCCGCAGGGCGCATCCGGGGAACATGCTACGCGCTGCTGGCCGTCTTTTTCGGGACGACGCGGCTGCTGGACAACATGCGGATCGAGGAAAAAGACGGCCAGGTGCGGTGCGAGATTTAACGAGACGAGAAGGCCAGTAGGGGAAAGGCGACAGGCATAGGGCGCCTGTCGCACTCAAAGGGCTTCGCGCTGCCACCCGGCGCAGCGGTGAACGCCGGGGGGCCGCGCCGCTTCAGAACCGCACGGACTATTTCTTTTTGAGCTCTTCCAGGGCTTCCAGGACTTCGGCGGCGTGGCCCTTGGCGGCGGCCTTTTCCCACACGCGAAGGACTTTGCCGTCCGGGCCGATGAGCACGCTGCTGCGCACGATGCCCAGGAAGGATTTGCCCAGAAAGGTCTTCATGCGGCGGGCGCCGTAGGCTTCGATGACGCGGAAATCGGGATCGCTGACCAGGGTGAAGTTGAGTTTGTGCTTGGCGCGGAATTTGGACATGGTGTCGGGGGGGTCGGCGCTGCAGCCGACGATGGTGGTGCCCACGCGGTCGAACTTCGTCTTGGCGTCGCGAAACTCGGACGCTTCCGTGGTTCAACCCGGCGTGAGCGCCTTGACGAAGAAATAGAGCAGGACGTTTTTCCCTTTGAAGTCGGAAAGGGAAATGGTCTGGCCCTCGTCGCTGGGAAGCGTGAACGGCGGAGCGACATCACCCGGCTGCAGCATTGCTCACCTCAGTTCGCTGAATCATTTTGCGGCCAGGAGGCGCCGCAGAGCGTCGTTGACGGCCTGCGGATGGGCCTGGCCGCGCGTGGAGCGCATGACCTGTCCGACCAGAAACTTGAACACGCCTTCGTTGCCTGCACGGTATTTTGCCACCTGTTCGGTGTTCTTTTCGATCACTTCGCGGCAAGCGCGTTCGATGGCCGAAGTGTCGGTGATTTGAGCGAACCCTTCGCGCTTGACGATTGCGTCCGGGTCTTCTCCGGTCTTGAAGGCGATGGCGAGGGTGGCCTTCGCTCCGCTGGCGGTGGTGGCCTGTGTTTCCGCGAGGCCAATCACCCTGGCCAGCACGCCGGGCGGGACGGGGGAGTTCGCGATTTCCCGGCCGGATTCGTTGAGCAGGCGGAGGAGCTCGCCCTGAATCCAGTTGGCGGCGGATTTGGCCGGGGCGCCGGCGCGCACGGTCTGCTCGAAATAACCGGCCAACTCGCGCGTGGCGGTGAGCACGCCGGCGTCGTAAGGAGTGACGGCGTAGTCGCGGACGAAACGAGCGCGGCGGGCAGCGGGCAGCTCCGGCATCTCCGCGCGCACGCGGGCCAGCAGATCTTCGGAGGCCTGGACGGGGAGCAGGTCCGGCTCCGGGAAGTAGCGGTAGTCGTGGGCGTATTCCTTGGAGCGCATGGGCTCGGTGCGGCCGGCGGCCACATTCCACAGGCGCGTTTCCTGCACGACGCGCCCGCCGGATTCGAGCAGTTGCACCTGGCGCTCGATTTCGTATTCGAGCGCGTGGGTGAGATAGCGGAAGGAGTTGAGATTTTTCACTTCGGCCTTGGTGCCGAAGCTGTGTTCGCCGCGGAGGCGCACGCTGACGTTGGCGTCGCAGCGCAGAGAGCCTTCCTCCATGTTGCAGTCGCTCACTTCGGTGTAGAGCAGCACCTGCTTGAGCGCGATGAGGTAGGCGTGGGCTTCCTCGGGCGCGCGCAGGTCCGGCTCGGAAACGATTTCGATGAGCGGCACGCCGCCGCGGTTGAAGTCAATGTAGGTGTAGCGGCCGGAGTCGGAGAAACCCTCGTGCATACCCTTGGCGGCATCGTCTTCGAGGTGAAGGCGGGTGATGCCGACGCGTTT
>Ga0335081_10016503_pt1 | contig 11952 bp, 11 predicted proteins | sample Lox_Sample_35_FD_206713 | JGI IMG/M metagenome (GOLD analysis project Ga0335081, IMG submission 206713) | Soil microbial communities from Loxahatchee National Wildlife Refuge, Florida, United States - Lox_Sample_3.5 | ecosystem: Environmental > Terrestrial > Soil > Wetlands | place: USA... | reverse complement strand
ATCGCGGCCGTGCAGGTAGTATCGCCTGATAACGGTGAGGTCCTACTGCAGCGCAGCTTCTGACGGTTAGCGCGGGGTGCTGTTCGTACCAAGGATTCCGTTGCCGGGTGGTTGACGGATTCTGAATTAACGATGCGGGCGAGCGTTCCGCGAATCCCGTTGCGCCAGCGTCAATTTGTGATTTGGTGCACAACCTGCTCCTGCGAAGGGAAATTGGCCGGCTTCGGTGAACCGAAGTTACCCGCGGGTCGTTTCAACAGGCAGCGGACGAGGCAGGTGAGTAGATGGCGAGACAGCACCGGGTGGTCGACCACATCGTCGAGCGTCTGGCCGCTATCGGGGTCGAGCACATCTTCGGGGTCGATGGCGCGAACATCGAAGACCTATACGACGCAGCGCATTTTCGCAGCGACATCACCGCGGTGCTTGCCAAACACGAGTTTTCGGCGGCCACGATGGCCGACGGCTACAGCCGCAGCGGCGCCGGACTGGGCGTGGTGGCGTCGACCTCCGGCGGCGGCTGCCTGAATCTGGTTCCAGGACTGGGGGAATCACTGGCGAGCCGGGTGCCGGTGCTGGCGCTGGTGGGACAGGCACCGACCACGCTGGACGGCCGGGGCAGCTTCCAGGACACCAGCGGGCGCAACGGGTCGCTGGACGGCGAGGCGCTGTTTTCGGCGGTGTCGGTGTACCGCGAACGCGTGCTGCGGCCGCAGGACATCGTTGCCGCGTTGCAGAGGGCGATCACCGCGGCGAAAAGCGGCGGCCCAGCGGTGCTGTTGCTGCCGAAGGACATCCAGCAGGGCCTTATGGATGCGGAACCCGGCCGCGACGCCGGCGAATCCGAACACCCGAGGCGGCTCCTTGGCGATCCATATCCGATCGCGCAGGCGCTGCGCCGGGTCCGGGGGCCGATCACGATCATCGCCGGCGAGCAGGTGGCGCGTGACGACGCGCGAGCGGAGCTCGAGCAGCTGCGCGCGGTGTTGCGGGCCCGGGTCGCGACCGTCCCCGACGCCAAAGATGTTGCCGGGACACCGGGTTTCGGATCGTCGTCGGCGATCGGTGTGACCGGCGTGATGGGCCACCCCGGCGTGGCGGAGGCGATCCACGGTAGTGACCTGTGCCTGGTGATTGGCACCCGACTGTCCGTGACATCCCGCGCAGGCCTTGATGACGCGCTGGGAAAGGCCCGGGTGGTGTCCATCGGGTCGACCGCGCCGTATCTGCCTTGCACCCATGTCCACACCGACGACCTGCGCGGCTCGTTGACCCTGCTGACGTTGGCGCTGACCGGCAGCGGCAGGCCCACCGGCATGCGCGTGCCCGACCTGGTGCCGCGCACCGAGCTCAGCCCTCCGGCGCTCGACGGGCCCGGCGTGCGCTATCGGGAAGCGATGGTGGAGCTGGATCGCGCACTGCCCGACGGCGTCGACATCGTCGTCGATGCAGGCAACACCGGGGCGGCCGCGATCCACTACCTGCCGGTGCGCCGCCACGGGCGGTTTGTGGTGGCGCTGGGCATGGGCGGCATGGGCTACAGCTTCGGCGCCGGGCTGGGCATGGCCTTCGCCAGGCGCAGGCGCACCGTGGTGATCGCCGGAGACGGCGCGTTCTACATGCACGGCATGGAAATCCATACCGCGGTGCAGTACCGCCTCCCGGTCACGTTCGTGTTGTTCGACAACCATGCCCACGCCATGTGCGTGACCCGCGAGCAGCTGTTCTACGACGACCTCTACAGCTACAACCGGTTCGGGCCCAGCCACCTGGGCGCCGGCCTGGCCACCATGTTCCCCGGCCTGGCGTCGGTCGACGTCGCGGACGTCAGCGATCTGCCGCAAGCCCTGATGACCGCGATGGACGTCGACGGTCCGTCTGTCGTCAGCATCGAATGCTCACCCGACGAAATCCCGCCATTCGCGAACTTTCTCGGCAGCGCGGCCGCCAAAGTTTCTGCCGCCAGACAAAATCCAATCACGAAGGAGAATCGGTCCGATGTCGCTGCCCGCCCTTGAGGACATCACCACCCACCGGGGTTCCACCGAGCCGATTGATGGGGTGGTCCGGATCGAGACGTCGCCGCGAGCGGTTGCGACGCCGATCATCTTGGAGATGATGCGTTCGGTGTATCCGCATGACCAGGTGTTCGGCCAGTACTGCACGGTCAACGATTACGTCGACTGCCCGCCGGACGATTTGTTCGATTACATGGCCGACACCCGCAGCCTGGAGGAGTGGACGTACAGCCTGCGCGGGTTCGAGCCCACCGATGAGCCGGGATTGTGGTTGGCGCAGGACCGGCTGGGGTCGGAGACGAAGATCTACACCCGCACCATCGCCAATGCCGAGGCGCGCACGGTGGATTATCACTGCGCGTGGGATCAGGGCAAGCACCTGTGGATGATCTATCTGATGCGCGTGGTGGACGCGCAAGCGGTGCTCGACCGGCCCGGGTCGGTGGTGTTGTGGACGAACTGCCATCACCCGTTTTATGACCACAACCCCTATCCGGAGGCGGCCCCGCCGAAGCGACCGGTCTGGGTGGGAGATTTTTGGGACATGTTCGGCGCCGGGCATGCCCTGGAGTTGACCAACCTCAAGGCGATCGCCGAATACCGCCATCGCAACGGCCTGCCGGTCACCCCGGCCTGGATGAGATGAGCACCCCGATGAGCACACCTACCGTCAGCCTGGTCGATGTCTCCTCCTATCTGCCCGGCGAGCCGATCGGGACGGAGTACTACGCGAAGTGCGCAAGCTCCGACGAACTGCGCGACAACTTGATGTTCCGCGCACCGAAGTTCCGCCATCACATAACCGAGGACGAGACGGCGATCGACATGATCGAACGAGCCACCAAGGGTCTCATCGAACGGCACGGCGACGACACCATCGCGAACGTCGATGTGCTGATCACCCATACCCAGATGCCCGATGTGCCGTTCTACGGCGGCGGCGGAGGGATGGCGCACCGCCTCGGCATGAAGCCGAATTGGGTGCTGGATCTGCACAACGGCGGCTGCGCGGCCTTTGTGTTGGGACTCAACGTCGCCCGTCAGCTGCTGGCTTCCGGCCAGGGCCGAACCGCGTTGATCGCCGTCGCCCAGAACGCAGCCGGGCAGGTCTTCGACCAACCCGGGGTGCGGCGCAAGGCTCAGGCAGCGGTGCCCGGTGACGGTGCGGCGGTCGGCCTGGTGACGGTGTCGGAGCAGTCCCCGATCCTGGATGTGGAATGCCGCACCTACGGCGAGTACGCGGGCGAGATGACCGTGGCGGCCGACCCGCCGCGCAAGTGGTGGCGGCCCGGCCCCGGCGAGCACTACATCGGGTTCACCGAGTCCAAGATCACCAAGGTGCTCGCTCGTGGCAACCGGCAGGTGCCCGAGGTGGCGCTGGCGGTGTGTGACCGCGTCGGCATCGCGGCGAAGGACCTGGATCTGTTGGTTACCAACCAGCCCAACCGGGTGTTTCTGCGCAACTGGCGGGAGGCGTTGGAGCTGCCCAAGGAGCGTCACCGCGACACCTTCGACGAATGCGGCAACCTGTTTGCGGCAGGCATTCCGGTCAACCTCGACCGCGCGATCATCGACGGCCAGCTGCGGGCCGGTGATGTCGTGATGATGGCGGCCTTTGCCCACGCCGGCGACTTCGCCGGCGCCGCGGCAGTTCGATGGGGCGGCCGGGGCTGATGGGCGCCCCCAGCCAGGCCGTATCGATCGCCGCAGAAGTGCTCGGCGCGCTGCCCGATGCGGTTGACCCGTTTGCGTTGTCGCTCAACGAAAACCCGTTCCCGCCGCTGCCGTCGGTGCGTGCGGCGCTGCTGGAGTCGATCGACGCCGCCAACAGGTACCCGGAGTTCCTGCCGGAACGGATGCGCACGCTGATCGCGGGTCGCATCGGGGTGCGCGACGAGCAGGTGGTGACCGGCGTGATCCTGCAGGTGCTGCACGCGGTGACCAGCCACGGCGACCGGATGGTGCTGACCTCGCCGACGTTCGACGGGTACCCGATCTTCGCGCAGATGGCGCGGCTGGTTCCGGTGACGGTGCCGCTCGACGAGCACGGCCACCACGACCTCGACGCGATGGCCGACGCCGCGTCGGATGCCAGGGTCGTGGTGCTGTGCCGGCCGCACAACCCGACCGGGACACTGGAGTCCGTCGCCGATGTGGAGCGCTTTCTGCGACGCGTGCCCGGCGACACGGTGGTGTTGCTCGACGAGGCCTACGTCGAGTTCGTCGCACCCGAACACCGGCTCGACGCCGCCGAGCTGGTGCGGCGCTTCCCGAACCTGGTGGTGCTGCGGACGTTCTCGAAGGCCTACGGGCTGGCGGGCCTGCGCATCGGATACGGGTTCGGGGCGCCGGACCTGGCCAAGACGTTGTGGAAGATGCAGCTGCCGTTCGGGGTGAGCATCATCGGCGCGGTTGCGGTCGCGGCATCGTATGACGCGGAGTCTCAACTGCGCCAACGGATCCGGCTGATCACCGCCGAACGTCGATATCTGGGTCGGCGGCTCCGGGCGATGGGGATCTACTGCACCGACGGGCACGCCAACTTCATGTATCTGCCCGCCGCCGGGCGGCCGTGGCGCCAGGTATTCGACAAGGCCGGCCTGCAGGTGCGCCACTACGGCAACGGCGGGGTGCGGATCACGGTCGGCGGCCGCGCCTCCACCCGTGCGGTGCTGGCCGCGCTGGCCCGGTGCAGTGAACCCGGCGACACCAAAACGCCGAAGGTTGACGCGGTCGCGGGCCGGCGTGCGGTATGAAGGGGCGTGTGCTCGCAGCCGCAGTCCGACAATCGCGACCCGATCGCCCAGGCGCGCGAGAACTGGGAACGGTGGGGCTGGGGTGACGTCGCGGACGGCATGGTCGCGGTCACGTCGGTGATGCGGGCGCATCAGATCCTGTTGGCGCGGGTGGAGAATGCGCTGCGGCCCTACGATTTGAGCTTTTCCCGGTTCGAACTGTTACGGCTGCTGGCGTTCAGCCGCTCCGGCGCCTTGCCGATCACGAAGGCCTCCGACCGCCTGCAGGTGCATGTCACGAGCGTCACGCACGCGATCCGGGGGCTGGAGGCAGCCGGGCTGGTGGAGCGGCTGCCCCATCCCACCGATGGCCGCACCACGCTGGTGCGGATCACCGACATCGGGCGCTCGACGGTGGAGGACGCCACCGTCACGCTGAACAACGAGGTGTTCGCCGACATCGGCATGTCCGATGCGGAATCCCGCGCGCTGGTGTCGTCGATCGAAACACTGCGGCGCGGCGCGGGTGACGTCTGATGATCCGCGGCGAAAGATCGCCTATGGGTTGGCCGCCGGCAGCGGAATCGTCGCGGTGACCGCAGTTCCCGACCCGGGTCGGGAGCGGATGTTCAACCGCCCGCCAACGATCTCCGCGCGTTCGGCCATCGACAGCAGGCCATAGCCGCCCATCTCGTCGGCGCCGAGCGGGTGTTCGAACGTGTCGAACCCGATTCCGTCATCGATGATTTCGAGCCGCGCAGTGTCCTCGTCGACGGCGAAGGTCAGCCTGGCCCGCGTCGCCCTGGCATGCTTGACGACGTTCTGCAGGCATTCCTGCGCGATGCGGTACAACGCCATCTCGATGTGGTCGGGCAGCCTCGTGTCGGCCAATTCGACGTCAACGTCGATCTGTGGGATCGACCGGGCAAGGCTGGCCAGGCCGCCGGCCAGGCCGAGATCGTCAAGCACCGGCGGGCGCAACCCACCGATCGCCGCCCGGGCCTCCTGCAGTGTCAATTCCACCAGTTCACGCGCCTTCCCCAGCTGTTCGGCGACGGTGGCGGCGTTCTCGCCGACCGCTCGCCGGGCCGCGTCCAGTCGGTACGACAGCGTGATCAGCCGCTGCGAGATGCCGTCGTGAATGTCACTGGCGAGCCGTCGGCGCTCAATCTCCTGTGCCTCGATCACCTGCTCGACGAAATTCTCGTGAGCGCGTTCGCGCGCTACCAGTTGGCGATGCAGCCGCGCCTGGTGCAGAGCTCCCGCGATGAGCCGGCCGATCACCAGCAGCAGCTCCACGTCGCCCTCGGTGAACTCCCGCCGCTCGACGGTGTGCACGTTCAGCACACCGACCAGCCCACCCGGGTCGGTTTCCATCGGCACCGACACCATCGACGTGAAGTCCCGCCCGCGAAGTGACTGAAACGGCATGTACCGCGGATCGGCTTCCTTGTCGTGGCTGATCACCACGGGCTCACGGTGGCTGGCCACCCATCCCGATATGCCTGACCCCAGGGGTAGCCGGATCTTGCCGACCTCGCTGTCGAACGGCGGCGTCGCGCCCGTCAGTGTCAGCGAGCGGTCGCTGTCGTCGAGCACATGCACGAAGCAGACGTCGGCCCCGGTGGCCGCGGTGATCATCCGAGCGGCCGCCGCAGCCAGCGGCTCGACGCCGGGACCGCTCGACGCCGCCTGGATGAGCTCGCGCAGCAGCACCAGCTCGCGGTCGGCGTCGACGAGGTCGCGCACGGCATTCGCGCCGGCACCGCGCGGGCCGTCGTTCCCCGAGAGCGAATGAGTCATTGGTAGATACCCTCACGCAGCGCGGTGGCCACCGCGCCGGTCCGGTCGCTGACCCCGAGCTTGCGATAGATCGATCGCAGGTGGCTTTTGACCGTCTCGTCCCCGATCACCAGCTTGCTTGCGATGCCGCGGTTGGACAGCCCGGTCACCACATACGACAGGATCTCGCTTTCGCGCTGCGTCAGGCCCTGCCGCGCGCCGGGCCAGAACTCGTCGCGTTGCATGCGCGCCGCGGTGTCGGCGGCCCGGGCGGCCATCCCCGGGTCGATCGCGGTCGCGCCGCCGTGGACGAACTCGAGCTGGCGGACCAGCTCGTCGCTGCTGATGCTCTTCAGCAGATAGCCCGACGCGCCGACCCGCAGCGCCTGAAACAGGTACTGCTCGTCGTCGTAAACCGACAGCATGACGACCTTGCGCTCCGGGTGGCGCTTCCTCAGCGTCCGGCACAGGTCGAGGCCGCTGGAACCCTGCATCCGCACGTCGCACAGCACGATGTCGGGATTCAGCTCGTCGATCACGCTCAACGCCCGCTCGGCGCCGACCGCCTGCCCGACCACCCGCACCCGGTCGGAGAACGCCGCAAGCATCGCCTTGAGCCCCTCGATCACCATTTCGTGGTCATCGACGAGCACAATGCGTACGGGTTCGGTGGCGGGCGTCGCCATGGCAACACGATAAGGCCAGTCGCCCCGGGCAGGTGTGAGCAATGGCCTCGCCTATCCCCCGATTGGGGGATGTCTCCCGGCGCCGGGCTGGCGACCCTGGAAAAGTGCCAAGTACACGCGAGGGGACACGTTCGGCACGGACATTCTGGTGGGATCGGGCACGGCCGGTCGATGCCGATGTCCGTCCCTTGCGCGCGGTGATCTTCGACATCGACGGCGCGATGGCCGACATCGAGCGCGACGGCCATCGCGCCGCATTCAACGCGGCGTTCGCGGCGTACGGCCTCAAGATCGTCTGGGACGTCGACACGTACGGGCACCTGCTGAGCATACCCGACGAGCACCAACGGATCGCCGCCGACCTGCACTGGCGCGGCTTCGGCAAAGCCTCGAAACCCCTTGCGGCACAACTGCTTAAACGCAAACGTGAGGTGTTCGCCGAGTGCGTGCTCGACGGCGACGTCAGCCCGAGGCAGGGCCTGATCGACTTGGTGATGAGCCTCTTCGTCGTCGGCGTCTGGGTTGGTGTCGTGACGCCGCGACCCAGGCCGTGGGCGGAGCCGCTGGTCAGGCAGCTCGTCGGCGACGGGCTCGTGGAGACGATCGTGACGGCCGACGACCTGTCCGACGCCACCGGCGAGCCGGATCTGCACGCGCTGGCGCTGTGGGAGATGGGGATCGGCCCGGAAAGCGCGTTGGCGATCGTGGGTTCGGCAGCCGGTGTCCGGGCGGCGGTCGGCGCGGGGCTGGCGACGATTGCCGTCTCCACCGACTACACCGCCGGTCAGGATTTCACCGGCGCCGCGGAGGTTCGCTCGTCTTACGAGGGCGCCGATCCGCTGCTGGCGGCAACGTGCGAGCGGCTGCACCGACGCTGGTGGACCGCGAGGACACGCACCGCACGCGCCGCGGCCTGAGCGTTTCCGCCGTTCCGTTCAGCCCTTTCGAATCATCTCGATGACCGCGCTGAAGTCCTTGTCGGCGTGATCGGCGGCGAATTTCGCGTAGATCTCGGCGGCGTGTGTGCCCAGGGGTGCCGACGAGCCCGTCGAGTTGACCGCGTCCATCGCCAACCCCAGGTCCTTGTTCATCAGCGCTGTCGCGAATCCCGGCTTGAAGTCATGGTTGGCCGGTGAAGTGGGAACAGGTCCCGGGACAGGGCAGTTCGTGTGCACCGCCCAGCAGTTGCCGGTGGCGCCGGTGATCACGTCGAACAGCGACTGCACCGACAACCCCAGCCGCTCGGCCAGCACGAATGCTTCCCCCACCACGATTTGCTGCACGGCCAACACCATGTTGTTGCACAACTTGGCGGCCTGACCGGCGCCGGATGAACCGCAGTGAATGATCTTGCTGGCCATCGGTTCCAGCACGGGCCTGCCCGTTTCCAGCGCCGCCTCGTCACCGCCGACCATGAAAGCCAGCGTGCCGGCGACCGCACCCTTCACGCCGCCCGAAACCGGCGCGTCGAGCTGGGCGAAGCCATGTGATGCGGCCAGCGAGTTGACGTGCCGCGCGTCGTCGACGGAGATCGTCGAGCTGTCGATGAAGAGCGCGCCGGGGGCCGCGGCGGGCAGGATCTCGGCGTAGCATTGCTTCACCAGCGCGCCGTTGGGCAGCATCGTGATGACCACGTCGCCCTCGGCCACCGCGTCGGCGCCGCTGCCGAACACCTTCACGCCCTTATCGGCGGCGGCCTGCGCCGCGGCGGGCACCGGGTCGAATCCGCGCACAGCGTGGCCGGCGGACACCAGGTTGGCCGCCATGGGGCCGCCCATGTTGCCCAGGCCCAGGAACGAGATCGTGCTCATGTTGCCTATTCCCTTCCAGCCTTTCCGGCATTGGCCCGGGCGGCCTCGGCACGGCCGATCACCACCCGCATGATTTCGTTGGTTCCCTCCAGGATCCGGTGCACCCGCAGATCACGGACGATCTTCTCCAGGCCGTACTCGTGCAGATAGCCGTAGCCCCCGTGCAGCTGCAACGCCTTGTCGGCCACGTCGTAGCAGGTGTCGGTCACGTAACGCTTGGCCATCGCGCACAGCTCGACCTTGTCCGGGTCGTCTTCGTCGAGGGCGTCGGCGGCGCGCCACAGGATCAGCCGTGATGTCTGCAGCGCCGTCGCCATGTCGGCGAGGGTGAACCGAATGGTGGGCTCGTCGATGAGCTTGCCGCCGAACGCTTCCCGGTCGCGCAGGTATGCCGAGGCCTTGTCGTAAGCGGCCTGGGCGCCGCCCAGCGAGCAGGCGGCGATGTTCAACCTGCCGCCGTTGAGGCCGTTCATCGCGATGCCGAACCCACAGCCTTCGCCGTCGGCGCCGCCGAGCATCGTGTCGACGGGCACCCGCACACCGTCGAAGATGACCTGGGCGGTGGGCTGCGCGTGCCAGCCCATCTTCTGCTCCTGTGTGCCGAAACTCAGTCCCGCCGTGCCCTTCTCCACCACGAACGCCGAGATACCCCGCGGGCCGTCACCGCCCGTGCGGGCCATCACCACGTACACGTCCGACTCGCCCGCGCCGGAGATGAACTGCTTGACGCCGTCGATCACGTAGTGCCCACCGTCACGCACCGCCTTCGTGCGCAGCGCCGCCGCGTCCGATCCGGCCGACGGCTCGGTCAGGCAGTAGCTCGCGACGGCCTCCATCGACGCCAGCCGCGGCACCCACGCCTTGCGCTGCTCGTGGGTGCCGTAGCGGTCGACCATCCACGCGCACATGTTGTGGATCGACAGGAACGCCGCGACGGTCGGGTCCGCGGCGCCGAGCTGTTCGAAGATGCGCACCGCGTCCAGGCGACGCAGCCCGCTGCCGCCGGCATCCTCACGGCAGTAGATCGCCGCCATCCCGAGCGCCGCCGCCTCCCGCAGCGCGTCAACCGGGAAGTGGTCCGCGGCGTCCCGCTCCAAGGCGTGCGGCGCAAGCCGTTTCGCGGCGAACGCGGCCGCCGTCTCGGTGATGACGCGTTCGTCGTCGTCGAGTCCGAACAGGCCCATGAGGAACCCGGCCCTACTTCATCGTCGGGATCACGAACTCCGCGCCATCCTTGATCCCCGAAGGCCAGCGCGACGTGACCGTCTTGACCTTGGTGTAGAACTGGATCGACGACGGGCCGTGCTGGTTGAGATCGCCGAAGCCCGAGCGCTTCCAGCCCCCGAACGTGTGGTACGCCACGGGCACCGGGATCGGCACGTTGACGCCCACCATGCCCACCTGCACCCGGGACACGAAGTCGCGAGCCGTGTCGCCGTCGCGGGTGAACACCGCCACGCCGTTGCCGTACTCGTGTTCGGTGGGCAGGCGCAGCGCCTCTTCGTAGTCCTTCGCGCGCACGATGCAGAGCACCGGGCCGAAGATCTCGTCGGTGTAGATCGACATGGCCGGGGTGACGTGGTCGAACAGGGTGGGGCCGATGAAGTAGCCGCCTTCGAGGTTCGCATCGCCGAACTGCAGGTCGTCGCTGGTGCGTTCGCGTCCGTCGATCACCGCCTCGGCGCCCGAGGCGAGGCCCTGGTCGATGTAGTCGCGCACCCGGGCCAGCGCGGCGCCGGTGACCAGCGGCCCATAGTCGGCCTTGGGGTCCAGGCTGTGTCCGACCCGCAGGTTGTTGATCTTCTCGATCAGCCTGGCGCGCAACCGTTCCGCGGTCCCCTCGCCGACCGGCACCGCCACGGAGATTGCCATGCACCGCTCACCCGCGCTGCCGTATCCGGCGCCCACCAGGGCGTCCACCGCCTGGTCGAGGTCGGCGTCGGGCATCACGATCATGTGGTTCTTCGCGCCGCCGAAGCATTGTGCGCGTTTTCCGTTCGCGGCGGCGGTGGCGTAGATGTACTGCGCGACGTCGGAGCTGCCGACGAATCCCACGGCCTGGATGTCCGGGTGCGCAAGGATCGCGTCGACGGCCTCCTTGTCCCCGTGCACCACCTGGAACACGCCCTTGGGCAGGCCCGCCTCCATGAACAGCTCGGCCAACCGCACCGGCACCGAGGGGTCCCGCTCGCTGGGTTTCAGGATGAATGCGTTGCCGCACGCCAGCGCCGGCCCGGCCTTCCACAGCGGGATCATCGCCGGGAAGTTGAACGGCGTGATCCCGGCGACCACGCCCAGCGGCTGCCGCAGCGAATACACGTCGATGCCCGAGCCGGCGCCTTCGGTGTATTCGCCCTTGAGCAGATGCGGGACGCCGACCGCGAACTCGATGACCTCGATGCCGCGCTGGATGTCGCCGCGGGAGTCGGCCAGCGTCTTACCGTGCTCGAGCGAAAGCAGCTCGGCCAGCTCGTCGGCGTTCTGGTTCACCAAGTCGATGAACCGCATGAGCACCCGGGCCCTGCGCTGCGGATTCCACGCCGCCCACTCTTTCTGCGCTTCGATCGCGACGGCGACGGCCGCGTCGACGTCGGCCGCCGACCCCATCGGAACGTGGGCTGCAACCTCGCCGGTGTTGGGATTGAAAACGTCTGCGGTTCGTTGCGACCGACCGCCGGTCCGCCGGCCGTCGATGAAGTGCGGAATCAGTGTGCTCATGAGATGCCCCGTGGATCGCGAAAGGAAGATACTTGGATACCCTAGTAACTGGCTCCAGGACCGCGCAAGGTGTGTCGGCGCCCACGGCCACTATCGAATATATGTGTTCGATACCGGGGAGGTGGCGGCCGCCCACGCCCACCACTACCTCTACATCTACGACGAATACATCTACGACGAATACATCTACGACGAACACAGC
>Ga0335081_10016501_pt1 | contig 11952 bp, 10 predicted proteins | sample Lox_Sample_35_FD_206713 | JGI IMG/M metagenome (GOLD analysis project Ga0335081, IMG submission 206713) | Soil microbial communities from Loxahatchee National Wildlife Refuge, Florida, United States - Lox_Sample_3.5 | ecosystem: Environmental > Terrestrial > Soil > Wetlands | place: USA... | reverse complement strand
CTGCCGGCCGGGGCCGGCCGCGCTCGCGCCGCGCCGCGCCTGGGCCTGGGCCTGGCCGATCAAGCGGGGCGCCTTGCTGCTGCCCTCGCGACTGTGAAGTGCCCCCGATGCAGGCGTGGTCACGTCGACCCGGCGCCGGCGGGTCCCGCGGGCGACGGTGCGGATCGACATCGTGCCTCGTTGATGTCGCTCTCAGCAGCATCAACGAGGCACGGTGTCGCCGCGGGCGCGGGCGCGGACGCGGCCGCGGCCGGGGCCTTCTGCCGCCGTGGCAACTGCAAGTTAACCGATGTCTGAATTGCTACTATTATCCCATGCGGGGCCATTCAGGTAGCATGGCGGTCGGCGCACGGGCCGAGATCGACGAGTTCGTTCCTTACCTGGCCGGGCTCGTCGGCCAGGCCGCACTCGACCGGCTAGCCGACGGCGCGCACCCCGACCTCGACCAGCACATGGCCGCCGTCACCGAGGCGGCGAAGGACGTGCTCGGCCGACGCCACACGGACCCAGCCCACCTGCTCGGCTTCCTGGTCAGGTACGCCACCGGCTTCCTCTCCGCAGCGACCGCGGGCGGCTGGCGGCCTGCCGCCGACGCGCCCTCGCCCTGCGCAGCCGGACCGTCAGGCAGCGCCCAGCTGCCCGACTGGGAATCGATGCGCCTGGCCGCCGTCTGCCGACTCGTCGCCGAGCACACCGCGACCGCCCCGCCCGACACCCGCGCCCCCACCTGACACCGCGCGCCCCTATCTGACACGGGCGCCTCGCCTGACACCGGCGCCCCGCCCCTGACACCAGCGCCCCGCTCCGACACTCGCGCCCCGCCCTGATACCCGGCGCCCCGCCCCTGACACCAGCGTCCCGCCCCGACACTCACGCCTCGCCCTGACACCAGCGCCGCGCCTGACATCGGCCCGGGCGGGCTCAGGACCTGTCGGGGTTCGGCCTGGTCGGACCGCTGCCGGGTTCGGGATCTGACCGGCCGGGCTTAGGTCGCCGGGAGCCAGGCGACGGCTGATCGGGATTCGGCGCCCCCGAGCCGGTCGGCCCGGTGGCACGCGTCCCGCGATCGCCACGGCCCACCGCGGCGTGCTCGGTTCGCCCGCTATCCTCCGTCCCGGCCGCACCCGGCGTCGCCGGCCCACCAGCGCCACCGCCCTGACCACCGCCGTGGCCAGCGCCGACCCGGCCCGCAGCGTCCTGCCTGCCGCGCTGGTAGGCGGCCACCTGGTGGGTCGTCTCCCGCTCCGCGGAGTCGAGTATCCGCTCCCACCGGGACTGCATCGGCCTGACCAGGCCGCCGCCCACGCCGATGGCGACGATCGCGGCGACCGTCGCGAGGCCGGCGATCAGCACGGGCTCGGTCACGGTCGTGGCGATGTCGGCCTGGTTCAGCGCGGCGATGACGCCGAGGATGATCACCACCACCGACGCGGCGCCGGCTAGGAACGGGCCGTACGAGAGCCCGCCGATCGCGCCATTGATCAGGTCCTTGACGACCTTGGCGATCGCCGAGGCGATGATGATGATCGCGATCGCCACGATGGCCTTGGGCAGCCACCCCACCACGGCCGTGAGCAGCACGGAGATCGGGTTCGGCCCGAACACCCCGAAGGCCATCTGCAGCACGAACAGCAAGATCATGTAGTAGATGATCTTGCCGACGAGCGTGCTGGCGTCCCAGCGGCCGCGGGAGAGCGCCTGGCCGACGGCACCGCGCTCGGCGAACCGGTTGAACCCGATCCGCTGCAAGCCCTTGGTGATCAGGCGCCCGATCACCCACGCGATGAAGCCACCGACGATCAGGATCAGCAGGAACACGGCGATCTTCGGGATCGCGTGCGCGATCGTGTTGATCAGGTTCTGAAGACTCTGGCCGAAGTTGACGGAGACCGCCAAGGCATGCGGCATGGAACCCCCCTGTCCCTGCACACCCCGTAGGCAATGACCGCAGGGCGCAATTTGATCACTGCGCCCCGTTCATGCCCGCGCGGTCCGGCAGATATGCCCCCGCCAGCCGAACAGGCCCCACCCCAGCCCACCTCCGCTCGCGCCACGTAGGCACAATCGCCGGCGGCCAGCCTGGCCGAAGTCCCGCCCCGGGCGACCTGGTTAGCTCTCCCGGCTCGCGCGAGCCCTGATCCTGGCGCGCTCCTTGGCGTCGAGCACGGTCTTGCGCAACCGGATCGTCGTCGGCGTCACCTCGGCGCACTCGTCGTCCGCGCAGAACTCAAGCGCCTGCTCCAGGCTCAGCGCCCTCGGTGGCATCAGCCGCTCAAGCTCCTCTCCGGTGGACTGGCGCATGTTGGTGAGCCTCTTTTCCCGCGCGATGTTCACGTCCATGTCGTCGGACCGGGAGTTCTGGCCCACGATCATGCCCTCGTAGACCTCGGTCCCCGGTTCGACGAACAGCGTGCCGCGCTCCTGCAGCGAGAACATCGCGTAGGCGGTGGCGACCCCGGAGCGGTCGGCCACCAGCGACCCGGTGGCCCGCACCCGCATCGGCCCGGCCCACGGCTCGTACCGCTCGAACACATGGTGCGCGATCCCCGTGCCGCGGGTGTCGGTCAGGAACTGGGTACGGAACCCGATCAGCCCGCGCGCGGGCACCATGAAGTCGAGCCTGATCCAGCCGGTCCCGTGGTTCGTCATGTGCTCGAGCCTGCCCTTGCGCGCCGCGAGCAGCGCCGTGACGGTCCCGAGGTACTCCTCGGGCGCGTCGATCGTCAGCCGCTCGACCGGCTCGTGCAGCCTGCCGTCGATCTCGCGGGTCACCACGGTGGGCCGGCCCACGGTCAGCTCGTAACCCTCCCGCCGCATCGTCTCGACCAGGATGGCCAGCGCCAGCTCGCCGCGACCCTGTACCTCCCAGGTGTCCGGCCGCTCGGTCGGCAGCACCCTGATCGACACGTTGCCGACCAGCTCGGAGTCCAGCCGGTCCCGCACCATCCTGGCGGTGACCTTGGTGGCGCCGCGCCCGCCGGGCTTGGCCGACGCGCCGGCCGCGCCCGAGGCACCGGTCGGCCCCCCTCCGCGGCCGACCAGCGGCGAGGTGTTCACGCCGATCGTCATCGAGATCGCTGGCTCGTCCACGGTGATCAGCGGCAGCGGCAGCGGATCCTCAGGGTCGGCGAGCGTCTCGCCGATCATGATCTCGTCGATGCCGGCGACCGCGATGATGTCCCCGGCGGATGCGGTGGCCGCCGGGACTCGCTCGAGGGCTTGCGTTCGGAAAAGCTCGGAGATCTTCACTCGCACGATGGAACCGTCGCGGCGGCACCATGCCGCCTGCTGGCCCTTGCTGATCTCACCGGAGATCACTCGGCACAGCGCGATCCGGCCCAGGTAGGCGGAGGCGTCCAGGTTGGTGACGTGGGCGCGCAGCGGCGCGTGCGGGTCGTACGACGGCGCGGGTACGTGCTCGGAGATCACGCCGAACAGCGGCTCCAAGTCAGCCGAGTCCGGCAGCGTGCCGTCCTGCGGGCGGTTCAGCGAGGCGCGCCCGGCCCTGGCCGACGCGTACACGATCGGGAACTCGATCTGCTCCTCGGTCGCGTCCAGGTCCAGGAAGAGCTCGTAGCAGGCATCGACCACCTCGGCGATCCGGGCGTCCGGCCGGTCCACCTTGTTGATCACGAGGATCACCGGCAGCCGGGCCTCGAGCGCCTTGCGCAGCACGAACCTGGTCTGCGGGAGCGGGCCCTCGCTGGCGTCCACCAGCAGCAGCACGCCGTCGACCATGGACAGGCCGCGCTCGACCTCACCGCCGAAGTCGGCATGCCCGGGCGTGTCGATGATGTTGATGGTCAGTCCGCCGTGGGTGACCGCGGTGTTCTTGGCCAGGATCGTGATGCCCTTCTCCCGCTCCAGGTCGCCGGAGTCAAGCACCCGCTCGGCGACCTGGGCGTTCGCGCGGAACGCCCCCGACTGCCAGAGCATCGCGTCGACCAGCGTGGTCTTGCCGTGGTCGACGTGCGCGACGATCGCGACGTTGCGAAGGTCGTCGCGGGTGGCGACGGTGGCACTGGTGGCGAGCTCAGCGGGGCTGGCAGGCATGCGTGAAGGCTCCGTAGTTACGTGGGAAGCGCCAGAGTGACGGCCCGTTCAGTCTACTGCCAGCTCGTTTCATAACGAAAACGACGCGGGCGGCTCGCCCGGCCCGGCCGGCGAGACGGCGAGCCAGTCGCAGCGGAGCGAGCGCCGCCGAGCCACGCCGCGCCACCCCCGAGCCACGCCGCGCCACCCCCGAGCCACGCCGCGCCACCCCGAGCCACGCCGCGCCACCCCGAGCCACGCCGCGCCACCCCGAGCCACGCCGCGCCACCCCGAGCCACGCCGCGCCACCACCGCGCCACGCCGCGTCACCACCGCGTCACGCCGCGTCACACCGCGCCACTGCCTATAGAATACATGTTCGAATAAGCGTTACGATGTCCTTGTGACGTCTTATGTTCCTCCCGGCTGGCCGGCCGGGGTGCACCCGCCGGGAGATCCCGAGTTCGAACGTTCGGCGACCGCCTGGCTGCTCGGCGCGGTGCCGCCCGACTACATGCTGCACGGCGTGCTCAAGCGCCATCCGATCGCTCTCGCCACGCTGGCAAGGCATCACCTGAGCGCGTGTGTGGACGGGGCGAGGAAGGGCTACCGCTCGGCCCGGTCAGAGCTCGGCCCGCACCTGCCTCCCGGCGCGGTGGAGGCCGTGCTGACCGCGTACCGCAGCGAGGGCCTACGGCTGGCCGAGGCCGCGCGCGCGGCCGATCTGGTCGAGCGGGCGCTGCGGGGCGAGACGTTCGTCAGGCAGATGAGCGGAGGCCGCGCGACCCGCAACGCGCGCGGCCAGGGCGACCAGGGGAACCAAGGCGACCAGGGCGAAGATCCGCGGGCCCGGCGGACCGCTACGGAGCGGGATCCACCCGGGCGGGCTCAGCCGCCGGATGAACAGCCGCCGCGTGATCAGCCGCCGCGCGATCCGCCGCGCTACCAGCAACCGCGCGATCGGCCGCCGCGTGATCAACCGCCGCGTAAGCAGCCACCGCGCGATCGGCAGCCGCGTGATCAGCCACCGGCGGGACGGCTGCCACGGCAGCGGTGAGCCCGGGATCACCCGGCAGCGGATCGGCTGACCCGCTCCGCGCCACCGTCAGATCGAGCGGCGAGCCGACGGGATCGGGCCGCGGCGGCGAACTCCCGGCCATCGCCGACGCCACGTCCGAGCGGGCCCACCCCGTCTCGGGCCGGAAGCTCCGCACCACCCGGGCGGGCGCCCCGGCCACGACACAGTGGTCGCCGATCCGGCCGCGCACCACAGAGCCGGCCGCGACGACGACGTTCCTGCCGATCTCCGAGCCCGGCAAGATGATCACACCAGTCCCGAGCCAGGTGCCCGGTCCGATCCGGACCGGGGAATTGACTGGCCACTGCCGTCCGATCGGAACGTCAGGGTCGGCGTAGCTGTGGTTCTGGTCCGTGATGTAGACGTACGGACCGGTGTAGACGTCGTCGCCGATCTCGATGCTCTTGTGCGCCACGATGTGGCTTCCCCGCCCGATCACGCATCGATCGCCGATCCGCAGCACGGGCTCGGGCCCTAGGTCATGCCCCGGCGCCATCCCGGCGCACACGGACGCCTGCTCCCCGATCATGGTCCCGTCGCCGACAACGATCCACTGCTCCCCGTAGATGGCCCCGGTCGGGAACGCGATGAGGGAGCCAGGCCCGAACGCCGCGAAACGGCGCCCGGCGGCAGTATCGGCCGTGATCGTTCCCGACAGCTGCAGCCAGTGCCAGGCGCGGTGAGCGACCCGGTGGGCAGCCAGCCGCCGCCACCGCCGAAATGACGCCATACCAGACATTACCCGTCACAGTACCCCCCGCTCCCCGCGCGCGCACTCTCCCCGCTCGAGGTCAGCCTGGCGGGTCAAGCTCCCGGCCAGCGGCGGCCAGCTGGCCGCACGCGCCGTCGATCTCGCGGCCCCGGGTGTCGCGCACCGTGACCGGGATGCCACGGCCGGCCAGGCGCGCCTCGAACTCGGCCGCCACGACCGGATCGGATGCGGTCCACCTCGATCCTGGCGTCGGGTTCAGCGGGATCAGGTTCACGTGCGCGAGCCGCCCGGCCAGCAGCCCGGCGAGCAGGTCGGCCCGCCACGGCTGGTCGTTCACGTCGCGGATCATCGCGTACTCGATCGAGACCCGCCGGCCTGTCGCCGCGGCGTACGCCCAGGCGGCGTCGAGCACCTCGGCGACCTTCCAGCGCCGGTTGACCGGCACGAGTTCGTCGCGCAGCCCGTCGTCGGGCGCGTGCAGCGACACGGCAAGCCGCACCGACAGGCCCTCCCCGGCCAGCCGCTCGATCGCCGGGACCAGCCCGACGGTCGACACCGTGACCGACCGCCGGGAGATGCCGAGCCCGGCAGGGACCGGGTCGGTGAGCCGCCGGATCGCGGCCAGCACGCTGGCGTAGTTGGCCAGCGGCTCGCCCATCCCCATGAACACGACGTTCGACACCCGGCCGCGGCCTCCGGCCACCTCGCCCCTGGCCAGCGCCGCCGCGCCGCTCACGACCTGCGTGACGATCTCGGCGGTGGACAGGTTGCGGGTCAGGCCCGCCTGGCCGGTCGCGCAGAACGGGCAGGCCATGCCGCATCCGGCCTGAGAGGACACGCACATGGTGACCCGGCCGGGGTAGCGCATCAGCACCGACTCGACGTAGGCGCCGTCGGCCGCGCGCCAGAGCGTCTTGCGCGTCATCCCGCCGTCGCAGCTGAGCTCCTTGGCGGCCGTGAGCAGTCTCGGCAGCAGCGCCTGCGCGAGCCGCTCGCGGACGGCGGCAGGCACGTCGGTCATGTCCTGCGGCGAGTCGGTGAAGCGGCCGAAGTAGTGCCTGGACAGCTGATCGGCGCGGTAGGCGGGCTCGCCGAGCTCGGCCACCGCGACCCGCCGCTCGGCCACGCCGAGGTCGGCCAGATGCGCAGGAGGGCGCCCGCGAGCGGGACGGCGTGTCCCGATCTCGACGAGTTCCACGCGAGCCCCCCCAGGTATCTGCGCTGTTGCCACGTGATCCGCGGATTGTGGATAGATTTCCCACCATGCAGAGCATGCGCGGGCGAACCAGTCAGCTCAGGATATCCGCCGAACCCAGACGCCCGGCCACGCTGCTTGACAGCGAAAGCCCGTACGGCAGCAGGCGTGTGGTGGTGGAGTACGACGGCTGGACGACCGCGGCGTACCTGCATGACCGGTCCGAGCCGATCGCCGCGACCTGGCTGGCGAACCATCGCAAGGCCCCCGGCGACATCGACCTGTCCGCGCTCGACTCCGGCCAGGCGCCGGAGATGCCCGAGGGGTACACCAAGCACCCAGAGGGCCGACCGCCGCTCGACCCGCAGTCGCTTCGGGCCGTCTGGTTCGAGGAGGGCGACGGGGTCGCCCTGTTCGAGGGCAACGAGCTGATCTGCGTTATCCCTGGGTGGTCGGACATGTCCAAGGGCATGCCCGGCTACAGCAGGGACGTGATCGGGCAGACGCCGTTCGCCTGGTCGCTGGACGAGGCGATGGAGGGCCTAGGCCCGCGGGTATCTGAGGCCTCTGACTTCTGGCGCTGGCGGCTCGACCCGCAGGCCTGGGCTCAGTTCCAGCAGGGCATGCTCGGGCATCTGCTGGCCAGGCTGGGCCCGGGAGCCAGGTACTGGGACGTGTCCGCGTCCAGGCAGCCGCTGGTCGGGGTGTCCGAGCGGCCGCCGACCCTGCGCCGCTCCTACACGGTGCTGACCACGGTGGGGATGAGCTGCCAGCGGCTGCCGGGGATCGAACAGACCACGGCGGGCGCGGCGGGCCGGGCACGGATCGAGCTGGCGGTCGCCACCACGCTGCCGAGCAACCAGGCCGCCAGGATCTTCCTGTGGCTGGCGCAGTACCCGTGGCGCGAGGTCACCTGGATCGAGACCGGCCAGACAATCCACTGGTACCACGAGCCGTCCACGTTCCCGCTCGGCAGCGGCCGGGAGGCCCTGCTTTTCCTCGACAGCCCCGCCCGCCTGCTCGGGCCCGAGGTGCCCGACCTGTCCGGCTTCACGGTCGCCGGCGAGCCGGTGACCTGGCTGTGGCTGATCCCGATCTCCAACCGCGAGCGACTGCTCGCCGAGGGCCGCGGCGCGTCCAGCCTGGTCAACCAGATGGCGTCGCAGAGCCGAAGCTGGGTCTGCGGCTAGCCGCCCGGCGCGTCCAGCCTGGCCAACCAGATGACGTCGCAGAGCAGAATCTGGGTCTGCGGCTAACCGCACGACCTGGTCGGAGCCCCGCAGCATGGGACCACGGCCTGTTTGCATCCGCGCGGGGGCGGCCCCTCAGAGATGATCTTGATGGATGTGGAGAACGTCCCAGGATACGCAGTGAATGCGGCATTCATTCCAGCCGCACCCCGAATTGGTTTGACCGATATGCGCCGACAGTCGCGCCGACGGCGCTAGCGACAACGCCCTGGCCTTTCCCTGGGCGCCGATCCGCGCCGCCGGGGATCTGCGGGCATGCTCTGATGCCGACGGCCTACCTCGTCCCTGCCAGGAACACGGTCATCAGCAGCCAGGCCACCGGCGCGACGATCAGCATGGCGTCGATCCGGTCGAGCACGCCCCCGTGGCCGGGGAGTATCGACCCCATGTCCTTGGTGTCCAGGTCGCGCTTGATCATCGACTCGACCAGATCACCGAGAGTGGCGGCGACCACGGCGGCGGCGCCGAGCACCAGACCCTGCCAGACCTTGCCATGCAGCAGCAGGGTCAGCCCGAGCGCCCCGGCTGCCAGACCGAAGGCCAGCGAGCCCGCCAGCCCCTCCCACGTCTTCTTGGGGCTGATGGAAGGCACCATCAGGTGGCGGCCGAACAGGATGCCGGCGAAATAGCCGCCGGAGTCGCTGCACACCGCGAGGATCGCGAACAGCAGGACCCGGTGCGGGCCGCGCGGCTGCGCGAGCATCAGCGAGACGAACGCGGCCATCCCCGCGAGGTAGGTCAGGGCGAAGGTGCCGGCCGTGATGTCGCGCAGGTATCCGCTGGCCCCGCCGGGCAGCCGCCAGGCAAGCACCGCGACGAACGTCACCGCCAGCGCGGCCAGCGCGTCCCTGGGACCCTGCCAGTAGGCCAGTCCGAAGGCCAGCATCCCGCCGACCGCCACCGGGATCGCCGGAATCATGATCTGCTTCGAACCGAGCGCCCTGGTCAGCTCCCACAGGGCGGCCAGAACGAACAGCCCGACCAGGATCAGGAAGGTGTACGGCACCGTCAGCAGGGTGAGGATAACCAGCCCGCCGAGGAAGAGGCCCACGCCGATCGCGACGGGCAGGTTCCGGCCCGTGCTGATCGTCTTGCGCTCGCTCACGCGGGCCCGCCTTCCCCTCGGCCGGCTGGCTGGCCGGAGTGCGCGCCTGCCCGGTCGGCCCCGTTCGGCAGCAGGTCACATGCGCGCCGCACACTCGTCACCCCGGAGTTAATGCCCTCCGGCCGCGAATGTTCGTCTTTGAGAGGTAAAGCTATACCGGGAGCTGCGCTAAACCTCCAGCAACTCCGCTTCCTTGTTCTTGAGCAGGTCGTCCACCTGGGCCACGTAGGTGTGGGTGAGCTTGTCGAGCTCCGCCTCAGCCCGCCGCCCGTCGTCCTCGCCCGCGTCGCCGTTCTTGACCAGCTTGTCGATGGCGTCCTTGGCGTGCCTGCGGATGTTCCTGATCGAGACCCGGCTGTCCTCGGCCTTGTGCCTGGCGACCTTGATGTACTCCTTGCGCCGCTCTTCCGACAGCTCGGGGAAGATCACCCGGATGATCGCGCCGTCGTTGCTGGGGTTCACGCCGAGGTCGCTGTTCCTGATGGCCTTCTCGATCACGGCGAGCGAGCCCTTGTCGAAGGGCTGGATCACCACCATCCTGGGCTCCGGCATGTGGAAGGACGCCAGCTGGTTGACCGGCGTCTGCGTGCCGTAGTACTCGGCCGTGATCTTGCCGAACATCGATGGGTGCGCGCGGCCAGTCCTGATGCTCGCGAAGTCTTCCTTCGCCACCGAGACGGCCTTGTCCATCTTCTCCTCGGCCTCAAGAAGAGTGTCGTCGATCATTACGGCTCCTCAGTGCCCGTTCTTCCCTGGCCCATCTTGCCTGGTCCGTTGTGCGCGGATCCTCGCCCGCCGTGGCCGCTCCTGGCGTGCCCGTGCCTGTCCACCAGGGTGCCGATCGGCTCGCCGCGGACCGCGCGCACCACATTGCCCGTGCCCATCAGGTCAAACACCACGATGGGCAGGTCGTTATCCATGCACAGGCTAACCGCCGTCGCGTCCATGACCTTCAGCTCGCGGCGCAGCACCTCGCCGTAGTCCAGCCGGTGGAACATGCTGGCATCCGGACTCTGCCGCGGGTCGGCGTCGTAGACGCCCTCCACCTGCGTGCCCTTCAGCACAGCCTCAGCGCCGATCTCGAGCGCCCGCTGGGCGGCGCAGGTGTCGGTGGAGAAGAAAGGCGCGCCCAGGCCCGCCCCGAAGATGACGACGCGGCCCTTCTCCAGGTGCCTGATCGCCCGCCGCGGTATGTAAGGCTCGGCGACCTGGCCCATCGTGATCGCGGTCTGCACCCGCGTCTCAACGCCCAGCTTCTCGAGCACGTCCTGGAGCGCCAGGCAGTTGATCACCGTCCCCAGCATGCCCATGTAGTCGGCACGGGACCGGTCGATGCCGCGCTCGGAGAGCACGGCGCCGCGGAACATGTTCCCGCCGCCGACCACGACGGCCACCTGGACGCCGAGCATGGTGGCATCCCTGATCTCCCGTGCGAAGTGGGAGACCACGTCGGGCGCGATGCCGAGGCCGGCGCCGCCGGCGAAGGCCTCGCCCGACAGCTTGAGCACCACCCGGTGCCACGCTGGCCGCGACGGTATCTCGTCGCCGATGGCTGGATCAGGCCCGACGGCCTGGCCGACGTTGCCCGCTACCGTGCTACCGCCTGACGTGGTGCTATCCGGCACTGCGGGCTCCCCTCGGCGCGGCGGCCGCCGGGCACGGACTCAACTGGCCTGCCCGATCTGGAACCTGGCGAAGCCGCGGACCGTCGCCCCTGACTCGGCGAGCAGCTGCTTGACGGTCTTCTTCTGGTCCCGCACCGAGGCCTGCTCGACCAGGGCGACTTCCTTGAAGAACGCGTTCAGGCGGCCCTCGACGATCTTGGGGATCGCCTGCTCGGGCTTGCCCTCCTCGCGGGTCAGCTGCTCGGCGATCCGCCGCTCGTGGGCCACCACGTCGGCCGGGACCTCGTCCCTGGTCACGTACTGCGGCCGCATCGCCGCGACCTGGTGCGCGATGTCCACGGCGATCCCGGCCCCTGCCTCGTCGATGTCGACAAGGACACCGAGCGTGGGCGGCAGCCCGGGGTCGGACTTGTGCAGGTAGCTCGCGATGTAGCCGCCGCTGAACGCGGCGAACCTGCCGAGCTCGAGCTTCTCCTTGAGCGAGGCGCCTGCCTCCTCGATCGCCTCGGCGGCGGTCTTGCCGTCCTTAACCTGCAGGCCGAGCACGGCGAGCCTGTCGGTCGCGCCCGCCGCGAGCGCTGCCTGCGCGATCTCAGCCGCGACCTGCTGGAACATCTCGGTCTTCGCGACGAAGTCGGTCTCGCAGTTGAGCTCGACAAGCACCCCACGGGCGGTACCGTCCAGCGCTGCGGTAACCAGCCCGTTGCCGGCGGTGCGGCCCGCTCGCTTGCCGGCGTCCTTGACCCCCTTGACCCGCAGGGCTTCGATCGCGGCGTCGAAGTCGCCGCCGACCTCCACCAGGGCGTTCTTGCAGTCCATCATGCCCGCGCCCGTCATGTCGCGTAGCCGCTTCACGTCGGCGGCGCTGTAGTCTGCCATGTCCTCATCTCTCGCAGTCTCGTCGTGATGCCCGGCTTGCCGTCCGCCGGCCAGGCGCCAGGCTGGTCTGCCCCCG
>Ga0335081_10016500_pt1 | contig 11953 bp, 8 predicted proteins | sample Lox_Sample_35_FD_206713 | JGI IMG/M metagenome (GOLD analysis project Ga0335081, IMG submission 206713) | Soil microbial communities from Loxahatchee National Wildlife Refuge, Florida, United States - Lox_Sample_3.5 | ecosystem: Environmental > Terrestrial > Soil > Wetlands | place: USA: Florida... | reverse complement strand
ACGATCCTAAGTGCTGGAACCCATTTTCTTGGGGTACAAGGGTAGCTCAAAAAAGTCACAAAATCCAATCCAGAGGTGTGACTCATGTCACTGACAAAGTACAGGAACGTGTGGGTAATTAAAGTGAAATAGCTTGCCTCCGGAGAGCCGTTCCAACCTGTTGACACGTCCCCTCGTGGACAGGCTGTCTCAATTTCCTGATCAGTAAATCGAGGAGCTACTGCTATGTGTGGACCCTGGAGGAGTGTGGCTTCGATCTTCGGTACTGCGATTCTAATTGTCTTCTTGGTTTCAGCGACGGGATGTGGAAGCGGGAAAACCACCATCGTACAGATCACCAATAAAATTACCAGCCTGCCCGCCGGGGAAACTTATCAGTTCACGGCCAATGTGCAGCATGATCAGCAGAAGGGAGTCACGGTGTCTTTGACGGGAGCCGGAACCCTGGTCCTGAACAGCGACAGCGCAACCTATCTGGCGCCGCCGGCCCCACCCGCGCAGAATTCGGTGACCGTCACCGTGACGGCCGCGAATGGTTCGGGAGTCTCCGACTCCGACACCTTTACCATTACTCCGGCGACCGGGCCGGTGGTCAGTATTACTCCGGTTCAGCCTACGGCCACCGCCGGCGGGGCCGCTGCCACTCTGAGTATTGCGGTGACGATGGATGACCCCACCGACACGTTAACGCCCATGGTCAGCGGTTCGCCCAATTGCAGTGACGGAGCGTGTGGTACGTTTGGCTCCATCACTGGCACTGCGGGGAGCGGCGCGTACACGGTTCAGTATTTTCCGCCAGGTTCAGTCAGCGCTTCGACACTACAAATCATTAACGTCAACTCCACCCTGGCCGGTTCCACCCCGGGAACAGCCTTTGTAACGATCAACCCCTGAGGCAGCACGACTCGTGGTGACCGCCGTCCACGCGTTGGCGGCGCTCTGCCTCACCGTCACAAATTTAGCGAGAAAGAATTCCGGGCGGCTTTCTTTGACATTCCTGGCATGTGCCGCCCGGAGTTGACATCCTGGAACTAGAGCGTCTTTAAGAAAGCCACGAGATCCATTTTCTGCTGTTCGGTCAGATTCAGATTGAAGCGTTGGTTATAAAACTCAACGGCATCGTTCAGGGTTGCTGCTGCGCCATTATGGAAATAGGGAGCACGCGCAGCAAGGCCGCGCAGAATCGGCCCTTTCACCTTACCCACATCGGCACACTGTCCGGTTTTCATCGCCCGGCCGATGTCGGTGACCTGGATCGAAGTTCCATCCGCGCACTGCACCGTGTACACCGGCAGTCCGGTAATATCCAGCGCTGGCATTGCCGGATAATCGGTCGTGCCAATCTTCAAAGGTACGGCGAAAGAGTGATCTCCCACGTTCGGGCTGTCGTGGCAAGTCGTGCATGTGCCGTTGATCACGGGTTGTCCGAGAGCATCGTTGAGGCCGCCCACCCCGGTGATTGCGATCGGTAGGGTGTTGAACAAAGTCTGGCCGCGCACCACAGCCTGACGCTCCGGCTGCCAATTCAGATTCGCCCAGCTGTTATACAGCGAGAACGCTTTCGAGTTGAATTGTGCACCGGTGGGATCTCCCCCAAGGGCATCGTTGATGCCGATGTAGAACGGCTGCGCCGAGAGGTTCACCGGACCGCCACCCGCGCCCTGGCTGGTGAGATTGCCGGCATCTTCATCGAACGCTTGCGCGGTATACAGCGCAGTTTCGAAAGCGACAATTTGCGCTAACTGTTCTGGCGAAGGAGGCGCAGGGGCCTGAGCGTGGCCGGTTGTGGCATCAGCCGCTTGATTGGTCAGGCTCTGAGTTAGGTCGATGTAACCGGTGGTGGGATTTTTCACGGTTTCACGTCCGTCCCACATGGCTGCGCTCAGGAAGCCTACGTTCGTCGAAGGCAGCGGGCGCCGATACTGGGCCGGCTGTGAAGTCGTGGTCTCTGGACAGTTGTAGGGGTCAAGAATCTGTTGGATCGTGAAATTCGCGCCCGCAGGCATGGCCAACGAGATACGGATCAAGCCTTTATTCAGCAACAAGCTGTAGGCTGACCGCCTCGCCCGAAACGACGATACGTCGGCGCTGGGGCAGTTGGCTCCGTCCACCGGCCGGAAAACCGGATCCAACCCGTCGCTGGTGTTGAAGCGCGCCTGAAGATCGGGGGGTGTGATGGTCCAGCCGTCGGAAGCGACGTGACAACTCGCACATGTGCGCCCGTTGGTTCCAAGATTCTGAAAGAAAGGATTCGATCGATCAATGCCGCCGGCGGTGCTGTAAGTGCTCAGAATGCCCGTCCTATCGGCTGTATACAAGGGATTGGGTAGCCTGGTCCCTGCTTCGATGGCAAATTGCAAACCGCATAGAAGGGCAAGGGCGGCTCCAAACTTCAGCCCAAGGCGACTCCATCGCCGGCGTGGTCCCGTGAAAAACCTTTTGAAGATTTTGTTGTCGGACAAGATCGAACTCCTTTTCCGCGCATGCCTGCAGAGCCGGTTGCGCTGACCAACCTTCTGATCCATTCGAGCTTCAAGTTTTTCCGGGCGGGGGGAACCGGATTTCTCGGCTTCTACTCAGATAATCGAAAAGGGAGGGGAAAAGACGACACGAGAAGCAACAAAATTTGCTGGCTATGGCAGCAGCTTGGCGTACTCGGCCTGGGCTTGTTTCAGAAGAGGTATGTCGGGATCGGCGTCTTTCCAGAGGGCAAAGAAATCTTTATACGCATTCAAGGCTCTTGCGCGGGCCGCGTCAGCATCCGCGCTGTGTGCCGCTCTCGCCTGAAGAGCATTGGCACGAGCCACACCGAGATGCGCCAGCGCGCCTGTCCAGCAGTTCCAGACGATGCCACTATGGTCGAGGATCGTCTGAAACTCCTTCGCGGCAGCCGCGCCTTCTCCCACGGCGAGATATGCATTCCCGCGGATGTAGGCCGGATAGAGGCAAGAAAGGTTGTTGAGAAACGTGATTTGACCCAAGCCCATAGCACCGATGTCGGGCAAGGCAGCGAGAGCCGCCTCAGGATTCTTGCGATCCAGTGCAAGCTGAGCCCGAATTGGCGAAAGCCAAAGCGCGTGCACCTGCGTATCGAGAGGATAGTCTTTGTCTACCTGCTTCGTGAGCGAGATGGAGCGCGAGGTATCACCGGTGATGGCCAAAGCCAGGGCCGCTTCCACCCGCACAGCCTGGCTCCCCGGCGCCAACTTCAGTCCTTCGGACGCCAGGCGCTTCGCCTCCGCCGTGTTGCCGACGGCAGCTTCGCGCAGCGCCGCATTCTCGTTGTAAATCGCTCCGGATTCCTTACTGTCTGCCCGGATCGCTGAATTTACCGACTGAATGGTCAGTTCCCGCGATTTACGGAGATGTCCGACATAGGCTTCGGTATCGGAAGCAAGCGCGAGTCCGTTGTTTTCAACCTCCGGCCTCCCGGCAAACCACTGCTGCTGGTCTGCCATCCCTTGCGGATCGCCTTTCAGAAAAGCCAGGGCGTACCACTGCACGTGGTAAAGGTATTGGTCCAGTTTTCGTGTCTTCGCATCTTCGAGCACATGGCTGGCCTCATCGAATTGTTGCGAGGCGAACAGGCAGTTCGCGAGGTTCCCGTAGTTGACGATTCCCTCGCTGAAAAGACTAAGCGCTGTGCGATACTCCTCGCAGGCCTTGGAATAAAGGCCCTCCGAGGTATATATGTTGCCCAATTCGGTATGCGGTCCCCAACCCCGGGGATAGTTTGCAATCAGATTGTGCCAAGCCTGCTCCGCCTGATCCAACTCACCGGTTACGTTGGCGTAATAATCCGCGGTGATTGTCATGTTCTCCATCCGGCTGGCATGCTCCCGAAGCTGGAACGCTTTCGAGTAGTACTGGCTCGCACGAGTGGTTTCTCCGAGAGCGTTGTAATCATTTCCTACGGACAGGTACGCCATGGCAAAATTGGGATCGAGTTCGACGGCACGCTGATGGTAAGGGAGGGCAGCCGCTTCGCCCTTCTCGCGAAATATGGCTTCCCCGGTACTGTACGCCTCAAGTGCTTGCAGCGAAGAGGTTGTAGCATCTTCGAGGGGTAGATCAAATTTCTGAAGCGATGCCAGCGATTCGCCCAGATCGGCGCGGAGCTTGGTGGCGGCGCTGCCGAGCGCACTCAGAACAGTTTCCTTCGAAGCTGCGGTGATCTGCTGCTGGGCCAGTACGTCTCCGTTGCGGCAATTCACCGCCTTCAAGCCAACGACGTATTGATTGCCGAGGGGAGCGATAGATCCAGCGATGTAGACGCGGCTTCCCGCGCGCTGACAAACCTCGCGTGCAACTTCCGGCACCAGCACCGTGTCGGTCGGCCGCTCCATACTCTGTAAAGTCCTTCCGACTCTGTTGTCGCTAAGTACGTTCAGGAACGGCGATTGGGTCAGCGTGACGCTCAACGCCTGCTTCAGGGTCGAGTCGAACACTTTGTCTCCGGTATTGTTGGCGAAGTCCGCCAGGACGATCGTGTCTTTTTCCGTAAGGATCCGCTTCAGTCGCGAGCGATAGTAAAGCCCTCCGGCTATCAACGCGGCGACCAGAACCCCCGTCACTCCTAAGATCCACGGCGAGCGCCATCTCTCGGAGGCCGTTTTGCGGGTTTCAGTTTGCTGCTTCAGCTTTTTCAGGTCCCCGGACAAATCTGCTGCCGACTGGTAGCGCTTCCCGGGATCTTTGTGCAGCGCCCGATTGACGATCTGTTCAAGTTCCGCCGGAAGTTGCGGATTGAGTTTTCGGATTGGTAACGGCTGGGTGTGAAGAATAGCGTCACGAATCTGCTCAACCGAGTCTCCGGCGAAGGGGCGTTGGCCGGTGGCCATCTCATAGAGCACCGAGCCGAAAGAGAATAAGTCGGTTCGCGCGTCGACCTTTTCTCCCTTGATCTGCTCCGGCGACAGATAGAGGGGGGTGCCGACGGCCAAGCCGGGTCTGGTCATGGCGGGATGCAGAACCGGGTCGCTCATCGCCGCCCCACTTCGTGGTTCGCCATCAGATTCGGCTACATCAAGCGACTTGGCGACTCCGAAATCCAGAATTTTCGCTTCGCCGGTGAGCGTGATGAAAACGTTGGCAGGCTTGATGTCCCGATGAATAATGCCTTTCTGATGCGCTGCCTCTAACCCTCGCGCAGTCTGAATGGAGAAGTCCAATAGTTGCAAGAGGCGTTCGGTGGTGTTTTGGGTTCCACGCCGCGTAATCCACTCGCAGAGGGTCTCACCCTCAAGGTATTCCATCACCAGGTAATCGAGATCAGCTTCCCGGCCGACGTCATACAAGGCGCAGATATAAGGGTTCTGCAGAGCAGAAATGGCTTTTGCTTCGCGCTCGAACCGTAGCCGGCGTTCCGGATCGAAAGAAAACTGCCGGGGCAGAACCTTGACCGCGACAGTGCGGTCCAGTCGAGTGTCCCGTGCGCGGTAGACCTCGCCCATTCCGCCAATTCCGAGCTGACCCTCAATCTGGTAAGGACCGAGTTTCTGGCCGATGACAGATACTTTCTCCAGTAGTCCATCTTCGAGGAAGTGTTGATCCGACAAGGCACGATGCTCGTCGAGGAGTTCCCGCAAAAGGGCGGCTAGTTCAGGTCTCGTGGCCCGAACAGACTCCAGCCAGGCAATTTGCTGCTCTGGCGCAAGAGCTAGAACTTCGTCCAGGTATGGACTGACTTCCCGCCAGCGCTCCGGAGTCAATGTCGTCATGCTCGCCTCTTTTTAAGGGTTCACACGATTAAGTGTTCATATCGCCGCGAATCTTGCTGTGCAGGTAGATGCGGGCTTTCTCCCACTGGCGTTGCGCAGTGCGCTCCGAAATTCCTTTCATGGCGGCGATTTCGGCAAACGTGAACCCACAGAAGAACTTCAGGTCGACCAGCTCTGAAAGAGATGGATCGGACTTGGAAAGCTCGTCCAATGCCTCGCTGATCTGCGTCAACTGGCGGTCGTCCGCCGGATTTTCGATATCGACGCCGATCGAGGTAATCTCAAATTGCCCACCACGTTTTTGCGCCCGCCGGTTGCGGGCGTGGTCAATGATGAGCCCACGCATCACCCGGGCGGCATATCCCATAAACCGTGGCCGATCCGGAAACTCAGCGGTGTCCCTCCCTGACATTTCAATGTAAGCCTGATGAAGAAGAGTGGTAGCGCCCAGGGTCACATGTGCTTGCCGCGCCAATTCATGCTTCGCCAACCGGTGCAGTTCCGCATAAAGTATTTCGAACAGCGATTCCCTGGCGGCTCGATTTCCGTTCTCAGCCGCAGAGATCAGAGAAGAGATTGAGGGTGCCGGATCCAGATGTCCTTCCACTGGCGGGAATTTGAGCGGGAACAAGACTCTCGTACATTGGGCAGAGAGTCAAGAACGAACGCAGGAAGAATCCTGGTCTCGACCGAAACGTTGCACTGGTTTGCAGCCCGAGCAGCCCGGGATCGCAACAGGGGCTAATGCTTCCGCCTCAGCGTAATGAGTTCCTCTGGGTGGACGCCGCGCCTGTGAAGCTGCTCTGAATAGCTCTCACGTACTTTGCTATTACTCGCAAGCTGTGTGGAATCATCTTTCTGTCCCGCGCGCAACTGTTCCTCTCCGGGATCGGAGACCCGCTGCATGAGAACCGCGGCAATGAGCATGAAGCATCCTCCGGCGACGACCGCGGTCAGGCGATTGTTGCCGAGCAGGTGGTTCATCACCCAGCCGAAGAACAGCGACGCGATGATTTCCGGCGTGACAATAAAGAAGTTGAAGATGCCCATGTAGACGCCGGTCTTTTCTTTGGGCAGCGATCCGGCCAACACCGAATAGGGCATGGCGAGAGTGCTGGCCCAGGCGATGCCGACCCCCACCATCGTGAGCAGAAGAACATACTTGTTGTGGATGAAGGCAACGGAGACCAGCCCGATGCCGCCCGCCACCAGGCACAAGCTGTGCGTGTGCTTGCGCCCGATGGCGCGAGCGATCGCCGGAAGGAAGAATGCAAATGCAAAGCAGATGGCGGAATACACCGCGAAGCAATTGCCGCCCCACTCCACTCCCGCCGTGTAAAGCGGTGAGCTGGTATCCGCGGCACCGAAGACATTATGCGCAACCGCCACGGGAAAATAGAGCCACATGCAGAACAGTCCAATCCAGGTGAAGATCTGGACCGGCGCCAGTTGGCGCATGGTTCGCGGCATCTTCGCAATGGAATCAAGAATCTCCGCGGCATTGGTCGCAAGGCTGCGTTTTTCGGACTTCATTCGCTGAAAGGCTTCCATATCTTCGGGCGGATACTCTTTGGTGGTCACGATCGTCGAGAGGACTGCAGAGAAGAAAACAGCGGCGCCGATGTAAAACGAAAGACGGACGGTCAGCGGAATCGCGTGTCCTGGTGCGCCGGCCCCGACATGAAACGCGTTGGTGAGCGCAAAGGGGAGAATCGAGGCGATGACGGCTCCGGCTCCGATGAACAGGCTCTGCATGGCGAAACCGCGCGTGCGTTGCGATTCCGGCAGCAAATCGGCCACGAAGGCGCGAAACGGTTCCATGCTGATGTTGATCGACGCATCGAGAATCCACAGCAGCCCGGCCGCCATCCAAAGCGCCGACGAGCGCGGCATCAGGATGAGAGCCAATGAACTCAAGATTGCGCCCGAGAGAAAGTAAGGACGACGGCGTCCGAGGCGATTCCAAGTCCGATCGCTGGCGTGACCGATAATCGGTTGAACAATGAGCCCGGTCAGGGGAGCCGCCAGCCAGAGAATCGGAATCTGATCGGCGCGCGCGCCGAGATATTCGTAGATGGCGCTCATGTTTGCCATCTGCAATCCCCAGCCGAACTGAATGCCAAAGAAACCGAAGCTCATGTTCCAGATCTGCCAAAAACTGCGTGGAGGTTTTTCCATAAGAACCTTCTTCATGAGAAATTCTGCCCGGCAAGCCTAGCGATCGTACATCGTAGCCAACGACCGAAGCTTGCTGCTCAGGTCATCGGTCAGTGTGCCCGCACGATAGCGCCATCTCCAATTACCACTCACCGTGCCCGGCAGATTCATGCGTGCCTCGGTGCCCAGGCCGAGCACATCCTGCAAGGGGACGATGGCGACATCGGCGACGGAGCCCACCACCGCGCGGATCATCGCCCAGTGAATCTCTGCATCATTGTTGAATCCGAGATAGGCGCGTGCGAAAGCGCGTTCTTTTCGTACATCCTCGGCGGTACGGGTGCTGTCGCCAACGCCGGAACTTTGCCACCATCCGACCGTGGTGTCATTGTCATGACCGCCGGTGTACGCCACCAGATCGCGGGCATAATTGTGTGGGCGAAACGACGGCCCCTGCGGATCGTTGCCGAACGCGAACTGGAGCAGACTCATTCCCGGCAATCCAAACTGATGCCTGAGCTTCTCTACCTCGGGAGTAATCACGCCGAGATTTTCGGCAACAATGGGAAGCTCGCCAAGAGCCTGCTGCAGCGTCGAAAGGAATTCCTCGCCCGGTCCTTTGACCCAGCGTCCGTGCATAGCCGTCTTTTCGTTCCCCGGAACCTCCCAGTAGGCTTCGAACCCGCGGAAATGATCGAGCCGCACCATGTCAAAAAGAGCAAACGCCGCCCGGAAGCGTTCGATCCACCAGTTGTAGCCGCCTGCTGCCAGCACATCCCACCGATAAATCGGATTCCCCCACAATTGACCCGTCGCGCTGAAATAATCCGGCGGCACGCCCGACATCACCGCGGGAGCTCCTTGGCCATCGAGATAAAACAGTTCGGGATGAGCCCATACGTCGGCGCTGTCATGAGCAACATAAATAGGAACATCACCCATGAATCGGATTCCGCGCTGTTGGCAGTAGTGCTTGAGAGCTTCCCATTGGCGAAAGAATTCGAACTGCCAATATTTAAGCGCTGCCAATTCCGTTGCCAGTCTACGAGAGCACTCGCGCAAGGTTTCAGGATCGCGGTGGCTAAGCGGCGCATCCCAGCGCGTCCACATTGCGCCGCGGTGCTGATCTTTCAGCGCCATGAAGAGCGCATAGTCGTCGAGCCACGGTCCTGAGCCTTCGCAGAAGCGCTCAAAATCGGCTCGCTCGGTGCGCGTCGCATCCGCGAGAAAAACCTGCGCGGCCCGGCGCAAGGCTGCGAACTTGAAGTCGATTACCTTCTCGTATTCGACTGAGTCTTCGCGGAATGCGGGCGCTCGTGCCAGATCCGAGGCGTCCAGCGTGCCCATGTCGCGCAGTTTCTCCAAACTGAGCAGCAGAGGATTCCCGGCAAAAGCGGAGAAGCATTGATAAGGGGAGTCGCCATAACCGGTAGGATTCAGCGGCAGGACCTGCCACAACTTCTGTCCAGCAGCCGAGAGGAATTCGGCGAATTCGTAGGCGGCGGGACCCAGGTCTCCTATTCCAAAGTGACCCGGCAATGACGTGATATGCAGAAGAATTCCACTACATCGCGGAAACTTCATTGCCCAACAATACGCACATCGCTGACGATGGACAAGATGGGTGGGACTCCCACACGCATGACCGGGATCACTTAAGCTTGTAGGCGCGTGCTGCCCAATCGAGAAGGACAGCTTGGTGGAATCATCAATTCATTGAGTGATCCCTGTCACGCCCTCCTGTGAGTCCACTCATCGTCTAAAAGAGCGTCGCACTGTATCTCAGATCACATGCCGTAGCGGGCCTGAGCCTTTTCCCGATTCGGGCCTGGAAAGGCAGCCGTGTTTAAAGACACTGAACATCTCATCCGCCTCGCGGTCGTGATGGTGTTAGCGCTTCTCCTCTTCGTTGTGCTCCGCGCCGCCGTCGTGCCCAAGAGCTTTGGTCAATATGGGCACTATCGCGGCAACGCCATTGCCGAGATCGCTGCCCGCACGCCCGCCTTCGCCGGCCACGCAGTCTGCGAGGGCTGCCACACTGAGGTCGTTGAGCAAAAGAAACTCGGCCGCCACGCGAATGTCCCCTGCGAGGCGTGTCACGGAGCTCAGGGCAAGCACGCAGACGATCCCGCATCAGTGAAGGTGCAACTTCCGGACACCGCTGTGATCTGCGCACGCTGCCACGAAGCCAACAGCGCCAAGCCAAAAGAATTCCCGCAAGTTGTCACCGCAGATCACTCGGGCGGACTTGCGTGCAACACCTGCCACAAGCCGCACACGCCGAAGATCGAGGAACAACCGGAAACTGCACACGCAAAGAGCACTGGAGGCAGGAAATAATGGAAATCACCCGTCGCCGTCTCCTCGTGCTCTTGCCCGCCGCTGCTGTGGCCTGGAAATACATTCAGGCTGGAACGCCCGAAGCCGCGCCCAACTACAAGGTGGCTGAACACTGGTGGGGCATGCTGATCGACATCCCCAAGTGCATCGGCTGCGGCAGTTGCGTCCGTGCCTGCTCGGAAGAGAACGACGTCCCCGACGGCTACTTCCGCACCTGGATCGAGCGCTATCACGTGCCCGATTGGAGAATCGAGCGACCTGAGGTCTCATCGCCCGACGGAGGAAAGCAGGGCTTCCCGGCGGCCCAGGAGTTCGGAGGCAAGAATTTCTTTGTGCCGAAACTCTGTAATCACTGTGAAGACTCTCCTTGCACGCAGGTCTGCCCGGTGGGGGCAACCTTCGTGTCGCCCGATGGCGTAGTGCTCGTGGATAAGAGCTATTGCCTGGGCTGCCGCTATTGCGTGCAGGCCTGCCCGTACGGCTGCCGCTTTATCAATCCGAAAACGAATACTGCCGAGAAGTGTTCCCTCTGCTATCACCGAATCACCAAGGGACTAACCACGGCCTGCTGCGAAGTCTGCCCCACGGGCGCGCGCCAGTTAGCAGATCTCAAGAATCCTAAAGATCCGATTCATGAGTTCCTGAAGACGCACACGGTGCAAGTGTTGAAGCCGCATATGGCCACAGGGGCGAAGGTCTTCTACAACGGCATGGATGGTTCGGTTCGGTAGGAATTTGGTTTTGGAGAAGGTTGCGGCCCAAAACGCGCTGCTGAAGTCTCAACAACGATGCGGCTTTAGCTGCTGAAGAAATTTGAAGGAGGCCCGTGCAAATCCCGGTTGAAGGCTTCATGTATCCGAACGAGGTCGAGCTCCAGTGGAGCGTCCTCATTGTTCTCTATCCATTCATTACAGGACTGGTCGCAGGCGCCTTCATTCTGGCATCGCTCGAGCGAGTATTTCGCGTGGAGGCGGTCAAGCCCACCTATCGGCTTGCTCTACTCACGGCGCTTGCTTTTCTGCTGGTCGCGCCTTTGCCGCTGCAGTTACACCTTGGTCATCCTGAACGCTCATTCGAGATGTATCTGACGCCCCACCGCTCCTCTGCCATGGCGATGTTTGGCTTCGTCTATCTCTGGTATCTGATGGCGGTGCTGCTCGTCGAAATCTGGCTGGACTATCGGCGGGATATTGTTCTGAAGTCCCAGTCGGCAACGGGTATCACGCGTCTGATCTATCGTGTGCTCACGCTCGGGTCGAGCAACATCAATGAGCGATCGCTGCGCATCGATGATCGGGTCGGTTATATCATCACTTTGATCGGTATTCCGTCCGCGTTCCTCCTGCACGGATATGTCGGATTCATCTTCGGCTCGGTCAAAGCCAACCCGTGGTGGTCCACACCGTTGATGCCAATCGTATTTATCTTTTCTGCGATGGTATCGGGCATCGCCGCCGTGATGCTGCTTTACATGATTTCGACGCGCCTGCGTGGACGCGAGCTTGATATCCGCTGCCTCGACAAAATCGCACAGTACTTGTTCTACACATTCGTGATCGACTTCAGTCTCGAGATGCTCGACCTGCTGCAGCGGATCTACGAGGCTGATGAGTCGTTTCGCAGCCTCGACTTCATGGTGCACACCCGGCTCTGGAAATCGCAGGTGATCGTCCAGATTCTGCTTGGCACGGTAACTCCGATAGCCCTGCTCGGTATTACGCAGGTTCTGAAGTTCA
>Ga0335081_10016499_pt1 | contig 11954 bp, 13 predicted proteins | sample Lox_Sample_35_FD_206713 | JGI IMG/M metagenome (GOLD analysis project Ga0335081, IMG submission 206713) | Soil microbial communities from Loxahatchee National Wildlife Refuge, Florida, United States - Lox_Sample_3.5 | ecosystem: Environmental > Terrestrial > Soil > Wetlands | place: USA... | reverse complement strand
CCGCTGGCCCGCGCGAAAAAGCCGGCATTCTGCATGATGTAATATTGCAGAAAGCCCCAGGTGATCATCTGTACGGTCGGCCAATAGATCAGATCGGCGAGCCGCGGCCAGGACGAGCGCAGCAAGTACCAATACCGCAGCATCATTGCCGCGGCCCGACGCGGCGAGAAGGAAAGCGGACTTTCAGCGTCTCCACTCACTGCGCGGCCTCCGTTTCGACGCCGCGCCCGCGCGCCACATCGAGGAAAACCTCCTCCAACGTGCGCCGACCGTATCTCGCTAAGAGCTTGCCCGGTGAATCGTCGTCCTCAATGTGGCCGCGCTTCATGATGATGACGCGTTCGCACAATCGTTCGACCTCGGTCATGTTATGCGAGGCGATCAGCATGGTGGCGTTGCGTTCACGGCGATAGCGTTCAAGCCGCCCCCGCACCCAGTCGGCGGTGTCCGGGTCGAGCGACGCCGTAGGCTCGTCGAGGAGGAGCAGCTCCGGGGCGTTGATCAGGGCCTTTGCCAGTGCGACACGAGTCTTCTGGCCGTCCGAGAGCCTGCCGGCCTGACGATCAAGCAGTTCGGTCAGGTCGAGCTGCGCGGCAATCTCATCGATCCGCCGAGCGAGATCGTCGACGCCGTAGAGCATTCCGAACACCGTCAGATTCTGCCGAACCGTCAAGCGCATCGGCATGGCCACATAGGGGCTCTCGAAATTCATTCGGTGCAGCACCCGATAGCGCTGCCGTGGCATTTCCGCGCCCAGCACTTTCACCCGACCCGAAGTCGGGGTGGTGAGTCCCATGATGGTAGCGATGGTTGTGGTCTTGCCGGCGCCGTTGCCGCCGAGCAGGCCCGTAACCGTGCCGGGCGCCAGGGTGAACGAGATGCCATCCACCGCCGGGACGGTCTTGTAAATCTTGACAAGCCGCTCGATGGCAATGGGTGGGGCGGGGGACATCACGCGCGCAGATGTGGCGCGGTCTGCCCTCCGAGGCAAGGGGATGGCATATTGGCAGGCCGCCGCCGAAGATGGCACAACAGAGGGCAGGACAGGGGCGCCATGGCGGCTATCACACTCGTTCAGGCGGAGCGCATCATCGACGCCATCATCGCGCGCGGTGCAACGCTCAATTGCCGGCCGCTGAGCGTGATCGTGGTCGAACCGGGCTGCAAGGTGAAGGCCTTCAAGAAGGAGGACGGGTCGTCCATGATCCGCTTCGAGATGGCCTACGGCAAAGCCTATGCGGCGCTATCGCTCGGCCGCAGCTCCAAACTGGTCCGCGAGCGGGCGCAGGAAAAGCCGATCTTCATGCGCTACCTCATTGCCGCAAGCGGCGAACAGATTTTCCCCGAGGGCGGAGGCATGCTGATTCGCGCCAGCGACGGCGAGGTGATCGGCGCCGTCGGCGTTACCGGCGATACCGAGGATCGCGACGAGGAGCTTGCGATTCACGGTATCCACGCGGCAGGTCTCGAAACTGATGCCGATTGCGCCGGCATGGGCCGTCACGTCGGTCTTCCCAAGACCGACTGAGGCGCCGTGAAGTCAAGCGCAGCAAACGAGGCAACATGAAAATTGGACTGTTCGACCATATCGAGGACGGCGCGCGCCCAGTCACCACGCTGTTCGACGAGCGCTTGCGCTTTGCCGAGGCAGCCGATGCGGCCGGAATCTACTGTCTGCATCTCGCCGAGCATCATGCGACGCCGCTTAACCTGGTGCCGGTGCCGGGCGTCTATATGGGCGCGCTGGCACGGGTCACCAAGCGGATGCGGATGGGTCCGCTGGTTTATCTGTTGCCGCTGTATTCGCCGCTGCGACTGATCGAAGAAATCTGCATGCTCGATCATTTGAGCTATGGACGGCTCGACATCGGAGTCGGCCGCGGCGTATCGCCTTATGAGCTGAAATATCACAAGGTCGAGCATGAGGATTCGCGCGATCTGTTCATCGACGCCTTCAAATGCCTCAGCGCCGGCCTGACGACTGATTCGCTCACCTACAAGGGTGAACACTACGCTTACGAGAACGTGCCGATTGCGTTGCATCCGTTGCAGCAGCCGCATCCGCCGTTCTGGTACGCCTCCTCCAACGAAATTGGTTCGACCTGGGCGGGCGAGCAGGGCCTGCATTTCGTTACCTTGGGTCCGACGCCACATGCCCAACGCAACATCGAGACATTCAAGATGGCGCTGGCGAAGCGTGGCGGGCCGGTGCAGCCGAAGGCGGAATTTCCTGGTGGCATCGTGATCGGCGCAATGCGGCACATTTTCGTTGCCGATACCGACGCCGAGGCGCGCCGTTTCGGCAAGCCGGCGATGGAAGTGCACCTCGCGAACCTGAATTGGCTTCGCGTCAAGCACGGTGTGACGGGTCTGACTTCACGGCTGAACGTTCCGCGCGGCGCGACTTACGAGGATTGTGTTGCCGACGGTTCGGTGATTGCGGGTTCACCGCAGACCGTGCGCGCCGAAATCGAGCGTCAGGTCGAGGAGCTCGGCATCAACTATCTGTTGACCTACATGTTCCTCGGCACCATGTCGCTCGCCAATGCGTTGCGCTCGCTCGACCTGTTCCGCACCGAGATTATGCCGCACGTCGAAAAGCTGTGAGGCTACTTCGCCGTGCCGTCCGCCGCTTGCTTGTGATCGGCCCTGAGCGCCTCCGGGTGCGGCATCGCAATGATGTTGTAGCCGGAATCGACGAAATGGATCTCTCCAGTGACGCCAGTCGAGAGATCCGAAAGCAGATAGAGCGCGGCGCCGCCGAGTTCATCGAGGGTCACGCCCCGATGCAGCGGCGAGTGCCGTTGCTGAAACGCAAACATGGCGCGGGCATCGCCGATGCCGGCTCCAGCCAGCGTGCGGATCGGGCCCGAAGAAATCGCATTGACGCGGATGGCGCTGGCACCAAAATCGACGGCGAGATAGCGCACAGAGGCTTCGAGCGCGGCCTTGGCAACGCCCATCGCATTGTAGTTCGGCATTGCGCGTTCGCCGCCGTTATAGGTCAAGGTCAGCATTGCGCCGCCGCGCGGCATCATGGCAGCCGCGCGCTTGGCCACTTCGGTGAAGGAGAAGCAAGAAATCAGCATGGTGCGGACGAAATTATCGCGCGTCGTGTCGGCATAGCGCCCGGTGAGTTGTGCCTTGTCGGAAAAGGCGATGGCGTGGACCAGGAAGTCGAGTGTGCCCCACAGTCGACCGAGCTCGGCAAAGAGCGCGTCGACCGAGCTTAGCTCCTCGACATCGCAAGGCAGGACGAGATCGGCGCCGACCGACGCGGCGAGCGGTTTGACGCGCTTGCCAAGTGCATCGCCCTGATAGGTGAAGGCGAGCTTCGCGTCATGCGCGGCGAGCGTGCGAGCAATGCCCCAGGCAATCGAGTGATCGTTGGCGACCCCCATGATGAGGCCGCGCTTGCCTTGCATCAACCCCGGCATCGAACACCCATCATCCCGCTACTCCGATCTGCGTGCTGAAATTCCAACGTCTGCTCTATTCCCGCTTCGAACGCACGCGAAGGGCATCGGCCTCCGCGATCATGAATTTTGGACGGCCGGGGCAGTGTCACGCCTCAGGGTGCTTGAAAACGACCGATGCGTTGGTACCGCCAAAGCCGAACGAGTTCGAGAGCACGCAGCCGAGCGCGATGCCGTCACGCCGTTCGCGAACGATCGGCATGTCGGCAAAAGCGGGATCGAGCCTTTCGATATTGGCGCTCTCGCAGATGAAACCGGAGCTCATCATCAGCAGCGAGTAGATCGCTTCTTGGGCGCCGGCGGCGCCGAGCGAGTGGCCGGTAAGCGATTTTGTCGCCGAAATCGGCGGGCAGCGAGCGCCAAAGACCTCACGGATCGCTTCGATCTCCTTGAGATCTCCGATCGGTGTCGATGTGGCATGGGGATTGATGTAGTCGACCGGTGTCTTGACCGGGGCGAGCGCCATCTTCATGCAGCGAACGGCGCCTTCGCCGGAGGGCTGCACCATGTCCACGCCATCCGATGTGGCGCCATAGCCGGCAACCTCGGCGTAGATTTTTGCGCCCCGCGCCTTGGCATGCTCGATTTCTTCGAGCACCAGCACGCCGGCGCCGCCGGCTATGACGAAGCCGTCGCGGTCGGTATCGTAAGCGCGAGAGGCCTTGTCGGGCGTCTGATTGAAATTGGTCGACATCGCGCCCATGGCATCGAACAGGACCGAAAGTGTCCAGTCGAGTTCCTCGCAGCCGCCGGCGAATATGATGTCCTGCTTGCCGATCTGGATCGTTTCGAAGGCGTTGCCGATGCAATGGTTCGATGTCGCGCAAGCCGACGAGATCGAATAATTCACGCCTTTGATCTTGAACCAGGTCGAAAGCGTCGCCGACGCGGTCGAAGACATCGCCTTCGGCACAGCGAACGGGCCGACGCGCTTGGGACCCTTGCTACGCGCGATATCGGCGCTCTCGACGATCGTGCGCGTCGATGGACCGCCGGAACCCATGATCAGGCCGGTGCGCTCGTTCGAGATTTCCGTCTCTTCAAGGCCGGAATCACGGATCGCCTGCTCCATGGCGACATGGTTCCAGGCCGCGCCACCGCCGAGAAACCGCATGGCGCGACGATCGACGATGCCGCTGGCGTCAAGCGTCGGTGCGCCGTGCACCTGACAGCGAAAGCCGAGTTCAGCATATTTGTCGGCGCGAACGATCCCGGATTTGGCCTCGCGCAGTGCCGCCAGAACTTCCTGCGTGTTATTGCCGATGGACGAGACGATGCCCATCCCGGTAACAACCACCCGCCTCATGTTTGCCTCGTCCGCCTAGATTTTTTGTTCGAGCATGAGCCATCCGAAAACGGAGGAACTTGTCGGAATCATGCTCTAGGCTTCGTTTGGCTGCGGTTCTGCCGTGCGGAACAAGCCGACCTTGAGATCGAGCGCGTGATAGATCACCGAACCGTCGGCGGAGAGCCAGCCATCCGCAATCCCAAGCACAAGTTTCGAACGCATCACGCGTTTGATGTCGATCCCGTACACGATGTTCTTCATCGTCGGCAGCACCTGCCCGGAAAATTTGATCTCCCCCATACCGAGCGCCCGGCCCTTACCCGGGGAGCCGAGCCAGCCCAGGAAGAAACCGAGCAATTGCCACAGCGCGTCGAGGCCGAGGCAGCCCGGCATCACCGGGTCACCTTTGAAGTGACAGGGAAAGAACCAGAGGTCGGGCTTGAGATCGAGCACCGCACGGACCAGCCCCTTGCCGTATTGGCCGCCGACTTCCGCAATTTCGGAAATGCGGTCGAACATCAGCATGGGCGGAAGCGGAAGTTGTGGCCCCTCGGCGAAAAGCTCGCCGCGTCCACAGGCCAGCAGGTCCTCGTAATCGAATTGCGAACGGCGATCCTGCATTCGCGTCCATCTCCGCCCCGCTGCCGGTTCGCCCAAATCCTTAACATATTGGGGGAAAGCGGCAAAGACGCCGCCCCTCGAGCGGCCGCCATGGTGGGTAACCTGCCGGTTTAACTGCGGCGCTGCGACTGTTGCAGCCTCTGCAGGTTGGCGTATAATGATTTCACTTGCAACAATCTTCCTTACCCCCGCGGGTCGCAGGAAAAGCCAATGACACAGTCGCGTCCAGTCGTTGCCGGGCCCAGTGCCCAGGTCGTTCAACCGCGCAGCGCGCCGAGCCGCGCCGATCTCACCGGCTGCCCCTGGCATGATGTCAAGGAGAAGCTGCGCGGTGTGGGTCTACGACCGACGCGTCAACGCATGGCTCTAGGCTGGATTCTGTTTGCCAAAGGCGACCGCCACGTGACGGCGGAAATGCTCTACGAAGAAGCCACCCAGGCCAAAGTGCCGGTATCGCTTGCCACCGTCTACAACACACTGCACCAGTTCACAGATGTGGGCTTGCTGCGCCAGGTCGCGGTTGACGGTTCCAAGGCCTATTTCGACACCAACAATACCGAACACCATCACTTCTTCATCGAAGATCAGAATGATCTCCTCGACATCCCGTCGAGCGATGTCGTGGTCGGCAAAGCGCCGACCGCGCCCGACGGTTATGAGATTGCCCGGATCGACGTGGTGGTACGGCTGCGGCGCAAGCAGGGCTGACGCCGCGTTCCGCTAGTCGATTTTTTCCTCGGGATAGACGCCCCACAGCCGGTTCTGCTCGATCCAGCCGTCGAAGCCTTCACCGGCGAGCTGACACCAGGTACCGTCGCAGCGCTTGATTGCGCCGAGAACACCGAACTGCAGCCGTGCCAGAACCTGGCTTTGCGCATCCGGCTTGGCGTACAGCGACGCCAAGTCGGTCTTCGACTTGAGCTGCACCGCAGCCATGCGCTTGCCCGACAGCAGCGAGTGATAGACCCAGCCTTCGGTTCCGTCGGAATCGCGGATGCGACGCCAATTTTCAAACTCGGCAGTAATCTCGACGGGCCAGCCGGTTCGCGTATAAATCCAGGCAACGTCGTGATCCTTGTCGGGGCCGGCGCGGACATTGACACGATCGGTCTTGAGGCTGACGAAGCGCGGGATGGGTAGCCCGCTGGTGGTGTCGCTGCCTGCCCAGGCTGCCGGTGCAGCAATGACCAACAGCGAGATCGCCGCAATCGCGTTCCAGAACCGCATCGCGCTCGAGATTTTCAACCGCAACACCATCGCCACATGCCGACACGAACCTGACCGGGACCAAGGCGCGGCTTTTTCGGCGCCTGACCTTCTGCTAGAGAGGATTGGTTAGCTCCGGGCAGTGTCGGCGAGTGCGGTTAATGAGGCCTGAACGCGGGGTCGCAAGCGAAAACCCCGTAGCGAGGGTGTGCCGCGGCCGGTGCGCTCTGTTTCGACAACCCTCAGCCCATGAGGCAAGATATGGCAACGGGCAAGAAGCCACTGGTGGTGGTGACTCGCAGGCTGCCGGACATTGTCGAAATGCGCATGCGCGAACTGTTCGACGCGCGCCTCAATGCCGACGACAAGCCGATGAGCCAGGCCGAGTTGGTCGCCGCAGTCAAGATTGCCGACGTCATCGTTCCGACCGTGACCGACCACATCGACCGGTCGGTACTGAGCCAGTCGGGGGAACGGCTGAAGCTGATCGCCAATTTTGGCAACGGCGTCGACAATATCGACGTCGCCACGGCGGTACAGCGCGGCATTACCGTGACCAACACACCAGGCGTGCTCACCGAAGATACGGCCGACATGACCATGGCGCTGATCCTTGCCGTGCCGCGGCGCTTGACCGAAGGCGCGCAGGTTTTGATCGGAGACAGGGACTGGAGCGGCTGGAGCCCCACTTGGATGCTCGGTCACCGCATCTGGGGGAAACGTCTCGGCATTGTTGGCATGGGACGCATCGGACAAGCGGTCGCGCGTCGGGCACACGCCTTCGGTCTGAAAATCCACTATCACGACCGCCGTCGTCTTGCCGTCGAGACCGAGGAAGAACTTCACGCGACATATTGGGAGAGCCTCGACCAGATGCTCGCCCGGATGGACATTATCTCGATCAACTGCCCGCACACGCCGGCGACGTATCACCTGCTCTCGGCACGACGGCTGAAATTGATTCGGCCCGAGGCCTATATCGTCAATACCGCGCGCGGCGAGGTCATCGACGAAAATGCCCTTGCGCGGTTGATCGAGGCCGACGAAATCGCCGGTGCCGGCCTCGACGTTTTCGAGCACGAGCCCGCGGTCAGCCCGAAGCTCGTCAAATTGGCGCGGGCCGGCAAGGTCGTGCTGTTGCCGCATCTCGCTTCGGCTACGCTCGAAGGACGCGTCGACATGGGCGAGAAGGTCATCGTCAATATCAAGACCTTCATGGACGGACATCGCCCGCCCGATCGCGTGTTGCCGTCGATGCTGTGAAGGCGCGACGGTTCCATTCTCCTCGAAGAGGACAAGCGTTCATGAATTCCGTATTGGCAGCGGGCGAAGTTGCGCGGTCGGCGAATTTGATGACGGAAGAGACCATGGTGCCCGGGCTTGATCCGGGCATCGAAATCTATGTACGCAACAAGCGGCCGGCCGGACCCGACGGCTTCGCAGCAGCGCGCACCGCGTTGTTCGTGCACGGCGCGACTTATCCGGCGCATGCGATATTCGATCTCAGGCTCGATGGCCTGTCGTGGATGGATTACATTGCCTCGCGCGGCTATGACGTTTTTCTGATGGATGTCCGCGGCTATGGACGCTCGACGCGCCCGAAGGAAATGGCCGAACCGCCGGGCGCCAATCCTCCGATTGTTCGCGGTGAGACTGCACTGCGCGATGTATCGGCCGTGGTCGACTATGTGCTTAAACATCGCGGCCTGCCGAGGCTTGCTCTCATCGGATGGTCGTGGGGGACGGTGCTGACGGCGACATTCACCACGCGGCATCCGCAGTTGGTGGAGCGTCTGGTTCTGCATGCGCCGGTGTGGATCAGAAAGACGCCATCCATGATCAAGACCGGGCCTGGCCCACTCGGCGCCTATCGTACGGTGACGCGCGAGCAAGCGCGCGAGCGCTGGTATGCGGGCGTTGCCGAGGAGAAGAAGGCCGGCCTCATTCCGCCCGGCTATTTCGAGGCTTGGGCGGACGCAACCTGGGCCAGTGATCCCGAGGGTGCAAAGCAAAACCCGCCGGTCATCCGGGCCCCGAATGGGGTCGTGCTAGACGGCCTCGAATTCTGGTCGGCAGGCAAGTCCTATTACGATCCGGCAAAGATCACCGTGCCCACCATGATCGTGCACGCGGCGTGGGATCCCGATACGCCGCCCTACATGGCGAAGTCGCTGTTCCCACTGCTCGTCAATGCGCCCGACAAGCGGCTCGTAACTCTCGACGAAGGCACCCACCACGTCATGATGGAAAAGAATCGGTTTGAGGTTTTCGAGGTCGTGCAAGACTTCCTCGATGCAGGCGGCAAGTCGTAATCGTGCCCGTGGGGCCCGCTGCCCAATCGCATTCACCAGATGGCGTACATCCAACCGGAGCAATCCTCGCAAATGCTGAGAAGCCGGATCGGCCTGTGCCTCGCGCTCGCGTGCCTCGCCGCACTGCCGGGCGCGAGCTTAGCTGAGGATCAAAGTTCGCGCGCCGCGGCGCTCGGCGTCATCGGTCACAATGGCATGGTGGTGGCGCAGGAAGCGTTGGCGGCCCGCGTCGGTGTCGACATTCTGCAGCGCGGCGGCAATGCCGTCGACGCCGCAGTCGCGGTCGGCTTTGCGATGGCGGTGACCTATCCGCGCGCTGGCAATATCGCTGGCGGCGGCTTCATGCTGGTGCACCGCGCGAGCGGCGAGGATGTCGCCATCGACTACCGGGAGACTGCCCCGCAAGCCGTCTCGGATCAGACCTTCCTCGATTCGCAGGGTCACGCCGATCCGCAAAAGTCACGCGATTCGGCGCTCGCTATCGGCGTTCCCGGCACAGTGGCCGGCCTGGCACTGGCCGAAGAAAAATACGGCTCCGGCCATTTCAGCCTCGCTGAATTGATTGCTCCTGCAATCGCACTTGCACGCGACGGCATTCCGGTGACCGATGACACGGCGGACGCATTGCCCAACGATCAACCGCGGCTGACGCGCTGGCCGTCGTCGGCGAAAATCTTTCTCAGGCCGGACGGCAGCCCGCTCGGCCCGGGCGATCGCCTGGTGCAAGCCGACCTTGCCGCATCGCTCGAAGCCGTCGCCACGGGCGGACCGCGCGCATTCTATGAAGGCGCGACCGCTTATAAGATCGCGGCCGCCGTGCAGGCCGCCGGCGGCGTCATGACGGTTGCCGACCTGAAGGACTATCGCGCCGTCGAGCGTATGCCGGTGCGCGGTACCTATCGCGGCTACGACATCGTCTCCATGCCGCCACCGTCTTCGGGCGGCGTCGAGCTCGTGGAGATGCTCAATATTCTCGAAGGCTACGACCTCGGTCATCTGGAGCGATCGCAGTCGCTGCACTTGATGATCGAGGCGATGAAGCGGGCCTACGCCGATCGCGCCTTGTTCCTCGGCGATCCGGATACGGTCGACGTTCCGGTGGCGCGCCTGATCTCGAAGGAGTATGCCGCCCAATGGCGCGCCAGCATCGATCCCGAGCGCGCCACTCCGGCAAGCCAAATTCGCGCCGGCGGTATCGTGCAACCGGAAGGCCGCAACACTACGCACTTCTCGGTCGTCGATCGCTTCGGCAACGCTGTCGCGAATACCTACACGCTCAATTTCAGCTTTGGCGTCGGGCTCGTTGCGGCGGGCACCGGCATCTTGCTGAACAATGAGCTCGACGATTTCGCCGTCAAGCCCGACGCGCCGAATGCTTACGGCCTTCTCGGCTATGCCGCCAACGAACCCGGCCCAGGCAAGCGACCGCTGTCGTCCATGACGCCGACGATCGTCTTAAAGGGCGGCCAGCCGTTCCTTGTCACTGGCTCGCCGGGTGGCAGCCGGATCATCACGGCCGTATTGCAAGTGGTGAGCAATGTCATCGATCGGCGCATGGACATCGGCAGCGCTGTCGCGGCGCCGCGCCTGCATAATCAATGGATGCCGGATCGGGTCGTGGTCGAGCAGACTCTCGATCCTGAACTGGTCGCCGCGCTCGAGGCGCGGGGCGACAATGTGGTCGTGAGCCGGCCGTTCACGTCGGCCAACTCGATCATGGTCACGCCGGAAGGAATTGTGGGCGCGGCAGATCCACGCACGCGCGGAGCACTTGCGGCCGGCTATTAGAGCAACCGGCTATTAGAGCATGACCCGGAAAAGGGTCTGCCCGTGCGCTTTAACGACGGGCAAAAGATCATGCTCAAGAGCATGATCCGGAAAAGTGGAAACCGGTTTTCCGAAAAGATCATGCTCTACTCAAATGAATTAGACCATGATCCGATTCCATCCGAACGGTCCATGGTCTAATTGGGCACCAAGGCGCCGCGCTTGGCGACGTCGGCCCATTTGACGATCTCGCTATCCAGGAATTTGCGGAGTTCGTCCGGCGAACTGCCGACCAGACGAAAGCCGAGCGTCACCGCCCTTTGCTTCATATCCGGATCGGTGAGCACGCGTTTGGTGTCGGCATTGATCTTGTCGATAACTGCGCGGGGCGTGCCGGCCGGCGCAAAAAAGGCGTACCAGCTCGTATCGTTGCCGTAAGCGACGCCAAGATCGGCAAAGGTCGGGACGTCGGGAAGCTGCGCAGCGCGCGTCGGTCCCGATACGGCGATAGCGCGCAATTTGCCCGCTTGGATCTGGCCGAGCGACCCGCCGAGCGTCGAGATCCAAATCGAGACGCGGCCGGCGCCGACGTCGGCTACCGCCTGACCGAACGAATTGTACGGCACATGCTGCATCGTAATGCCGGTCACCTCGCTGAACAGCGTGGTGGCCAAGTGCCCGCTCGATCCGACACCGAGCGATGCGAAGGTCAATTCGCCAGGATGGGCCTTGGCGTAATCAACGATATCTTTGATCGAGTGAAATGGGGAGTTCGGCGGCACACGAGCACGACCGGGTCGAAGCTTCGCGCCGGATCGAAGCCCTTCAAGGGCGCGATGGTCGCGTTGGCCGCGAGGAATTGACCACCGAATGTCAGCGTGTAGCCATCGGCTGCCGCCTGCGCCGCCACCATGGAACCGACATTGCCGCCGGCGCCTGGACGGTTTTCGACGAAAGCCGATTGACCCCACAGGTCGGATAGCTTCTGGGTCAGGATGCGGCCGAGCGTGTCGATGCTTCCACCCGGCGGAAAAGGAATAATCAGGCGCACCGGCCGTTCGGGAAACGTCTGTGCGTGCGCTGTTGGCAGGCCAGATCCGGCGGCAAGCGCGAAAACGACGGCGTAGTGCAACATTCGAAAACGCACCAAATCCTCCTGAGAACATTATCTGTCGACTTGATGAGGACGAAACCTTCAGACCGGACTAGATGTGAGCTTTCAGGAGGTTGTCCATTCGGTCCTGACCGAGGACGCTGAGGTTGTCGAGGCTTCAGTGATTCGGG
>Ga0335081_10016498_pt1 | contig 11954 bp, 10 predicted proteins | sample Lox_Sample_35_FD_206713 | JGI IMG/M metagenome (GOLD analysis project Ga0335081, IMG submission 206713) | Soil microbial communities from Loxahatchee National Wildlife Refuge, Florida, United States - Lox_Sample_3.5 | ecosystem: Environmental > Terrestrial > Soil > Wetlands | place: USA... | reverse complement strand
CGCGCGGCGGGGGCGCCCCCCCCCACCCCCCCCCCCCCCCCCCCCCCCCCGCGCCCCTCCCCCCCCCCTTTGTGGGGGGGGGGGGGGGGGGGGCCCCCCCCCCCCCCCCCGAGCCAGCAGTGCCGCCGCCCGGCTCTCAGGGTGCTCACAGCGGCCGCAGGGCACTCTGGGTACATGGTTCAGCTTCCGAAGCTATCCCGGCGAGCCAGGTGGGTCATCCCGGCCGGCGCGCTGGTTGTCACCGGCGGGGTACTGGCCGGGTCGCTGATCACGGCGGCTCAGGCCGCGCCCGGCCTGCCCGACCGTACCGCGGCTCAGCTGCTCGCCGAGGTGGCCGATTCCACCACGCCCCCGCTGACCGGGACCGTGGTGGAGACCGCCTCGTTCGGCCTGCCCGCGCTGCCCGCCACCGGGAACCCGGCCTCGCTGGCCTCGTTGCTCACCGGGTCGCACACGGTCCGGGTCTGGTACGCGAACCCGCGGCACTTCCGGCTGGCCGTGCCCCAGTCGCTGAGCGAGAGCGATGTGATCAGGGACGGCCGCACCGCGTGGCTGTGGCAGAGCACCCTGAACAAGGTCACCAAGTACACCCTCCCGGCGCACGCGGCCAAGGCTGCTGAGTCCGTGCCCAAACAGCCGCTGACGCCGCAGCAGGCGGCCCAGCAGGTGCTGGCCGCGGTCGGGCCGACCACCACGGTCCGGGTAGCGAGCAACGTGACGGTGGCCGGGCAGGCGGCCTACGGGCTGGTCCTCGCGCCCAAGGACGCCAGGTCGCTAGTCGGCCAGGTGCAGATCGACGTGGACGGGAGCAACGGCGTGCCGCTCCGGCTGCAGGTCTTCGCCCGCGGCGCGAGCAGCCCCGCCTTCCAGGTGGGCTACACCGACATCCACTTCGTGAGCCCGGCGCCGGCCGACCTCACGTTCACCCCGCCGCCGGGTGCGACGGTCAGCCGGGTGAACCTGTCGGGTGGCGCTCCCGGCGGAGCCAAGGACCACGCCAGGCCCGACGTCACCACGACCGGATCCGGCTGGCTGACCGTGCTCGAGCTGCCGTCGTCCACGCTGACCCAGGGAGCCCAGGGCTCCGGCGGATCACCCGGTGACAGCGCGGCCGTGCTGCGCGCCCTGCTCGCGTCGGCCACCCCGGTGCACGGCGCCTGGGGCAGCGGCCAGCTGCTGCGGACCAGCCTGGTCTCGGTGCTGATGACCGATCAGGGCACCACGTTCGCCGGCGCCGTACAGCCCAGCGTCCTGTACGCCGCCGCCGCGGCGCACCCGCATTGACCGCGATCTCGACCAGCGGGCTGACCAAGCGCTTCCGCGGCGGTCAGCTCGCGGTCGATCACATCGACCTGGCCGTGCCGCACGGGTCGGTCTACGGTTTCCTCGGGCCGAACGGCTCGGGCAAGACCACCACGATCCGGATGCTGCTCGGCCTGGCCTACCCGACCAGCGGCAGCGCGACGCTGCTCGGCGTGCCGATGCCGGACGGCGCCACCCGGGTGCTGCACCGGGTCGGCTCGCTGGTCGAAGGGCCGGCCTTCTACCCGTTCCTGACCGGCGCCGACAACCTGGCCCGCTACGATGCGGCGGACCGGACCGCCGACCCGGCCACGGCGCGGGCCAGGATCACCGACGCCCTGGACCGGGTGGGCCTGCTCGCGGCGGCGAAGAAGCGGTACCGCCATTACTCGCTGGGCATGAAGCAGCGGCTGGCCATCGCCGCGGGCCTGCTCCGGCCCCGGGAGCTGATCATCCTGGACGAGCCGACCAACGGCCTCGACCCGCAGGGGACCCGCGAGGTGCGCGCGCTGATCAGGCAGATCGCCGCCGACGGCACCACCGTGTTCGTCTCCTCGCACCTGCTGGCCGAGGTGGAGCAGATCTGCACGCACGTGGGCGTAATGCGCACCGGGCGGCTGGTGTTCCAGGGCTCGCTGCCCGAGCTGCGCCGGACCGACGCCGCCCGGGTCACCGTGCAGACCGGCGACCCCGAGGCGGCGGCGAAGGTGCTGACCGCGCTGGGCCTGACCGACGCCCTGGCGGCCGAGGCCGAGGCGTCGGCCGTGCTGGGCGACGCGTCGCCGGAGCAGGTCTGCGCCGAGCTCGTCCAGGCCGGGGTCGGCGTCCGCGGCTTCGCGATCACCTCGCCCAGCCTGGAAGACCTGTTCGTCGGGCTCACCGGGGAGGGCTTCGATGTCAGCGGGTAGGTTCTACGCCTCCGAGCTCCGGCTCGTCATGCTGCGCAGGCGCAACCTGCTGCTGCTGGCGGTGGCCGCCGTCTTCCCCCTGATTATCGGCATCGCGTTGCGGCTGGCCTCACCCCACCCGGGGGGCGGCAACGGGGCCGGCGTGGCGTTCTTCAACCAGCTGGCCGGCAACGGGGTGTTCCTGACCTTCATCGCGCTGTCCACCTTGCTCGTGCTGGTGCTCCCGGTGGTGGTCTCGGTGGTGGCCGGCGACTCGGTGGCCGGCGAGGCCGGCTACGGCACGCTGCGCTACCTGCTCGCGGTGCCGGCCGGGCGGACCCGGCTGCTCGCGGTCAAGTACGGCGTGATCGTGACGTTCGCGCTGTGCGCCACGTTCATCGTCTCGGCGGTGGCGCTGGCGGCCGGCGCGGTGCTGTTCCCGGTCGGGCCGGTGACGCTGCTGTCCGGCAGCACGATCTCGCTGGCGGCCGGCCTGCTCCGGCTGCTGTTCGTCACCTTGTACGTCGCGGCCGCGATGGCCGCCCTCGGGGCGATCGGCCTGGCCATCTCCACGCTGACCGAGCACGCCATCGGCGCCATCGCCGCGGTCATGATCCTGGTGGTGACCAGCGAGGTGGTCGACAACGTGCCGCAGCTGGCGGCGGTCGGCCCCTACCTGCCGACCCACTGGTGGCTCTCCTTCGACTCCCTGCTGCGCGTCCCCGTCGATACCTCGACCCTGCTCCACGGGCTGCTGTCGTTTGCGGTCTACGCGGTGCTCTTCGGCTCCTTCGCCTGGGCCCGCTTCACCTCGGCCGACGTCACCAGCTGACGCGCGATCCTCCTCACCTCGGCCGACGTCACCCGCTGACGCGCAACCCCTCCTCACCTGCATCGCCCGCCCCGCCCCGCCTGCGTCTCATGCGTTATTGCAACTTATTTGCAATTACTCCTAGACTGAGCCGATGGCTGATCCGCGCGCTCGCCTTGCGAAGATCCGCCGGGGGCTGAGCCCGGCGGAGTGGGCCCGCCTCGGCGGCATGGTCACGGCGGTCATCGGGCTGCACGTGCTGGGCTGGGGGATGCTGGCGGCCGCGCTGGGCGGCCACTACCAGATCAGCAAGACGACGGTGTTCGGTATGGGGACCGGAATCCTGGCCTACACGCTGGGCATGCGGCACGCCTTCGACGCCGACCACATCGCGGCGATCGACAACACCACCCGCAAGCTGGTCAGCGAGGGCAAGCGGCCGCTGTCCGTCGGGTTCTTCTTCTCCCTGGGCCACTCCAGCGTCGTGTTCGTGCTGGCGGTGCTGCTGAACTTCGGCATCAAGGGCCTGGACAACCAGGTCAGGAACGACAACTCCGGGCTGCACACCATCACCGGCGTGGTCGGGACCTGCGTGTCCGGGTTCTTCCTGCTGCTGATCGCCGCGTTCAACATCATCGTCCTGGCCGGCATCATCAAGGTGTTCCGCGAGATGCGCGGCGGCGCGTACGACGACGACGAGCTCGAGGAGCAGCTGAACAAGCGCGGCCTGATGAACCGGTTCCTCGGCCCGCTGGCCCGCCGGGTCGACACGCCGTGGAAGATCTACCCGGTCGGGTTCCTGTTCGGCCTGGGCTTCGACACCGCCACCGAGATCGCGCTGCTCGTGCTGGCCGGCACCGCGGTGGCGGGCGGCCTGCCGTTCTACGCGATCCTGTCGCTGCCGATCTTGTTCGCGGCCGGCATGAGCCTGTTCGACACGGCCGACGGCTGCTTCATGAACTTCGCCTACGACTGGGCGTTCGCCAAGCCGGTCCGCAAGGTCTACTACAACCTGACCATCACCGGCCTGTCGGTGTTCGTGGCGGTGTTCGTCGGCGCGATCGAGCTGCTCGGCCTGCTGGCCCAGAACGCCCACCTCGACGGGTCCTTCTGGTCCTTCCTGGCGGGCTTCAACATCAACACGGCCGGCTTCGTCATCGTCGGCGTGTTCGTGGTGACCTGGGTGGTGGCCCTGTGCATCTGGCACTTCGGCCGCATCGAGGAGAAGTGGGATTCCGGCCCCGCCGTCAGCCCCGACCCGGCGGACTAAGGGCCGGCCGCCCCTTCGGCTCCGCCATCCGCCAGACCGTTTCAGCCGCTCCCGTCACAGCAACCCCAGCCTGCCTCACCAGGCGAAGTCTTCCTCCCAGAATTCCAGGGTGCCACGTGGGGACGAAGGCCGCGCCGCCTCGGACTCCTGGCCGCGCAGTTCGACCCGGCGGATCTTGCCGGAGATCGTCTTGGGCAGCTCACCGAACTCCAGCCGCCGGATCCGCTTGTACGGCGCGACCCGCTCCCGGCAGAACGCCATGATCGACTGCGCTAGCTCGGGAGACGGCGAGTGCCCCGCGACCAGCAGCACGTAGGCCTTCGGCACCGCGAGCCGAACCGGGTCTGGTGACGGCACCACGGCGGCCTCCGCCACCGCCTCGTGCTCGATCAGCACGGACTCCAGCTCGAACGGCGAGATCCGGTAGTCCGAGGCCTTGAAGATGTCGTCCGTGCGGCCCACGTACGTGATGTAACCGTCCTCGTCCGAGGTCGCCACGTCGCCGGTGTGGTAGTACCCGCCTGCCATGGCGTGCTCGTTCAGCTCGTCATCGTCCAGGTACCCGGTCATCAGCCCGAGCGGCCGCCGCGACAGGTCCAGGCAGATCTCCCCGTCCCGCCCCGGCTCCGCGGTGATCGAATCCACCAGCACGACGGAGTACCCGGGCAGCGGCCGTCCCATCGAGCCGACCCGCACCGGCTGGCCGGGCGTGTTGCCGACCTGCGCGGTCGTCTCGGTCTGGCCGAACCCGTCCCGGACCGTGATCCCCCAGGCCTTGCGCACCTGCTCGATCACCTCCGGGTTGAGCGGCTCGCCCGCGGCCACGCACTCGCGCAGCGACGACACGTCCGCCGCGGCCAGGTTGCCCTGGATGAGCATCCGCCACACCGTGGGCGGGGCGCAGAACGTGTTCACCCGGCAGTCCCCAAAGGCGGCCAGCAGCGAGGCGGCCGAGAACCGCTGGTAGTTCAGCACCAGCACGGTGGCGCCCGCGTTCCACGGTGCATACAGGTTGCTCCATGCGTGCTTGGCCCAGCCCGGCGAGGACAGGTTCAAGTGCACGTCGCCCGGCTGGATGCCGATCCAGTACATCGTGGACAGATGCCCGACCGGGTAGCTGACCTGCGTGTGCTCGACCAGCTTGGGCAGCGCCGTGGTGCCCGAGGTGAAGTAGAGCAGCAGCGGGTCCGAAGCCCGCGTGACGCCTTCGGGCTCGAACGAGGTGGAACCAGAGAACGCGGACGAGTACGAGTGCCAGCCGTCCGCCGGAGCCGGGCCGCCGACCACGATCCGGGTCCAGCCGCCCGGCACCGCGGAGAACTTCGGCGCGTTGGCCGCGTCCGTGATGACGTGCCGGACCTGCCCGCGGGACACCCGGTCCACCAGGTCAGCCGGCTGCAGCAGCGTCGACGCCGGGATGATCACCGCGCCGAGCTTCATCGCGGCCAGGATGACCTCCCACAGCGGCGCCACGTTGCCGAGCATCAGCAGCACCCGGTCGCCCCGGCCCACCCCGAGCCCGCGCAGCCACCCGGCCACCTGCGACGACCGGGCCGACAGCGAGCCGTAGGACAGGCTCTCATCGGACCCGTCGTCGCTCAGGATCCGCAGCGCGGGCCGGTCCGGGTGCTCGGCGGCGATCGCGTCGAACCAGTCGAGCGCCCAGTTGAATTCATCCAGCGAGGGCCAGGCGAACGAACTCCGCGCCGCGTCATAGTGCTCCCGGTAACGAAGCAGCAGGTCGCGCGCCGCCCGGAACGCGTCCGTCGAAGAAGTCATGGGCCTATCGTGGCACTACCTCCCGCCGCCGGGAAGATTCGCCAGGTATCGCATACTGAATCCCGTGACCGAGCTGACGATCGCGGTGGACCCGGCCGAGGTCGGCCTGGACAAAGAACGACTCAAGCGCATCGACGCGCACTTCGCCCGTTACGTGGACGACGGCCGCCTGGCGGGCTGGCTGCTCACGATCAGCCGGCACGGCCGCCTGGCGCACGTGGCCCGGTGCGGGTCACGTGACCTGGAGGCCGGGCTGCCGGTGACCGATGACACGCTGTGGCGGATCTACTCGATGACCAAGCCGGTCACCTCGGTCGCCGCTATGATCCTGTACGAGGAGGGCAGGCTCGCGCTCACCGACCCGGTCGGCGCCTTCATCCCCGCCTTCACGGACGTCCGGGTCTACGACGGCGGCTCGGACCTGCGCCAGGTGACCGTCCCCGCACAAGAGCCGGTCAGGATCTGGCACCTGCTCACGCACACGGCCGGGCTCACCTACGGCTTCCACCGGGTACACCCGGTCGACGCGCTGTACCGGGCGGCCGGCTTCGAGTGGGGCACGCCGTCCGGGATGGACCTGGCGCAGGCCTGCGACGTCTGGGCCGGCTTCCCGTTGCTGTTCCAGCCGGGGACCGAATGGAACTACTCGGTCGCCACCGACGTCCTCGGCCGCGTCGTCGAGGTGGCCTCGGGCCAGCGCCTCGACGAGTTCCTGGCCGACAGGATCCTGCGCCCCCTCGGCATGACGGATACCGCCTTCTGGGCTGGCCCAGAAGGCGCGCCCCGGCTGGCCGCCTTGTACCGGCCGGGCGAGGACGGCAAGGCGATCAGGATGGACACCCTCGGGAAGGTGGCACTCAGGCAACCGCGCATGCTCGGCGGGGGCGGCGGCCTGGTGTCCACGGCCGCCGACTACGACCGGTTCCTCCAGATGCTGCTGCCCACGGACGCGAGCCCGGCCGGAGAGCTCGACGGCATAAGGCTGCTCGGCCCGCGCACGGTCGGCTACATGGCCCGCAACCATCTGCCCGGGAACAAAGACCTGGAGACCTTCGGCCGTCCGCTCTACGCCGAGTCCCCGTTCCGCGGGGTCGGCTTCGGGCTCGGCCTCGCCGTCGTCCTCGACCCGGTGCCGGGCAAGGTGATCGGCTCGGCGGGCGAGCTCTCCTGGGGCGGGGCCGCGAGCACCACGTTCTGGATCGACCGGACCGAAGAGCTGACCGTCTCGTTCTTCACCCAGCTGCTCCCGTCCAGCACCCACCCGATCCGCCCGCAGCTGCGGCAGCTCGTCTACCAGGCCCTGACCGACTAGGAGGCCGAACGGGCCCGGTCGGTCCGCCCCGGTCACCGATCCGGGCCTTCACATCATCTCCATCCACGCCACACCGGCCATCCTCACCGGACGCGAAGGATCGGCTCGTAGCGAGCCACGCGAGTCTTGAGGAGAACGCCGTAACAATGGCCACGAAAATCCACATGGATGCGGACCCGAAGACCGCGGTCCCCGCGGGCTAGGGGTGAACGCGGGCGTGACCACCCTGGTCCAGGACGAACTGGCCTACCACATCTTCATCCAGGCGACGGCGCAGGACGTCTGGGACGCGCTCACCCGGCCCGGATAGACGCAGAAATACGGGTACCGGGCCCGGGTCAAGTACGACCCGCAGCCGGGCGGGATCTACCTGGCCTACGCCAGCGGGCGCAGGAACGGGCAGCGCGCCCGGGATCTGGTCATCAGCGGGGAGGTGCTCGAGGCCGAGCCGCCCAAGCGGCTCGTGCAGACCTGGCCCCCGATGTTCGACGCCCGGGTCGCGGCCGAACCCGCCACCCGCCTGAGCTGGGAAATCCACGAGGAGCGGACGGGCCTGACCGCCGTGGCCGTCAGGCACGAATGTCCCGGCGCCCCGCAGACGGCCGCGCTCGCGGCCGGCTCCGGCGGCTGGAACTGGGTGCTGAGTGACCTGAAGACGCTGCTGGAAACGGGCCGGCCGCTGACCAGCTAGCGCGGCGCGGCTAGAACCATTGGCTCATCCGGCGTGTCGTGGCAGCGAAATTAAATACGATTGTTAATCTGCATAGATGAGTTTCTCCGAATGCACGAACGCCAAATTGCCCGCCGCCCCAGGGAGTGGGGCTGCGATGCCGTGACTGTGCCGCTGCGCCCGGTCGCAGCGCCGTTCGTGGCGGCCGCACCGGCGGGGGCGCGGGTCCGTGCCCGACTGCGCCTGTCGCCGGAGGACGAGGCGGTGCTGCGGGCGGTCGGCAGGCATCTGGGGTCGCTGGCGGGGCAGGACCTGGCGGTCAGGTGCGCGGAGGGGCGGCTGGACGCGCGGGGGGAGGCCGCGTCCCGAGCGGCGCGCAAGAAGGCGCTGACCGCGGAGTCCTCCTCGCGGTGGGCCGGGGCGATCACGCGCACCAGCGAGGACCAGCACCGGCTCGCGGAGCAGAACCTGCGCGCGGAACGGGCCAGCCTGCAGGCCAGGATCCGCCGGATCGAGGCCCGGCTGACGGTCCCGGCCGCCGACCGGTCCGGGCGGGTCCGCGGGTACGCGCCCCCCTCGGAGCGGCATGCCAAGGCGATCCGGCTGCGGGCGCTGAAGGCCCGCCTGGCCCGGGCGGAGCGACGCCTGGAGGCGGGGGCGGTGTCCGTGGTGCGGGGCGGGAAGGCCCTGCTGCGCACGAGGAACAACCTCGCCGCCGCCGGGCTCACTGAGGCCGGGTGGCGGCGGGAGTGGGAAGCAGCCCGGCTGTTCCTGACCGCCGACGGGGAGAAGGACAAGGCCTGGGGGAATGAGACGATACGCTGGCACCCTGGCGAGGGCTGGCTGGAGATCAGGCTCCCCGCCCCGCTCGCGCACCTGGCGAACCGTCCGCACGGCCGCTACCGGCTATCCTGCCCGGTCGGATTCACCTACCGCGGCGGCGAGGTCGCCGGCCAGGCGGCGAGCGGCGCGGTCCGCTACGACATCAGCTGGGACCCGGCGCGCGGCCGCTGGTACCTGGATGCGTCCTGGAAGGCCGCGCCGGCCCCGGCGGTGCCGCTGGAGGAGCTGCGGCAGCATTCCGTGGTGGCTGTGGACGTCAACCACGGCCACCTCGCCGCCGCCGTCGTCGCGCCCGACGGCAATATCCTCGGCGCCCCGGTCACCATTCCCCTAGACCTGGCCGGGCGGCCCGCAGCCACCCGCGACGGGCGGCTGCGCGCCGCCATCACCACCCTCATCACCATCGCCGAAGAACACGCCGCCCGCGCCATCGTGATCGAGGACCTGGACTTCGCCGGGGCGCGGTCCACCGGCCGCGAACGGGCCGGCACCCGGCCCTCCCGCGGCAAGCGCGGCCGGGCCTTCCGCCGCGCCGTCCTGGGCATCCCGACCGGAAAGCTCCGCGACCGCCTCGTGCAGATGGCCGCCAACGCGGGCCTGTACGTCATCGTCACCGATCCTGCCTACACCTCCCGGTGGGGAGCCCAGCACTGGCTCGCCCCGCTGCGGGAGCACCATGCCGAAGCGACCGGCCACCACGCGGCAGCCGCCGTGATCGGCCGGCGCGGGCTCGGGCACCGGGCCAGGCGCCGCGCGAACGGGAACCGCACCGCCCCGGAGGACGCGGCGCGGCCAGCCCGGGTGCGGACCCGGACCACCCCGGCGCGCGGACCCGCACCCAGGAAACCCGGCGCCCCACGAGACCCCCGGCAGCCGTCTGGCGCTAAGACCGGCAGGCCTCACCGGATCACGGCGGGCAACCAGGCAGCCCACGACCGTTCGGGGCCGCCGGCTAGACGGGACTACGTCCTGCCCAATGTCAGCAGGAACGGTGAACCAGTTCCGCCAGCTTGATGCGCGCCGGGCCCCAGCCGGGCCGAACTCCCCGCCGCTTTGCCCTAGCCGCGTCGGCGTCCGCGCCCGGCAGCATCAGCGCAGCGCACGCAGGTGGCTGCGGCCGGGCGGGCCGCCAGCCGTTCGGCCCCGATAGGCTGCCCGCACCGGTCGCACACCCCGTACCGGCCCTCGGCCAGCCGCCGCAGCGCGGCGCCGACCGCCGCGACCTGCTCCCGCGCCGCCTCGAGCAGCGCGGCGGCGTGCTGCCGCTCGAACGCGAGCGTCGCGCCCTCCGGGTCGTGCTCGTCGTCGGTCCCGGCCGCGCTGGCCGCCTCGGCCAGCCCGGCGAACTCCCGCTCCAGCGCGGTCAGCCGCTGCCGCGCGCGGGCCTGCTCGGCCAGCAGGAGCTCGCGCGCGGTCGCCACGTCCCGACCCTAACCCCGCACCCGGCATCGTGCCGGAACGACATGAACGGGGCATCGACGTACTATGAGCGGAGGTCAGCCCTTCCTTCAGGTCTCCTTCATGTTGCCGGGATAGCCTCGGCCCGCACGAATAACACGAGCCAGCCCGGCTCATAGCTGACCCAGAAGGTTCGTGCAGGGATTTCCGATTACCTGACCGCAAGATGAGGGACATGAGCAGCACACGCCGAGACGACAGGATCCGCCAGGCCCAGGCGGCCCGGGAGCGCGGCCGGGCCAAGGTCCGGTCCACGACGACCGCGGTCACCATGGCCAGCGTGGTGACGGCAGGCGCGCTGGCCCTGGTCCTGCCCGGGTCGACGCACAAGACCAGCGCGTCCAGCAACTCCGGCTCCGCGTCGTCGAACTCATCCTCATCAAACTCGTCCTCGGCCAACTCGGGCTCATCCGGCTCCACCAGCTCCGGCTCCACGAGCTCGGGCTCCACGGGATCCGGCTCCACCGGATCCAGCTCCACCGGATCCGGATCCAGCTCCACCGGGTCGGGCTCCAGCTCCACCAATTCCGGCTCGAGCTCCGGCGGCTTCAGCTCCGGTTCCTCCCCGACCTCGAGCTCGGGCGGCAGCCAGGCCACCTCCGGCGGCTCGTAGTGCCGGACACCGCCACGGACGCCGGCGCGTCAGCGAGCTGGCGCGCCCTCGGCACGCTGGTCCAGCTGGTCGTGACCGACCCGGGCGCGCTGGCCGATGCTCGCCGCCTGCTCGAAAACGACCTCGCCGACGTGGACGCCGCCTGCAGCCGGTTCCGCGCCGGCTCGGAGATCCGCGCGCTCACCGGCGGGCACCCAAGGAAAACCAGCCCGCTGCTGGCCGAGGCCATCGCGGTGGCGCTGCGGGCGGCCAGGCTGACCGACGGCGACGTGGACCCGACCGTGGGCGCGGCTATGTCTGCGGTAGGATACGACCGTGATTTCGAAAAAATAGAGCCGAACGGGCCGCCACTCCGCCTCACCGTAAGGAAGGTCCCCGGCTGGCGCGAGGTGCGCCTGGACGGCCAGACCCTGACCATGCCGGCCGGGGTGCAGCTCGACCTGGGCGCGACCGCGAAGGCGTGGGCCGCGGACCGTTCGGCCGCCAGGATCGCCGCCCAGCTCGGCTGCGGCGTGCTGGTCAGCCTGGGTGGCGACATCGCGGTGGCGGGCCCGGCCCCGGATGGCGGCTGGCGGATCCGGGTGCAGGACGTGACCGGGGCGCCCGGCGACCCGCCGGGCGGCCCGTACGCGCTGATCGCCATCCGCGACGGCGGCCTGGCCACCTCGAGCACTGCCGCGCGCCGCTGGCAGCGGGGCGGCGACGTGCTACACCACATCCTCGACCCGCGCACCGGCCTGCCCGCCGAACCCGTCTGGCGCACCGTCTCGGTCACCGCCGGGAGCTGCGCCGACGCCAACGCGGCCAGCACGGCCGCGGTCATCCGCGGCCACCGGGCGCTGGGCTGGCTGACGCAGCTCGGCCTGCCGGCCCGGCTGGTCGACGCGACCGGCGCGGTGTTCACCGTGGCCGGCTGGCCGGACGACCCGGTGCCGCCAGAGTCAGAGGCCGCGCAGAACTAACCTCCAGCCTCCGCCTATCGCGGTCGCCGAGCATGTATGACGTGAAC
>Ga0335081_10016497_pt1 | contig 11955 bp, 14 predicted proteins | sample Lox_Sample_35_FD_206713 | JGI IMG/M metagenome (GOLD analysis project Ga0335081, IMG submission 206713) | Soil microbial communities from Loxahatchee National Wildlife Refuge, Florida, United States - Lox_Sample_3.5 | ecosystem: Environmental > Terrestrial > Soil > Wetlands | place: USA... | reverse complement strand
CGGCCTACCTCTGGACCGGCGATGTCGGCAGGGCGCACCGGATGGCACAGCGCCTGGAGGCCGGCATGATCTGGGTCAACTCGGAGAACGTGCGGCATCTGCCGACGCCCTTTGGTGGGATGAAGGCGAGCGGCATCGGCCGCGACGGCGGCGACTACAGCTTCGACTTCTACATGGACACCAAGAACATCTGTCTCGCGCACGGCACGCATTCGGTCCCGAGACTCGGGGTCGCAAGGCCGGGCGCATGACGAGGGACTCAAATCTATGAGCGCGAGCCTGACTGCCCTGCGCGGATCGATCCCGCCGCTCGTGACACCGTTCAAGGCCGGCGCGGTCGACTACGATGCCTACGCGGATCTCGTGGCGTTCCAGGTGCGCAGCGGCACGCATGGCATCCTGGTCAACGGCACCACGGCCGAGCCCTCGACGCTCACGGTCGAGGAGCGCAATCGCCTGGTGGACGTGGCCATTCGGGTCGCGGCGGGCCGCGTTCCAGTCGTCGCCGCCACGGGATCGCAGTCGCTGGCGGAGACGCGGCGTCTGACCGAGCATGCGGCCGCGAGCGGCGCCGACGCGCTGCTGATCGTGACTCCCTACTACGTGCGCCCGCCGCAGCGCGGCCTGATCGCCTACTACCTCGAGCTCGCCGCCATCTCGCAGCTGCCCTGGATGGTCTATCACATTCCCGGACGCACCGCGGTCAGCGTGACCGTCGATACGCTGAAGGAGCTGCGCAGCCGCTCGCCAGCCTTCGTCGGCATGAAGCACGCCGTCAACGACCTCAACTTCGTCTCCGAGTGCATCGCAGCGCTCGGCAGCGACTTCAAGGTGTTCGTCGGTCTCGAGGAGCTCTCCTTCCCGATGATGGCGGTCGGTGCCTGCGGCCTGATGAACGCGGTCGGTAACCTGCAGCCCGGCGTGCTCGCCGAGCTGTGCGAGGCGGTCTGGCGCAACGACCTCGCAGCCGCACGGCGGCTGCACCAGCAGCTCTTCGAGCTCAACCAGGCGGTGTTCTTCGACACCAATCCGATTCCCATGAAATACATGATGAGGCGCCTGGGCCTCATCGCGGCCAACGAGCATCGGCTGCCGATGGTCCCGGCCACCCCCGAGCTCGAGCGCCGGCTCGATGCCGTCCTCAGGCGCGCGGGCCTTCTCAAAGAGAGCGCGGCTTGAGACTGGCGAACTTCGCGGTCGGCTCACGCCGCTCCTTCGGTGTCGTACGGGGCGATACCGTGCTCGACCTCAAGGCGCGGCTCGACACGGGGATCCACGACCTCATCGAGCTCATCCGCTCCGATGCGCTGGCGCGGGCGCTCGAGCTGGCGCGCACGGCGAGCGGCGCGGACCATGCGCTCGCGGACGTGCGCCTGCTCGAGCCCGCCGGACGCGGCACGCGATTCTTCTGCATCGGCGTCAACTATCCCGAGCGCAACGAGGAGTACAAGGACGGCAGCGAGCGGCCGAAGTACCCGAGCGTGTTCATGCGCACTCACACCTCCCTCACGGCCCACGGGCAGCCGATCGTTCGGCCGCGCGAGTCCGAGCAGCTCGACTACGAGGGCGAGATCGCACTGCTCATCGGCCGCGGCGGCCGGCGCATTGCCGAGGCCGAGGCGATGCATCATGTCTTCGGCTACACCTGTGCCAATGAGGGCTCGGTGCGCGATTGGCTGCGGCACGCCAAGTTCAACGTCACGCCAGGCAAGAATTTCGACCGCTCGGGGGCGATCGGACCCTGGGTGGTGACGGCGGACGAGGTGGGGACGGCGCCGCTGCGGGTGACGACCCGTGTCAACGGTGAGCTGCGCCAGGACGACACCTCCGACCGCATGCTGTTCCCGATGCCCTATCTGATCGCGTATCTGTCGAGGTTCTGTACGCTCGAGCCCGGTGATGTGATTCTCTCCGGGACGCCGAGCGGCGCGGGTGCGCGCTTCGATCCGCCGCGCTATCTCAAGCCCGGCGACGTGGTGGAAGTGGAGGTGTCGCGCGTCGGCGTACTGCGCAATACGGTGGTCGACGATGCAGCCTAGACGACCTCGGCCTGCGGTCATCGCGCGCAAGGCGCTGCCGATGCGCGCCTTCGCCGACTCGCTGCCGATGCGGCTGCTGCGCGCGCGCGAGGCCGTGATGCGCAGGTTCCGCCCGGCGTTGCGCGATCACGGCGTGACCGAGCAGCAGTGGCGCGTGCTGCGCGCGCTCGCCGGTCACGAGTCGCTCGAGATCACCGAGCTCGCCGCCGCCACCTGCCTGCTCGCGCCGAGCCTGTCGCGCATCCTGCCGGATCTCGAGGCGCGCGGACTCGCGGTGCGCCACCCGGTCCAGTCGGATCTGCGGCGCTCGCTCGTCACACTCACGCCCGAGGGACTGAAGCTGATCGCGGCGCACGCCCCGCATGCGGAACGCATCTACGGCGCGATCGAGCAGCGTTTCGGGACCGAGCGGCTCGATGAGCTCGTGCGCCTGCTGCGCGAGCTCGAGGATACGCTCGGGACGCTGCCGGCCGGCGCGCTCGATGGCCCGCAGGGGGAGCGATGAGTCTGTACCACGTCCAGAAGCTGCTGTATCAATTGAACCGCGACCCGCTGGTACGCAAGCAATACGAGCAGAGTCTCGATACGCTCCTCGAGGGCTATGAGCTCACCCCGGAGGAGCGTCGAGCCATCCGCGACCCGGACATCGGCCTGCTCTACGTCATGGGAGTGAACGGCCAGATCCTCATGCACTATGCGGCGCTGCGCGGCTACGAATGGGACGCCTATATCGAGGCGATGCGCGAGGGCGAGCGCCGTTACGGCGCCGTGCGTACCGGGCTGTACGTGCGCGCCGGAGAGGCGCCATGAGCCTGGTGTTCGCGGGCGCCTGCAGCCACGCCCCCGGCATCACCGGTCGCGCGCAGCGCGCCGACCCGGCGCTGCGCGACGGGTTCTACGCCAATCTCGAGCGCATGCGTCTCGCGCTGGAGGCCACGCGTCCCGAGGCGCTCGTCGTCATCGCCGCCGAGCACTTCGCGAACTTCTTCATGAACAATATGCCCTCCCTGTGCATGGGGATGGCGGACAGCTACGAGGGGCCGATCGAGGATGAGGCGTGGATCGCCATCAAGCGGCGCCACGTGCCCGGGGCGCCGCAGCTGTCGCGGCGACTGATCGCCGCGATGATGAACGAGGCGGACCTCGCCTACGCGCAGGAGTGGAAGTTCGATCACGGCATCATGGTGCCGCTCAATTTCCTCACCCCGCGCTACGAGCTGCCGATCGTCCCGGTCAACATCAACTGCCAGGGCCCGCCGCTCATTCCGCTGCATCGCTGCTGGAACTTCGGCCGCGCGCTGCGGCACGCGTGCGATGCCGCTCCCGAGCGCATCGCGGTGATCGCAACCGGAGGGATCTCGCATTGGCCCGCGACGCCCGACTCCGGCAAGATCAACGAGACCTGGGACCGCGCGTTCCTTGCCAAATTCCTCGACAACCGCAAGGCGGAGCTGCTCGCGTACACCGATGCCGAGACGCACCGTGACGCCGGCCAGGGCGGTTTCGAGATCCGCACGTTCGTGGCGCTCGCAGGCGCGACGGAGGGCAGCAAGGCGGAGCTGTGGTTCTATGCGCCCATCCCGATCTTTGCCGTGGGTTGCACGGTCGCGGTGGTAAAGCTGGCGCCGCTCGCCGCGGAGCGCAGTGCGGCCTGATCGTTCAGCCTGGGGAGTGCTCCCGTGCCCGACATCATGGACTATTTCTTCGGCGTCTATGGCGCAAGCAAGCTCGGCTCGCTGAGCGGCCTGCAGGCCGACAGCGACCGGCGCATCACGAGTGTGGATGAGCGGCTCAGCCAGATCGAGGCCCGCTACGAGCGGCTGCACGTCGTCACGATCGCCCTTTGGGCTTTGCTGAAGGAGCGCACCGGAATCACGGATGAGGATCTGAAGCGCCATCTCGCCGCCATCGAAGCCTCCGCAACCAAGACCCCAGGTGCCGGCACGATGAATTGTGGCCACTGCGGACGGGTGATCAAGTCCTCCGCCACGCGCTGCCTGTACTGCGGCTCCGCGGTGAGCTCCGGAGACGCCTTCAAGGGAACCTGATTAGATCGGCCCGCAGCCATGGATGGATGCTGAGCGTATCGCTTGCGGCCGCCGCCGCCGGTGGGGCCGAGGTCCCTGCGGGGTCGGGCGCGGATTCGGTCCTTCAGGAAGTGGAGGTCACCGGGGAGCATCCCGGTCCGGGGCTGTGGCGGGTGGTGCGCGGCGAGCATGTCTTGTGGCTGCTGGGCACCATCGACCCCCTGCCCCGCAAGCTGGAGTGGCGCTCGCGCGAGACCGAGACCGCCATCGCCGAGGCACAGGAGGTGCTGAGCGAGCAGCCTTCCGTCAGCGTGCATGGCGGCCCGTTCACCTGGGTCAGCGCCTACTTCCGCTGGCGACACGTGCAGACGATCCCCGAGAACGGCACGCTCAAGGATTGGATTACGCCCGATCTGTACGCGCGCTTCGCGGCGCTCGAGAGCCGCTTCGACGCGCACGACAGCCGTACCGAGAAGCTGCGTCCGGTGTTTGCCGGTCTGCGTCTGTACGCTCGTGCACTGGATGCCTCGTATCTGAGCACGGGCAACCAGACCGAGGAGACGGTGCTGCACCTGGCGCGCAAGCACCACGTGCACGTTCAACAGCCGCAGATCACCGTGGAGGATCCGAAGGGTCTCATCTCACAGCTGAGGGAGATCTCCCGCGAGGCACACGCAGCGTGCCTCGCCGCAATGGTCGAGCGGCTGGAGACGGGTCTGGAGACCATGAAGCGCGCGGCCCGCGCCTGGGCGGTCGGCGACGTAGCGACCTTGCGGGCACTCTCCACGCCTCGGGACATCGAGGTCTGCACGGATGCGGTCGCCAGCTCACCACGCATGAAGGAGCTGATCGACCAGGCGCGCAACGGCTGGGAACGCAATCTCGAATCGGCCCTCGAGCGCAATCGAACGACGCTTGCGGTGCAGTCGATCTATGAGCTCCTCGGCCCCTCAGGAACCCTGGTGAAGCTGCGGCAGAAGGGCTACCTGGTCGAGGGGCCCTGAGCGGCAGCGCTTTAGGGCGCATCGGTCACGGTACGGGACCGCGTGCGCGCAACATACCCTGACGTGCCATAGATTCCGAGCTGCGCGACCGAGGTGATCGCATAGGCGTGATAGGTGGTGCCGGGCGTTGGGCCGATCAGATGATTGGTCACGACGCAGGTCACGGTGACGGTAAAGCCGCGCAGACCGACGGCGTTGAGGTTGAGTATCGCGGCCGCCGCAGGGCAGCTCGCGGCCACGAGTGCCTGATTCACTCCGTACTCGATGCCGGCGGCCGCCGCGGCCTGCGCGCGTGCGTTCAGCAACGAGAAGTCGGCCGTCTGCTGCTGGGTCGCGGTCACCCGCAGGGCGAACATGGCCAGCCCCGCGAGCACCAGCACGACGAAGATGGCGACCACCAGCGAGAAGCCGCCTTGCCTCGTGCGGCTCACGGCACGTACCCCACCGCCGCCTCGTGGAACACCGGCAGGGTCTCCCCCCCGTTCGCGCCGAGCGTGATGTTCAGCACCACGAGCTGATTGAACTTGTTCGATGCCGGGGCCGCAACGGACGAGAGCGTGGTACACGCCGTCACGTTCTGCGCGATGAGCGAGGAGGCCGCGCCTGCGGCCAGCAGCTGGGCGTTGGTGGTGGGCTGTGCGGCGGCCGGTGCATAGCCGGAGTAGCGCCTGAGTGTCCCGGCCGCTGGGTCGCACAGGTAGCTCACCGGGCTCGACACCAGGAACACGCTGTGCGTCGCGGAGCCGGTGGCGAAATTGAAGCCGGCCGCTGGCAACTGAACCCAAGCCTCACCCGGCACGACTGCCGGTGGTGGCACAGGTGCGCCGATGCTCGCGAACGGCGTCATCACGCCGGCCATGGCGTACGTACCCGCCCCCTGAGGGTTGACCGCGAGATAGCTCCCCACGGCCGACGGGACGAAGGCATCGAATGTGTAGAAGCTCGGATCGGCTGAGCCGATGGCGAGCTCCTCCTTCACCTCCTGCGCACCGCCGAGGTAGGCCTTCTCGCCCGGCGCGTAGTAGCGCGCCACACCACTCGTCGCGAGCAGCTCGAGCGCCACGACGCCCCCCGCCGCACTCTGGCGGAGGCTGTTCGGCAGCGCGGTACGCACATCGGCGTCGACGCTGCGCAGGATGCGATCGGCCGAATCGACGAGATCGGCGCGGGCACGGTCGGCGACGAACACGTCGACCGGTGCCTGGAGGAAGAACATCATGAAGACCGCGACGATCGCCGCGATGCTGATCACCACCACGAGCTCGACGAGTGTGAAGCCCGTGAGCGCTCGGCGTGCCGGGGTCATGGGTGCTGCGTCCGAAAGCCGCTGAGCACGACAGTCACCCCGCTCGGGTGCGTTACTGTCACATCGACCTGCCGCGATTGCGCCGCCGGCACGGCACCGAGTGCAGTCGGCGTGACCGCCACTGTGACCGTGAACTGGTTCAGCGCTGCGACTGGCGCGCCGGTCTGATCCCGTACCCCAACGTTGGTGAGCCCGGCATAGTCATCGACGACGTCCAGACTGGAGCGCAGCACCTGCCCGTCGTTGACGCCGAAGGGCTTCTGCAGCACCTCGTTCAGATAGGCGAGCGCGATGGCGTTGGCCTGCTCGCTCACCATGGCATTGGCGGTGCGCACCGAGACGGCGCTCAGGGCTGCGAGCACACCGGCCACGGCGATCGCGAGCACGATAATCGAGACGATGAGCTCGATGAGCGTGAAGCCGCGCTGCCGGCGCCTGTCGGAGCCGGCCACGCTATTGCACCGTGATGAAGCCGCTCACGGCGTCGACCGTCAGCGTGTGAGTGCCCACTGCGAGCGCGGGCGGCGGTGGATTCGCGACGGCCCCGGAAGCGGCGAAGACGATCACGCCACCGGCGGCGATATTGGCGTTGGAGGGCGGCGCGCCGCTCAGGGGTGAGCCGTCGGCGCGCAGCACCTGGAGACTATAGGCGCCGGCGGCCGCGCAGGTGTTGCCGGCGGCGAGCGCGCGCTGCCTCGCGGTATAGCCGGCGGCGTTGATCGTGACCTGCACGTTACATCCGGTCGCGACCGCGACCCCTTCCGCATAGCGCAGCGCAGCGCCGAGCTCGTTGATGTAGCCGAGCTGGTTGACGGATTGCGTGTCGACGAAGCGGGGGCCGGCGAGTGCCGCGAGCAGGCCGAGGACGATGATGCACGTCACCAGCTCGATCACGGTGAAGCCGCGCATGGTTGTCGGTCCCATCCGCGGCTCCCGCATGTGTGGATCGATGGTGCGCGCCTGCGGCGCGCGTCTCGAGCTTGCTAGCAGCCGCCGGTGACCTGCGGGTTGCCGCCGCCGAGATTCGCCGGGACGGTCGCGATCGTCGGATCGGCACCGGCAGCCGCAGCGGCGGTGTACGTCACCGCGCAGTTGGCCGGTGTCGGTGCGCCATTCAGCGTGAACGTGCCGGCGGCGTTGGTGAACGCGCCGGCCAGATTGTTGGCCGTGATCGTGCCTGGTGCGAGCAGATTGCCGATCGTCGCGGCATCCGGGTAACCGTTGGTGAAATTGATGTTCTGGCCGTCGATGACGACCGGATTGGCGGGATTGCCGCGCGCCAGGTAGACGCTATGCGCCATCGCGGTGGCGCTGCGCAGCGTGCCGGCCAGCGAGTTGACCGAGGCGATGCGTGCCTGGGTCTCGAGTCCCATGAAGCGCGGCACCGCGAACGCGGCCAGGATGCCGAGGATGATGATGACGACGACCAGCTCGATGAGCGTGAAGCCGCGCTGCGATGAGCGATGCATAGAGTCTTCTCCCACAGGAAAATTCTTCTGTAACTCGATGCAAGTTAGCGGCACGATCCCGCTCCTCTGGAGTGCACGCGACCCAAAACCGCCGCCGCATTCTGTTCACTTGCCCGGATCGTGAAATCGGTCACACCGCCGCGCATCAGTGACCGGCCCCCACCTTGGCGATCATGTCCCACATCGGCAGGAATACGCCGAGGGCGAGGATCAGCACCATGAAGCCGACGAAGCCGATGAGAATCGGCTCGACCGCGGCGCTCAGGTTCTTCACGGTGAAGTCGACCTCGCGCTCATAGAAGCCGGCCACCTCATCGAGCAAGTCGGGCAGTGCGCCGGTCTCCTCACCGACCGCGATCATCTGCAGCACGAGCGGCGGGAATATCCCGACCGAGGAGGCCGCCCGGGCAAGCGGCTCGCCGCGCTCGACGGCTTCGCGCAGGCGCTGCACGCGCTCGGCCATGTAGTCGTTCCCGGCACTGCGCGCGAGCGTCGCCAGCGTCTGCAGCATCGGCATGCCGGCCTTCAGGGACACTGCCAGCGTGCGCGCAACGCGCGCGAGGATCGCCTCATGCTGCAGCTTGCCGACGACCGGCAGGCGCAGCTTCAGCGTGTGCCAGCGGTAGCGGCCTTGCTCGGTCGCGACCACGCGGTGTGCCGCCACGGCCGCGAGCGCCATTCCTGCGATGACCAGGTGCCAGTAGGCCTGGGCGAACCTGGAAGTCGCCATGATGATGCGCGTCGGCCAGGGAATCTCGTTGCCCAGCGCTGCAAACAGCGGCGCGAACTTCGGAATCACGAACACCGTCAGCACGCCGATCGCGATCGCGATCGTGACGATGACGATCGCCGGGTAGCGCACGGCGCTCTTCACCCGACTGCTCACGTCCTGTTCCTGGGTGAGGTACTGCCCGAGCCTGACAAAGGAGGACTCGAGCGTACCGGTCGCCTCACCAACGGCGACCATGCCCACGTACAGCTGCGGGAAGATCTCCGGGTGGCGCCCCAGGCTCGCGGCGAGCTCACGGCCGGCCTCGAGGCTTGCGAGCACATCCTCGAGTGCGAGCCGCAGCGTCGTGTTGTGCGTCGAGGCGGCAAGGCCTCGCAGGCCGCGCAGCAAGGGAATGCCCGACTTGGTGATGGTGTACATCTGCCGCGTGAAAAGAATGAGATCCGCGACCCCCGGCCGGCCCAGTCCGAGCCGGCGCGCGAGCTCGCTCACGTCGGTGCTCGGACCCACACTGCCAGCTGTCGCCGCGGCCGCCTTGATGTCGATGGGCGTGATGCCACCCTGCACGAGTCGCGTCGCGACGAAGTCGGCGGACTCCGCCTCCATGCTGCCGTGGACGGACTCGCCCCGCAGCGAGCGGCCGGTGTAGGCGTAGACGGTCATGCGGATCCCTTACCTGCCGAGAGCGGCGTCCGCGTCCGTGCCCTCGGCGAGGGCATCCCCGAGCAGCGTGTCGCGGCTCTGCGCGGCAAATGGCGACCGCCACGATGCCGTGACGCCGCTCAGATCCTCCTCTTCTTCGAGGCCGCTGGTCACGGCGATCGCCTCGGCGAGCGTGGTCACGCCGTGCGTCGCGAGCTCGAGCGCGCTCTGGGTGAGCGACACGTAGTCGGGACGGCTGTGAGCGACCTCATCGAGCGCGCGCAGATCACCGAGGCGGATGGCCTCGGCGAGCGAACGGTCGATCTCGAGCAGCTCGTACACCGCAACCCGGCCGCGATAGCCGCTCAGATTGCAGTAGGTGCAGCCGTTGCCGGCCTTGAGCTCGGCGTCCCGCGCCCGCGAGCCCATGCGCGCCGTGAGCCAGGCGCTCTCGCGCTCGCTCGGTGCCGCGGGCCGTGCACAATACTCGCACACCCGCCGCAGCAGCCGCTGCGCGACGATGCCCTGCACGGAGGCGGCGATCATGTAGCCGGCGGCGCCCATGTCGAGCAGCCGGTGAATCGTCGGAATCGCACCCATGGTATGCAGCGTCGACAGCACGAGGTGTCCGGTGATCGCAGCGCGCAGGGCGATGTCGACCGTCTCGTGATCGCGCATCTCGCCGATCAGGATTACATCGGGGTCCTGGCGCAGCGTCGTGCGCAGCACGCGTGCGAAATCCAGCCCGATCTTCTGATTGACCTGCACCTGATTCACGCGGTCGAGCCGATACTCGACCGGATCCTCCACCGTGATGATCTTGGTGTCGGTGCGGTTCAGGTACGAGAGCGCCGAGTACAGCGTCGTCGTCTTGCCGCTACCCGTCGGGCCGGTGACCAGCACCATGCCGGCACTGCGCTCGATCAGATTGCGGAACCGCCCGAGCATCGCCGCGGACATGCCGAGATCCTCGAGGCTCAGCAGGCTCGATGACTGATCCAGCAGTCGCAGCACCATCGACTCGCCGTACTGGGTCGGCATGGTCGAGACGCGCACGTCGATCGACTTGCTGCCGATCTTCACCGAGAAGCGCCCGTCCTGCGGCAGCCGCTTCTCCGCGATGTCCAGCCCGCTCATGAGCTTCAGGCGGGTGACCAGCGCGCTCGCCACGCGCCGCGCGTCGATGACCTGCTCCTGCAGATTGCCATCGACCCTCTGGCGCACGCGCAGCACGCTCTCCGCCGGCTCGATGTGCACGTCCGAGGCACGCACCTGCACGGCATCCTGGAACATGGTCTGGATCAGGCGGATGACCGGCGCGTCCGGGGAGCCCTCCTCGGCCGCCAGGCGCTCGATGTCGATGTCCCCCTCGCGCAGCTCCTCGCCCACTTCCTGGGCGATCGAGGCGATCTCGTCGGTGCGGCGATAGACGTTGTCCATGACCTTCATCAGGTCAGCGTCCTTCACCAGCGCGAGCTTGATCGGCCGCTTGAGACGGGCGGCCAGCTCATCGTATGCGAGCAGATCGGTCGGGTCGGACATCCCGACCGTCAATCCATGCACGTCGGATTTCAACACCAGCGCGCGGAAGCGTCGCGCATGCACCTCGGGCAGCAGCCGCACGATCGCCGGCGCGAGCTGCAGCTGGCGCACATCCACGAACGGGATCTGCAGGTGCCGCGCCAGGACCTCGTGAATGACCTGCTCGCTCACGTAGCCGAGATCGCTGAGGACGCGCCCGAGCTTGCGCCCGGTGCGCTTCTGCTCGCCAAGCGCGTTCTTCAGCTGCTCCTCGGAGATGAGCTTCTGCTCGAGCAGCAGCTCGCCGATGCGCACGCGCCGCTTGCGTGCCTCCACACTCACGGCAGCTGCCTCGCGGCGCCGGGCGGCGGATAATCGAGCGGCCCGAAGTCGCCGCGCTTATTCAGATCCTGGAGGCGCGCCGCCGGCTCGTTGATGAGCCCCGGCCAGTCGGAGTCCGCCACCACGATCGGGCGGAGCAGAATGACCAGCTCCACCGTACTGCGCTGGTCCTGCTCGCTGCGGAACAGCCGGCCCACCCCCGGGATGTCACCGAGCACCGGCGTCTTGTAGTTGGTCTTGGTGGACTCCTCGCGCATCAGTCCGCCGATGATGACGAGCTGCCCGCTGCGCGCGCGCACGATGCTGTCGGACTCGCGAACCTGGCTGAGCGCGAGCGGAATGGTGTTCACCGTTCCTTCGACGGTGAAAGTCTTGGTCTGATCGCTGACCTCGCTGATCGTCGGGTGGATGTGCAGGATCACCGACCCGTCGGCGGCGATCTGCGGTGTCACATCGAGCGCGACGCCGGAGAAGAATGGCGTGAGTTGCACGTTCTGGGTCGTCGAGGTGGCCGTGCCGGTCACGGTGTTGCTCTGCACGCCGGTCACGAAGAACTCGTCGGTGCCCGCCTTGATGATTGCCTGCTGGTTGTGCAGCGTGGAGACGCGCGGGCTCGACAGCACCCGCGTATGACCCTGTGCGCCGAGCAGCTGGATGAAGGTATTGAAATCGGCAAAGTTGGCCGCGATCGTGAACGCGCCATTCAGCGGCGCCGTGACGAAGCCGGTGACGGGGTTGGCGGTACCGGACTGCACGGTCACACCGCTCGCGGGCGGGGACTGTATGTAAGGGTTGGTCTGTGGTGCGGTGGTGAACGGATTCACCTGGAAGCCGAGCTGCGGAGCCGTCTGTCCGAAGAGGTAGGTGCTGGCGCC
>Ga0335081_10016496_pt1 | contig 11955 bp, 10 predicted proteins | sample Lox_Sample_35_FD_206713 | JGI IMG/M metagenome (GOLD analysis project Ga0335081, IMG submission 206713) | Soil microbial communities from Loxahatchee National Wildlife Refuge, Florida, United States - Lox_Sample_3.5 | ecosystem: Environmental > Terrestrial > Soil > Wetlands | place: USA... | reverse complement strand
CTCGACCTCCTCCGTGGAGATGTCCTGCGGCAGGTTGACCGTGCTCGAGATCGCAGTGTCGATGTGCTTCTGGATCGCCGCCTGCATCCTCACCCTCATCTCGGGCTTGATCTGGTGCGCGGTCACAAAGTACGCGGGGAGGGAGTTCTCGTCCGTTATGCGGAAGACCCGCATGTACTCCTTCACGAGGGGGTGCCAGACCTTGAACTCGCCCTCGCTGAGCGACTTGCTCCTCCGCGTGTAGTAGAGCGCGAAGACCGGCTCGACCCCGCTGGACGAGCCCACGAAGATGGAGCCCGACCCAACTGGGGGCACCGTCGTAAGCGCGGAGTTCCTTATCCCCTGGGCCCTGATCTTGTCCCTCACCCTCGCGTCGAGCCTCTTGATGAAGGGCTGGGCGAGGTGCTTGTCCGCGTCGAACGCGGGCGCCGGGCCCTTCTCCACGGCCAGGTCGGTGGAGTAGTCGTAGATGATGTTCTTGAGCCTCTCGAAGAGGTTGTCGACGAACTCTACCGTGGCCTCGTCGTCGTACTTCATGCCCAGCTTGATCAGCATGTCGCCGAGCCCCGTCGTCCCCACGCCGACCCTCCTAGACCAGAGGGAGGCGGTCTTCTGCTGCGGGAGCGGGTGCTTGTCTGCGTTGTAGTCCAGGACGTTGTCAAGGAACCTCGTGGCGAACTGGGCCGCCTTTGAGAGGCCGCTCCAGTCTATGCTCGCGCGGTCGGTGAAGGCGTCCTTCACGAACGAGCTCAGGTTGATCGAGCCCAGGCAGCAGCAGCCGTAGTTCTCGAGGGTCTGCTCGCTGCACGGGTTGACCCCCTCGACGGCCATGCCGTTGTACTCCGTGGTGGAGTCCCTCTTGATCGTGTCCCAGAAGATCAGGCCCGGCTCGTCGCTCTGCCACGCCGCCTTCACCAGCGAGTTCCAGACCTCCCTCGCGCGGACGGTCCTCTCCATCTTCACCTTCTCGTTCTGGAACCGGAGCGTGAAGTTTCCGTCCTTCTCGACCGCGCTCATGAACTCGTCCGTTATCTTGACGGAGATGTTCGCGTAGTTCACCTTCTTCAGGTCCTTCTTGACGTTGATGAAGTCGAATATGTCGGGGTGGTCGACGCGCAGGGTTATCATCAGGGCTCCCCTCCTCCCGGCCTGCCCTATCGTCCCCGTCGTCGTCGAGAGGAGCTCCATGAAGGAGACCGAGCCCGAGCTCACTATCGCGGAGTTGTTCACGGGCGTGCCGCGCGGCCTGAGCAGGGAGATGTCCGTCCCGACGCCGCCCCCGAAGCTGTAGGTCCTCGCGGCCTCCTTGCACCAGTCGAAGATGCCCTCGATGGAGTCCTCCCTGATCTTGAAGAAGTAGCAGTTGAGGAGCGTCGACCTCCTGGACTGACCAGCGCCGAACATGATCCTGCCCCCGGGGACAAATTTGAAATCGTCGAGCAGCCAGTAGAACTTCTCCGTCCACTCCGCCTTCTTCGCCTCGTTCACCTCCACGGACGCGAGCTCGCGCGCCACCCTCTCCCAGAGCTGCTTCGGGACTTTCTCCACCTGCTTCCCGGTCTCGTCCCGGAGCGCGTACTTTTCGTAGAAGACCCGCGCCCTGAGCTCGTCCCCGCCGAACGCCTCGAGCGTCTCCTTCGGCAGGACGACCTCGGTCGTCTTCTGGAGCTGCTGCTCCATCACCTCACCCTCTTTTTTAGATTCAACCTCGGCTGTCAAATGTAAATCGCGCACCTCTGTCCAATGGATGACCTTTATCTGGTTCTCGGTGGACTTTTCATTCACCACGCACATCCTTAAATGTTATTTCGAGGATGAGCGTCCAAGCAAAGTAAAGTTTCCACGCGGGTTGCGCTCACGCTAAACATCGGTCAAGGAGGTATCCTGGCATGCCCTACTGAAAAGTGTGGCCGAAGCTCTGGCGGGTTAGCATGATACCCTGACCATTCTGTAGACATCGGACATGCGCGGGCCATCCAAAAGTCCGGAGCGCTTCTTGTCAACCCAAGTTGACAGAAAGTCTAACCATCTTGCTAAATTATTCCGCTGTCGAATATTGCGCCGTGGCCGTCGACCTGCACTTCGTGCACCTCTCCGTCTTCGCGGGCAGCTTCGAGCCGCAGTTGCGGCAGAACGACACCATCCTCTCGATCCCGAAGAAGTCGAGCTTGGGTGCCGCGTTCATCGCGAGGTTGTATATCCCGCGGAGGTCCAGCGACGACGCGTCAAGATAGACTGACAGCCCTCCGCTGGAGCCTCGGCTGAGCTTGTCGATGTAGTTCATCGTCTCGGCGTTGTTGAGGTCCTCCGCCGTGAGCCTTGAGGCCTGCGAGTATCCGCGCTTCTCGAGGCTCTGAAGGTTCGCCCTCCCGTATCTCTCCGAGTCCAGGGCGGCCAGCCTCGACGCGCCCTCCTCCTCTATGAGCGCTATCCCCAGCCTCTCGGTCTTCCCCGACTTCTCCGCGGCGGACTGCGACGCCGTCCCGAGGATCTTCGACGCGAGCTCCGCCCTCGCCGTCGGCGCCGCGTCCTTGCTCAGGCCGTAGAGCGCCTCCTCGAGCCCGACCAGGTTCATCACCAGCGGCATTGCGTCGGAGCTCACGTTGTCGGAGCCGAAGCTGAGCGCCGGCAGCAGTCCCTTGTTCATCACCCTCTCGAGGAGGCGCCTTCGCGTGATGAGCGCGTCGGAGGCGACCCCCATGAGCATCGAGAGCTTCGCCCTGAAGTAGGTCTCGTCCTGGTTGGACTCGTAGGAGAGCCTGGGGAGGTTGATGCCCAGGTTGTGCAGGACGCTGACGTTGTCGCCCTGGTGGTCCGGAGGCAGGACGTCGAGGTTGAGCCCCAGGGAGCTCCTCTTCTGCCCCGACGGGAAGAACGCGAGCTTCCCCCCGTGGAACACTATGGCCGCGGCGTCCTTGAGGTAGGAGGTGTCCTCCGACTTGTTGGGCTTCGCGAGGAGGAGGCGGACCTCCGGCCTGGGGACCTGCTCGACGTAGTCCCTGTAGGCGTCGAGCGTCGCGGCGAGCGTCTTCTCCATGAGGTCCCGCCCCGCGTCGTCCTTGGCGTAGATGTCGAGCTGCAGGGTCACCCACGGCCTCTGCATCGGCTGGAGCGTCGAGGAGACCTGCTCGAAGAGCTTTACCAGCGCGTCGGCGACGTCCCTCTTGGTCCGCGACCGGGTGAACTGGGCGAGGTACTGGAGGAAGTTCCTGTAGACTATCTCCTGGTTCGCCTCCTTCTTGATGAGGGGGGTGATGTTCGCGATGACGTTGATGGCCTCCTCGAGGTTCCCCGGGCTCTGGAGCATGGGGACGCCCGGCAGCCTCCCCTTCGGGTTGAACCCGGACGCGCGGACCGAGAGTAGGTCGAGGAATATCGTGTCCGGTAGGAGCGCCCACGTCCCCGACTCGGAGATGTGGATGTCCCCGTTGAGGTGCGCGTCAGAGACGTCCCTGGGGAGCTGCTCCAGCAGGAGGTACTCCGAGAAGACGGACTTGCCCGTCTGGTGGAGGAGGGACTCGGCGTCGCCCCCGTCGCCCCCCGCCTTCGCCAGGAGCTGGGTGACGTCGAAGACCGGGAGCCCCAGCCGCGTGAGCTTGTGCCTGTACTCCTCGAGGTTCTGCTCGACCAGGAGCGAGTTTACCATCTCCCTGATTAGGGGCGCGGTGAGGTACTGGGTCTGGAACTTGTAGAGCCTAGACTCCGTCTCGCTCGTGATCTTCTGCGCCAGCTCCACGGGCATCCCCGCCTCCTTGACCAGCGACTGGAGTATCTTGTCGGCGTTGAACTCCTCCATGGCCATCCTGGTCGTCCTGACGTAGAGCTTTCCGCTCTCGATGAGCGACTGCTCCTCTATCTGCCGGGTGAGGTTGAGCACGAGCCTCCCGAGGTTGGTGACCGTGTACTTGCGCTCCTGCCTGTTGAGCTGGATGAGCAGCTGCCTGACTAGCTTCCTCAGGTGGTAGGCGAACTTGCCCGACTCCTTTTTGGACTTGAAACCCGCCAGCGACTTTAGCGCGCTGTAGGTTAGGGGCCCCTTGACGTTGAGGATCTTCAGGATTTCGAGCCTCTGGGGGGAGGCGATGACGCTGTAAATCGTCCTGACACGGCGGGGAGCTGCTTGCATCTCTTCACACGCATCGAGTCGAAACTATATAATGATGACATCCCCCAGAGTCAAATAAATTCCACCGCCCCTGAGTGAAAGGCCGACCAATCCCGCAAGCGAAGCCTTGGTGTAAATTTCGCTCATTCTAGTCGAGATTTGGTGGGGTCGCCCGGATTTGAACCGGGGGTCTCAAGCGTTCTCGGCCTATAGGCAAGGCGAATTGCGATAGGCTCCCAAGGCTTGAAGCCTAGACCAGACTAGCCGACGACCCCTTGGCCAAGGTCGCGGCTTTTCCCTTCTTATACTCTCTCTTGGCTGCGGCCTCGAATGTTCTTACCTCCGTCTTCATTTTTCGCCGTATCCGCTTCAACGCGGCGACAATCCCCACCCTCGTCATCGAGTGTATTCCGAGTATCAAGCGCATTTTCGCGACCTTCTCTCCGTGCCTAGAGATTTGCAGCAACTTTTCTGCCAGACTCAAGACCTCGTGCTTTCGAACAAGCCTGATCTCCGCTGACTGCTTGTCTCCTGGCGCCCGAATCTTCTGGTCCTTTCGAAACCTCTGATTTCCCCGTTCCTGGTAGATGTAATGGAGTGGGTGGAGTCCCTCTCTCGTGAGCCTCTCGCTTATGCTCCGCAACAACGAGAGGTCTCTTGACTCAATCGACCACGACATCTTGGCTCTTCCCTTCGAGAAATAGACGCTCCAACAGCACTCTGCGTCAGAATAACCTCCGAGGAAAGCATAGAAGCGATTCCTCTCTCCAGGCAAATCCGAAGTCTTTGAAAGGAGAAATCTGAAAGTATTGTCAAGATGAGCTCTGATCTGCCACCTGTAACGGCCAGGTAAGTACGCTCTGCCCGCGTCCGCCATGATGTGCCCATATTTTTCGAAAGAGTCCGAGAACAGTTTGGCCATGGCAGGATGGGTGGTGCTGACTCTGACCTCGATGGTATTCGTGGTCTTCCGCCACGCGTTGATGTCTCCCGCTCTCAGTCCTAGGAGGTATGCCTTCTCCATCCCGTTTCTGCTAAATGCGTGTCTCGAGTGCCGCATCTGGCCTTCCGACTGAGTTCGAAGCTTACCAATCCGTCGCAGTTTCCTTCGAGTGGTCTCGTAGCTCATCCCTGTCGCACTTGCTGTTTGTCGAATGCTCATCCTCTTCCGCCAGTAGAGGTCATGCAGCATTTCCGAGTCGAGATCTGACGCTTCGCTAACCGGCGCCGGAGAATCGCGCGACACCCGTCATTAGATGGGCCACGAATTTAATCGCCAATCGAAGAGCCCGTTTTTGACCTGCAGCCAGCCAAGGCTTGTTCGTCGCCTTTAGTTTTGCAGGTGGTTGGTTACGATTATCAACGACTGGAGGAAGCCGAAGAGGACGAGCAATGGAGCGAGGTAGCCGCTCTCCATCCTGGTCATGTTCACGCTCGAGAGCAGAAGGCCCGCCACATTCAGCGTCGCGGTGGTCACGGACAGGCCTATCAAGGCCGATTGAAGCTTGCTCTTGAGCATCTCTACCGTTCTGGACGGTGCGAACGTAGTTATGGAATCTTGCCGTTTGGCAGGAACCCGAAGGCCGCTTTTTCGGCGCCCGAGTGGGCTTCACTTCGAGACGAAGGGGTTACCCGCGACGGAATATCGCCACTGTCGCTCCTTCCCCTTGCTGATCCCTATCCTCGCCGAGACCCTGATAGGCACCAGCTCCTTCCGGTCTAGGACGTAGAGCCTCCTCGACTTCACAAGGTCTTCTCCGTTGAAGGAGCCGTCGATCGACAGGGCCTTCGTCAGCTTCCCAGGCCCGTTGGTGAGCCTCACCACCTCGGAGATGCCTCTGTTCTTCCTCATCTCCTCGACTCCCTCCGCCGGCTCGAGCGCCCGGATCAAGACTCCTCCGGGCTGCCCCTCCACCTCCGTAGTGAAGTTCAGCAACCAGTGGTTCCCGTAGGAGAAGTAGACGTAGGCGTGCCCGGCCTCCCCGAACATAATCGAGTTCCTCTTCGTGGGCCCGTGGTAAGAGTGGCTCGCCGGGTCGTCGCTCCCGCGGTATGCCTCCACCTCGACGATCCTCCCGGAGAGCGTCCTCATCCCGACCCTCCTCACGAGCAGGCACCCTAGGAGCCCCTGCGCCACGTCGGGCGTGTACCGGGAGTAGAAGGAGCGGCCTAGGCGTCCCACGAGGGCTCCCGAGCCCGCCTCCTTATCAGGCCTGCTCGTCGCGGAGGGGGTGGAGCCTCCACACGAAATACATAGAGACGGCGTACGTCACCGGGTAGGAGACGACCGCCCCCACCACGCTCCCGAAGACCGGCGAGAGCGAGAAGGCCGCGAGCAGGGCGAGCTGGACCGCGACTATCAGGACGTTCCCAAGGAGCGAGGCGAGCTGGTACTTGCCCCACCTCAGCAGCCAGTTGGCGCTCCCCTTCCCCTTGCCGCCCACGGTCACGCGCTCGTTGATGACGAACGCCGCGGTCACGCCGACCCCGAACGCCACCGCGTCCAAGCCCAGGATGTCGAGCGAGGAGCTTGTGAGGCCCGGGACTTTCGTCGTGTGGTACAGGGCGACGACGCCCACCACCAGGATGGCCTCGGCGATGAGGAAGCCCACACCGCTGGCGAGCGCGAACTTGACGACCCGGAGGACCGCACGCCTCCCGCCCTGACCATCGGCCCTCGTCGCCCCGTCGTCTTTTCGCACTGGGTGCGCGTCTTGGAACCCGCGGCGCATAAACTCTTATGGTCGCATCGCCCTCGCGGGCCCGCACGTGAGAGCAGGACGAAAGGCTACGTAGCGGCGGTGTTCGCATTTTTCGTCACCGTCGCGGCGATGTCCGCGTACGGGATTGCGGCCTCCCTTGCGGGCGCCCCCGCCACCGCGGGCTCCTCGGCGGCTGCTCAGAGCAGCGCGAGCGCGCGGACCCAGGTCCTGAATTCGTCCGCCCCGGGGCCGTGCGCCATACTCGTGAACTCCGTGTCCAGCCAAGGCTACGCGATCAACACGCTGGTCTCCTCCGCGTCGGCTAGGTGGGGGGACGTCGTCTGCGTCAACGTCGTCCTCCAGAACCTGGACGGCAGGAACCTGACCCAGTCGTCGGACGGAGGACTGACCATCTCATACAACATCACAGAGAGCGACGGGGCGCTGGTCTACAGCAACTCCTGCACCACGGTGGCGCTCGCAAACTCGACCGCGTCGAAAGGCCCTATCGGCTCCTGGAGCTGCGGCGGCTTCTGGGACACGGGGGCGGTGTATCACGGGACGCTTCCGGGACCCGGGGCCTACAGCATAGTCGCGAGGGTGGACGTCCCGGACGTGGTGGGGCCGGCGCAGTCCGTCGTTGGCTCTACTGCCACCATCTCGCTCTCGGGCTGAGCCCCGCGCGCCCTTTCTGCCCTTCAGCGGAGCGTCGAATACGCCGCGACCGCGACGGCTCAGGCCACACTTATATATCAAAACGGGGAATTGCCACGCAAGAAGTTGACCGCTCTGCCGACGAAGATCTGTCCTAACTGCGGAGCACAGATGGACGCGGCAGCCGAGATTTGTCAGAGGTGCGGCTTCAAGATGGTCACGGCGCCGCAGACCAGCGTCCAGAAGAAGAACCCGATGATAGCGGCGGTCGCCTCCGTCCTGCCCGGCCTCGGCCAAATCTACGTCGAGGAGACTCGCAAGGGCGTCGTGCTCATAGTGGTCGCGCTCTTCATGCTGTATGTGGCCGTCGCGTACCGCAACATCGCCTCCGAGCTCGCCGACGCCCTCTACATCATGCTCATCGTATACGGCGCCTACGACTCTTACAACGCGGCCAACGCGATCAACATAGGCGCCGACACATTCTGAATGTCGTCGGCCGCTTCCATCTCTGACTACGTCACTTGGTGAATGGCAGAGGTCCTACGTGTGGTCTATCTTGGTGCTGCCCGCGCTCCCGGCGTGGTCCGTGTCCCCGAGATAGGCCGCGTTGATCTGCTTGTCGGCGCGCTTGCTCGACGCCCAGCTCCAGGTGACGGAGCAAGAGGCCTTCCCCCCTGTGCCTGTAAGCGTGCAACTGGTCGCGCTGAAGTGGCCAACCCCGCTGCTCCAGCTGACAGTCCCGGTCGGTGTGAGTTGGGTTCCTGTCGATGTGTCCGTCACAGTGACCGTGCAGGTCGTGGGATGGGAGCCCTTGACCGAGACGGGCGAGCAACTGACTGCGGTCGACGTGGCGCGTTTCGTGACTGAGAGGGTGAACGTCCCCGTGCTCCCCTGATGGTCCGGGTCGCCGCCGTATACGCCCGTAATGGTCTGCGTTCCTTCACTGCCAAGAGCTGGCGCATAGCTTATCGCGCAAGTGCCGGTCGAAGAGCTGCCGAAGCTGAGCGTGCAGACTGCCGATGGCGAGAACGAGCCCAGGCCGCTGCTGAAAAACGTCACCAGGCCCGATGGAGTCACGGGCGTGCTCGAGGTGTCAGTGACCGCGAAGGTGCACGCGGCTTGGGTCCCCACCACGACGCCCCCCGGGCTGCAGCTCAAGCTCGTCGAAGTGGAGCCGGAGGGCTCAGAACTCCCCTGGAAGACGGCACCCACTTCGTAGTACCCGGCAAGAAGGCTGGTGGTCGCGGGGAAGTCTGTCGACCCGGACGCGTCGGGGAGCATGAACTCCGAGGCCCCGTAGCCGCCGAACCCGGCTAGAGTGAACCCGGAGCCGGGGGTTAGGCTCCCAGAGTATCCCAAGCCGGCTACCGCAAAGTCCCCAGCCTCGTAGCTTAGCGCCGTTTCCGTGGTGATGAGGTAGGCGTTGTTTCCGACGCCAACAGCCAAGGAGTAAGTCATGTAGGGGGCGCCCGTCAGCTCGTATATCGCCATGTACCACGTGCTTCCCCCGCCCCCATAGCACGTGACTGTGTCAGCACCCGCAGACGTAATTTGGGCATAGGCGACGACCACCTTTATCGCGCTATCAACCTCGACGAATGAGTCGCCGCGCGTATCGTCAAAGGTGACCGCCTCGCCTGTCGTATCCTCGCACACCGCAACGATATAGTTGCCCGTAGTGACCGCCGAGGGGAAGGACAAGGAGCATAGGCCCCCGACGGAGCACCCGCTGTTGGAATTCCTTTGAATGAGAGTAATCGCCTGGTTGTCCGTGGCCTCGGCATGTCCTGGAACAATCATGAGAGAGGTCAAGGTCGCAAGGAGTACGACGATCGTGAGGAGGCTTGTCCCTTTCCCTCTTGCGCTTGGGCGACTCGCAATCAAGTCGCTGTTGATGTGGACTATTTCCCCTATAAGCACCTAAGTGTAATCGTTCTTGTTAAGCTGGCACTGTCCGCGTTTGGGAGCGCGCGACTCTACCAGTCAACCCACCGCCAGGGTCATCAGTTCGTCCGCGTTGGATTGTGCCCCTATTCGAACTCCTTCTAGCAAAAGGGGGCCAAAATAAAAGATGGTGGGGACGGCGGCCACGCGATGGTGGCAACGGACCTGACACGTGAAGTGTGTGCCAAACCGAGGGGAAGAGCGCCTTTGTTGGTCTCCAGCTGCTACCTAATCCGTACCCCAAGACCAAAATGGACTTGAAGAAGAGCCCCGCGTCAGCAAAGTTATCGAAACAAGTCTTCAGGCGGTCTAAGCCATGGTTGAAGTCTGGCGCTCCCAAATTCCAATAAATACGGTAGGAATGGTCCCCACGATTTCAAGAGCTGGTGAACCTTCTCCCCTTCAGCGGTCTTGGCGTAGAACTCTTTGCCATTTTCGGTTACGCGCACGACAAAACGATACTTCTCGATAAGGCAACGGTCAACCCATCTTTCGAAGTTGGCTTTGTTACCCGCAATCTTCTCAAGATGCCACTTGAGTGCTTTTCCTCCGTCCTTATCGATTTGGTCGAGATACTCGAGAATCTTTTCCCCGACGACTCTTCCATCCGTCATGGAACTATCGGAGCTTCTTTGAGGCGAGCGCGAGGGCCTGGTATCTCGTCCTTAGTTTACCGTGCGTCCTAATTGCCCAAACGTAAGCTCCAATAGAGAAGACACCGAGCCCCGCGGTGGCTGCAAGCTCCATGTCATGAAAGAAGCCAGTTGCCGGCAGTATCGATGGATACGCCGTCACCCCCAACAGAAGCAGACTTAGAAGGGCTATTCCCAAGAGAAGCGTCTCCGTCAGACCCCAGAGCCGCACACCAGCGATCAGGTCTTCTGTGATTTTCCTGGCATCCGTCCTTAGAACTGTGTAGACCTCGGACAAGTCAGCAGTGTCATCGCCTTCAGGCGGTGCATTCGTCATGGAAACCGGAAAGAGGGTTCAAAGGATATAGGCATTCGTCTAGACGATGGGTTATCTGAATGTGGGGCCTTCCATCCGTTCTGGATGAGCGCCTTGGAAATACCGCCTCAAGTCTATCTTGTAATTATTGGAGTTCTCCTTCTGTTGGCAGGCATCGTGCTCACGCCTGTCGACCCGCCGCTCGGTAACGCGGCCTTCTGGCTTGGAGTTATTCTGCTGGTGATAGGTATCGGCCTGATTATTGCGGAACTTATGAGTAACTAGAGCAGAGAGGAAGGGCATCAGATTGGCCCCGAGTCCCCCGCTCGCGCTGCCCGCCCGACCTTGACGAGCTCCGAGCCTTGACCGCCTTTGGTTTCGTCCACGTCGCCTACAGCGGGCGGATGCTCGCGCCTGAATGTCCGGAAATCCTTAGACAGATTCAGATAATCGCCCCTCTGAGAACGGGTTCTATGACGCCTCAGCCGTGACGATCAGCCACCCACCACTTCTCTACTGCGGAAACGGCAATGGTCCTGCGCCGGGCACCTAGCCTCACTACTCAAGTAAAAGATGGTGGGGACGGCCGGACTTGAACCGACGGATCACAGGTATCGCCGCTCCGATGGGAAATCATCCACGCAAGCGTGTCATCAAACTTTTTGTCGTTTGACCACTGGAGCCTGTTGCCATGCCTGTCTAGGCTACGTCCCCACCGAGACGGCCGAGTCGGGGCGGGGATTAAAAGCTCAGCGCAACGGTGACCGATACATAATCGGTGCACACAAAGGAGATAAGTTACGATCGCTCTTGACGCTCTGAATGGCCCCTTCCGAAAGTTAGTTCTCGCGAGACCGGCCGGCTACATCCTCTTGCCGGCCTGGTAGAGGCCCATGACGTTGCCCTCGGTGTCGACGAAGTAGGCGGTGAAGCCCATCCCCTGGCCGATGTCCTGCTTCTTCTGGAGCATCTTCCCTCCTTTCTTGACGATTGCCTTTAGCGATGCGTCGATGTCGTCCACGCCTATGGTGATTATGGGGTGTCCGAACGTCTTGGTCTTCTTCATCATCCCGCCGTTTATCGAGCCAGACTCGGAGAACTCTCCCTTGTCGCTCACCTTCGTCCCGCCCAGCATCATGTAGTCCATCCCCGGCATGTCCATCGTCCACCAGTCGAAGACACCCTTGTAGAACGCGGATGCCCTCTTGACGTCCTTCGCAGGTATCTCAAAATGCACAACCTTTCCAGACATGAATATCGACAAATCGCGCCCGCTTCGGAGTAATAAGCGTATTTCAAACACTCAGGAATAGGCGAAGGCGCTAGGACGCTTTCGTAGCTCGAGCAGACGGCGGTACTGCCAATCGCGTTCTTTCGAGACGGCCGCGTCCGCCTCGGCGGCTCCGACCCCGTCTCTGACGGCGGTCGCGGCGTAGGCTGCGGCGCCGATGGCGTGCCTGGGGGCGTGCGCCGTGGCTACGGCCTGCCCGGCCGCGCGGGCGGCGGAGCGTGCCGCGTCGTCACCCTCGACCTCGCGAGCCGCCGCGTGCGCGCCAAGCGACGCCTTGCGCACGTCTGCCATCCTGAACACGCGCGTGC
>Ga0335081_10016495_pt1 | contig 11955 bp, 9 predicted proteins | sample Lox_Sample_35_FD_206713 | JGI IMG/M metagenome (GOLD analysis project Ga0335081, IMG submission 206713) | Soil microbial communities from Loxahatchee National Wildlife Refuge, Florida, United States - Lox_Sample_3.5 | ecosystem: Environmental > Terrestrial > Soil > Wetlands | place: USA: Florida... | reverse complement strand
GTGAAGCGGCTGCCAGTGCTGCGCAATGGCCGCATCGTAGGCATCGTCAGCCGCGCCAATCTCATGGACGCGCTGACCGAGAACGCCCGCTATACCCATGGTCCCGCGCCTGATGATGGGACAATTCGCGATCGGATCTTGGCGGCATTTGCCGACGTCAATTGGGCGCCGAAAATCAACGTGGCGGTGCACAACGGCATCGTCGAATTATCGGGCATTATTACGGACGAACGTGAACGCAAGGCACTCATCGTTGCGGCCGAGAATGTCGCCGGCGTCAAAGAAGTTCGCGATCACCTCGTTTGGGTCGAACCAATGTCGGGGGTCGCCATTCCGTCCGCGGAAGATGAAGCCAAAGCCGAGGACTCCACCAGACAGGCGGTTCATTGAGCTGCTCCGGGAGTTGATGCAGATCAAAGCAGCTTCGGCATGGTTGGATAGTCTCGCTGTGCTGGTATTGACGTCCGGATTCCCCGCCTCCCAGGGGGTTTCGGATGCCAGCATTGAGCCCCGGCCGCATTTTTTGGCCGGGGCTTTTTTGAGCGAGATGGCGTCTCGTTCCAGAACGTCGCACCCTTGTAAACATGCGGAGCTACCCCATGACAATGCCCGCTCGGGCTATACGGCAGGCAGCGATGACGAATGATGCAATTGTACCCGCCGGAACCTCGGTCGCGGCGCCGATAATGGCCGATCTGCAGCAGGTGAAGGCAGCGGCCCTCAGTTCCCCGCTCGAACCGGATGAGCGCGACTCCTATAGCGTTACTGCGCTCGCCGACGTCGCCGACCGTGCGCTCCACGCTGCCATCGCACGGATGACCGGAGGATTGTCGCCGGCCTCGCTCGCTCAGGCCTACTGGGATTGGGCGACGCATCTCGCCGTCGCACCGGGAAAACGCATGCAGCTTGCGGATAAGGCGGTCCGCAAGACGGTGCGTTTCGCGAACTACGCTGTTCGCTACGCAGCCGAAGGCCCGAACGCGGAAGTCTGCATCGACCCGTTGTCGCAGGATCACCGTTTCCACGGTGAAAAGTGGGGCCAATGGCCCTTCAACTTCATCTATCAGAGTTTTCTGCTGCAACAGCAATGGTGGTACAACGCCACGACCGGTTTGCGCGGCGTGTCAAAACATCACGAGGACGTGGTTGAGTTCGCCGCGCGACAGCTTCTCGACGTGGTCGCTCCATCGAATTTCCCGTTGACCAATCCGGAAATCTTGTCACGCACAATAAGCACCGGCGGATTCAATCTGGTGCGCGGCGCGCAAAATTTTTTTGCGGATTGCGAGCGCGCCTTCGGCGGCAAGAAGCCGGTCGGCACGGAGCAATTCGAGGTCGGCCGCGATGTCGCGATAACGCCCGGCAAGGTCGTCTATCGCAATCGCCTGATCGAACTGATTCAATACGCACCGGTGACGCCAGAGGTCAGGCCCGAGCCGATCCTCATCGTGCCTGCCTGGATCATGAAATATTACATTCTCGATCTGTCGCCGCACAATTCGCTGGTCAAGTACCTCACCGAGCAAGGCTTCACGGTCTTCATGATTTCCTGGAAGAATCCCACGCCGGACGATCGCGATCTCGGCATGGACGATTATCGGGAACTCGGCGTCGTGAATGCACTTGATGCCATCGGCCGGATCGTGCCGGACCGCAAAGTGCATGCGGCGGGCTATTGCCTCGGTGGTACACTGCTTGCGATCGCTGCCGCCGCCATGGCGCGCGATCGCGACGACCGGATCGCGACGCTCACGCTGTTTGCCTCGCAGACCGATTTCACCGAGGCTGGCGAATTAATGCTGTTCACCGACGAAAGCCAAGTTGCATTTCTGGAAGACATGATGTGGGAGCAGGGCTTCCTCGACAGCCGCCAGATGGCCGGCGCTTTCGAAATGCTACGGTCGAACGACCTCGTCTGGTCGCATGTCGTACACGATTATCTGCTCGGCGAGCGTGAGCCGATGACCGACCTGATGGCCTGGAACGCTGATGCGACCCGCATGCCGTATCGCATGCATTCCGAATATCTGCGCAGGCTGTTTCTGGACAACGACTTGGCGGAGGGCCGGTGCGTGGCGGGTGGCATGCCGGTGGCGCTCACAGACATCGGCGTGCCGGTCTTTGCCGTTGGCACCGAGCGCGACCACGTCGCGCCCTGGCGATCGACCTATAAGATCAATCTGCAGCTCGAGACCGAAGTGACCTATCTTCTCACCAGCGGCGGGCACAATGCAGGCATCGTCTCGGAGCCCGGCCACCCGGGGCGCAGCTTCCGCGTCAGAACCAAACAGCCAAACCAGCACTATCTCGATCCGCAGCGATACCTGACTGAGGCCCGGCGCAAGGACGGATCGTGGTGGCCGGAATGGATCGCCTGGCTTGGCGAACGCTCAGGCCCGCCCACCGGTTCACCGCCGATGGGCGCGGCTCAAGCCGGCTATCCGATGCTTGCTGAGGCGCCGGGCACGTATGTGCTGATGCAGTAGCCGTCGGCGCTCATTCGCATGCCGATTACGGTCGGCGCGTCATGCTTTCGGGTAGCCGATCGTCTGTGCAAACTGGATGACCTGACCCGGAGCGAGCTGTAGGGCCTTGGCCAGCGCTGCAGGGACACTCTCACGGAACACCGTCGCGAGCCCCGCCGCCGCGCAATAAAGATAGACGTTCTGTGCGGTCACGCCGGCCGTGGCGCCAGCGGTGGCATTCTTATCGTTCTCGGACTCACCTTTGATCTTTGACATATCGACGGCGTAAGCGAGATTAACCGGCGCCGTTGCAACGAAAGGCTGTCCAGTTGTCGTTTGACCTCTGAGATCGCCGGCCATGTGGAATAAGAGCCGGTGAGTCTTAGGCTCATAGAGCCAAACGCCGTCGGCCCGGATGACGTAGACGTCCAAAAGATAGGCATCTCGCCAGCGCGGCACCGTGCGGCCATCGTCTTTCGGACGATTGACGCCCCAGGCCGCCCACAAGATGTTGGACAGATCCTGGTTCGACAGCTCCCGGTCCGCATAGGCACGGATCGACTGACGATCCTTCAGCGACTGCATCAGCGACTTTCCGCCTTCCATGGCGGGCGGCGGCAAGACAATCGCCTGAGGGCTCTGCGCAAAACTCTTTGTTGCGGTTACGGCAGCCGCAACACTCGAAAGTATTCCAGTATTGACTTGGCGGCGTGTGGCCATGTGCATGCTCCCTCTACTTGGATCATTTGCGTTGAAGCGCTCCCCAATCGCATATAATCGGAGCGGGGGCGGTCGCGTTGATGCAGATCAAGACGGCACGCCTTGTCATGAACTTCCAGGCAGAAGCGACGGCAACCGGCAACCACTCGGAACTGATCGGCTTGTCATCGGCGGAGGCGGTTCGCCGGCGTGCCGAATTCGGACCCAATGCGGTCGTCGAAGAGCATGTCCATCCTCTGGTTCGGGTGGCGCGGCATTTCTGGGCGCCCGTGCCGTGGATGCTGGAAGCGACGATCGTCCTGCAAATCGCCATCGGACAACGCCTTACGGGCGCGCTGATCGCCGCGCTCCTGCTCCTCAACGTCGCGCTTGGCGTGTTCCAGGAAGGCCGCGCAAGCGCGGCGCTGGCGCTACTCAAGCAGCGTCTGGCGTTGCAATCACGGGTCAGGCGTGACGGCGTATGGATCGATCTTCCGGCGACTGATCTCGTCCCGGGCGATATCGTGCAGGTTTCGCTCGGCGATGTGGTGCCTGCCGACATCGTGCTGCTCAATGGCTCGCTCTTGGTCGATCAGTCGATGCTGACCGGCGAGTCGATGCCGGTCGAGACGGAAAGCGGCAAGACGACCTATGCGGGCGGTTTGGTGCGCCGCGGCGAGGCTGACGCCCGGGTGGTGGCCACGGGCACGCGAACTTACTTCGGCCGAACTGCCGAACTGGTCAGCACCGCCCACGTGGAAAGCGCCGAGCAAAAAGCCGTGTTGGCGGTTGTTCGCAACCTGACCGTCGTCAATTTCGCGGTGGTTGTTGGCATTGTCGCTTATGCGGTCGCGCGCGACATCAGCCTGCAGCAAATCACTCTGCTTGTGCTCACCGCGATGTTGTCGGCCGTGCCGGTCGCCTTGCCTGCCACATTCACCTTGGCGGCGGCGCTGGGCGCCAGGACGCTGGCGGCCAAAGGCGTGTTGCTGACCAGATTGTCGGCGCTGCACGAGGCCGCCACCATCGATGTGTTGTGCTCGGATAAGACTGGAACGCTGACGCTTAACGAAATGTCGGTGCGTGCGGTACGCCCGCTGAAGCCGGGTTATGACGAGGCCGACGTCCTCGACTTTGCTGCGTTGGCCAGCTCAACTGACGGCCAGGATTTGATCGATACGCTGATCCGCAAGCTCTCCCACGGGCGCAACGGTAGCGGCCGCGCGCCGCGAATGGCCACGAGCTTCAGGCCGTTCGATCCGACCAAGAAGATGGCCGAGGCGACCGCAATCGATCAGGGCCGTGAGATCGGGATCGTCAAGGGCGCGCCCGCGGCGGTTGGCGCATTGGCGCCGATGAGTATGGAAACCGCCGGACAGCTGGAATCACTCGATCGTGCCGGATACCGAACGCTCGCCGTGGCCGCCGGTCCGCACGGTGCGCTCGAACTGATCGGCCTTATCGCTTTCGGCGATCCGCCGCGGCCGGATTCGGCGCAATTGCTGACCGAACTGCGCTCTCTGGGAGTCATCCCGGTCATGGTCACCGGCGACGCGCAGACGACGGCAGCGACCGTGGCGCACAGCATCGGGCTTGACGGCCCGGTCTGTCCGCCCGGCGGCATCCCCGAAAGCGTCGGCCCGGGCGATTTTGCCGTCTATGCCGGAGTGTTTCCGGAACAGAAATTTCAGTTGGTCAAGGCATTCCAGCGCGAAGGTCACGCCGTCGGCATGTGCGGCGACGGAGCAAATGATGCGCCGGCTCTACGCCAGGCGCAGATGGGCATTGCCGTGTCGACCGCGACGGATGTAGCAAAGGCGGCGGCCGGCGTAGTGCTGTGTGAGCCGGGTCTGTCCGGCATCGTTGCCTGCATCGCCGAGGGACGTTCCGCATTTCAGCGAATACTGACCTTCACGCTCACGATCCTCGTCAACAAATGCGTCACTCTTCTCGTCTTCGGCTTTGGTCTGATCGTGACTGGTCACGCCGTTCTGACGCCGTTCCTGCAGGCGCTGGCGATGCTCACTAACGACTTCGTGACTATGGCCCGCGCCGCAGATCGCGCGCGCCCGTCGCCCTACCCGAACGCGTGGCGCGTGCGCAATCTCATGCTTGCTGCAATCCCGCTCGGCTCATTCAGGCTGTTCTATCTGCTGGCAATCCTCAGCCTCTGCTGGTTCATGATCGACTTGAGCCCGGAGCAGATGCAGACGCTGACTTTCGTGATGCTGGGATTTGCCGGGCAGGGCAATCTCTACGTGCTCCGCGAACACGGCAGATTCTGGCGCTCGCGTCCGGCGCCGATCATGGCGCTGGCTTCGCTCTGCGACGTCACAGTGATGGGCTCTTTCGCCGCCTTTGGCATCCTGATGACGCCGCTGCCATTGTGGATCATCGGCATGCTTGTCGGCACGACCCTGGCGTTTACTCTGGCGATGGACTCGATAAAGCTCGCCGTCTTTGCACGGCTGCGGATTGATTGATGATCGGGTTGACGCGCGCAGACGGCAGAACGCGTCAAGTATCGCGGACACACGGTCAATTTGCGAACAGAATCGGCACCTTGCTGCGGGTGAGCAGAGTGCGAGTGACCCCGCCAAACATCCACTCGCTCAGCCGGCTACGCCCATAGGCGCCCGCGACGATCAAGTCGGCCTTCCGCTCTTCGGCCAGCCCAAGCAAAACGTGAGCGTCGACCTCGCGCGTTGAGGTTGCCACCTTTGCGCCGATCGTCACGCCATGGCGTTGCAGGTAGTTGGCGACGTCGTCGACCTGTTCGCGCATGGAGAGCTCGATTTCTGGAGGTCCGACCGCCGCGATGGTGACGTTTTCCGCCTGCTTCAGGAGCGGCAGCGATTCACAGACCGCTCGGCGCGCTTCGCGTGTATCTTTCCATGCGACCAGAACGCGCGAGATATTCAGCCGATTGATGCCGCTCGGCAACACCAGCACTGGTCGGCCGCATGCCAAGATGATGGCACCCGGATCGAAGGTGCGGAAAGTATCGTCGTGCAGCGGATCGCGGCCGATAATAACGAGGTCCGCCGCACGGGCCTGCGCGGCGATCACTTCATTTGGGAAATGCGGCGAAGAACGCCATTCAATGCTGCGCCGCGCCGGTTGGGCACGGCGCCGGAACACGTCGCCCAGCCGCTCAAGCTCCTCGCTAACTTTGGCCTGCAGACTTTCCTCGGTGGACGGATATTCCATGTCGGAACGGGCGAGCGAGCCGGACTTGCGCAGCGGCCAGCCGGCGACACCGATCAGCACCGCATCAAACAGATTGGCCAGCTCCACTGCGACGCCGATCCGTTCCTCTGATTGCTCGTCGAAATCGACGTAGACCATGATTGATCTAAATCCCATTCTTCACTCCATCGCTGCGCGGCCCGCTGACGTTTCCGCAAGCCAATGCGCAATTCCCGGCCAAACGTTCTCCAGCGTCGCTTTGCCAATGAACAATCCGACGTGATGGCACGGCGCAATTGCCTTGCGCAAATCGTGAGCCGGAGTCCTAACCAGGCGCTCCACTGCGAACAGTTGTTGCGGCGCGACCAACTCGTCATCGCGGGCCGCCAGCAAGAATAGCGGAACTGTGACCGACGCGAGATCGATCGTCCGCCCCAAAGCGACAAAATGGCCTGTCGCGAGTTCGTTGCGCTTGTAAAGTTTCTCCACGCATTCGAGAAAGAAGGTTCCGGGGAGATCGACGGTATATGAATTCCAGGTTTCGAATGCCGCTTGCAGGCGGGCGAAAGCGGGTGAATCAATCGCCTGCTCGGTTTGCAAGAGCTGCCGGATATCCTCGGCGTCAACCGACGCCGATCCCCAGAATTTCAGCGCGTTTCTGCCGGGAAGGAGACCGTTACCGAGCCGAACGAGCTCACGATAGATCGCCAGCGGAGAGCTCTCGGCCAGCGTCGAAAGTGCAGACCGCGCTGCGGCAATATCGACCGGTGCGCCCACCAGGACCAGTTTGCGGACCTTGTTCGGGAACCGGGCGGCGTAGATCAGGGACATCCAGCCGCCCTGGCACAGCCCGATAAGATCAATTGGAGCGCCGATTGCGTCGACGACGACGTTGAGGTCGGCGAGGTATTCGTCGATGCCGAGAAAGCGCATATCGCTCGTCGCGGAGCGCCAGTCAGTCACCAAAAGGTGCCGCACGCCGGCCCGCTGCAAGGCCGCGACGAGACTGTGCCCGGTCGTGAGGTCCGTAACCGCTGCGCCATGCAAGGCAAACGGAGCGCACAACAACGCCGGCGGCTGGTTGCGGGCACCGATCGTGAAATCGCGCAGCCGAACCGTCTTCAGCTCAAGGGCAACACTATGCGGCGTCGTCCACGGCGGCTCGCGTGCCGACTGGCCATCGGCTCCGCCGATGGCGAATTCGGCTAGCTGCCTGGCCACAAGATTGGCCATATCGCCCGCCGCCGCAGCCGCAAATGCCGGCCACAATAATACCAGGCTGGGAGAGGGGCGCGCCGCGGGATCGTACATGGAAGGAGCGTACGTTGTTTGCTTTGCCAGGGCGCCCGCCGAACTCCGAAACCGGAAAGACCGCAAGCGCCCGATTCAACATCAAATTTCATGCCGATGAGCCAGTTTGCCTTGATTTGTATCAATCGCGGCCCCGGCTTTTTCGGCCGCAGGCAAGACTTGACGCAGATCAACGTCGAATTGCGCTGCCCGCGCTTAGATGCGCGCGGTTCAGCCCAATGGAGGACGTGTCATGGCCGAAGCCCCCAGCAAAGTTCCTGTAAAGACCGAAAAGCCTGCGGCCAGCGTGCCGCAAGTATGGCGGCCGTTCGAGAGTCTCCGCCGCGAAGTCGATCGCCTGTTCGACGATTTCGACGGCGGTTTCTGGCGCTCGCCGTTCCGCAACCCGCTTTTCGATGTCGCTCCGTTTCGGCGCGGCGAAGCAACGTTCGCGGCAATGCCTGCTGTCGATGTCTCGGAAACCGACAAGGCCTATGAGATCACCGCCGAACTGCCCGGCATGGACGAGAAAAACGTCGAGGTGAAGCTTGCGAACGGTGTTCTCACCATCAAAGGCGAGAAGCAGGAAGAAAAAGAGGAGAAAAAGAAAGACTATTACATGCGCGAGCGCAGCTTCGGCTCGTTCGAACGCACCTTTGCGGTGCCGGACGGCGTCGACGGCGACAAGATTGAGGCAAGCTTCAAGAAGGGCGTCCTCTCGGTGACGCTGCCGAAGAGCGCGGAAGCGCAGAAGGCGGAAAAGAAGATCGCAGTCAAAGCCGGCTGATCCGGCTTGTTTTGGGCCAAGCTTTCCGCAGCCCGGGTCGCGTGCGTCGATATCCGGGCTGCGATTGGCCACGGCCTTTCGCTGCAGTGCATGCAGCGGCTACCCTAGTGAAAAGCGGAGGAACTCGGTCATGCGCGCGTTTTTGATGGCATGCGTGGCGTACGTCCTCATAGGCGCCGGAACCTACTTCGCCCTCGACTCGCTGCAAGAGCCGTCAGGCGCCGCTTACACGCAGCCTACCGCACGAATTGATCCAAGCTTGAGCTGGCGGCTGGCGACCACGACTTCACCGGCGCAGACCTGCAAGCCGCGTACCGTGTCCCAATGGTTTTTCGTCGATTTCGGCGATCCGGCCGGCGAATTGGCCGCTTGCAAGGAGTCGCAGTAGCAGTAGCTCGCAACTGCCGTCTGCCGGCTTGCTGCAGTTGCTAGCGCGCGGCGGTGGAGTCGACCTGAGGCCAAACTCTAACCCTCTGAAAGGCAGAGGTCGCTGTTCGAGCCCTTCAGTGCAACATCCTAGACAACCTGATCTGCTGCCGCTTTGTCCGCGCTTACCTTCGTTGGACGCCGCTAATCCTTGAAGATAGTTTTTGAAACCGGGCGCCCGAAGGTTCGCCGGTCCGGCGACGCCGCGCGCCTCAAGGCAGGCCGCCCGATCGCCGGGGCTTGATTGGTAACCAGACCATTAACGCAAGTGCAACGATTGTGACGCACCATGCGCGGCTTAAGCGGCCTCACACATTCAGATACCGGCATGGCGACGACCGAATCCGTACAAGCATTCGATGCCCGACTTGTGATGTATGGCCTCGACGAGCGCGCGCGTCGCGTCGTTGCGGAAACCTGGCCGGTGATTGCGCCGAGTCTCGACGGCGCCATCGAGGAAATCCTAGTAGCCACGACGGCATTGCCGAAGATTCGGGATATCGTCGCCGCCAACAGGGCGTTGCTGCAAAAGCTCGAGACCGCACATTTCACGGCGCTGCTGGGCGGCAATCTCGGCGCTCAATACAGCCAAACATGCCGCGAGACAGTGGCCCAGGAAGCCAAGCTCGGCTTTGACGCGCGCTTGCGCAGCACGGCCGGAAGTTATGTGCTCAAGGCCGCGCTCGCGGCGCTTGCGCGTAAGTACCGGTTTTCCTCCGCCAGGGTCGCCGATTACGGCTCGATCATCGCGCGAGTCATCAGCTTCGACGTGGCGAACGCGATGACGCTGCACCGGCAAAGCGCCGAACAGGCGGCATTGGCGCGCAGGAGTGTCATCGACGACGCGATTGCGGATTTTGCCAGCGCCATCGGCGATGTGGTCGCGGCGATCAAGGAAGCATCGGTTTCGCTGACGACGACGTCCGCCACCTTGAACCAAGCCGCCGAAGACACCCGCAGCCGCATGGCGGCGGCTTCATCGGCCTCGACGGAAACCGCCCAGCGCATGGACGCGACGGTGACCGCGACCGAAGAGCTGTCCGGTTCGATCGAGGAAATCGGCCGGCAAGCGACGCGAGGTCTCGCCATGGCGCAGTCCGCCGTCGGCGACGCCGAGCGCAGCCAGGGTGCCATCCGTTCGCTCGATTCGGCGGCAGAGCGTATTGGCTCGGTGGTCGAAGCCATTTCGGCAATTGCGGCGCAGACCAATCTTTTGGCGCTGAACGCTACCATCGAATCCGCGCGTGCTGGCGAAGCTGGCCGGGGCTTTGCGGTCGTCGCCGCCGAGGTCAAGACACTGGCCAATCAGACCTCGCGCGCCACCGAGGACATCGCCCAACAGATCGCCGCCATCCAGGACGCCACCAAACGCTCGGTCGGGGAGATCGCCTCCATTGCGCGCGCTATTGGCGAGCTCACCGGGGTGTCGACCAGTATCGCCTCGGCAGTGGAGGAGCAGACGGTCACGACCCGCAATATCGTGGAAAGCGTCCATGGTGCGGCCGGGCACACCGCGCAGGCCTCGGCCGAGATCGGATCGGTCGAACAGGCGGTGGCGCTTGGAGCTGCCGCGGTCGGCGATATCACCAACTGGACCGCCCAACTATCCGCCCGCGCCAACGATCTGGAAGCCAAGGTGGCGACGTTCTTCAATCGTGTACGCGCCGCGTAAAGCAGGCGACACCGTCGACATCGGCCAATCTTTCAGAGACGTCTCAGTGTAATTCGCCGCCGGCGTGCCATTGCCCGTCCGCAATTGATGAACTGCGGGTGCTACTGCCGAAGCCGATCCAACGACGCCATTGGCCGAAGCCCGCGTGGACGAAATGATAATGCCGGTTGCGCTCGTTCCACTTGCCTCGTTCCGCCCGATGGACGCGATTTCCGTGCGTGTCGCCGTGCATTACCGGGTGGCCGTGCTGAAATCCGAAATGGCCAGCGCCCATATGGAAGCGGATGCCCATACCGCCGTGGCCTCCGCCGCCGCGCGCATCCGCATCGCTCCGCGGGTACAGAACGCAAGCGACGGCGACGGCAATGACAGTTGTAATCGATCGCAGCAGCATGGCGGCCCAATTCCGCCGGGAAATGCCGGTCCATGAGCATTGTCCCGCCGCAGCCGGCAGATTGCGACGCCTGCGGCGGGCAAATGCGTACGATGGTTAACAATTACTCCGCCGGCTGCTTCGGCTTGGGCTTAAATAGCGAGTTCTTGATGTTGTCCCAAAGTTCGATCTTGGCGCCGTTGCGGTGCATGATGACGCTCTGCTGGATGACCGAGAGCGTATTGTTCCACGACCAATAGATGACAAGCCCGGCCGGGAAATGCGCCAGCATGAAGGTGAAGATAACCGGCATCCACTTCATCACCATCTGCTGGGTTGGATCGGGCGACGCCGGATTGAGCCTCATCTGCACCCACATGGTGACGCCCATGATGGCCGGCCAAAAGCCGAGATGCAGGAAGCTGCCGATCGCGGGGAGAATTGTAGGATCGAACGGGATCAGACCGCCAAGGTTGAAGATATTGGTCGGGTCCGCAGCTGACAGATCGTGAATCCAGCCGTAGAACGGCGCTTGTCGCATCTCGATGGTGATAAACAGCACTTTGTAGAGCGAGAAGAATACCGGAACCTGGATTGCGATAGGCAGACAGCCGGCCACCGGATTGATCTGTTCCTTCTTGTACAACTCCATCATGGCCTGTTGCTGTTTCATCCGGTCGTCGGCATAGCGCTGCTTGATCATCGCCACTTCGGGCTGCACCGCCTTCATCTTCGCCATTGATGCGTAGGACTTGTTGGCAAGGGGGAAGAACAACGCCTTCACCAGGACAGTGACGATGAGAATGGCGATGCCGAAATTGCCGACCAGATGAAAGAAAAAGTCGATGGCAAGGAACATCGGCTTGGTGATGAAGTAGAACCAGCCCCAATCGATCAGGAGATCGAAATGATTAAGATGGAACGCTTCATTGTAGCCGCCGGGACCGAATGGAAAGTCGATGCCGACGACGGAAATTTCTTTGGCGCCGGCGAATAGCTTGGCGTTGGCACTGCCGCTGCCGCCGGGCGCGATTGTCTGCGCCGCCGCCAGATA
>Ga0335081_10016493_pt1 | contig 11955 bp, 9 predicted proteins | sample Lox_Sample_35_FD_206713 | JGI IMG/M metagenome (GOLD analysis project Ga0335081, IMG submission 206713) | Soil microbial communities from Loxahatchee National Wildlife Refuge, Florida, United States - Lox_Sample_3.5 | ecosystem: Environmental > Terrestrial > Soil > Wetlands | place: USA: Florida... | reverse complement strand
ACCGCGCTGGGAAAGGATAGAGCGAGATACGGAGACGCAGCGCGGAGATAAACCTCACGAGGTATTCCGGGAGTTCCCGTTAAAGCCTTTCCGTGAGTCCGTCGGCCGAACCTGAATCTGTGCCTACCTCCAGGTGGCAGCAGGCCCGGCGAGGTTCCGGCGTGCACTGATTCCATTTACGCAGGGCGGGGCGTTCGCTGGTGCTGGGCAGCAGCGGAAAATATCTGCGGCGCGGCTTGACTTCATATCCGGCGCAGAGCGATCGTCTTCCAGAAATCACCGGACGCAGGCAAACCCCAAATGCCGCCGGAAACGAAATGGAGCCACGAAATGGCGCGCAAGAAGAACCCCGCAACCACCCGCCCGGCCCCCGCCCCCAGCGCGGCGCACACCGCGCCGGCCCCCGCCCCGCCACCCACGACCCCACCGGACCCCGCCAGCCCGGCAGGGGCCGCCCACGCCGCGCTGGCCGCCCACCCCGGCGGCGCGACCACCGCCGCCATCGCCACCGCCATCGGGATCGGCCGCGCCGCCGCCCGCGACGCCCTGACCACACTGGAGGCCGCCGGCACGGTCACCCGCACCAAGGGCGGCAAGCCCGGCGTCCCCGACACCTGGACCCTCACCCGGCCGGCCCCCGACGGCAGCCCGGACGCTGCTGGCCAGGACCAGACGGCCAGCGGCACCGGGCAGGGCCCTGCCGGCGGCGGCGACGCCACGCCGCAGGACGGCGGCGACGCCGGGACCGGCCCCCTGACGCCAGAATCGGGGCCGGGCGAGCAGGACGGCGATGCCGCGCCCGGCGGCGACCCCGCCCCGCACGGCGACGGCGACGCCCCGCCGGACCAGACCGCTCCGGCGGACCCCGGCGGCGAGGCCGCCGGTGCGCCGGACCCGGCCCTGGTCACGGGCCTGACCGAGCGCCTGGACCAGATCAAGGCCGCCGCCGGCGCGGCCGGCATCGCGCTGACCGGGGACACGGACCTGCGCGCCGCGCTGGCCGGGCTGGACGAGATCGCCGAGCAGGCCACCCAGGCACGCCGGGCACTCAAGACGGCGATCGGCGGGAAGAATGCCCCGGCTGTGCGGCCCGGCGGGCTGCGCGAGAAGGTGCTGGCCCACCTGACCGCGAACCCGGGCAAGCAGTTCACCCCTCATGAGATCCACAAGGTGCTCGGCCACAGCTCCGGGGCGATCGCCAATGCCCTGGACACCCTGGTCAAGCTCGGCCAGGCCGAGGTCGCTACCGACAAGCCGCGCCGGTTCTGCCTGGCCGCCCAGCCGGCCGGCGCGGACGGCGGCATGGAACTGGCGGGTGCCGCGTGAGGACCCCCGCCGGCGGCCGGGGCGGCAGCGTGCCGCCCCGGCCCCCCGCCGGCAAGCCGCAGCAGTGGTTTGTGCTGCGGCCCTGGGTGTTCGACGTCACCCTCGCGGGCGTGCTGCTGAGCGCCGCGCCGCGCCCGCCCGTGCCGATCCCGGTCGCGGCCTGGGCACGCGCCTACGGGCTGGCCCGCGGACCGGGCAGCGGGCGGCACGCCATCTCCCTGATCGGCCCCGGACCGGATTTCAGCCCGCAGTACGCCATGACCACCAGCCTGGATGAGCCGGTCATCCTCGCCACCGTGGCCGCTGCCAGCGGCGAGCTGACGCCGCTGCTGATCGACGGGTGCCACCGCCTGTACAAGGCGGCCCGGCTCGGCCGTGAGCACCTGCCATCCCTCGTGCTTACCGCCGAAGAGACCCTGGCCATCCGCCACGACGCCATCCCTGGCCCGCCCCGCACCCCGCCACGGCACCCGCACCGAAGGGAGAACCAGCCGTGATCACCGTCACCATCTGGCACAACGCCGCCCACGACGCCGAGGGCCGCCACATCGCGATGACCGGTGGCTACCAGCCCGGCCATCCCATGGTCCGCGTCTTCACCTACCAGGCCGACCCCGCTGGGCGGTCACCCGAAGTGATCGCCGAAGAGGCGTTCGCCATCTGCAACGGCCACCCCCACAACGCCGCTGGCGAGGAGCTGTCCCACCGCTACTACGCCCGCGAACTGCGCTCGCTGTCGAAGGGCGACGTCGTAGCCGTGGGCGAGATCGCGCTGGCCGTCGCGAGCGCCGGCTGGACCCCGGTCCGCGGCGGCCCGAACGAAGTCCGCGCCGACGGGCACGGCACCCACCCGCTGCCCGCGCCGGCCGCGCCCGGCCGGCCCCCGTCCGGTTCCACTGCGAAGGAGCACCGCGATGAGCGTCGTTGAATCCCGTGACTACCAGGCCGCCCGCGAGCGGATCAAAGGCAACCAGATCATCGCCGCCATGGCGGCCGGCGTGGTGACCATGCCGCTGCCCACGCTGGCGCACGAGGACAGGACACCCCGCTCCGGGTTCATGAACCAGGCCAACCGCACCTTCGACGATGCCGAGGCCCGCAACAGAGGCAACCCCGCCTACACGCCGTACCCACCCGGCGCGCACCGCCACCTCGGGCTGATCGCCGAGGCCATCCTCGCCGAGCGCACCGCGATGCGCGAGGCGGTCGCCTGCGCGATGGCCGCGCCCGGCACCGACCCCGAATCCACCGGCGTGACCTGGATCATTGAGAGGCTGCGGGCTGGCGAGTCACCTGTAGCGATCGCCCAGAAGACCGGAGCCATCAGCGAGCCCAGGCTCGGCCCAATGCCACATCAAGGTCCCGCCCGGGACGGCGGGCCGGGCCCCAACGAATGAAAGAGCCAAGCACCCGACGCAACGCGGCCACCGAGACGTGGAACCTGCAGCGGCGGAAGACCGGCTGCCTGATGCCTCGCTGACATGCGTTAGCCCAGGCAGGATACGTCAGTAGCCGGTGTCCGGAGTGGATCGGCGCGAGGTGCTTCGCACCAGTGCGGACGGGTGATCATGCAGGGCAGTGAGCGCCTCCTGAGCTGCCGGGACCAGGGACGGGGCAGCGGTCAGCGCTGTAGCCACCATCTGCGGCACCCGGGTACCCGGGTCTGCCAGGCACTGCCGCAGGCCGGCGATCGCGAGCGCGCCGCCGTCTCCGGCCGCGACTGCGGAGGCGAGGGAGGCGGCTGCATTCGCCCGCAGGTCAGGATCGGGGGCCTGGCAGAGTCCGACCAGTAGGCCCAGGTGTTCCGGCTGGCGTGCCCTGCTGGCTATTCCTACAGCCCACAGCCGGTCGTCGTGAGTGCCCGCCAGTAGCTTGACCAGTTGCTCGCAGGTGGCCTCGGCATCGTAGGCGCCGAGCGCGGCAGCCAGGTGCGCCGCAACGCCCCGGGTGCTCTGATTTGGCTCGAACCACAACGTCGTGGCCTGGGCAGAAGCCGCAGCGGCGGACCGGGCTATCGGGGCGAGCCGGGCGCGGACGTCATCGGGGATGCGCTCGGCTAGGGAGGCGAGCACGTGCATCGCGCCGCGCTTTTGGGCAACCGCTACGGCAGGATCGGACAGCAACGTGTAGACCGGCTCCCAGCTGGCGTGGCCGGGATGCCAGATGTTGAGCACGGCCAGCGCGCGGCCAACGTCGATACCCCCGTACCCGTAATGTCCAGCACGCGCCTCGGCGACCTGCTCGTCGGCCATGCGCGACAGCTGTGCGACCGCGCTGGCGACCACGTCACCGGGGAGCGGACGCACGCTGTCAAGCTTGCTGAGCACCTCCAGCGAGCCTGTCCTGGCTTCGGAGAGCAGGCCGGCCATGACATCCGGGTCGTGCCGTGCGGCCAGTCCCCGGATCAGGGTGCCGAGGGCTGGATGGTCGCCTGTGCCTCTCGCCGCGAACCGCCGTATCACCTCCTCGCTCCACGTGTCCGCCGGCAGCGCGGCGGCGACCCGCGCCCATGACGTGGCAAACGCCTGGTCAGGCTGGGCGGGCATTAGAGCGAGGTACTCCGTGACCAGGTCGCGGGCCATTTGCGGTACGGCAGGGGTCACGCCGGCCAGCGTGTCGATGAGGCGCAGCCCCACGAAATACGAGGGGGTGGTTCTCGACACGAAGGCCGAGGGGTCGTCGAGCGCCGCGAGCAGCCACCTGGTGGCTCTTTCGGCTGCTTCGCTTTCGAGGAGGTCCCCGCCGTGCTGCAAGAGCGCCAGGTCGGCTGGCCCGGTCGTGCGCGTGGAGCTGTCCAGGTCGATATCCGCGGCCGCGAGGGTGATCGCCGTGGCCGGACCGTCCGCGACTAGGCGGCGCACGGCCAGTTTTACGCTATTTGCGCCGCCTGCCAGCCGCAGCTGGCCGAGTCCGTCGCGTGCTTCCGCCGGATCACTGCTGCGCCCGAGGCGGACCAGCTTGTCCTGGCCAAGCAGCTCGTGCAGGTGCCGCCACGCTCCGTGGTCGCCGAGGTAGCTGGCCGCCAGCGATGTGGTGAGCAGCTGGTCGTTGACCGGGTCGCCGCCGCCGAGCCGGACAGTCGTGTCCTCCGCCCAGTCTTCGAATGTCCGGTCGGCGAAGGACGATAGTGCCCCTGATACCGCCTGGGCCCGCCACCAGGCAACAGCGGTGTCCGCGCCCTGGATCACGGCTCCCACGTCCCGGTTTGCCCAGGGTGAGGTGCTAAAGACAATCATCGCGGCAACGCCGGCGATTGCCGTGGCCGTGATGTCGCCGGGATGAGTTATGCGCAGCCGTTGCACGAGGGCGGCGTCATCGCGGGCTTCATCGGCTTTGCCCAACTCCACGCAGGCGCGTGCGTGATGGAGACGCAGCCAGGCGTGATCCACCGGGTCGGCCTCGTCGCGTTCCAGTTCGGCCTCCAGCAAGAGGAGCGCCTGGTCTACCAGCCCAGCTTCCACGAACTCGGCGGCCAGGGTGACCGTAGCCGCGATGTGCTCCGCCTCACCGGGAGCGTCCTCCCCGGCCAGCGCCTGGAGCTTATCCAGCTCCCCGGTCATCAGCCGGTGCCCCAGAGCCCCGGCGAAGCGCCATCTCCAGTCCGGCGACCGGGTCGCCTCATCCAGGACCGGAACCTCGGGGTGCTTGTCGGCGAATTGGCTGAATTCCGCCAGGCGTCCTTGCATCAGCAGGGCTACCGCCTGCTCTGGGGTTACCGGGTCTGCGTATCCGGCGTTGGGATGGGGAGCTACAAGCCGCGGGACAGTGAGTGCGTGCCGCAAGAGGTCCTTGGGCAAAAGGGACGCGATCCCGGTCCAGATACTGCCTTCCAGGGCCAGCCCTGACCGGGTAGTCGCCGCTACCCGCAGCAGCGCGTCCCGGTGCGCCGTGTCGAGCGTGTTCTCCTTCGGCACGAAGATCTTCGCGCCCTTACCAGTGGACTCCACGGCGTCTTGCGTGACGTGTGCCCAGTACGACACGTCATTAGCCAGGTCATGCAGCACGATGAGATGCGGGAGTGCATGCGAGAGCCAGGCGTCGACGTGCGAGCGGTCGTCGTCGCGGAACCACCAGCCAGTCACAACTTTGTTCCTGCGGCGGGGGTGCCGGAAGTACGTGGAGCCGGTCTTGACTTGCACCCCGACAACCAGGCCGAGGTCGAAGCGGCGCTCATCCCGGGCCATGACGAACAGGTCGGTGCCCAGGTCGTGCCGCGGGTTCTCGGCCGTTCCCCAGTTCATGAGCTCGAAGGCGGCCGTGACCCTGCTGGCCCCGGCGCCGCCTACCTGCTCTTGCACGGATGCCCTCACAGCTGACAGTTAATAGCACTGCGCCCGGTGCCTGCGGCGTGGCCGCAGGGTTACCGCGCTGATCTGGGGTGTCCGCCTGCGGGGCGGGTGAAGCCCGTGACCAGCGACAGTCCCCCTTTCGATGCCAGCAGGCCGTAGGTGTCTTCCTCGACGGGGTAGTCGGTCGCATAGGCGTCGATCATGGTGTGGGCGGCCGGGTTGAGGACGATGCCGACGTGCCCGGGACGGGCCGGGGTGCCATCGGCCCCGGCGAAGAAGACAAGGTCGCCCGGCTGGACCTGGCTGGCGGGGATCTGGGTGCCCCAGTCCCACTGGGCCTGGCTGGTGCGCGGAATGAAGATCCCGGCGGCACGGTAGGCCATCATGGCCAGGCCCGAGCAGTCGAACGCGTCCGGGCCGGTCGCCCCGAAGATGTAGGGCTTGCCGAGCTGGGCTTCGGCGTAGGCGAGGATCTTCGCGGCGGCGCCGCCGGGCAGCGGGCCAAGGGCGGCTCGCTGGCACACGGCGCTGCTGGCGGCGGAGAGGGCCTGCGCGCCGCCGGTGGTGTAGCGGGCGGCCCAGGCCAGGACGAGCTGAACATAGGTGCTGGAGTGGTTGTAGGCGAAGAGCGCCTGCTGGAGGTCGCCGGGCGCGCCGTTCGCGGCCAGGAGGCGGGCGGCGGCGGGAATGGCATCGGCGGGGTCTTTGATGTTCCCGCCGTCGCCGTAGATCTTCCAGGTGGAGGGCAGGAACTGCATCGGGCCGAGGGCCCCGGCGCTGGAGGGCCCGTCGTGGTGGCCGAAGCCGCTTTCCACTTTCCCGATGGCGGCCAGGACCGTCCACGGGATGCCGTACTCGGTGCCGGCTTTCCTGAAGTCGGCGAGGTAGCTGTTGGGGATGGCGGCGGCAGCGCTGGCGGCGGGCTGGGCGGTGCAGGCGGCGGCTTCCTGCCCGGTCACCCCGCCGGCCGCGCCGACGATGACGGCGATGAGCAGGAGCAGCAGCGCGGCGGCGGCGGGGATGGTGGCTGAGCCGCGCCCGGCGGCCGGGGGCACCGGGGGTGCCGCCTTCAGGTGTTGCCGGCTGCGGCGGGCTCGATGTCCCACACCAGCCAGCGGGAGCCCGAGGGGGTGAGGGTGACGGCCCAGGCGGCGGAGGTGCGGGTGGTGCCGCTGCTGCTGGTGATGACCTGGGCGGCGGTGACGGTGATGGTGACCGAGGCGGGGGCCAGGTCCCGGATGGCCAGCGCGGTCACGGTCGCGGCGGCGGTCTGGTGGGCGGCGGCGCGCTGGGCCAGGACGCCGCGATCGCCCGCGGCCTGGGCGAGGGCGGGCTGGAGCGAGGCGGTGGCCATCGGCCGCAGCCGGGTGATCCATGCGGTGGGGGACTGCTGCCAGGACCAGGAGTCCCAGCCGGCGGTGAACCGGCCGGCGAGGCTGGCGGCGGCCTGCAGCCGGGCCGGGGGGAACGGCAGCAGTGAGGCCAGCCGCGGCACGACCGCAGCCGGCGGTGGGCTGGCCGTGGCGGCGGGGCGGGTGGCCGTGCTGGCCGGTGCCGCGGGGCTGGTGGCGGTGCGGGGAAGCAGCGCGCAGCCGCCGCAGGCCAGCCCGGCGGCCAGCAGCGCCGCGGCCCGGCCAGCGCGGGCGGCGCGGCTAGTCATCGCTGTCGTGGCCGGGGCGGGGCCCGCCGGGCAGGGCGTTCCAGGCGGGCGGGGCGGGCTCGGGTGGGTGCCAGGCCAGGCCCCCCACCGGGGCTCCCGGTGCCTCATCCACCGGGCCGCCGCCGGCCGGGGCGGTGCCGGGCGGGGTGAGCTGGGCGAGCCGCCGCCGCGGGCCGGGGCTGCTGGCGGGCAGCCAGACCGGGCCGGCCGGGCCATTGGGGCTGGCGCCGGCGGCTGCGGTCGCGACGGGGACGCCGGGGATCTGCGCGGCGCAGGCGCCGGGGGTGCCGGGCGGCGGCGGGCCGGCCAGCCGGGCGTGCAGCGCGGCTTCGCGGCGGGCGCCCGGGAGCCAGAACAGGACGGGGGTGGTGATGCCGGTGCGGGCGGCCAGGGCGGCGTACCCGGCGAGTTTGGCGATGACCCGGGTCAGCGGCTCGGTGCCGGTGTCGTATTCGAGGAAGAAGTCGGCGGTGGCGGGCGGCTGGCCGGGGGACCGTTCGGTCCAGCGGCCGTACCCGTCGGGGCGGGCGTGATCGCCCCAGGTGGCGGCGCAGCGCCGCTCGCCCCACCAGCATTCCAGCGACTGCTGGCCGCCGCTGGTGCGGGCGGCGGCGGCCAGCGTGGTGAAGATCCCGTTCGCGCCGGTGCTGTGGGCCAGGCGGGGGGACAGCGCGATCGCCATGGACCGGTCGCGCCGGTAGCCCAGGGCGATGGTGGTGATGCCGTCTTCGGCGGCGAGGAGCATCGCGCCGGCCTCATCCAGGATGAAGTGCAGCGGGGAGGACCCGGCGGGGGCCAGGGGCCGGAAGCGGTCGACGGCCCGGTACTGGTACAGGGTGGCCATCCGGGCGGTGGCGGCGCGGGTGGTGCCGAAGGCGAGCTGGGTGATCTGGCCGGTGGTCAGGACGCGGTGCTCGTGCAGCATGCGCAGCAGCCACCGGTCGCGGGCGGTGAGCCGGGCGGCCAGCGCGGCGGCCAGTTGCGGGCTGCGGGCCAGCCGCCCGGTGGCGCGGGGGCGGCCGGGCAGCGCGGGGGGTGCGGGCACGGGTTGTCCTCCTCGGGGAGTGGTGTGGTCAGGTGGGCCGGCGCAGCCGGGGGTCGGCCCCGGCGGCCCGGGGCGGCGGGGAGCCTGCCGTCGCGGTGTGGGCGGCGCGGGCCGCCTTGCGGACGAGCCGGGCCCGGCCTGGGACCGGTGGTGGCAGCGGGCGGGTGCGCAGCGTGAAGGCGGGGGTTTCGGCGCTTGCCGCGACCAGGCGGGCGGCGGCCTGGTAGGCGCCCAGGTGGGACAGGTCGTGGGCGCCCAGCACCGGGGCGGTGTGGTGCTCCAGGTCCCGGGCGTCTTCGGGGCTGACGCTGAAGATGACCTGGCTGCGTGCGTTCGCGGAGATGCCCTGGCGCAGGTCGGGTGGGAGCTGGGCGAGGTTCTGGTGGGCCATGGTGACCGCGAGCCGGTAGGCGCGGGCTTCGGCGAGCATGTCTTCGAGCGGGTAGGGCAGGTTGAGGAAGTTCTGGCACTCGTCGATGTACAGGCCGGCGTCGGGGCGGGCCGTCTCGGGGAGGCGGGCGCGCCGCGCGGCGGCCTGCCAGGCCCGGGCCACGATGAAACTGCCGACGAGCTGAGCGGTTTCCTCGCCGAGGATGCCTTTGGGCAGCCGGGCCAGGCACAGCCCGCCGCCGTCGAGGACCTGGGCCATGTCGAAGGTCGACGGCCCGGCGGCGATGGCGGCGCGCGCGAAGCGGCGGAGCAGGAACGCGCGGAGCTTGTTCATCAGCGGCCCAGTCGCCGCCGCCCGCGAGGCCGGGGACATCTCCTCATACCAGCCCCAGAAATCCCGCAGGACCTGGTCACCGACCCCGGCGGTCAGGCGGCGGCGGACCGCGCTGTCGCTGAGCAGTGGGGGGATATCGGCCAGGGTGACCAGCCCGGACCCGGGCGGCACGGAGCCGAGGAGGGTCAGGCACGCGGCGCGGAAGATGTCATCGGTGCGTGGTCCCCAGAACCCGGCGAAGATCCGCCGGAAGATCCCGGTGACGTTGTCGACGATCATGTCCGTGTCTGTTCCGCTGCCGTCGCCTTGCAGGACGTTCAGGCATGGTGGCGGACGCCTGTCGCCGGGGTCGAACAGCACGACTTTGCTGGCGGCGTGTTCGGGGAGGCGGGCGATGATGTCGGTCACGGCGTCGCCTTTGGGGTCGATGAACACGACGCCGCGGCGGGCGTGGGCGTCGGCGAGGATCTGCCCGGCGATCAGGGTGGTTTTACCGGTGCCGGTGGGCCCGCAGATCCGCAGGTGGTGGCGGGCGTCGGGGACGGCCAGGCCGACCGGGCGCGGCGGCCCCGCGTCGGAAACTCCCAGCGGGCGGACGCCGGGCCCGGGGAGCGGGATGGCGGGTGGTGGGGGGACGGCGCGGGCCCCGGCGCGGGCCAGGCCGGGCAGCGACGGGTCGGCGGGCAGCCGGGCGATCGCGGCGAGTTCGGGCACTGACAGCAGGTCGCCTTTGGCCAGCCGGCGGGAGCCGATCACGGTGGCGGGGCGGCGCAGCCGGCGGCGGGCCAGCCAGTTCCGGCCCGTCAGCAGGGCGGTGGCGGAGGCGAGGGCGTGGGCCAGGCCGCGCAGCCGGGCCGCCTGCCGCGCGGCGGCGGCCCGTCTTTCCCGACGGGAGGCGCCGTTGCGGGCCTGGGTGGAGGTGGTGGTGGCGACGGCGTAGTGGATCAGGGTTTCCCACTGCGGCCCGGCGAGCTTGGCCGCGCTCTCGCGGATCTCGGCGGCCAGAGCGGGATCGGAGCGGCCGGCGGCCCGGCCGCGGCTGGTCCCGTGGCCGGGGCTGGCCAGGTCCAGCAGCCGGGAAGCCAGCCGGGTGGGCTGCCCGGAGCGCTGGCGGCGGGCGGTGCGGCGGGCCTGGCGGAGCCGGGCTCCGGTGACCGGCCGGGCCAGGACCTGCACGACGGCGTGCTCACCGCCGGCCAGGCTGGCCGCGGCCCCAGCTAATGCCCGCAGCGGCGCCTCCGGGTCACCGCTGACCGACAGCGGCAGGATGTCGGGGCGGGCCAGCCGCAGCGTCCCGCCGGCCACCACCGCTGCCGGTGGCAGCGGCGGCCCGGCCCGGGTGGTGAGGGTGTGCGCGCCGGGCCAGGCGGCTTCGGCGGCGCGCTCGATCAGGCCGGGCGGGATGGTGCCCGGCACCCACACGCGGATGCTCATCGCGGCGGCGTCACCGCCGGCCCAGGTGTACTCCCAGCCCAGGTGCGGCTGCCCGTGCCACCACCGTGCCCAGGCCGGGCGCAGCAGCCCGGTCAGGTGCCCCCACAGCGCCACCGCCCCCGCCGGATCAGCCTGGGGTGGGGCCAGGATGGTGACCTGCCGGGCGGCCTGGGTGAACGCGGCGTGCTGCCGACGGCGCAGCCACGCCCGGCCCGCGATCACGGCGATCCCCGCGGCGGCGAGCAGCGGCCCGGCGGCCGGCCCGTAATGTGCCAGGGCGGCCAGCAGCAGCCGGGCCAGATGTGCGGTGTCGCCGCCGGGATTGGTGAGGTAGCGGCTGGCCGGGCCGCCGGGCGGTGCCGGGGATGGTCCGGGCCGGGCGGCGGGAAGGGCGGGTGTCATGGCAGCATGTCCTCCTGCCCGAGGCCGTCTGCCGCGCCGTCCGGGCCGGGCCCGGCCGGGCCCGGCCCGGACGGCTGGCTGGCCAGCAGGCGGGCGATCTCGGCCGGGTCGCTGGTGCACAGGGCATGCTCGGCGGGTGAGGCCAGCGCCTGGAACGACACCCGGGCGGACGGCCCGGCAGCTAGGAGTCCCTCGCCCCGGCGGGCCGCCAGCAGCAGCTGCCGTTCCCCGGCGCTGAGCCGGAACTCGGCGGCGACCTGGCCGATGGCCTGCGGGGCCTGGCGGAGCAGGATCTGGGTGGCGGAGTTGGCGATCACGGCCCGGCCCAGGTCGGTGGACAGCACGTCCCCGGCGTCCTGGGTGACCGCCGCGAGCCCGGCCCACGCCTTGCGGGCGGATTTCGCCAGCCGGTAGAGGAACTTCGCGCCGTGCGGGTCGCGCATCAGCAGCCATGCCTCGTCCACGGTGATCAGCCGCCGCCGTCTGCGGGCCGGGTCGGACACCGCCCGCCAGGTGGCGTCCAGGGCGAGCAGCGTCGCCGCTGGGCGCAGCTCGTCAGGGACGTCGCGCAGCGAGAAGATGACCAGGTGCCCGTCGGGACGGGTGGTGGTCGGGGCGGCGAACAGGCCGGCGTGAGTGCCCTCGGTGAAGGGCACGAGCCGGTCGGCCAGCGCGGTGGCGGGCGGTGTCTTCGCGGCGCGCAGCGCGGTCGCCAGCGCGGGCAGCAGTGGGGCGGGCCGGGCCCAGGTGCGGGGGTCGGAGGTGATCCCGGCCTGCTGGTAGGCGGTCATGATCGCCTTGTCCAGCGCCGCCCGCTCAGCCGCCGCCGGCTCGGCCTGCAGCAGGACCGCGATCACGGTGTGGATGAACAGGGCCCGGCGGGTCAGGGCGCCGGCCCGGGCCCGCGCGGCGGCGGGCATGTCGAACGGGTTCAGGTGCACGCCCGCCGCGCCCAGGCGGACATACGCGCCACCTACCGCAGCGGCCAGGCGGGCGTACTCGTCTTCGGGGTCGATCACCCAGCACTCGGTGCCCTGATACAGCGACCGCAGGATCTCCAGCTTGGCCAGGTAGG
>Ga0335081_10016492_pt1 | contig 11956 bp, 10 predicted proteins | sample Lox_Sample_35_FD_206713 | JGI IMG/M metagenome (GOLD analysis project Ga0335081, IMG submission 206713) | Soil microbial communities from Loxahatchee National Wildlife Refuge, Florida, United States - Lox_Sample_3.5 | ecosystem: Environmental > Terrestrial > Soil > Wetlands | place: USA... | reverse complement strand
AGGAGCGCTGCCGTCACCCGTGGCAGGCAGGCTTGCGCTTGAAGGACGAGGCAGGGCAGAACACCGCCACGTCACGCCGTAAGGCGCTTCCGGGCCCTCAGGGCGCACGCCGAAGCTGGGCACCAAGGCCATGGCCGACAACATGAGGAAGATGCTGCGCTGGCACCTCGAAGAGTTCGACACCTGCCCCATCGGCGACGGCTATGAGATCGAGGTCAACGAGTTCGACTACCGGGACGAGAACGGCATCACCCGCGACCAGGGTGGGGTAACCGTGCGTCACTGGCCGCGTTCGCACGGCAAGGACGGCGCCAGCGCCTACCGGCTGGACTGGAACGGCCTGTCCTCCGTCTGGACCGGCGACGGCCGCCCGGACGAGCTCACGGTCAAATATGCCCAGGGAGCCGACGTCTTCGTGACCGAGGTCCAGAGCGACATCGCTGCCCTCATGAGCGCAAAGATGGGCCTGCCGCCGACGCACGTGAAAAGCATCTGGTCACGTCCGTGCCACTATGGACGGGCCTAGGCAGCCACACGGTACCGGTGGAGGAACGACGAGCAGCCGCGACGATCGGGATGATCCTAAGCATGGGATATCGGGTACCGGCACTGAGCCGGACGCCCGGTTCACGCTCGCCAATGAGCGCACGTTCCTGGCCTGGAACCGGACCGCGCTCGCCTTGGTGGTAGCCGGGCTGGGAATCGTTCAGCTCCTGCCGCCGTTTCCCCGTGTCCCATGGGGCCGCCACATAATCGGCATTCCGCTGATCACGCTCGGCGCTGTCATGTCCGTGACCGCGTACCGGGAACTGCGGCGGAACCAGATGGCCCTGCGCCGCGGCCAGCCGCTGCCACCGTCCGCACTGCCACAGATCCTGGCGGCTACCATCCTTGGCGTCGCCGTCTTGTCCGGCGCCATCCTGCTGGCCTCGGCTGTCCGGTAGCGGTGACGCAGTGCAGCCTGATGATCCCGACGAACTCGATCCCGGTCTGGCGCGGGACAGGACCAGTCTGTCCTGGGTGCGGACAGCCATCGCCTTCGCCGCGGTGGGCGCCGTCCTGCTCAGACAGCAACCGGTTATCGGCCTGATCGTGCTGGCCGAAGCCCCGCTGATCTGGGCGCTCGGGCACTTTATTAGTAACGAAACGGCCCCGTCCGGCCTACCGTCCAGGCGGCTGCTCCTGGTTACGGTGGCCGTGACTGTGGTGGCGCTGCTGGCGATTATCACCGTACTTATCGGCCACGCCCCCGCCGGGCTCGATCAATTGCTGCCACACCACGGTTGATAGAGACCCCGGGACGGTCAGCCTGAAGGCGAGACTCCGTCGGCGGCGCTGTCACCCGGGCCGTGGGCAGCTGGTTGTGGCGGTGGCGGGATGCTGGGGGGCGCGGGAGGTGAGGGGGCAGGCTTTGGCGGGCGCAGCCGGTACAAACCGTACTCATAGAGGGCGAGCAGGACGGCGATGATGAGCAGGCCGACCCAGTTGACGCTGAATATCAGCAGCGCCAGCGCCGCGATCACGGCGCCGCCGATGCGCAGCAGGTCGAGGTGACGGCGGATCCAGGCGACCGTTACGTCGCTGGTGGCGTGGCCGCCCAGCGCCGATGCCAGGTCGGCGATGGCCTGGGCGCCGCGCCGGACCCAGGACCGGAGCGCGACCGCCCAGCGATAGGGGCCGGACAGCAGCGCCAGGACGGCCAGGATGAGGCCGCCGATCAAGAACCACAGGGTGACGGCGAACAGGCCGTGCAGAACCTGGCCGGTGATCACCGTGAGCGCTGCCTGGTTGGCGGGCTTGGCCTTGGCGGTGAGGTCGGACTGGAGCCAGTACAGGGCGCGCCGGATAACGATCAGCCCGAGCATGCCGCCGATGGTCAGCTGCAGCAGGGTGCGGCGCCGCCGGGGTGAGGCCCACAGCGCGGCGGCGAACACCAGCGGGGTGAGGATCAGCAGGAGCAGCACCAGGCGGTTGAAGGCGCGGTAGGCGTGCTGCGCATTGGTCAGCGCGGAGGCCGGGAACAGCGGGATCTGCCCGCAGGTCGACGGGAGCGGTCGCTGGATCGCGGTGGAGATCTTCTGGCAAGCCGCCGCCGGGACGGTGTTGCCGCTGATGGTCGGCAGGGTGACGTTCTTGCCGAGCAACGCGGACGCCCGGGTCTGCACGTCCTTGAGCGCCTCATTGAGCAGTGGCACCAGGTTGAGGACCACCTGGCCGTTAGTGGTCTGGAGTGCTTTGCTGTTGCCGTTGAGCACGCTGATGAGCTGGGCGTGGGCGAACTGGTTCGCCGTTATCCACAGCTGCTGGAATCGCGGGCCGGCGAGAATCTTGTTGATGCCCTGCTGCAGGTATCCCTTGACCCCGTTGCTCAGCGGGCCGGCCAGTTTGGCCGCCTTGGGCGGCAGCGCGTTGGCGATGATCTGCTGCGGGTTCAGGGCGGCATAGATCTCGTTGGTGATTTCCGTGCTCGCGGCGGCCTGTACGGTCGGGCTGGCGGCGATCGGGGTTACCGTTGCCACGTAGGCGTCGGTGTTGACCAGGGTGCGGTGGGCCCAGGTCGCGGTGATGGTCACCGGCAGCAAGATCGAGAAAAGGACGACCAGCACAACGGCCGTTACTCGCCGGGCGCGCGCCCGGCGAGTGCGCCGTCGGCCTTCCTTATCCAGCGCGGCAACCGCCGCATCACGCTCGGCGCGCAACCGGGCAACCTCTTCATCGGTTTCCGGCGCGTCCGCCGGGCCGTCTGGCACTGGCCCGGCGCCTGGTGGCTGCACTCCGCTCATGCCTTGTCACCCTTCGCACCTAGCTGGCGTATACCCGATCCCGGACGAGGTGTCCGCCGCCTGGCGTGCCCGGCGGCAACTCTTTCGATCACCCATCTAGTGTCACCCGCTCGTCGCCGGGCCGCATCGCCCATCGCCCGGATTCACCTGGGTGAAACCGGCGATGCCGGCGCGAAATGCGGCGACACACCCACGCGGGTCCTTCGGCCCGTGCGGCTTGTTCGTTAGCGTGGTCATCATGGCCACCCGTGCGCCCAAGGGTCACACCCGCCCGCGCGGCGAGAGCTCCGCCGACGTCCGTGCGGAGCCGGATCGGGCTGCCCAGCGTAAACCGCGTACCTCGTCGGGACGCCCCGCTCAATCCCGTTCGGGATCCGGATCGAACTCGGCGCGCCGGGGCAGCTCATCCGCCAGCCGCAACCCGCGCAACGGCAGGAAACGGCCCGCGAGGAACACCAGGGGACGGCGGCCGCCGGCGAGGCCCGCCACCCGTGACCCCATCCTGATCCTGATCGAGTGGATCGGGCACGCGCTCGCCGCGGCGTGGATGGTGGTGGCCGGCACCGCGGGGTTCACCGCGCGGCGGTTCGGGAACGGCGCCCGCGACCTTGACCCCGAGCACCGCCGGGACGGGATCGGCCTGCTGTGGCTGGCCATCGGCATCGTGCTCGCGGCCAGCATCTGGTGGCGGATGGGCAACCCCGTCGGCCGGTCCATCTCCGCGGTCATGCACGGCGCGGCCGGCTCCGTGGCCTGGCTGACCCCCGTGCTCGCGGTCCTGATCTCCTGGCGCTACCTGCGTCACCCCGACCGGAACTCCGATACCGGGCGCGTCGTCATCGGCTGGGCCGCGCTCAGCATCGGCGTGCTCGGCCTGGTGCACATCGCCAACGGCACGCCCGCGCCCTCTGACGGCGCCGAGGCCATGCGGCACGCCGGCGGTCTGGTCGGCTACGCCGCGTCCGCCCCGCTTGCCAAGGTGCTGACGGCGTGGGTCACCGCGCCGATCCTCGCGCTGCTCGCCGGCTTCGGCATCCTGGTGATCACCGGCACCCCGGTACACCGGATCCCGGAGCGGATGGAAGAGGCCCGCGAGTTCTTCGGCCACCGGACCCGGGTCTTCGGCGACGGCGAGGAGTTCGGCGAGGACGGCGCGGCGGGCGGCGAACTGGAGGGCGGCGGCAAGCGCATCCGCGGCCAGCTCTCCCGGGCCCGGCGCGGCGCCCGCACGGCGATCGAGGGCGGCGAGCGGGTCAAGCCGTACGACTCGCCGGTGCTGACGCCGGACAAGCGCCCCCGCGGGCCGCTGGAAGACCCCGCCTCCGGCCTCGGCGAGAACGGCCCGGCGCCCGCGCCCGCGGGGACCGCCGGCCCGGAAACCGACGAGGAACTGCTCGAAGCGCTCGGTTTCCTGCCGGGCGCCTCCGCCGGAAACGATCCCGGCGACGGTGCCGGTGCGGGTGCCGCGTCCGGGCCCGCCGGGACCGCGCGGGCTGCGTCCCAGCCGGTGAAGCCGCCGGCGCCGCACGAGCCCTTTCGGCGGCCGGAGCAGCTGACGCTCACCGGCGCGACCGACGGCAGTTACACGCTGCCCCCGGCCGCGCTGCTGCGCCCCGGTTCCGCGCCCAGGGCCCGGACCAAGGCGAACGACACCATGGTCGCGGCGCTGTCCGAGGTGCTGGAGCAGTTCAACGTCGACGCGCAGGTCACCGGGTTCACCCGGGGGCCCACGGTGACCCGGTACGAGATCGAGCTGGGTCCCGCGGTCAAGGTCGAGCGGGTCACCGCGCTGAGCAAGAACATCTCCTACGCGGTCAAGAGCGCCGAGGTGCGGATCATCTCCCCAATCCCCGGCAAGTCCGCGATCGGGGTGGAGATCCCGAACCTGGACAAGGAGATCGTCAGCCTCGGCGACGTGCTGAAGTCGCAGGTGGCGATCACCGACCACCATCCGATGGTGGTCGGGCTTGGCAAGGACGTCGAAGGCCACACGGTGGTCGCGAACGTGGCCAAGATGCCGCACATGCTCATTGCCGGTGCGACCGGCAGCGGCAAAGCGCTCGCGCTGGACACGCCGATTCCTACCCCCCGTGGCTGGACGACCATGGGCGAGGTTCAGGTAAGCGATGAGGTCTTCGACGAAAACGGTCGGCCTTGCCTGGTGACCGCTGCGACGCCGGTAATGCTGGACAGGTCGTGTTATGAGGTCGAGTTTTCCGATGGCGCGGTCATCGTGGCGGACGCGGAGCATCTCTGGCGCACCACGACGGCCGCTGGACGCCAGCAGCGGGGGAAGCCGCCGACGACAGGGTTGCCGTACTGGCCACTCGAGGATGTACGCCGCATTGTGCAGCGAGCAGCCGATGTGCTGCGTGAGCCGGACCGGCTCGTCTCAACCTCTGAGGTGCTCGCGGAGATCGGCACGCAGTTTCGCAATGTGCTCTACCAAGGAGTAGTTCCGAGCCTTCCGCGTGAAGGTCGCGTCATCCGATCGCGGTATCGCCGAAACGGCCGCGAGGTCTCATTCTGGACACCGGCTTACTCGCGCCACCTCACCTACAAGGCGCTCGCCGAACGCATCAGCACTCCCGCCGGTAGCGGCCATAAGCGCCGGGTCGACGCTGAGCCGGTCACGACCGCGCAGATCGCCGCGTCACTTCGCAATCGGGACCGTTTCAATCACTCGGTCGCGCTGTCCGGGCCACTTGACTACCCGGAGCGGGATTTGCCGGTCGCTCCGTACACATTCGGCTGCTGGCTAGGTGATGGCCGGACCGGCGGGGCCGACATAACCACTGCCGACCAGGAGATTCTCGACCAGATTCGCGATGACGGATACGTCGTTACGCATCACCCCAGTACTCAGATGCCGTACACGATCTGGAATAGTCCCGAACGCGAACGGCGCATCGCCGAAGCGCTCAGCCTTGCCAATCAGGGAATGAGTGTCGCCGGCGCCGCAGCCCACGTCGGTGTCGGACTGTCGGCCGTCCTGCGGGCAGCGGCTGGCCGGTTTTCGCAAGGGCGCAAGGGTAGCTTTATGCCGTCTTCTCATCCCCGAGAGCGCTACCGGACTATGGCCGAGATCTTCCGCGCGGTGGGGTCAAAGCACATTCCTGAGGCTTATCTGCATGCCTCGATCGCGCAGCGCCGGGCATTGCTGGCCGGCTTGCTTGACAGCGATGGCTACTGCACGCCCAGCGGCACCGTGGAATTCACCAATACCAACGAGCGTCTTGCCCGTGACACCCTGGAACTGGTGATTGGCCTCGGCTACAAGGCCACGCTGCGAACCAAGCCATGTCAGGGGCGCAGCGAGGACACGTCGACCGCCTGCACCGTCTCGTTTACCTCACCCGAACCTGTGTTCCGGTTGAGCCGCAAGCTGGCGCGGCAGCGTGAGGTCAACGCAACGAGCACGGCGCGGTGGCGATACATCGTCGATGTGCGGCCGGTCCCGTCCGTTCCGGTTCGCTGCATCGCCGTCAGCAGTCCCAGCCGGATGTACCTGGCGAGCCGGTCATGCATCCCCACACATAACTCGGTTTGCATCAATGGGCTGATCACGTCGGTGCTGACCCGCGCCACCCCCGATGAGGTGCGGATGATCCTGGTCGACCCCAAGCGGGTCGAGCTGAGCATCTACGAGGGCATCCCGCACCTGATCACGCCGATCATCACCAACCCCAAGAAGGCGGCCGAGGCGCTGGACTGGGTGGTGGGGGAGATGGAGCGGCGCTACGACGACCTGGCCGCCTCCGGGTTCCGGCACGTCGACGACTTCAACAAGGCGGTGCGGGCCGGCAAGCTGACCGCACCCCCGGCCAGCGAGCGCGTCTACCGGCCCTATCCCTACCTGCTGGCCATCGTGGACGAACTGGCCGACCTGATGATGGTCGCGCCGCGCGACGTGGAGGATTCGGTCGTCCGGATCACCCAGCTCGCCCGGGCCGCCGGTATCCACCTCGTGCTGGCCACCCAGCGGCCGAGCGTGGACGTGGTGACCGGGCTGATCAAGGCGAACGTGCCATCCCGGCTCGCGTTCGCCACCTCCAGCCTCACCGACAGCCGGGTCGTGCTGGACCAGCCCGGCGCGGAGAAGCTGGTCGGGCAGGGCGACGCGCTGTTCCTGCCGATGGGCGCCAGCAAGCCGATGCGGCTGCAGAACGCGTTCGTCTCGGAGAAGGAAATCCGGGACATCGTCGCTCACTGCAAGAAGCAGGCCGAGCCGGAGTACCGCGAGGACGTTGCCGTCGCGCCCGAGCGGTCCAGGGAACTCGACTCCGACATCGGCGACGACCTTGAGCTGCTGGTCCAGGCGGCGGAGCTGATCGTCAGCACCCAGTTCGGGTCCACGTCGATGCTCCAGCGCAAGCTGCGGGTCGGGTTCGCCAAGGCCGGCCGGCTGATGGACCTGCTGGAAAGCCGCGGCATCGTCGGGCCCAGCGAGGGTTCCAAAGCGCGGGATGTCCTCATCAAGCCCGACGAACTGGGTGAGGTGCTGGCCGGCCTTCGCGGTGAATAGCCGACGGCGGGGCGGCAGGGCGGTAGCCTGCCCAGGAGCCCAACCGCCGGTCGGTCGGCTTAGTCTGAGCGGGGGGATTCGGGAGGGTTGTCCATTTCTTCTTTCCGCATCGCCGGTAACAGGTCATCAACAGGCAGCAGTGGCGTCATCTCCGGCAGACGCCGGGATGTCTACACTTAGTGAACGCTCCCGCACGCAGAGATGACGGGTACGAGATACGCCAGTGGAGGCGCAGCGTGAGTATCGGTGACACGCTGGCAGAGGCACGTCGACAGTCGGGTCTCACCGTGACGCAAGTCAGCGAGCGGACCCGGATCAGGGAAACGATCATCCGGGGCATCGAGCAGGACGATTTCTCTGCCTGCGGCGGTGATTTCTATGCCCGGGGGCATATCCGGAGCGTCGCCGCCGTGGTCGGCACCGATCCGGGCCCGCTGATCCGGGAGTACGACGAGGTGCACGGGGCACCGGAGGCGATCAGGGCGGCCGACGTGTTCGAGCCGTCCACCCCGCTGCGGATCAAGGAACGCCGCTCACTGAACTGGAGCGTTGCCATGATCATCGCGCTGCTGGTGGTCATCGGCTACGGCGCCTACCACGTGGTGTCGTCCTCGGGCTCCTCGCATAAACCGGCCGCCGCCGCGATCGCCCCCACGCGGCACCCGTCGGCCACCCCGTCCTCACCGGCCCCATCGCCATCGCCCACCGCGCAGCCCGCCAGCGACGTGGTCATCCAGCTGACCGCGGTCGAGGACTGCTGGGTCTACCTGACCAGTGGCCGGGGCGCCACGATCTACAGCGGCGTCGTCCCGGCCGGCTCCACGCAGACGTGGAAGGAGACCCAGGCGGTGAACCTGCGCCTGGGCAACCCGGCCGGCGTCGTGCTGACCGTCGACGGGAAGAAGGAATCGCCCGGCACAAGCCAGCCGGTCACGCTCACCCTGGGGCCGGCCCAGAAAGTCCCCGGCCAGCCGGTGACCGGCTCCGCTGGCTGACGTCCGCGACCCGCCGCGTATCTTTCTTAACGGAATTGCTAGGCTCCGGCGCCGGCCAGGGGACCCCCAGGTGAACGTTCATGACCGCCGCATCAGCGGGGGTGCCGTAATCTGCCGGTGTGCCTTCCACACCCCGCAAGCCCTCGGGCACTCACGTTCCGGGTACCGCCGTGCCGGATGACGGTGCCGGTTCCCGCCGCACGGTCAGCCTGATCACACTCGGCTGCGCGCGCAACGAGGTCGACTCCGAGGAACTCGCCGGGCGGCTGACCGCAGGCGGCTGGGAGCTCGCCGCGGAGGGGGAGGACGCCAGCGTCGTCATGGTCAACACCTGCGGCTTCATTCAGGCGGCCAAGCAGGAATCGATCGACGAGCTGCTCAGCGCGGCCGAATCCGGGGCCAAGGTCGCGGCCGTCGGCTGCCTGGCCGAACGCTACGGCCGCGACCTCGCCGGCGCGCTGCCCGAGGCCCAGATCCTCAGTTTCGACGACTACGGCGACATCGCGACCCGGCTGGATGACGTGCTGGCCGGCCGGCGCAAGACCGCGCACACCCCCCGGGACCGCCGCACCCTGCTGCCGATCAGCCCCGCCGACCGCCCTTCCGGCCCAGCCCCCACCCCCTCCGCCGCCCCCTCCGCCCCTCCTGCCCCGGGCACCCCTGCCGCCTCCGGCGGCCCTGCCGCCACCCGCGCCCCTACCGCCTCCGCCGCCCCCTCCGCCCCTCCTGTCCCGGGCGCCCCTGCCGCCTCCGGCGCTGGCGCTGCGGCGAACGGTGACCTGCCGGAGGGCCTCGCGCCGCCGTCGGGCCCGCGCACACCGCGCCGCCGGCTGTCGCACGGGGTCGTCGCGCCCCTCAAGATCGCTTCCGGCTGCGACCGGCGGTGCTCCTTCTGCGCGATCCCGGCGTTCCGCGGGGCCTACCTGTCGCGCCGTCCGCCTGAACTGCTCGCGGAGGCCGAATGGCTGGCGGGCCAGGGGGTCAGGGAACTGTACCTGGTCAGCGAGAACTCCACCTCCTACGGCAAGGACCTCGGGAACCTGCGCCTGCTCGAGGAGGTGCTGCCCGCCCTGGCGGCGGTCCCCGGCATCGACCGGGTGCGCATCAGCTACCTGCAGCCGGCCGAGCTCCGGCCCGGTCTCATCGAGGCCATCGCCGGCACGCCGGGCGTGGCCCCGTACTTCGACCTGTCCTTCCAGCACGCCAGCGGCCCGCTGCTGCGCGCGATGCGCCGGTTCGGCGACCGCACGCGTTTCCTGGATCTGCTGGAGCGGGTCAGGGCGGCCGCCCCGCAGGCCGGCGCGCGGTCCAATTTCATCGTCGGCTTCCCCGGCGAGACCCCCGATGACCTGCGCGAGCTCGAGCTGTTCCTGAGCAGCGCGCGGCTGGACGCGATCGGGGTGTTCGGCTACTCCGATGAGGACGGCACCGAGGCCGCCGCACTGCCGGGCAAGCTCCCCGAGGCGGAGGTGGCCCGCCGGGTCGAGGAGATCGCCGCCCTCGCGGAGGAACTGATGGCGCAGCGTGGGGCCGACCGCATCGGCGAGACCGTCGACGTGCTCATCGAGGAGCGCCTCGGCGGCGGCGAGTTCGAGGGCCGCGCGGCGCATCAGGCCCCCGAAGTCGACGGAACCACCACCGTGCACGGCCGCGCTGATCTGCACCCTGGGCAACTGGTCCAGGCTACGGTCGTCGCCTCCGACGGGGTTGACCTGGTCGCCGAGGCCCGCACATCCGCCGGCTCCGCGGAGCCCCCGGCCACCCGCTCGCTGGCGGACCGGCGTTGACCTCCCCGGGGGCGGCTTCACAGCCTCCCGGGCCGCCAGGGGCGGCTCAGCGGCCCTCCGGGGCTGCCCCGGCACCGGACGCCGCGCCCGGTCTCGTCAACGTGGCGAACATGCTGACCGCGCTGCGCATCGCCCTGGTACCCGTGTTCGTCGCCTGCCTGGCCGCCGGGGGCACCACGGGGCGCATCACGGCCTTCGTGCTGTTCTGGATCGCCTCCGCGACGGATTTCCTGGACGGCCGCCTGGCCCGGCAGCGCGGGCTGGTTACCGACTTCGGCAAGATCGCCGACCCCATCGCGGACAAGGCGCTGACCGGGGCGGCGCTGGTCACGTTGTCCGTGATGCACGAGCTGTCCTGGTGGGTTACCGCGGTGATCCTGGTCCGCGAGGTTGGCATCACCGTGCTGCGGTTCGCCGTCATCAAGCGCGGGGTGATCGCGGCGAGCCGGGGCGGCAAGCTCAAAACGCTGCTGCAGATGGTGGCGATCAGCCTGTACGTGCTGCCGGGGCCCTTCGGGGTCGTCCGCCCCATCCTGATGGGCATCGCCGTCGCGGTGACGGTGATCACGGGCGCCGACTACGTGCTGCGCGCGGCCCGGCTGCAGCGCCCCAGTGCGCCCCGCTGACGCCAGGCAGGCGACCGTCTCGTTCCGGCCGACGGCGAAAGCAGCCACGGGAGAGCAGGGGAGGAAATGACCGAAAATGACCCGCTGAGCGACCATACGCGTTCCCTGGCCGGTCAGATTATCGCCCTGCTGCGGGACGCCGGGCAGACCGTCGCCGCCGCCGAATCGCTGACCGGCGGGCTGGTGGTGGCGGCCCTGACGACGGTCCCCGGGGCGTCCTACGCCGTGCGCGGCGGGATCGTGGCCTACGCCACCGAGCTCAAGGCGGCGCTGCTCGGCGTGGACCAGGTCATGCTGCATGTGCATGGCGCGGTGTACCCGGCCGTGGCCGCGGCCATGGCCGACGGCGTTCGCCAGCGGCTGCATGCCACCTTCGGCGTGGGCACCACCGGCGTAGCCGGCCCGGACCCGCAGGACGGCCAGCCCGTCGGGACCGTGCACATCGCGATCAGCGCGGACGGCGACACGGTCGTCCGCACGCTGGCGCTTGACGGGGACCGAGACCAGATCCGTAGGCTGACGGTAGAGCAGTCGCTTGCCCTCCTGCTCGGCCGGCTTCGGGAAGACATCCGCTGATTACAGCGTTACGTCAGAAGCGAAACGGGCCGTTGCGGACTCCCGGACCGACCATGCGGACGGGTACCGTGGAGGGGTAACGGTTCTGCCTCGGGAAGGAGTGCGACGATGGTTTTGCTTCGTCACTTGCTCGGTGACGTGCTGCGTCGGCTACGCCTGCGGCAGGGCCGGACCCTCAGAGAGGTGTCAGCTTCCGCGCGGGTCTCGCTGGGTTACCTGTCGGAAGTTGAACGGGGGCAGAAAGAGGCGTCCTCTGAGCTGCTGGCTGCCATCTGCAGCGCGCTCGGGATACCCCTTTCACAGGTCTTCCGCGAGGTTGCGGATAACTTCGCGCTGGCTGAGCTGCAAAACGAGCCGGTGCTGGAGGCGCCAAGGGAGCCGAAGCTGCCGGCCGGCAGCGAGGTCGCCATTGGCGTGGTGCGCAACGCTGGATTCAGCTCCGATGACATGACCTCCGGCCCTGCTGGTGAGTTCGGCGCGGTCGAGTCCCACGTCCATGGAGTAACCGACATGGTGCCGGTGTAACCGGCTCCCCTGAACGGATACCGCGATGCGGCGGGCGTGGCGAGGCCACGCCCGCCGTTCGCGTTCCCGCCCCGCCCACGGCCCATCCCCGCCCACGGCCCATCCCCGCCCACGGCCCATCCCCGCCTGCGGCCGCCCG
>Ga0335081_10016491_pt1 | contig 11956 bp, 13 predicted proteins | sample Lox_Sample_35_FD_206713 | JGI IMG/M metagenome (GOLD analysis project Ga0335081, IMG submission 206713) | Soil microbial communities from Loxahatchee National Wildlife Refuge, Florida, United States - Lox_Sample_3.5 | ecosystem: Environmental > Terrestrial > Soil > Wetlands | place: USA... | reverse complement strand
GACCGGCAACGCCGACATCTCGGCGTTCGCGGAGATGCTCGAGAGGTCCGGCGCGGTCACCTTCACCGGCTACGACCAGATCTCCGGCGAGGCGACAATCCTCGGCCTGCTGGTCAACGGCGTGCCGGTGCCGACGGCGGGCGCGGGCGCCGAGGTGGACGTGGTGCTCGACCGCACCCCGTTCTACGCCGAGGGCGGCGGCCAGCTCGCCGATGAGGGCACCATCAGCGTGGACGGCGGCGAGATCGCGGTCCGTGACGTGCAGACCCCGCTGCCGGGGCTCATCGTGCACCGCGGCACGGTCACCTCGGGCGAGATCATGGTCAACGCGCTCGCGTTCGCGGCGATCGACGTCGAGCGCCGCCGGGCGCTATCCCGGTCCCACACCGCGACGCACCTCGTGCACCGGGCCTTGCGCGGCGCGCTGGGGGAGTCGGCGGCGCAGGCGGGCTCGGAGAACTCGCCGGGCCGGCTCAGGTTCGACTTCACCGCGCAGGGCGCGGTGCCGCTGTCCGTGCTGCGGGACACCGAGGACGAGGTCAACGAAGTCCTGGTCAACGACCTGGACGTGCACGCGTTCTACACCTCCCAGGAGGAGGCCCGTGAGATGGGCGCGCTGGCGCTGTTCGGCGAGAAGTACGGCGACCAGGTCCGGGTGGTCGAGGTCGGCGACTACTCACGTGAGCTGTGCGGCGGCACGCACGTGCCCAGGTCCGGCCAGCTCGGCCTGATCAAGGTGCTCGGCGAGGCGTCCATCGGCTCGGGCGTGCGCCGGATCGAGGCGTTGGTGGGCATCGACGCGTTCCGGTTCCTGGCCCGGGAGAGCGCGCTGGTCAGCCAGCTCAGCGAGCAGTTCAAGGCGCCGCGCGAGCAGCTGCCTGAGCGGATCTCGTCCCTGGTGAGCAGGCTCAGGGACGCCGAGCGCGAGCTGCAGCGGCTGCGGGCGGCCCGGCTGCTGGAGTCGGCCGGCGAGATCGCGGCCGGCGCGGCGGACATCAGCGGGATCGCCCTGGTCACGCACCGGGTGCCGGACGGAACCGAACCCGACGAGATCCGCAAGCTCGCCCTCGACGTGCGCGGCCGGGTGCCGCGCGAGCAGCCCGCGGTGGTGGCGGTCATCGGCGTGCCCGCGGGCAAGCCGGTCGTGGTCATCGCGGTCAACGAGGCGGGGCGCGGCTCCGGCCTGTCGGCGGGGACCCTGGTCGGGGTGGCGGCCCGGGCCCTCGGCGGCAACGGCGGCGGCAAGCCCGATGTTGCCCAGGGCGGCGGTGCGCCCCTGGCTCGCCCTGACGTCGTAGATGAGGCATTTGAGGCTGTTCGTGAGGCTTTGCGGGACATCGCGGGACAGAGTCGGGTCCGGTAGGTAACGTATTGACATGCTCCTGCGACCTCCCGGGGTCCTCGGTTCCGGGTCGCGTCCAGCCCGGGCCTGCCCTGGGGCCGTCCCGGTGAACCAGCTTCCGTTCAGGCAGGGAGTGCGGCTCGCGGTGGACGTGGGTTCGGTTCGCGTCGGAGTCGCTCGCAGCGACCCGGGCGGCGTTCTGGCCACCCCGCTGACGGTGCTGGCGTCCGGCCCCGGTGCCAAGGCCACGCGGGCCCGGGCCGAACTGGCCAGGCTGGCGGTCAGCCAAGGCGCCATCGAGATCATCGTCGGGCTGCCCACGTCACTGTCCGGTCGCGAGGGCGCCGCGGCGGCCGGTGCCCGGGAGTTCGCCGCGGACCTGGCCGGCCGGCTCGCGCCCATCCCGGTCCGGCTGGTCGATGAGCGGTTCACCACTACCGAGGCGCACGACGCGCTGCGCCGAGGCGGGAAGGACGCCCGCGCCCGCCGCCAGGTGGTTGACGCCGCGGCCGCCGCCGTCCTGCTGCAGACCGCCCTGGACGCCGAGCGCGCGACCGGCCGCCCCGCGGGCCAGTTGATCCCGGCCCGCGACGCCCCTCCGGCCCGCGACGCCGCCCCGGCCCGCAACGAGGGTCCGGCTCGTGATGGAGTCGCCGGGTGAGCGAGAACGGAGGCGGATGGCCGCAGGGTCCGCGGCCGCCGCAGCACTCACGCGGGCCCCAGAATCCCGGCATACCCCAGAATCCCGGCATACCCCAAATACCCCAAATGCCCCAAAGGCCGCAAAGATCTGACCGGCGGCCGACTGGGGATGTCTGGCGCCCGGATGAGCATCTCAGGCCGCTTCCGCCCGAATACGAGCCGGTTCACCACGATCCCAGGTATGACGAGCCCTGGCCGGTCAGGCCGCCGGAGGAGGGCTATCCGGACGACTCGCCCTGGCGCAGGACCCAGCGGCGCTCCCGCCCCGAACCCGGCCAGTGGCACCCAGGCCGGCCCGCGCAGGCCAGCCATGACCAGGGCGAGTTCCATCCGCAGGACCAGTACGGTGAGCCCGGCCAGTACGCCGAGCCGGGCCGGTACCTGGACGAGGACGATTACGAGGACGAAGGCAGGTTCGTCCCGGGCTTCGGCGATGACGGCGACGCTGGCTACGAAAGCGGCCGGGCCGACCGCGGCGGCCGCCGGGCCCGCCAGGACAACCACGGCGGCCGTCGTCGCAGGCGCAGGTTCCGCTGGATCGCGCCGCTGGTCGCGCTGCTGATCATCGTCGTCCCGCTGGCCGTGGGCGGTCTCTACGCCTACAGCTTCTACATGAGCAAGTACCACCCGGCCGACTATTCGGGGGATGGCACCGGCTCCGTCGTGGTCCAGGTCACCCAGGGCGAGAACGCGACCGACCTCGGCCCAGAACTGGTCAAGCTCGGCGTGGTGGCCAGTTCCCGCGCGTTCGTCCTGGCCGCCGAGCATAGCTCGAGCGCGGCCGGCCTGCTGCCCGGCTTCTACAGGGTGCACAGGCACATGCAGGCCTCGCTGGCCTACGCGCTGCTGATCAACCCGAATAACATGGTCCAGGTCACGGTGACGATCCCGGAGGGCTGGCGGGAGAGCCAGATCGTCGGCTTCCTCGGCGCCAAATCCGGCATCCCGGCCAGCGCCTACCAGGCGGCGCTCAAGAACCCGGCGTCGCTCGGCCTGCCCAGTTACTCCAACGGCAAGCCCGAAGGCTACCTGTTCCCCGCGACCTACCAGGTCGTGCCGCACGAGACCGCCCTGGGCGTGCTGAAGGGCATGGTGCAGCGGTTCGACCAGGAGGCCGGGCAGGTGAACCTGGCGGCCGCCGCCAAGCAGGTGCACCTGACCGAGGGCCAGGTGATCATCATGGCCAGCCTGGTGCAAGCCGAAGGCGGCCGGCTCAGCGACTACCCGAAGATCGCCCGGGTGATCTACAACCGGCTGGCGCAGCGCATCCCGCTGCAACTCGACAGCACGGTGCTGTACGGCCTGGGCAAGTTCGGCATCATCGCCAGCGATCAGGAGCTCAGCAGCCCGTCGCCGTACAACACCTACAGGCACCAGGGGCTGCCGCCCGGCCCGATCGACAGCCCGGGGAACGCGGCCATCCAGGCGGTGCTGCACCCGGTCGCGGGCAACTGGCTGTACTTCGTGACCGTCGACCCGAAGACCGGCGAGACCCTGTTCACCGCCAGCCAGGCCCAGTTCGAGCAGTTCCGGCAGGAACTCCAGCAGAACCTGAAGCAGGGCCGGTGATGGCCAGGGCCGCGGTGCCAGGGCCGGCGACCTGCTGGTTTCCACCGTGCTGACCGGTGCCGCCGACTTTACGCCGAACGGGCCCGGGTTATCCGCCCCGGTCCCTCCGCCGTGCTTGACGTGGTATACCACCCCTGGCCCACTCCGCTCGCCTAGGTCATCGCCCAGTCCACCACCGCCGTCGTCAGCGGCGCCCGGAAACGACATCGGTGGACCATCGATGTCGCCCCAGCAGAGCATGGATGTCCCATCGATGCTGTTTGAACATGGATGCCGGAGCTCGCGAAAGCATGGCCGCCGGTGCATACGTGATCAGAGTGTTGATTAGGGCCAGTGTGACTTTGATGGGACTGGGGCGGCCCGGCAAGGACCCTCCGGCAAGGACCCTCCGGCAAGGACCCTCCGGCAAGGACCCTCCGGCAAAATAATTCTTCTTGACAAAATAACTTGTCGGATGCCAGGCTGGGTTCATGATCGATGTGGCTGTGATCGCCGATCCGGCGGCCGCCGAGGCCGTGCTGGAGCCCGCCCGGGCCCGCCTGCTGGCTCAGCTGACCGAACCACGATCGGCCACCATGCTCGCCGCCTCCGCCGGCCTCCCCCGGCAGAAGGTCAACTACCACCTGCGCACGCTGGAGCGGCACGGGCTGGTGGAGTTGGTGGAAGAACGCCGCAAGGGCAACGTGACCGAACGGCTCCTGCAGGCCGCGGCGGCCTCGTACGTGATCTCGCCGTCGGCGCTGGCGGCCGTGGCTCCCGACCCGGCCCGGGCGCCCGATCGCCTCTCCGCCCGCTGGCTGCTGGCGCTGGCCGCGCAGCTCGTCCGCGATGTGGGCGACCTGATCACCGGCGCGGCACGGGCCCAGAAGAAGCTCGCCACGTTCGCGATGGACGGCCAGGTGAGGTTCGCGTCCGCCGCCGATCGGGCCGCCTTCACCAGTGAGCTGGTGGACGCCGTGACCTCGCTGGTGGCGCAGTACCACGACGAGCAGGCCGAGGGCGGGCGTGAGCACCATCTCGTCATCGCCGTCCACCCCAGCGTCACGGCCGCCGAGACCGAGGAGGTCTGATGGGCCACCCGTTCGACCAGCGCAAGGAGGCCGAGGTGCCCGCGACCCCGGACGAAGTCTGGGCCGCCATCGCCTCCGGGCCGGGGATCAACTCCTGGTTCATGGGCCGCACCGAGGTGCAGCCCGGCGCCGGCGGTACCGTCCGCACCATCTTCGGCGACTACGCGCCGGAGCTCGACGTGACCGCCTGGGATCCGGCCCGCCGGTTCGCTTACCGCAGCGGCGAGGCCCCGGACGGGCGGTTTATCGCCTACGAGTTCCTGATCCAAGGGCGCGCGGGCGGCAGCACGGTGCTCCGCACCGTCACGAGTGGCTTCCTGCCCGGCGACGACTGGGCGGACGAATTCGAGGCGATGACGCTGGGCGGTGAGCTGTACTTCCGGACCCTGGTGGAGTACCTCACTCACTTCGCCGGGCGGTTCGCCGAGCCTGTCACCGCGTTCGGCCCGCCCGGCACGAGCTGGGACCGCGACCGGACGCTACTCTGCCGCGCGCTCGGCCTGCCCGACGACGCCAAGCCGGGCGACCGGGCCAGCGTCACCATCGGCGGAACCGGATCCGCGGACGGCGTGGTGTACTGCGCCAACGCCCACGCGATCGGGGTCCGCGCCGAGGACGCGCTGTACCGGTTCCTGCGCGGCTTCGGCAAGCCGGCGCTCGCGGCCCACCACCTGTTCGCCGCCCGTGCCGATCCGGTCCAGGCCCAGCTGGCCTGGGAATCCTGGCTCGGCCGGACCCTCGGCTGACGTCTACCACCACGGGAGGACCCTTGAACACCGTCAAGTCTGCCGACGGCACCACCATCGCGTTCACCAAAGCCGGTCAGGGACCGCCGCTGATCCTGGTCGACGGCGCCCTGTGCAGCCGGTCGTTCGGGCCGATGCCCAAGCTCGCCGCCCGGCTCGCGCCGCACTTCACCGTCTACACCTACGACCGCCGCGGCCGCGGCGCCAGCGGCGACACACCGCCCTACGCGCCGGATCGCGAGGTCGACGACCTCGAGGCGCTGACCGCCGTGGCCAGCGAGGGCGGAACGGTGTTCGTGCACGGCACGTCGTCCGGCGCCGCGCTCGCCCTCGAGGCGGCCAAGCGCATTCCCCCGGTCGCGAAGCTCGCCGTTTACGAGCCGCCGTTCATCGTGGACGGCACCAGGACCCCGCTGCCGGACGACTACCTGCCCAGGCTGCGCCAGCTGGTGGCCGAAGGACGCCGAGCAGAGGCGGTGAAGATGTTCATGCGGTTCGTAGGCACGCCGGCGGTCTTCACCGCGGTGCTGCCGCTCACGCCCGTCTGGTCCAAGCTCAAGGCGGTGGCGCCCACCCTGCCCTACGACATCGCGATCGTGCAGGACCATCAGCGGGGCAAGCCCCTTACGGCCGCGGAGTGGGCCGAGGTCAAGGTCCCGACGCTGGTGGCGGCCGGCGGCACGAGCCCGGCCTGGATGACCAACGGGACGCGGGCGCTGGCCGACGCGCTGCCAGACGCGCGGTACCAGACGCTGCCCGGCCAGAACCACATGGTCAAGCCGGAGGCCATCGCCCCCGTGCTGACCGAGTTCTTCCGCAGCGGAAACTAAGAAGGGAAGGATCATGCGAAAGATCGCCGCGGGCCTTTTCGTCTCGCTGGACGGCGTGGTGGAGTCACCGGAGAAGTGGACAGGCCCCTACTTCAACGATCAGGTCGGCCAGGCGGTCGGCGCCATGATGGCCGCCAACGACGCCATGCTGCTCGGCCGGACGACCTACGAAGGGTTCGCCGCCGCCTTCGGCGGCCAGTCCGGCGGCATGGCGGACCAGATGAACACCACGCCGAAGTTCGTCGTATCCACCACCCTGACCTCGGCCGACTGGCAGAACTCCACGCTGATCAGCGGGACGGGCCGGGGTATCGAAGCGCAGATCCGCCAGCTGAAGGAGCAGCCGGGCCGGAACATCGGCATGAGCGGTAGCTCGACCCTGGTCAGCTGGCTGCTCCGGCACGGCCTGCTCGACCAGCTCGACCTGCTCGTCTTCCCGGTCGTGATCGGCAGCGGCAAGCGCCTGTTCAGCGAGCCGGATGGCCAGATCCCCCTCACATTGGCCGGCTCGGAGTCGTTCGGCACCGGGGTGGTGCACCTCACTTACGAGCCGGCGGCCGCGTGACGTTCTCCGATCCGGGCTGAAGGGCCGCGGCGTCAGGCTCGCCGGACCGGCCGGCCGTCTTCCAGGTAGGCTAGCGGCCGGCCGCGGGTGGCCGCCCGCACCCGCCGTCTGATCGGGCCCCGGAGCAGGGGCAGCGCGTCGGTGAGGGGGACCAGCCTGGCCTCGGAGATCTCCTCGGGCTGCAGCTTCAGGCCGGCCAGCGCCTCGTCGCTCGCCTGCCCGCAGTCGAACAGGAACCGGATGCCCCCCGGCCGGCCGGGCCGCGGCCGCCGGAAGTCCATCGCGGCCAGCCGCCCGTAGCTCACGTCGATGCCGGTCTCCTCGCGCACCTCGCGTCGGCACGCCTCCCACGGTGACTCCCCGTCCGCCTCCATGACGCCGCCGGGGATCGTCCAGCCGCTCTTGTAGGTCGGCTTGAGGATCAGTAGCCGGCCCGCCCGGTCGAAGATGAGCGCCCCGGCGGACACCGGGATACCTGGTAGGGGTATAGTCTCCTCGGTCACGTCACCAGCCTCCCCGGCCATTAAACACAAGCCAATAATTCCGAACGGACCTGGCGCGTGTCATCACGACCCGTCCTGTCTTACCGTATTAATAGCAAATATTCAGCATTTGACCAGCAGATCTGCACTTTTATTAAAGCGGGGTAATTCGCTATCGTTAAGGGCGGTCTTTCTTTGGCAGTTTGCTGACGACCGTCGAATAGGAGGCGTCGATGGCCTCGATCAGCTCGTCGTCCGGGATCGCGCCGTCGATGCGCAGCGTGTTCCAGCCGGAGCGGCCGATGTAGGCCATCACCGACGCGTCGTCCGGATACCGCAGCAGCCACTCGTCGGCCGCCTCCCGGCTGGGTCCGCACTTCAGGCCCACCGACGGGGCGGCGCCCGACCCGAAGAAGGCGAAGATCTTGCCCCCGACCTTGGCCACCACGTCGCCCTCCCACGGCTCGTCCTGCCAGGCGCCCGGCTTGGCCAGGCTGTAGGCGAGCAGGCTTTCCCACGTCATATACGCACAGTAACGCAACGCCGGAAAGGGGCAGTACGGTGCGTAAGACTATGCAGGGCTACCGGCGGGCGTTGCGCCGGAAGGCGTTCCGCCGGTTCTGGCTCGGGATGATGATCTCGCGGGCCGGCGACGCCTTCACCGTGGTGGCGCTTTCCTGGGTCGTGCTCGACATCGCGGGCCCGGCTCAGCTGGGCCTGGTCCTGATGTGCTTCGGGCTGCCGCGGATCGTCGGCGGCCCGGTGGCCGGGTGGCTGCTCGACCGGTCCCGGCCGCGCCCGCTGCTGGCCGCCGACAACGCCGCCCGCGGCCTGCTGATCGCCGCCGTCCCGGTGCTGCTGTGGCAGCACCGCCTGGCCGTCGCCGACCTGTACGGGATCGCGGCCGCCAGCGCGCTGCTGTCCTCGGTGACCGAGGTCGCCGAGGCGGCACTGGTGCCGCGGATGGTGGACGACGACGGGCTCGACGCGGCTAACTCACTGCTCTCGGCCAACTGGGAGCTCGCCACCATCGCCGGGCCCGCTGCGGCCGGGCTGCTCGTGGCCACCGTCGGCGCGCCGTTCGCCCTGCTGCTGGACGCGGTCAGCTTCGCGGCCATGTCCGCGATCTGCCTCAGCCTGTCCTCGCCCAGCCTGTCCCGGTCCGGGCCGCCCGCCGGGGCGGACACCGCCCCGGCGGCCGTCCGCGACCGCCCGGGCCCGGGCATCCTGCTCGGGTACCCGGCGGTGCTCCTGCTCAGCGCCTGCGGGTTCGGAATGCTCTTCCTGGACGGCGTGGCCACCGTGCTCTACCCGGTGTACTGCCGCACGTTCCTGCACGCCGGCCCGGCCGGGTACGGCGTGCTGATGTCGGCCGCCGGGGCGGGGGCGCTGCTTGGCATGGTCGCCGGTCCTGGGCTGTTCGGCGGCCTGCCGCCGGCGGCACGGATCGGCGCGGCCATCGGCGCGGGCGCGCCCCTGTTCGGGCTGCTCCGCCTCGCACCCGGCCTGGCCGCCGCGGCCCTCCTGCTCGGCCTGGCCACCTTCGCCTGGAGCCCGTACTTCGTGTTCGAGCGGACGCTCGCCCAGCGGCTTGTCCCCGACGAGGTCCGAAGCCGGGTAGCCGGCGCGCGGATGACGATTTCCTCGCTCGGGTTCCCGCTGGGCAGCGCGATCGGCGGGGCGCTGCTCGGCGGCATCGGGGCACCCGGCGTTGTGGTGGCGATCGCCTGCTCGTACCTGGCGCTCGCCCTGCTCCCGCTGCTCGCGCCCGCGCTGCGCAGCCTGGCTGTCGTCGCCGGCCGCGTCCCTGAGCACCGGCGGGGGACCTGACCAGGGACGTGATGCCCGGCCCGTTCGGTACATTTGATCGTGACCAGGATGCTGGGAACGGGGCCGGTCGGCTTCGACCTGGATATGACGTTGATCAACTCACGTCCGGCCATCCTGGCCTCGTTCGCCGAAGTCGTCCGGGAGACCGCCACTCCCATCGACCTGGACGCGGTGGACCGCAGGCTCGGCATCAAGCTGGAGGACGAGCTGGCGTCCTGGTTCCCGCCGGACCGGGTCGCCACGGCGGCGGAGATCTACCGGCGGCACTACCTGCGGCTGGCGGAGCGGATGACGACCGCGCTGCCCGGCGCGCACGAGGCGCTGACTGCGGTCCGGGCGGCGGGGGAGCGCGTGGTCATCATCACGGCCAAGCACCCGGTCTCGGTCGAGCCGAGCCTGCGGGCGGCGGGGCTGGCCGTCGATGAGCTCTTCACCCTGGTGCACGGCCCGGAGAAGGCGGCCGTGCTGCGCGGTCTGAAAGCGGCGGCCTACGTCGGCGACACCCCACCAGACATGGCCGCCGCGGTGCAGGCCGGGACGCGGGCGGTGGGCGTCACGACCGGCTCGTTCGCCCGCGCGGACCTGGCCGCCGCGGGCGCCGAGGTGGTGCTCGACTCCCTGGACTCCTTCCCCGCCTGGTACCGCTCCGCCTAGCCGCTGTCCGCGATGGCCGCCGCCACCTCATAGGGCAGGTGGCCCGGGTAGACGAGCAGCGCCCGGGCCAGCTGGCGTATCCGCAGTCGCCGCGGGGTCAGCGCCCGCTCGCAGTACCAGCAGGCGGCTACCTCGTCGCCGCCGAAGCGCGTGGCGATACCCGTAACGCTGCCTGATCCACGTCTCGTGCACGATGGACTCGTCGTCATAGCGGACCAGCCGGGCCAGTTCGGCCTGGATCTGGGCGAGGGTCCGGGCCTGCGCGAGCTTCATGGCGCGGCCTAGCGCGGCGACAGCACGCAGAACTCGCTGCCTTCCGGATCGGCCAGCACAGTCCAGGAGACCTCGCCCTGGCCGATGTCAACGGGCACCGCGCCCGCCTCGGTCAGCGCCCGGACCGCAGCCGCCTGGTCTTCGTCCTGGTAAGGCGCCACGTCCAGATGCAGCCGGTTCTTGGCCGTCCTGGGGTCCGCGGACGGCAGCAGCTCCAGGTAGGGACCCGTCTCCTGAGGTGAGCGCAGCGACACCCCGCTGACTGTCGAGCTGGCCCGCACCCAGCCCGCGGCCAGCGCCCAGAAACCGGCCACGGCGAACGGGTCGGCGCAGTCGGCGACCACGGCGGCGACCGGCCCGGTGTCCCGGTAGACCGGCCGCGGGTCGAGCACGCAGAACTCGTTGCCCTCCGGGTCAGCGAGCACCGTCCAGGGGACGTCATCCTGGCCGATGTCGGCGCGCGTCGCGCCCAGCGCGAGCAGCCGTTCCACCTCGGCCACCTGGTGCTCCACCGACCGCGTAGCCAGGTCCAGGTGCAGCCGGTTCTTGCCGTTCTTGGCCTCCGGCACCGGCACGAATACCAGCGGCAGCGCCGCCGGGTCCGGATAGCTGAACCCCGGAGGCCAGACATCGACCTCGTCGGGTTCCTCGGCGGCCACCTCCCAGCGGAGCGCCGCGGCCCAGAACCGCGCCAGCCGCCCCGGATCCCCCGCGTCGATCACCAGGTGCACCAGACGTGTGCTCATCCCTGAGCGGCCAGGTAGGGCTTGGGCTGCCTGGTCAGCCACTGCCAGAACGTGCGGTACTTCGGCCGGGCGACGAACTGGCCGCTGCCCACCTTGCCGGTGACCTCGACCCGCAGCCGGACCGGGACGTCGGGGTCCCACGGCGCCTTCACCTTGACGTGACCGCTGCGGATGGCCACGTCGTCGGCGTCCACCACGATCCCCGGCAAAGTCAGCAGCCTGACGTGCCCGCTGCGCACCTCGATGTCGAGCTTGAGCACTGGCTCCGTGATCACCGCCTGGGTGAGGTCGAGCAGCACCGAACCGCTGGTCACCTTGACTTCCATCCGCTGCGGCACCACCCAGTGGTCGACCCGGCGTACGTGGCCGCTGCGGGTGTCGATGCGCACCACGCCCTTGGCCCGCGGCACCGCGGCCGGGCTCGCCCCGGACCCCTGCGCGGGCAGGTCGGCGACCAGCCTGGCCAGCTCGCCGTAGGTCCGCGCGGTCATGGCCAGCTCCAGCCGCTCGTCGAGTTCCTCCGCGGTCAGCCGCCCGTCCCCGGCGGACACGCGCAGCAACTCCACCACCCGGTCCCTGTCGTCGTGCGAGGCGCGCAGCTCGCTGCGGGCGATCTCGCTCCCGGGTTCGGATTCGGTCATGCTGAAACTTTAGAGTAGGGCCCCGCCCGGTGCACCGCGAGCCGCTGACCGCCCCGGCTCAGGTCTGGTTCTCCAGGAACTTGTGCTGGGTGAAGCTGTACCAGTTGCCCGAGTCGTCGCGCATGATCGCCTCGACGCCGTAGGGCCGCTCGGCTGGCTCCTGGGTGAACTCGACGCCGCGCCCGGCCAGCGTGCTGTGGTCGCCCTTGCAGTCCGACGTCGCCATCACCCCGGGCGACAGCGCCCCCTTGGCGACCAGCGCCCGCACCTGCTGCGCCGTCTCCTCGTCGAGCATGGAGTGCAGCGGGTCCATCAGCAGCAGTTCCTGGTTCTCGCTGCCGGGCGGCCGGACGGTCAGCCAGCGCATGCAGTTGTCCAGCTTCAGATCGTTGGTGACGGTGAAGCCGAGCTTGTCCGCGTAGAACTCCTTGGCCGAGTCCTGGTCGAGCACCCAGACCGACACGATGGAGATGCCTTTGATCATGCGGCGACTTTACGGTCCGGCC
>Ga0335081_10016488_pt1 | contig 11957 bp, 10 predicted proteins | sample Lox_Sample_35_FD_206713 | JGI IMG/M metagenome (GOLD analysis project Ga0335081, IMG submission 206713) | Soil microbial communities from Loxahatchee National Wildlife Refuge, Florida, United States - Lox_Sample_3.5 | ecosystem: Environmental > Terrestrial > Soil > Wetlands | place: USA... | reverse complement strand
CGTCTCCGCGTGCCTCGATTCCGGAGGCGCCGGAACGGAGGACGCCGGCCCAGCGGCCGCAGGCGGCATTGCAGGGGCGGATGAGCCCGGAGTGGAAGGGGCTGGCGGGTTGACGTTCGGGGTTGCGGCAGCGGTTTGTGCAGGTGTCGATGGCAATGTCTGCTGGCTGGCGGCCTGCTCCGCCGCTTCGCGCTCCCGCTTTCGTCTCGCCGCGCCCGCGCCCCACACTACGGCGACCACCAGGACCGCAGCCAGCACGTAGATCCAGGTCTTCGTATTCGCCCGGGGCTTCGGCGCCGCCGGGGTCACGCGCCGGGGAATCTCGGCTGCGGGTGTCCGCGGGGCGGCCGCCGCTCCCGCGGGCTGCGCCGCGACGGGCGCTGCGGGAGCCTGCGGCGGGACCTGCATTCCGGAGCGCCGCATCTGCGCGCTCGCGCTCAGCGGAACCGTTGCCGCGGTCGAGATCGTGCCGGTGTCCACCGCGGGCGCCGCGTTGCGGATTCCGGATGCCGAAGCGGCCGTTGCACTCGTTCGCAGTGTGCCCAGGTCGGCGGCCAGTTCCTCCCCGCTCTGGTACCGCATGGCTGGATCCTTCGAGAGGCACTTCAGGATGACGGCTTCGAGCGTGTGCGGCAGCCCGGGATTCAGTTGCCGCGGCGCGATCGGTTCGGTATGGACGATTTTGTACGAGACGGCGGTGATCGTGTCGCCGCTGAACGGCTTGTCTCCCGTGGCCATCCAGTAAAGGATGACTCCGAGAGAAAACAGGTCGGAACGCCCGTCGAGCGGCATGCCCGTAAATTGTTCGGGCGCCATGTACGCCGGAGTGCCTAGCAGCGTGCCCGTGGAGGTCACCTGCGCCTGGGTCAGTTTGGCCACGCCGAAGTCCATGATCTTCGCGCGTTCCGGCGTGCCCGTCAGTTGGATGTTGGCGGGTTTGATGTCGCGGTGGATCACTCCATTCGCGTGCGCGTATGCCAGCGCTTCCGCCACCTGCTGGCCGAGTTCGCAGACCCTGTCGACCGGATAGCGCTCGCCGCTGTTGAGCACTTCTTCCAGCGTGCGTCCGGGAACGTATTCCATCACCAGGTAGGGCGTATCGCCCTCCACGCCGGCATCGAACACGGTGACGATTCCGGGATGGGCCAGGCGGCCGGCGGCGCGCGCTTCGCGCGTGAAGCGCTCGCGGTACTGCTCCGCCAGCGGGCCCACCAGCGCCGAGGCGTGAATGGTTTTCACCGCCACCTCGCGGTCCATCATCGGGTCGCGGGCCTTGAACACTGCGCCCATGGCCCCGGCGCCGATTTCTTCCACCACTTGGTAGCGTCCGAACTGCTTCATGGCGGTGTGCGAATCACTCTAACATAGCTGAACACGCGGCATTTGCGGCGGTTGCCCCGGGGGCGCGAAACGGTAAGAGAAACGGGCGGAGAGCCCGCCTCGGCTCGAAGGACGTGCGGCCTTTTCCCCGCGGGAGCGCTCATCTTGTAACTGTATGTTGCTTGGCCGGCCCCGCGCGCCGTCCCCCGGTGCGCGCCGGCATGGGCTCAGTCCTGACCCACCCGGCTGCTGCGCCGTTCCGTCACGATCGTGTCGCGCCACACTCCGTCGCGCTTGGCGATTCGTTCGCGCCGCCCGACGATGCGGAAGCCGCAGGATTCCTGCAGGGCCAGGCTGGCCACATTTTCGGCGATGGTGGCTCCCTGGAGCGTCCAGATTCCGTGCTCTTCCGCGGAGCGAATCAGCGCTTCGAGCAGCGTGCGCCCCACTCCCCGTCCCCGCGCCGCCTCCGCCACGTAGATCCCCACTTCGGCCACCCCCGCGTAGCACGCGCGGCGGGAAACCGGGCTCAATGCCGCCCAGCCGAGTACCGCGCCCTCCCGGGCCACCAGCCGGGAATGCGGCAGCCGCGCCGCGTTCCATGCTTCCCACGACGGCGATTCGGTTTCGAACGTGCCCAGTCCCGTGGCCATGCCTTGTTCGTAAATGGCTTGCACCGCCGGCCAGTCTTCCGGCGTCATCGCTTCAATTCGCACTCCCATGGGAGTTAGTGCACGAATCCCACGCTGGGTTCCGTGGCTCCCTGCGGCGCCTCCGGAATGGTGCCGAACTGCGCTTCGTATCGCCCGATGTTCTCGCCCAGCGCGCGCAGCAGCCGCTTGGCGTGCGCGGGGCTCACGATAATGCTCGCCATCAGCTTTCCTTGCGGCGCGTTGGGGAAAACGTAAATGAAGTTCAGCGTGAACTCCTCCGCGTTGTGGTGAATCATCACCAGGTTCGAGTAGCTTCCCTGCAAATCCTTCTCGTCCGCTTTGATCTGCAGTTGCGGCTCCGGTTTCGGCTGATCCATGATGCGCGCCTCCTGTGCGAAGGCCACTATAGCAGAGGCCGCCAGCCTCCGCCGCTCCGCGAGTGCCCCGCGGGAACGCCCGCGCAATCCAATCTTGACTGCGGGGATGAATTAACGTTACTTTAGACTGTGAATTAAGCGGGATTAATACCCCCCATCCATCCGATGCAGGACGCTCTGGAAAACGTGGTTGTCCCCGGCCCGCTTGCCGGCGCCGGCGAGGGAGGCGCTTCCGGCTCCGTCGCCGGCCGCGCTCCGGGTCTGCCTCTCCCCTCGCTTCCGGAGTCCTACCGCAGCGTCGGAGTGCCGGAGGGCGGCCGCTTTCTGCGCCGCATGCTGGCCTTCGCCGGGCCCGGCTACCTGATTGCCGTCGGCTACATGGATCCCGGCAACTGGGCCACCGACGTGGCCGGAGGCTCGCAGTTCGGCTACACGCTGCTCTCCGTGGTGCTGCTCAGCAGCCTCATGGCCATGTTTCTCCAGGCCCTGTGCGTCAAGCTCGGCGTGGCCACCGGACGCGACCTGGCGCAGGCCTGCCGCGACCACTACTCCCGCCGCACGTCCATCGCCCTGTGGATCGGAGGAGAAATCGCCATTGCCGCTTGTGACCTGGCAGAGGTGCTCGGTTCGGCCGTGGCCTTGCAGCTCCTTTTCGGCATCCCGCTGCTCTGGGGCGTCCTGATTACCGCGTTCGATGTGCTCATGATCCTACTGCTGCAGGGCCGCGGCTTCCGCTGGATTGAAGCCTTCGTGGTGTCTCTGATTGGCGTGATCAGTCTCTGTTTCGCCTACGAGCTGCTGCTCGCCCGGCCCATCTGGGGCGCGGCCATCAGCGGCCTGGTACCCTCGGCGGAAATTCTCCGCAACGGGGCCATGCTCTATATCGCCGTGGGCATCCTGGGCGCCACGGTCATGCCCCACAATCTCTACCTGCATTCCAGCTTGGTGCAGACGCGCTCCTACGCTCTGGATTCCGCGGGCAAGCGCGAGGCCATCCGCTTCGGCATTCTGGATTCCTCGCTCGCGCTCGGATTTTCGTTTTTCATCAACGCGGCCATTCTCGTTCTCGGCGCGGCTGTGTTCCACACCCGCGGCATGCACGACGTGGCGGAGATTGGCAGCGCCTATAAACTTCTGAGCCCCATTCTCGGCGCCAGCCTGGCGAGCACTCTGTTTGCCGTGGCTCTTCTCGCCTCCGGCCAGAATTCCACGCTCACCGGCACGCTCGCCGGACAGGTGGTGATGGAAGGCTTTCTGCGGTTCCGGCTGAAGCCCTGGGTCCGCCGGCTGGTTACGCGCCTCGCCGCCGTGATTCCCGCGGCGCTGGTGATCGGCCTGATGGGGCCGAACCGCGTCACCAGCCTGCTCATCCTCAGCCAGGTGATTCTGAGCCTGCAGCTTCCCTTTGCGGTCATCCCGCTCGTGCTGTTCACTTCAGACCGCGCGAAGATGGGCGAATTCGTGAATCGTCGCGGAACGATTGCGCTGGCCTGGTTCACCTCCGCGGCCATCGTGGTGTTGAACGCGCTCCTGCTCTGGCAAATTTATCGCGGCGTCTGACGCCATCTTGTCATCTGCCGCGTCCCCCCCGCGCTTAGTGGATGCCAGCCAGAGCCTTTGCTACCTCATCCACGTCGGGCACCACGGGAATGTCGTAGTTCTTCGCCCAGGCAATCTTCCCGTCTTTTCCAACGATAAAGATGGCGCGCCCGGTGATCCCTTTGTCCGCTAGGTACACGCCGTACTGCGCGCCCACCGCCCCGCGCGGCTGGAAGTCGGCCAGCAGGGGATACTCGATGTGCATTTTCTCGGCATACGCTTTGTGCGACCACGCGCTGTCCACGCTGATGCCCAGCACCTGCGCGTTCAGTTGTTCGAACCGCTTCATCTCGTTGACCACGCAGGCGTGCTCCTGCGTGCACGTGGGGCTCCAGTCCAGCGGATAGAACACGATCACCACGTTTTTCTTTCCGCGGAAATCGGCCAGCTTCACTTCCTTCATGCTCTGGTCCTTCAGCGTGAACTCAGGGGCCATCTGGCCCGTCGCAACGCTCATGACTCCTCCTCGCTCATCGGTTGGATTGGATTTGTGGAGCGCGGCCCGCCTGGCCACCGCGCGGCAATCGCAGCGGGCTCTCCGCCGGTCCGAATTGACTGCGTATTTCGCGGCGGCGTCCGTATGATAGTGGAACCCGCCGCGCACTGGCAAATTCCGCGTGGCGCGCCCCGGCGGCATGAGCGAACTCCGTCAAATCGTGGACCGCTATCTGGCCCTGGCCGGCGGCTTCGGCGCGGCTGTGCCGCTCGCCGCGTTCGGATTCGGCGCGGAAGAAACCGCGCGGCTGTTCAGCGCTTTCGACGAGGACTACCAGGTGAGCCGATTCCTCAAATTTTCCCGCTCCGTGGGCGCGGAATATTCCATCAACGGTTTTCCGCAGACGCACGTGGCGCTGGGGGAGGGAATCCGGGGGCTGTTGTAGGCCCTGACTGGCGGAGGACAGGCTGAAAGCCTGCCCCGCTCTCAGGAAGCGGGAACGGTCACCCGGCTCAACCGCTGCTGCAGTTGCGCGTGCTGGTTCCAAATTTCCTGCGGCAGCGCGGAGCCGAACCGCCCGAAAAACTGCTTCGTGGAGTCCACTTCCGGCCCCCAGTCGGCCGGGTCTACCCGCAAGAGCTCTTCCAGGGTGGAGCGTGCAATGTTCAGGCCGTCGAGCGTCAGCGCATCCGGCGTGGGCACGTAGCCGATGGGCGTTTCCACCGCTGCCGCGCTTCCCTCCACGCGTTCCACGATCCACTTCAGCACGCGAACGTTTTCCCCGTATCCCGGCCACAGGAATTTTCCGTCCGCTCCCTTGCGGAACCAGTTCACGTGGAAAATGCGCGGCTGCTTGGGGATCTTCCCGCCCATTTCCAGCCAGTGGCTGAAATAGCGGCCCATGTTGTAACCGCAGAAGGGCAGCATGGCCATGGGGTCGCGCCGCGTGATGCCCACCTGCCCGGTGATCGCCGCCGTCGTTTCCGAAGCCATGGTCGCGGCAACAAAGACTCCGTGCGCCCAGTCCCGCGCCTCATACACCAGGGGAGCGACGCGCGCCCGCCGGCCGCCGAACAGGAAGGCGGAGATCGGCACCCCTTCCGGATCCTCGAATCGCGGCGAAATGGACGGTGTCTGCTTGGCCGGCACCGTGTAGCGTGAATTCGCCTGCGCTACCGGCTCCGTGCCGCCCACGAAAGGACGCCCTCTCCAGTCGATGGTTCCCGCCGGGGGAGCGCCATTGATTCCTTCCCACCAGGGCTCGCCCGCAGGCGTCAGGCCCACGTTGGTAAACACGGAGTTGCTGGAAAGCGCGGCCATCACGTTCGGATTCGTTTTGTGGTTCGTCCCCGGGGCCACGCCGAAGAATCCCGCTTCCGGATTGATGGCCCTCAGCGTGCCGTCCGCGGCCACGTGCATCCAGGCGATGTCGTCGCCGATGGTGGTCACCTTGTAGCCCTGCTGCTCCAGCGCGGAGACCATCATGGCCAGGTTCGTCTTCCCGCACGCGGAGGGGAAGGCGGCCGCGATGTAATGGGTTTTTCCCGACGGGCCGGTCAGCCCCACGAGGAGCATGTGCTCCGCCATCCAGCCCTGCTCGCGCGCCATCCAGCTCGCGATGCGCAGCGCGAAGCACTTCTTGCCCAGCAGCGCGTTTCCGCCGTAGCCCGACCCGATGCTCCAGATCAGCTTTTCCTCCGGGAAGTGCAGCACGTACCGCCGGTCCGGGCTCAGGTCGCCCAGCGAATGCAGCCCCGGCACGAACTCCTGTGAGTTGCCCAGCCGCTCCAGGGCCACCCGCCCGATCCGCGCCATGATGTACATGCTCGCGGCCACATACGGGCTGTCCGTTACCTCCACTCCCACCTTGCTGAACGGCGAGTTCGCCGGGCCCATCAGGTACGGCACCACGTACATGGTCCGGTCTTTCATGGACCAGCGGAACAGTCCGGAGACTTTTTCCTTCGCGTCCGCCGGGGACATCCAGTTGTTGGTCGGCCCGGCGTCCGACTGCAGCCGCGAGCAGATGAAGGTGATTTGCTCCGTGCGGGCCACGTCGCTCGGATCGCTCCGGTGCAGGTAGCAGTTAGGGTGCGTTTTGGGGTTCAGGCCGATCAGCGTCCCGTCCGCCAGCATTTGCTCGATGAGCCCCTGCTGCTGCGACGGCGAGCCGTCGCACCACACGATTTTCTTCGGGGTCGTGAGCCGGGCCGATTCTTCGACCCATTGCTCAATTGGAGAGGCCATTCTTCCTCCCTCGCCATCCCTCCGGGGATCGGATCCGTCTGCGCCCGGATCCCGGAAAACGCCGCAGCCCTGTCAGGCGGGAGCCCGCCGCTTCCTTTGCGAATTCTCTAGCCTATTCCGCGCCGCGCGGAATTGCAAGATTCCCCCGTCTGTGCGGCCACGCACGATGCATCACCGTGGCTGCGCCGTTTCTTGCCGCGTCCACCCGGTCCGCCATGCGCTCAGGTTTGTTCCGCGCCCGGGCCGTTCAGCCTTTTACCGTCAGCACCGGGCACTTCGCCCCGCGCACCACGCCATAGGCCGTGGTTCCCGGCCAGTGGCCGGCGAGCGCCCCGTCCTTCGTAGCGCCCACCACGATTAAATCCGCGCGCGCCTCTTCCGCCACTCGCAGGATTGCGCTCACCGGTTCGCCGTAGGCGATGTGGTATTCCGGTTTGCACTTCCGCTCACCCTGGGGCACGAGTTCCTGCAACTGGTGGGTAATCAGCGCCCGGTCCAGCAGCGCCTCGTTGTGCGGCACGCCCGGCCGGAACGGCGTCACGTGCAGCAGCAGCAGCACCGAACGGTGTTCCTGCGCGATGGCATATGCCAGCGCCGCCTCGCGTTCCGCGGCCGGCCGGAAATCCGTGGCGAACAGGATGGTCCTGAATTCTTCCTCAAACGGCGCCTCCTCGGTCACCCCCGGCCCCACCGTCAGCACGGGCACCGCCGACTGCCGGAACATCATCTCCGCGTTCGAGCCGAACACGGCCTTCACCGGGCCGCTCAGGCCGTGCGTCCCAACCACCAGCAGGTTGATTTTGTGCTCCTCCAGCAGCATCTCCAGCGCCGGCCACAGTGTGCCCTCCTCGATCACCATCTCGTGGGGCACCCCGTACAGCCGTCCGGAATCTTCGATCGCCTTCGCCTTGCGCTCCGCCATCTGACGGAGCGCTTCGTCCGTGGGAGCCCCCAGATCCGGCTCCATCATCTCGTGGCCTGCGAACGTGATCACGTGCGTCACGTACAGCCGCGATCCAAACCGCCGCGCAAGGGATGCCGCGTAGTCCAGCGCGCGATCCGCATTGGATGAGAAATCGGTAGCCACCATGATCCGGGCGAGTGAAACTCCCGGAGTGGCTACGGTCGGTTCCGCTGCTTTTTCCTCGATTTTGAGCATGCCGGTCATTGTTACCTCCTGGCCATTTCCCTCCCGGGTCCGGCCATGACCGGGGGTGCCGCCTGCCGGCATCCCGTGACTAGTCTGTGCGGTTTTTCGGCCCAGCTTCCGTGACCGATGTCACACGCGCATCTGCCGCAGCGTACATCCCCGCTGGGCACGGCCGTGCCCCGCCCGGTGCTATAGTCGGTCCATGTATGCCCGCAAATGGATCGTGGAGGTCGAGGTGGACGGCGAGCGGAAACTTTGCCCGCTCCATTGGCTCGACTCCTTCTCCATGCGCAACTTCACCAATTCCTCCGCGTTCGACGATGCCCTGCCCACCGGCGAAGGACGCCTGGAAACCAGCTTCCGTGTGGATCCCGAGCAGTTTGCCGCCGCGCTCGCCGAATGGCTCACCCGGCGTGGCATGGGAAATGGCCGGCCCGTTGGCGTGACACTCCGGCCGGAGTAGATGTCCCGGTTGGCGCGGGTTCCTGCGGTCGAATCAGGCCGGGCGCGGCGCGCTCGATTGCCTCGCCGGTGCCGAAGCGGGCGGTTCGAGCAGCTCGCGGATGCGCGGCAGCGACGCTCGCGCCGCGGCCTCGCCCGCAGCCACCATTTCTGAGGTGCGCGAGAAGTCATCCCACGCAAATTCCCGCACTTCCGGCGAGATCAGGACATCGACGGAACGGTCTCGCCGCTCGATCGCCTGCTGCTGCATGATTGCAAACGACCGCCACAGCACTTCGCCCATGTGCTTTGGCCGCGGCGCCGGCCCGGTCATCCCCAGGTACACTCCAATCACCAATTCCGCCCCCAGCATCCGCGCCGCTTCCACCGGTATCGGACTGGTCAGAAAGCCGTCCACCAGCACGCGCCCCTCATATTCCACCGGCTGGAACAGCCCGGGATAGGCGCACGAGGCTCGCAGCGCGATGCCCACATCCCCTTTTGTGAAGTAGTACGGCTCTCCGGACACCAAATCCACCGCGCAGATGGCCAGCGGGCGCTTCATCTCCTCGATTCGGTGCACCCCGCAGAAGTCATACACATACCGGCCCAGCCGTTCGTTCGAAGCCAGCCCGTATCGCGAAAGGCTCCAGCGCGCGAAATCCCGGAAGGAGGCTGCCGTCGCCCGGCGCGAGATGGCCTCCACCGGCGCTCCGCTCGCGTATGCCGCGGCGATCAGCGCGCCCACGCTCGTCCCGGAAAGAAAATCCACCGGGATTCCCGCGTCTTCCAGCACCCGCAGCACTCCCAAGTGGGCGATGCCGCGCGCAAATCCCCCGCCCAGGGCCAGCCCGATGCGCGGCGGGCGCAGCGGTTCCGGCCGCGGCCCCTGCGCGAACTCGCGGATGCGGCGGAGTCCCCTGCGGAGGTAATCCCCAACGCTTTGCTTCTTCATTTCAGCGCCGACCTTGGATCGCAGGGACCCGCCCATCCGCGAGCACGCAGCGAATCTCGAGTTCCTGTAAATTAGGATGCTACCGCGGGCGCGGCTGGCTGCCAACTCCGGTTGACGGGACTATAATCCCTGCGCGCGGCGGCGGGCACCAGGCCGTGCCGCTCCGCCGCCCGCCTGCATCGCTCAGCACTGTTTCCTCGGAGGCATTTGTGAACGCAGCAATCCGAAAGGCCGCCGTACTCGGCGCCGGCACCATGGGCGCCCGCATCGCCGCTCACCTCGCCAACGCCGGCGTGCCCTGCTACCTGCTCGACATCCGCCCCCCCGAGCCCACCGCGGAAGAGACCGCGCGCAAACTCACCGCGGATTCGCCCGAAGTGCGCAACCGCATCGTCCGCGCCGGCTTTGAGGCGGCAAAAAAAGCCCGTCCCGCCGCGTTCTTCACGGCCGACACCGCCCGCCTCGTCACCATCGGCAATTTCGACGACAACCTTTCGTGGTGCGCCGAGGCCGACTGGATCATCGAGGTCGTGGCCGAAAATCTCGACATCAAGCGCAAACTCCTGGAGCGCGTCGAGCAGCACCGCCGCCCCGGCACCCTGGTCACCACGAACACCTCCGGCCTGCCCGTGCGCCTCATCGCCGAAGGCCGCTCCGAGGATTTCCGCCGCCATTTTGCCGGCACGCATTTTTTCAATCCCCCCCGCTACATGAAGCTCGTCGAGCTGATTCCCGGCCCGGAGACGCGCCCGGAAGCGCTCGCCGCCCTCGATGAATTCTGCGACCGCGCGCTTGGCAAAGGCGTGGTGACGGCCAAAGACACCCCCAACTTCATCGCCAATCGCATCGGCACCTTTTCCATGCTCAACGTGCTCGCCCTCATGCAGGAACTCGACATGACCATCGAGGAGGTGGACGCCTGCACCGGCCCCGCCGTCGGCTGGCCCAAGTCCGCCACCTTCCGCACCGCCGACATCGTCGGTCTCGACGTGCTGGTCCACGTGGTCCGCAACATCTACGACAACGCCGCCGCCGACGAGATGCGCGAGCGCTACCGCGTCCCCGCTCTCATCGAAGACATGATGAAGCGCGGCTGGCTGGGCGACAAAACCGGCGGCGGCTTCTACAAGCGCGTGAAGGGCGGGGAGGGGAAGGAAATCCTCTCGCTCGACTGGAAGACCATGGACTACCGCCCGCGCGCCAAGGCGCGCTTCGGCTCCATCGAAGCCGGCAAATCCATTGAAGACACGCGCGAGCGCCTCCGCGAGCTCCTCGGCCCCGCCCTGGCCGGACGCGACGGCGACAAAGGCGCCCGCTTCCTGTGGCGCTCCGTTTCCGAAATGTGTCTCTACGCCGCCCGCCGCATCCCCGAAATTGCCGACCACGTGGTGGACGTGGACCGCGCCATGCGCTGGGGCTTCGCCTGGGAAATGGGCCCGTTCGAAATCTGGGACGCCGCCGGCGTCGAGCCCATGGCCCGCCGCATCGAGGCGGAAAAGCGCGAGTTGCCGCCTCTGGTCACCGCGCTTCTCGCCTCCGGCCGCAAATCGTTCTATAGCCCCGAGACCGGCAGGACCTTTTTCTTCGATCTCGCTTCCAGGGGCGAGACGGAAGTCCGCCTGCCCGCGGGAATTCTGGTGCTCGACCGCTTCCGCCACGCCGGTCATGTGGTGGATAAAAACGCGGGCGCCAGCCTCCTCGACCTCGGCGATGGCGTGGTCTGCTGCGAGTTCCACTCCAAGATGAATTCCATCGGCGCAGACACGGTGCAGATGCTCCACGCCGGCCTCAAGCGCCTCAAGACCGATTTCGACGCCATGGTCATCGCCAACCAGGCCGCGAATTTCTGCGTGGGCGCAAACCTCATGATGATCCTCATGCTCGCCCAGGAGCAGGAGTGGGACGACGTCCATCTCGCCGTCCGCCAGTTTCAGAATGTGAACCTGGCGCTCAAGCACGCGCCCAAGCCCGTCGTCACCGCTCCCTTCGGCCTCTCGCTCGGCGGCGGCTGCGAAATTCCCCTGCATGCCGCGCGCATCCAGGCCGCCGCGGAAACCTATATCGGCCTCGTGGAAGTAGGCGTCGGTCTGATTCCCGGTGGCGGCGGCACCAAGGAAATGGTTGTACGTGCCGGTGAGCACGCCGCGAGCGTGAATCCCTCCGGCGGCGAAGGCTCCGATCTCGATCTCTTCCACGCGCTCAAGCCCGTCTTCGAGCAGATTGCCATGGCCAAGGTCGCCACCAGCGCGGAAGAAGCCCGCTCGTTCGGCTATCTGCGCGCGTCAGACACCATCAGCATGAATAAAGACCGCCAGGTGGCGGACGCCAAAGCCCTCGCCCTCGAACTCGTCCGCGAAGGCTACCGTCCCGGCCATCCCCCGCCCACCGAGCCTTCCATCCGCGTGCTCGGCGAGCAATTCCTGGCCGGCGCCAAACTCGCCATCCACATGATGCTCCGTGGCCAGTTCATCTCCGAATACGACGCGCTCGTTGGCCGCAAGCTCGCCAACATTCTGGCCGGCGGCCCGCTCTCCGCCTCGCAGTTGGTCAGCGAGCAGTACCTGCTGGACCTGGAGCGCGAAGCGTTTGTCAGCCTCTGCGGCGAGAAAAAAACGCAGGAGCGCATGGCCCATACGCTCAAGACCGGCAAGCCGCTGCGAAACTGACTGAGCTTCCGCCCATTGCAGACACGAAGGTTTGCTGCATAATGATTCCCGGGGCCGCCTTCCGTGGCGCGGCCCGCACGGGCGTGGAAGCTTTCGTGAGGGGAGCATGAAGT
>Ga0335081_10016487_pt1 | contig 11957 bp, 11 predicted proteins | sample Lox_Sample_35_FD_206713 | JGI IMG/M metagenome (GOLD analysis project Ga0335081, IMG submission 206713) | Soil microbial communities from Loxahatchee National Wildlife Refuge, Florida, United States - Lox_Sample_3.5 | ecosystem: Environmental > Terrestrial > Soil > Wetlands | place: USA... | reverse complement strand
TCTGCCGGCTCGTCGAGGAGCAAGCCAGCGACGCTCTCGCCTCGATTTTGTTGGTGCAAGGAGACCGGTTGAAGCATGGGGGTGCCGCTAGCCTTCCCAAGGCTTATACGGATGCAATCGACGGCGTCTTGATTGGGCCGTCGGTCGGCTCGTGCGGTACAGCCGCGTATCGTCGTGAACAGGTCGTGGTAGAGGACATTGCTACGGACTCATTGTGGACTAACTTCCGCGGTGCGGCTTTGCCCCACGGCCTCCATGCCTGCTGGTCCACGCCGGTCTTCTCTTCGCAGGGGCAGGTCATTGCGACCTTCGCAATGTACTATCGCGAGCCGCGACGTCCGACTCCGCGCGACCAGGAAATTATCGAGCAGATCACGCACCTCGCGGGCGTCGCGATTGAACGTAAAGTAACGTTCGACCAACTACAGCGCAGTGAAGCTTACTTGGCGGAAGCGCAAAGGCTGACCCATACCGGTAGTTGGGCCCGTGACCCTATAGGAGGTACCGACTACTGGTCCGAGGAAAATTTTCGAATCTGGGGATTCGATCCGCAGCATGGCAAGCCCGACCCCGAATTGGTGCGGCAGAGGATACATCCAGAGGATCGCGACAGGGTGCGCGAGGATCGTTTGAAGGCTGTGCGTGAAAGAAGGGACTACACGGTCGAGTTCAGAATCGTCCTGCCCGACGGCAGTGTAAGGCACATCCATGCGGTCGGCCGTCCGGTTTTCAGTGACACCGGAGAGTTAGTCGAAGAGGTGGGGTCCCACGTCGACGTGACGGAACGCAGGCGCTATTTATCGGACCTGCAAGGGGCCGAACAGAAGTTTCGTGGGCTGCTGGAGTCGGCACCCGATGCGGTCGCGGTCGTGAATCGCGAGGGCAAAATTGTTTTGGTCAATGCCCAACTGGAAAAGCTCTTTGGCTATCAACGAGCAGAGATATTAGGAAACAAAATCGAAATGTTGCTGCCTGAGCGGTTCCGGAGCAAGCATCCGGAACTCCGCACGGCATTTGTTGCCGACCCTCGCACCCGCCCAATGGGCTCCCGTCTCGAACTGTATGGCCTGCATAAACATGGGCGAGAGTTTCCGGTGGAGGTTAGCCTCAGCCCGCTCGAAACTGAAGAGGGTGTGCTGATTTCCGGAGCCATTCGCGATATAACGGACCGAAAACAGGCCGAGGAAAAGATTCGGCAGAGCGAGGCAGAGCTTCGCCAGCTCGTCGATGTGATTCCGCAGCAAGTCTTTGTTTTCGACGCAGAGTGGAATCCCCTTTTTGCAAACCGACGAGAACTGGAATACACAGGCCTTACTGCGCAAGAGATGCAGTCAAAAGACGTGGTTGCCAGAATCATTCATCCGGAGGATCTGACGAGTTTAGAGATCGCGCGCGAGCGGGCTAGCTCCGGCGGAACCCCTGTTGAGATGGAGGCGCGAATACGGGGAAAAGACGGGGAGTATCGCTGGTTCCTGATCCGCGACAATGCGCTGTGGGATGAGCACGGGCACATCCTGCGCTGGTACGGCACACGCACCGACATCGAGGATCGCAAACGAGCCGAACAAGCTTTGCGGCGCAGCAAAGCTTACCTGGCGGAATCGCAGAGGCTGACTGGTACGTGCAGTTGGGCTGTCGATGGCAAGAACCGGGAGCTCATCTACTGGTCTGATGCAATGTTTCGAGTCTACGGCTTCGATCCGCAACAGGGATTCCCGAGCCACGACCGAATCTGGGAGCGAATACATCCAGAAGATCGCGCCACCGTCAAAGAGAACAGCGACAAGGTGATCGCGGAGAAAGTGGATTGTGAATTCGAGTATAGAGTCGTGCTACCCGGCGGAATCGTGAGACACATTCATGCCTTAGGCCATCCAGTTGTGAATGCCGAGGGAGAGCTGATTGAAGTAGTGGGAACAGATATCGATGTGACCGAGCGCAAGCAGGCGGAGGAAGCGCTGCGGCGTAACCAGGCCTATTTGGCGGAAGCACAGAGACTGAGCCACACCGGCAGTTTCGCCTACAATCCCAACACTGGAAGAACGCTTTACTGGTCTGAGGAGCTGTGTCGGATCTTTGGATTTGACCCTCAGCGCGGTACCCCCGATCCTGAAGATTCACGTCTCATCGTGCATCCAGATGATCGCGACAGGGTTTCCGAAGGCTGCCTGCAGGGATTCCGCGAAAAAGCGCAGTTTTCGCAAGAATACAGGCTGCTATTGCATGACGGGACAGTCAAGCACCTCCACGTCCTTTGGCATCCGGTCCTCGATAGCAAAGGAGGATTGGTCGAATACGTTGGTACGGCGGCGGATGTCACCGAGCGCAAACGTGCCGAGGAAGAGCGGGAACGGTTGCGTCAGCTAGAGACCGATCTTGCTCATATGAACCGCGTGACCATGCTTGGCGAGTTGGCAAGCTCTCTTGCACATGAAATCAATCAACCCATTGCTGCCGCAATCACCAGCGCCAATGCCTGCTTGCGTTGGCTCGCACACGATCCGCCCGATCTGGAAAGAGCCCGCGCGGCCACAATTAGAATCGAGAAAGACGGAAGCCGTGCAGCGGAAATCATTCAGCGCCTGCGGGCGTTTTACAAGAAAGGCGCTCCGCCCCATCGGGAATTGGTCGACATTAACAAAGTAGTCGTGGAAATATTGGGCCTGCTGCGCAACGAGGCGACCCGGCATTCGATTGCATTGCGCACGGACCTTGCCCCTCAGTTGCCACACATCATGGCAGATCGTGTTCAATTGCAGCAGGTGTTGATGAACCTTATGTTGAATGGCATTGAAGCCATGAGCGATGAAGCCGGTGAACTTATGATTCGGTCGCAGAATGCAGAAAATGGGTTCTTACTGATCTCCGTCAGCGATACCGGGGTTGGTCTTCCCTCGGAACAAACGGATCTAATCTTTAATGCTTTTTATACGACCAAACCTTTGGGCACCGGCATGGGGCTGGCGATCAGTCGCTCGATTATTGAAGCACACGGTGGCCGCTTGTGGGCCACTGCAAATGCGGGACGCGGTGCGACGTTCCATTTCACCGTTCGGGCTGAGGTGCACCAGTGAGTGCCGGCAATATAGCTACCGTGTTCATCATTGACGATGATGCCGGAGTGCGCGAAGCGATCAAGGACTTAGTGGAATCTGTGGGACTACGCGCTGAGGCTTTCGCTACTGCGCAACAGTTCTTATCAACCAATCGGCAAGGCGGACCCAGTTGCCTTGTGTTAGACGTAAGACTTCCCGGCATCAGCGGCTTGGACCTTCAGCATGAGTTAAGAAGAACAGGAATCAAGGTTCCCATCATTTTCATTACCGGCCACGCAGACGTTCCCATGAGCGTAACCGCTATGAAGTCAGGAGCCGTCGAATTCTTAACGAAGCCATTCAGGGAGCAGGACTTGCTCGACGTGATTCAGCGTGCCCTCAACCGCGACCGCTTGTCGCGGGAAAAGCAAAACCAATTGGCCGAACTGCGGGAGCGCTATGCCGGGCTTAGCGCACGCGAGCGCGAAGTCATGAGCCTGGTGGTTTCTGGGATGCTCAACAAGCAGATTGCAGCGGAATTGAAAGCCAGTGAAACCACCGTGAAAATCCACCGCGGGCATGTGATGCAAAAGATGCAAGCCAAGTCTTTGCCGGAATTAGTCAGGATGGCCGACAAGCTTAAAGTCTCGCGCTAACTACTGCCCGGCGACTGCTGCGTCCCACCCAAGCCAATAAAACCTTCATCCGAGAACCCTTACTAAAGTCTTATCGCACCGTCCCAAAGTGTGATTGTTTTCCGATGGGCCAGCGCATTACTCTACCGTCATGGCCAAGGACCAGAGTACGAAAATGATCGCAATCGTAGATGACGATGAATCCGTCCAAAACGCGCTCCAAGATCTTATTGAAGCCGATGGGCTTAAGGCGAGGTGTTTTGGATCGGCAGAGGAATTTCTCGAGTCTGGCCTGCAGTGTAAGGCGGCATGTCTGATTACGGATATCCGTATGCCTGGGATGTCGGGCTTGGAACTGCAGGCAAGACTCAAAGCTGACGGATGTAAGATTCCGATCATTTTTATCACTGCACATGGAGATACGAGAGTACGGATTCAAGCGATGAGAGAAGGCGCAGTCGAATTTCTTATGAAGCCGTTCGACGATCAAGTCTTCCTAAGCCGAGTTCGCGCCGCAGTCCATAGTTGAGCAACCGATAGACTCGCGCGGTGACAACCGTGCGGCGAGTGGGTGGGGGCTTACGTGAACAGTTCTGAAGTAATTGCATGCACTAACCGGGATCAAGCCGAGCGTGCATTCGAACAGATTATCGGGGGCAGCCCCGCACTTGAAGCTGTGCTTGAACAAGTGGAATGTGTGGCACCCACCGACTCCACCGTCCTGATTCTGGGGGAGACCGGTACGGGCAAGGAGCTAATCGCCCATGCCATTCACAATGCAAGCTTGAGATGCGGACGCGCGCTAATCAAGTTGAATTGCGCGGCCATTCCCCTCGATCTTCTGGAGAGCGAACTGTTCGGCCACGAAAAAGGGGCCTTCACCGGGGCTATAACGCAGAAGATCGGACGATTCGAAATGGCTGACGGGGGCACGTTGTTCCTTGACGAGGTGGGAGACATACCGCCATCACTGCAGCCGAAATTGCTGCGGGTGCTTCAAGAGCAAACGTTCGAGCGCCTCGGCAGCGGGCGTACCCACAAAGTGGATGTGCGGTTGGTGGCTGCGACAAATCGAAACCTAGAGGAAATGGTGGCGCGGAACGAATTTCGCAATGATCTGTATTATCGCCTTAACGTCTTTCCGGTTTCCTTGCCGCCCCTCCGCGAACGTCGGGAAGATATTCCTGCTCTGTTGGAACACTTCGTCGAGATCTTCAGCCGGCGCACGGGAAGGCATATCCACCTCATTCCTCCGGAGACTGTAGCAGCCTTCTCGTCTTACTCTTGGCCTGGCAACATACGAGAACTTCAAAACCTGGTGGAGCGTGCAGTAGTTCTGGCAAAAGATGGCGTGCTTCCAAACCCACTCCGTACGCCCGCTGTGCCCGCAATCCCCTCACCTTCAATCATTCCGATAGATCCGGTAGCTTCAGCCCCAGATCTTGCTGCGCCAATGACGCTCCGAGACTCCGAACGCGCGCTCATACTCCATGCGCTGCAAGCGAGCGGCTGGAAAGTCGGAGGGCCAAAGGGGGCAGCGGTAAAGCTGGGTTTGAATCGAACAACGCTGATGCATCGGTTAAAGAGGCTTGGGATTGAGCGGCCATCGCGACGGGCTGCTTCGCTCGATGATTTCGCAACGTCTGAGCGGACTGAATTACCGGCAGGATTGTAGATGTCCCACGCTGCGTGGCTAATCACGCTTGTTATTCCATTCCACATAGTGCTTCGCCGCCAGGCCGCGTGTCGCTTGCGACGCAAGAACCCCAAAGTACGGGCAGGCTTGTCACCAGCCCTTGAGATGTGGAGCTGGCCACATTTCCCAAATGATGTTGGCAGCAATTTTCACCTAAAGGCAGTTGACGTTAGTATTCCCCTACTCGGGTGTGCGGCCCATTGCGTGAACAATCTCGTCATTCGCCTGTGTATAGTCCAGCCGCGACTGCATCAGCAATGTCTGAGCATCCAGTTCCTGCGCTGTGCCCATGTCGGCCTGTGAACTGAGAGCCTCTCCTCGCGTCAGTTCCTCATGCAGCACGCGATTGGATTCGGTGCGCAGGGTTAGCAGTTCCTCCGACACCTTGCGCATTTGCTGCGTCCTTTCCAGCTTGTTGTATGCAGTCTGAACTGCCAGCTCAACTTCATCGGAGAGCCGAGCAAGATTCTCTTTCGCCTGCGACAACTGCGCCTCGCGCTCTTTCAGAACCGCCCGCTTACGGCCTGCGTCGAAGAGGTCATAGCCGAAGTGAACACCGAAACTGCCGAAATTGCGAGCCAGAAATGGAACGTTGTTTTGGTAGCTGTAACGAGCGAAGGCGTCCACGTCGGGGACATAGAGGTCCGTCTTCGCCAAGCTAATCGCCGCTTTGGCTTTCTCTACTTCGATGCGCGCCGCGATGATCTCGGGATGAGAGGCCAGCGCCTCCGCCACACATGTTTCCCGTGCGCAGGCTGGCTGCGCTTCCGCAGTATTAGGATCGAGATCCAGCGCCGTGGTGAGAGGCAGTCCCATGGCGTCGTTGAGCTGCAGCTTTAGGTCGGAGAGCTGTAGGTCGGTAGTCAGTAATTCCTGTTTTGCCTGCAGGAGTTGCGCGCGGCTTTCGATCAGGTTCTCTTCCAGTGTGCTGCCATATTTCACCTGCTGAACACATTCGCTTTGCAGGTCCTCCGAAGCTTTGATCCTGGCTTCCATTGCGCTGCGGTGCAGTTGCGCGATCAGGATCTTGTAGTAGAGTTCGTGGATTGTCAGGGCAACATCATTTTGCGTCTGTTGCGTACTCTGCCGGGAAGCCTTCAGCTCGGCCTGCGAGATGTCGTTCGCGCGCCTGATCTTCAGCAAAGTAGTCAGGGGCTGCGTGAGCTGAGTGCCGCTGGTGGTCAGGTTGCGGCCTCCCTGGTTAATAACCGAATTCACTGGAGGAATAGGGCTGCCCGCGACAGTCCCAAGAGTACCCGGATAGATTTGTATCAACTGCGTATCAGTCAGATGCACGAAGTTGCTGTCATTCCGTATAGACGGGAAATATTCGCTCTTCGCAGCTTGCTTGGCGTGTTGTTTCTCATCGACCTTATATTCATTGATACGCACCAGGTGGTTGTTCTGGAGTGCTAACTGGACGGCCTCATGCAAAGTGATGTGCAGCGGAGAAGCGGTATTGCCCGGGTTCTGGGCGACAGCGACAGCACCGGACAACGCCAGGGCTAATACAAAGTTCATTTTCTTCTTCATGATTTCTCCTCTTTGACCGGCTGAAGCTTGGCGAGCTCGGCGTAGTTGAAAGGCGATTTCCGTAGCAGGGCAACGAGAAGAAGGGCGATGGCGCAACTCCGCGCGACCAACAGGTACCCGTCGAGGAGACTCAGCGCACACGCCTGAAGGCGGAGCCGCGCCGCAATGAGATCGACCGCGCGGGCCCCAGCCGATGCCAGTCCGAAGGACCCTCCGAAGAGTCCAGCGGTCATCCCATGAATATTTGCATCGGTGATCCAGTTCCCACTGCTGACATGCAGACCGAGGAGATTGGAGTGCAGTTCCTCCCGCTGGGCAAGAAAGTGGCCCATGTACACGGCTCCCGTCGTTCCGCCAAATAAGCGAATGACGTGAAAGAACGCGGAGAATGTCAGAATCCACCGAGGTTTCGCCAAGCCGCCCGTAAAGATACCCTGCAGGATGATGCAGCCCACGAGCCCTATGAGCGAAAACGCTTGTCCGACACCTGTGAGCAGTTCGGTGCGATAGTAGTTTTGCGCCGCCCATGCGCTCGTGTACTGGGCGCTCAAGATAGCCGCAACGGCAGTGCAGGTCAGCCCGATGGCGAAGACCAGGCGGGGATCCAGCCCGCGACGCATCAGAAGGCCCGCGGTAAAGGCGACGAGCAGAAGTGGAACCGCGCTCCAGATGATGGCCGGTCCAATCTGATCAGCCTCGAAACCATGGATGGCCAGCGACTGCGGAATCAGAATGATGGTCAAGGTGAGCGTAAACCGAAACCAGAAGAGCAGGCTACCGAGCAGAACCGTGTTCCATTTCCAAAGATACGGTAAGGCCACGAGGGGGTTGGGGCCGAGTAGGCGCCGTATGAGTGCGCACAGAGTGAAAAACGCGCCGGACCAAAACAACCCGGTGAACACTCCAGAGCGCCACCAGTCGAGCCTTTGACCTTGCTGAATGGCAGTTAACATCAGGGCCAATCCGGCACTCAGGTACAGAAACCCGACGAAGCTGGGCGCAGGGCCGCTATTCTTCCGGGCGGGAGCCGGAGGTATTCCGAAGTAGATGCAGGCCAGCATTACAGGCACGATAACGGCCGAATTCCAGAACATCCAATGCCAGGAAAGATGATCGCGGTACCAGCCATAGAGTGACGGCGCCACATTCACCGCACCGTCGATAAACGTGGCATAGAACGCCATCGTAAAAGGCAGGAATCGCAGGGGAGAAATGCGAAGCGCAAAAGTCAGGGTGAGCGGATAAAAAGTGCCTGACGTTAACCCGGCGACAATCAGTGCCGCAATCAGCAGACTGTAACTGTGCATGAGCGGCAGGAAGGCGCAGGTCACACCGAAAACTGCTGAGGTAAATAGAAGGACCCGGCGTGGTCCCAGCAAACCTCCGAGGTAGACAGTAAACGGCCCGATAAACATGACCGACGCGTTATAGGCGCTGTCGAGCCACGCACCCGCATCGTAGCCGATGCCGACATGTCCCTTCAGGTCGGCCAGCCCCAAGCTGAGCATGCGGCCGGTTAGCGTGACGAGGCCGGCTCCGATGAGCACCCCGAGTATCCCCAACACCGGCCGGGTGGAGATTTCTGCAGGGATGGCAGCGGCGGTTGCGCGTGCGATCTCTGTCGCTGCAGGGGGGCGATTTATAGCGATAGAAGCAGCCATGATATGTTAAGCCATTACTGGGTAGTAACCCGTCAATCAGCCCATTCTTCTGACGTCAAGAAACTAGTACTGCAACCTAGCGGAAAATAACAGGCACCTCGACTCTGTTATCGCCGGACGGAGTAGGCCTTGTAGACTCCGCGGTCAGCACGTGCTTACCATACGGCCCCCAGCCTCCGTAAAGGTAGCGCCTGCCGTTCTGAATCCTAAAAACCAGTCTGGCTTCGCTGTCTTTCACTGGATTCGTATCAACTGCGAGTGTGTATGCACCGTCAATGATCTTGCCGTCGGAATTTAAGAACAACAAGTATGGGATCGATTCGATCTGTTCAATCTGATAATTGCCGGCTGGGAGACGGTCGCCTTCTATCCAGAAGTCAAATGGAATCGATGCATGAGCCTCCATCCGTGTCTGGGCTGTTCCCACCAGAATTAAAGAGACTAATAGACTCGATATAGTCAGCAGCCTTTTTGCATTTAGCATGGTTTCCTCGCTCGCTGTGTTGAAAGTCAACTTATGAACTGCTTTATTGCCGAGTGCGAACAGTAGCGGTAACTGAAAGTCCGGGACGCAACTTGGTGGCAAGGTCCGGATCATCGAATGCGATTTTGACCGGGATTCGCTGTACCACCTTCGTATAGTTGCCGGTCGAATTGTCAGGAGGCAACAACGCAAACTGCGATCCGCTGGCCGGGGCTATTTCGATGACCTTGCCGCGGAAGACCTTCCCGGGAAACTGGTCGATGCGAATCTCGGCTGCATCCCCGACCCTTACGTTAGTAAGCTGGGTTTCTTTATAGTTCGCCTGCACCCATCGCGTTCGATCGACGAAAGGAATGACCTGCGTCCCGGGAGACACCAACTGCCCAGGCCTGACTTGCCGTTCGCCGACAGTCCCGTCGCCAGGCGCAGAAATCTTCGTATAGCTGAGGTTTACCTGCGCCAAGACCAGGCTTGCTTGTTTAGCGCGAAGGTCGGCGGCGAGCTGCATCTCTTGAGACTCTAGGACCATCTTCTGACGCCGCTCCGCTTCAGCCGCCAGTTCGCTGCTTCGCAGCATGGCTCGAGCTTGGGCGAGGTCGGCATCGCGACTGGCGAACTGACCTGCGAGCCCTTCTTCGTCAGCAACCGCTTGCTCCAACTTCTGCTGGGTTGTTGAATGAGTCTGATAAAGCCCCTCCTGGCGCTTCCGTTCTGATCGAGCACGCACCAACCCAGCTCCGACGGCGTCCTTCCCCGCCTGCGCCGCCGCGATCTGGGCCTTAGCCTCATCGATTCCCGCAAGGGCCCTCTCAATACGGGCGTCCTGCAGCTCACGCTGGCGAAGGTTGTCGTCGATAGCCGCCTTGGCAGCCTCTACGCCCGCGCTCGCCTGCGCTACTTGTGCCTGATAATCACTGTCCTCCAGTTCAACGAGGAGGTCACCTTTGTGTACCTGCTGATAATCGGAAACAACTACATTTCGAACTATGCCAGCAACTTTCGTACTGAGCGGGGTGAGATCGCCGCGAACGTAAGCGTCATCAGTCACTTGTTCAATATGCCCGCCTTCCCAGGAATTCCAGTTCCAGGTAACAGTAACTAGGACGGCGAGAGCTAGAAGTACAACCAAGACAGGCGTGACGTATTTCTGCCAGTCGAAAGCAGGCTTCGCCACTGCACTCTGCTCTTTGCCAGGCTCTTGCGGCTTCAGCACTGGCGTTGCGGAATCAACGGGAACGGGGGAGGCGGACATCAATCACGCTCCTTCTTCTAAGGAATATTCACAAGGTCGAACTTTCATTTCCTACCGCCCAAAAGGACCCAACGCGAATCTCTCGACTGCTGGACTCGTCAACGACTTCATATCTAAGAAATAGGCAACTGCTGTTCCAAATCTCGATCCATTTCGGTTGCACCTGAGCAGTGAATCTGGCCTCCAGAGCCGATGGGTTTGGCAAAACGACAATCTCTCGACACATTCCCAGCGACAAGATCTGCACTGTCAATCTGTTGACTTTTTTGCCGTGCGGCGGCACGTCTGACATGGGTGATCTGGTGCAGCGCTCTACGCATTCGAGGGAGGACCCCCGGTTATTTCAGGTCGTAAATGACCCGCATCGCGCAGAACTAAATGCAAGATTTGCTTGTTGCAGTGGCGATTTGGAACACTTTTTCAAACCACTTGACGCCGCAGATTGGAGCTGGCACAAACGGTTTGGCTGGCCATGCCAGGGCCGCTATTGAACCTCCGGACGACCCAGGGTCGCCGTCAGGAGCGTCTATCATGCGGCTTCCTCGCTCGACATCGAGATCGGCAGGAGATGCTGAATATCCCGTTCAATTCGGCGTGGCACAGTAGGCTGAAGAATCGCGTAACCAGGGCCGAGCGACGGTTCGGATTGCGGCCGCTCGGGCGGCTTCCAGTCACCTTGAATGCCCTGATGCAGGTCGTAGAGGCGCCAACTGCCGCAGGCCAGACAGCGCTGCCGGTTATGCTGAGGCCACGCGGCCCGGCGATGAAAACAACCTGACAATATCCCGCTTATCAGGGCTGAGAATTGCATATCAGTCCGTTCCTTGGTGAGGAATTAGGTCGTGGAGAATCTGGATAGGAAGTTGGCAATGCAGCTCACTCCATGTAGACCACAATGGCGCTTACCATGTCAGCGATCGCCAGCAGAAACGCGACGGAAGACAAGGCGATGACTGCGAGGAGCTGTGTCTCATTGCTATCCGCCTGAACATAGAGGCCGACAGGGTAGATGATCGCGGCAATGTTTATGAGCGCGAGGATTACCCAGAATTTTGTCCTGTGATTTGCCTGTGCCATGTTTTCGCTCCGACGTTTTCAGGATGCAAGCGACGTACCAAACCTGGGACGCCGTAAGATGCTGGATTCTTAAGTACGATGAACGCAGGCATGGTTTGTCATTCAAAGGTCTTTAGCATAACGGTTGCAGCGGCGTTCCTGGTTGGGCGGCCGCCTTACGGCTCGGAATCACAAGAAGTTACTGGTCTATGATTGAGCATTCTAGTCGGGGACATGTCTTCGATCGTCCTGGTTCTTACCTCCGACTAGGCATTGCGCACCAGCCCAAGGTGGAGCAACGCAGCATAGCTTCCGCATGTTCAGGCAACGCAAGTGGGGCATGGCCAAAAGACCGTTATCCGCATCGAAACAACGAGCCAATCAGCAAGGCGAGAGGCAAGGGCCGGCAACAATCACCGGGCCCCTGCCTTGGGGGAGGGAAAAGGGACGGGACAGTTCCAGCGCGTGTGACGAAGACTCATGGTCGAGTGGGTCTGCACGTGAATTCTCACTTAACACTCCTTAAGCTCGAGGGCTGGTTTGCCTCTGAGCACCCTTGATTTTCTTCGTCGCTCCCAACTAATGGACCGAACGCTATCACCGCC
>Ga0335081_10016486_pt1 | contig 11958 bp, 6 predicted proteins | sample Lox_Sample_35_FD_206713 | JGI IMG/M metagenome (GOLD analysis project Ga0335081, IMG submission 206713) | Soil microbial communities from Loxahatchee National Wildlife Refuge, Florida, United States - Lox_Sample_3.5 | ecosystem: Environmental > Terrestrial > Soil > Wetlands | place: USA: Florida... | reverse complement strand
GTATTGTACTGCTTTCTCACTGGGCTCACCCTTTCAGTAATCTTCTTAGCCTTTGAAATAACATCCATCGCCTACGTAATTCTAATTACGGCAGCAATGTTCGGTTTCATGAGCCTTTACGGTTACATAACAAAGACAGACCTCACTTCGCTAGGAAACGTCGCGATAATGGCCTTATTCGGTATCATTCTTGCTTTAATCGTTAACTTATTTATCGGAAATTCGGTTCTTGATACGATTCTTAGCATTTTGGGCGTTATCGTTTTTTCAGGTCTTACAGCTTATGACACACAAAACATCAAGAATACTTTGTATGATGATGGTGACTTAATTAAGAAGGAAATACTGGGTGCGCTCAATCTCTACTTGGATTTCATAAATCTCTTCTTGGACCTCATCAAATTATTAGGAAAAAGAAGAGATAACTAATTTTTTTTCTCGCGGGACTCAAATGAAAGAAAAAACCTTGGACGAACAAAATCGGTCTCCTGAAGATAAAATCTTCAGCAAAAAGGAGAAGAGTTCAACATTCGATTTTGTTAAGCAGGAGTCATTGCATATTTTGCATGTTGACGATGATGCTTCTTTTTTGAAAACTTCCAAAAAGATTTTAGAGTCAGATAATAATTTTAGCATTGACACTGCAACTTCGGTTGATGAAGCCTTCTGCAAACTGAAAACGCAACATTACGATGCCATTGTTTCTGACTATTGTATGCCTCAAAAGAACGGTTTAGATTTTCTTAAGGAACTCAGGGAACAAAAAAATTACATTGGTTTCATAATTTTCACAGATAACGGCACTGAAGAAATTGTAATTAGAGCAATAAATCTAGGCGCGAATTATTACATTGACAAAAGAGGGGACTCTGAAACGGTTTATTGTGAATTGAAGAATGCGATAATCAATATTGTAAACACGAAAAAGAAATACATGTGATGAAATGGAAATTACTTATTACGGATTTCAGCGCGGGCTGCATCAAGCTTTTAGGTAAAGTGTAGAAACTGAGAATCCATCTTCGAGCTAGCGCTTGCCATTATATCGAGCGCATCAGATATAGTATTTTGCTTAAAAAATTAGCGCGCTAGAATGCCCAACAGTGATAATTCCTTAATTATACAAATTTAGAAAGCTAATCGTTGGTATTCGTTTGCCATGACCGATTTGCGACAAGAGAAATTCTGTCAGTCGTCATATCTCATTTTAACATCAAGGCTGAGGACCCGTTTGGGTACAACGGTTCCGACTCATCCTCAGCGTATTTTTACTGGTAAATTGGTGCTGGGATCCCCCCTTTCAGCGCTATATTTTCTGAACCCTTGGTCAAAATTTTCGAAAATAGTCTTTAATTAGCAAGTTTTAGCAAAGAAACTCATACCGTGCAGGGGTTAAGTCCGGTACGATTCACTTCCGGCAGGGAAATGCGTATTTTAGGTTTTTTCCCAGGATTTTATCAGAAGTTCGTGACTTCAAGTTCAAAGTTCCGCACCCTTTTGGGGTCAAACCCCAGCGGGCGCGCCATATTAATCAAACATGCTATTAAGAAACGAACGTTTGTCTCTGAAAAACCATTATTGGAGAGATTATCACAACCCGTTGCAGTTTCGGATTGAAAGTTTAAAGTTACTCGTCATCAGATAAGCAGAAGAACCCTTAAAATGGACAAGTGACTGGAAAAAGAATTCGGGGTGCACATAGCTGAGAAAAGAGGTTGGCACTGGGCACTAACCAGTTTTGCAGTTGATATATGGAGCTCAACGGAAAAAGATTGCCTCGAAATTAGCAACTGAGCTATTGTATGCTTTTGGGAAAGGCTAATATTGACTTCATAACGAATAGTTTTCTGATTTAGGTTCGTACTCCGGAGCTGAAAAAGCATTAACAAGTACCTGGGTCTTATTCCCTTATTCGGTATTGCGCTTGCATTAATTGTTGAGTTAGCCTTAGGTCTTAGAGGTCAGTATGTTTTTAATCCAGCTTATCTTTTTCTGGGACTGAATCTTGTTTTTGTTGTCGGAGTTAGCTTTATCGTAGCCTATCTTTCAGCGAAAGGGTACTTGCTCACTGGCTCCCTAACGCTCCTACTTCTCACTTTATCATTTATCTTACTTGTAATTATGAGCACAATTAATGGCTTTTTTGGAAATTTCTCACCTAATTGGGCTGTGACGGAAGCAGCAATTGCGGTACTATTGTTTTCAGCCTTACAAGGCTTCGCTGGTCTTCAGTCTTCTCTTCGAGCCACACCAATTGGCTCTGAGCACCGAAAAACCAATTTAGCGTTAACATGCTCGCTTGTGATTTCTCTAAGTGTATTGCTGTCATTTTTAGTTTGGCTAAACATTTTTCCGCCTTTCTTCATTAACGGAATTGGCGTGGCCTCAATTGACCAGATTATTTATGCAATTGTTATTTTCTTTCTTTCTCTAAGTTGTACGCTTTTCTTACGGCTTTATTTGAAGTCTAAATCAACCGTATTGTATTGGTATACCTTAGCCCTGGCTATTGAGGCGATTGGTTTGTATGGAGCCACTTTTCAAATGCAATTTAGTGATATTGTGGTTTGGACAGGAAGGGTCGGCGTCTACATCGCTTTCATTTATTTCTTAACTGCATTGTTGAACTCAAGTAGAAGCAAAAATTCGGTTTGAAGTGTTTCAGAGCAAGAAAAAAGGGTATTTATATAATAATGAACGCATATCTTTGATAATTTAACTCAGGAGCTTACTATGTCATCTGATGTTTTAGCAAGCGGATGGGCAAAAGCTATTGGTGTCGACCGGAAACAGTTCGACATGTTTTTTGAGAAGATGCTAGATGGCTTTGCTTATCATAAAATTGTACTGGATAAATTAGGTATGCCAGTTGATTATATTTTTCTTGAGGTTAATCGTGCTTTTGAAAAAATGACGGGGCTAAAGCGAGAGAATATTTTAAACAAGAAGGCAACCGTGGTTCTTCCAGGCATTGAAAAGGACCCTGCTGACTGGATTGGCGTTTATGGCAAGGTTGCAATAACAGGGGAATCTGTACAATTTGAGAATTACGCCGCCCCTTTAGGCAAATGGTATAAGGTCTCATCTTATTGCCCAGAGAAGGGCCATTTCGTCGCTATATTTGAGGACATTACTGAACGCAAAAAGGCTGAAGAAGCACTACAAAAGTTTACTAGTGAACTTGAAGGACTAATACAACAGCGTACTGAAGAGGTTTCCGCTGAACGGCAACGCCTCTACAACGTCCTAGAAACGCTCCCAGCCTACGTTGTTCTTCTCGATAAAGACCATCGTGTGCCGTTTGCAAACAAAGTTTTTCGCGAACGTTTCGGCGAATCACACGGCAGACGATGCCACGAATACCTCTTCAATCGCGACTTCGAATGTGACAACTGTATAACCTACAAGGTCTACAAGGAAAACAAGCCTCAGCACTGGTACTGGACGGGACCAGACAAACGTGACTACGACATCTACGACTTCCCATTCAAAGAAGCCGATGGTTCTACTCTTATTCTCGAGATGGGCATAGATATTACAGAAGGCAAGCGTGCTGAGGAACAAGTTAAGTCTGCTGCTTTGTACACTCGAAGCTTAATCGAGGCTAGTCTCGATCCTCTCGTAACAATTAGTGCGGAGGGCAAAATCACCGATGTAAACAAAGCTACCGAAGAAAACACCGGCTTTCTAAGGGAAGAACTCATCGGTAAAAGTTTCTCAGATTATTTTACTGACCCGCAGAAGGCGGAGGAAGGGTACAAGAAAGTGTTTACTGACGGTTTTGTCCGTGACTACCCTCTCGTCATCCGCTCCAAGACAGGCAAGGTCACCGAGGTGCTCTATAACGCCGCCATTTATACCGACGACAAAGGACACGTAAAGGGTGTCTTTGCGGCTGCTCGAGACGTGACCGACCTCAACAAAGCTCAAGGGGCAGTCAAATCGGAACGCAAACGGCTCTTTGACGTGCTGGATACTCTACCCGCCATGGTATGTCTATTAACTTCTGATTACCATGTGGTTTTCGCCAACCGTAAGTTCAAAGAAAGATTCGGCGAATCAGAAGGCCAACCCTGCTACGAATACTGTTGGAACCAAAAAGAGCCCTGCAAATTCTGCGAAAGCATGACTCCATTCAAGACGGGGCAACCCCACCATTGGGAAGTTCAAGGTCCAGATGGAACCGTAATCGAAGCCCATGACTACCCATTCACCGACACAGACGGCACTCAGCTTGTCCTTGAAATGGATCTTGACATAACCGCCCGGAAGAAGGCTGAGGCAGAAGCAGCCCAAAGCGCCCGGAAACTCAAAGAAACCGAACGATTAGCAGCCATCGGCGCAACAGCAGGCATGGTGGGTCATGATATCCGTAACCCTCTGCAGGCTATAACCAGTGACGTGTATCTCGCAAAAACCGAATTGACTAATACACCTGAAAGCGAAGAAAAGAAGAATGCTTTAGAGAGTTTAGGGGAAATTGAGAAGAACGTTGACTACATTAACAAGATTGTTCAAGACCTTCAAGATTACGCCAGACCACTTAATCCCAAAATGGAAGAAAGTGATTTAAAACAAATTGTTGAAAGTCTTTTTGCAAAAAATGGTTTTCCTCAAAATGTAGAAGTCAACGTTGAAGTGGCAGAGGACGCACTCAAAATTAGGGTAGATCCCTATTACCTGAACCGTATTCTATTCAATTTGGTTACTAATGCTGTTCAAGCGATGCCGCAAGGAGGCAAATTAACAGTGACGGCCTATAAAGACGAAAATGACACTGTTATAACTGTCTCGGATACAGGTGTTGGTATCCCAAAAGCAATACAAGAGAAGATGTTTACGTTGATGTTCACGACTAAATCTAAAGGTCAAGGCTTCGGTTTGCCGGTGGTTAAGCGAATGACAGAATCGTTAGGCGGCACAGTCAGTTTCGAGAGCAAAGAAGGCAAAGGAACCAAATTCACGTTGCGCTTGCCCCCTCCCCAAGGAGCTAAACGGTAAATTGACCTACAAGTAAACAATAGATATCTTTTAAGAAAGAAAGATGCTTTATCTACTGCGCCTGATATTTGAGCGAGCGCTAGCTCAAGGTTATTATTAGTTTCGCATTTTATAGGCATAGCAAGAGCGAACCTTTGTGTTAGCGTTATTTATCATGGCAACCTGGGGAAAGCGGTAACGCTCTCAGGTAATTCTCCGGGTTGCTGGGAGTTTTGCTGTCTTTCTGAGTACGGCTAGGTCACCCGTTTCAGATGAAAGGTCAGTGGGAATAAACAATCTTCCATTGTGGTAGTTCATGCTGCTTATTTCAGGCAGATTGAGCTTGAGAGGTTCTTTCTCCTCCGGGTTATTGCTCATGCCCTCAACGCTGTTACGTTTTCCAGCAATCGTTCTTATGATGCCCGATTCCTTGTAAATCATCCTTACGACGTGATTCTGTCTATCCCCAACGAATATGTTTCCTTCTTCATCAAGCGACAACGATATCGGCCCATCGAAACGTGCTACTGGATCACTACCAAAAGTTGCAGCCAACGCAATTCCATTATCACCCTCGTAGCCCGGTTTCCCAGTTCCTGCTATAGTAGTGACCACACCATGTTTCAGGTCAATTAACCTCACTGCAAAATTCTTGCTGTCCAAAACGTAGATATTTCCATCAGGTCCTCTCCTTATGTCGTAGATCCAATTGAACCTTACTTTACTAAAATCCGCAATGCCCAATTGGAAACCTGTCATACCATCCCCAAGAGTTAATACTGGTTTGCCTTTATTATCAAACCTCCAAATCTTACAGCCTCGAACTTCATTCACCCAGACCATGCCTTCGTCGTCTACAACGCAATTCCCAACATCTTTTATCCCTAACTCAGAACCATCAACAAACACTTCGGCTTTCTTTTTCTCTATGTCGATGCGATAGATTTTAGCGTCACCGAAGTTTGAGACCAAAAGAGTCCCATCGGCCAAGCTGTCGACATACATAGGATAGTTGAGTTTTGCAACGATATTGGGTATTCCTTCAAAAACTTGATGAGCAGCCACTGTCCACTTAAATTGATCATCTTCGCCCACCAGACCTAGAAGGTGTTTCTGATGGAATATGGCGTAATAGTTTCCGTTTCTGTCGTGAAAGCCAAAGTGTGAAAACCCAGTCTTTATGAAATCGCCTGAATCGAAGTGGATTATTCTTTCTACAACCCACTGAACCAAAGCCGTGGCCCCCAAGTCCAAATATGCAATCTAGCATATTTGTTTTTATGGATTGGGTTTTTTTCCCTCAGGCTTGTTCTGAAATAGTTAAGAAGTGGGTCCAGATCTGCTCGCTCGACAGAGACACTTTTAGATTCAAGGGTCCGAATCGAAAAGTCAAGCATTTAACTCCAAAGTGTTCGATCGAGGTTGAGATATCTGCGTCCCCCAAAAAAAGGAAATGCGATAAAAATAATAGCCCATAAATGGTAACCCCAGATTACCATTTTAGTTTATTTTATTGCAAGAACCAATAGGAAAAAAGGGGCTGTGTGAGAGATATCTTCACTTGTCTTAGGGTTCAAATCCCAGCGTTACACCATTTGTTTTGTGGTTATGAAAAGGATTCGCCTAATAATTAAGCGAATCCAGTTAAACGCCTAAATATTTGCTTAATTCATCAATAGCATTAGCCAAAAATGGTTCGTTTAAGAATTCACTCAAATTTTAAGGAGCTTATTGGTAAGCTTAAAAACATAATAAGCTCAATAAATAAAGAGGTTACAAAGTTCACCCCTTGAAATGGGCTGGCGCAACCAAAATTGAAATCAAGCATGTTGCCCGAACCAATTATAGTAGGCAGGCAAAATGAGCTTGCACAACTGCAGCAATATCTAGATTCAGCCCTAAAAGGAAAAGGATCAACAGTGCTCTTGTCGGGTGAAGCTGGAGTTGGGAAAACAAGACTTCTGGATGAATTTTTGAAAATCGCCAAGAAGAGGAAAGTAACTGTTCTATCTGGATGGTGTCTAAGCGATGCCGCTATACCCTACTTCCCCTTTGTGGAAGCATTTGATTCTTACTATTCATCTGACGAGGATGGAGGCGCGGCAGTTAATCAGAGAATGGGTTTAAAGTCTTGGCTTGTGGAAACAAATCAATCTGAAGCAAATCAGAAGCTCGCCTCGTCAACGCCTCAAGTTTGGAAAGACCAAGCTTTTGCAGCCGTCACCAGAGAACTGCTGTTCCTGTCAGCGAAAAAACCCGTGATTTTGGCTTTGGAGGATATCCACTGGGCTGATTCAGCTTCGCTTTCGTTGCTTCATTATCTCGCTCGTCAAGTGAGTTCAGAGAGAATCCTTATTTTGGCCTCTTTCAGAAGCGAGGAACTTAATGCCGAAGGGGAAGGCCACCGTAATCCACTATCCAATGTTTTGCTACTCATGGGACGCGAAGACCTTTACAAAAAAGTTGAACTGTCTAACCTTGGCATCACCGATGTTGGTAGAATCGCTGAGAGCATGTTAGGCGATGGTGCTCAGCCTGAGCTTGTTGAAAAGATTGCAGCCGACAGCGGTGGCAATCCGTTGTTTGTGGTCGAATCTTTGAGGTTGCTGTATCAACAAGGAAATCTTTCAAAGCATAATGGTAAATGGAGCCTGCGTGTTGACAGATTTGATATTCCACGTAAAGTAAAAGATGTGATCCTTCGACGATTAGGGCAATTGACTTCTGATCAGAGAAAGATTTTGGACGTTGCTTCTATAGTTGGGGAAAAGTTTGATCCTGAATTGGTCGCTGATGTGGTTTCTCAAGATAGTGCAGACGTTATCAGAACATTGAATGAAATTTCAAAAACCACGTTAATGGTAAATTGCGAGGGGGACTGCTATAGCTTTGTTCATGCAAAATTTCGAGAAATGCTCTACAACGCGATGCCTCTACTTTTGAGAAAAAAGTATCATTTGAGGATTGCAGAGAAAATTGAGGCAGAAAACAATGGTGCTGCTGAACTTACCCTAAGCGACTTAGCATATCATTATGTTCAAAGTGGGTGCAAAACCAAAGCCTCAAAATACTCTCTGGAGGCAGGCAAGGCTGCGCTTTCAAAATTTAGCAACGAAGAAGCAATCAAAAACTTTACTTTCGTAGTCCAAGCAGTTGGAGAAAACCCTGAGCAGAGTCATGAAAAAACTGTTGCTTTAGAGGGGCTGGGAGATGCGTATTGCGCCAGCGACAATTTTGAACAAGCAACAACCATATTCAAGCAGCTGGCCGCCACCCAAACTGGAGCCATTAAACTACGTGCACTAAGAAAAGCAGCGCAAGCTGCTTTCTATTCTGGTGACATTCCTGGGCAAAAAGTGCTTATTCAGAAGGCGGAAGAGATTGTGACTGCGGACCGTTTGGAAGCAGCGCGAGTTCTTTATCTTAAAGCCGCAGCTGCCACTGCCACAGAGAATGACTTCGCAGCGGGCTTTGAAGGCTGGATGAAGAATATGAGTGAAGAAGCATTGCGTGTTTTTGGGGAAGAATACGCACTATGGGATGCCGCTCAGATTTCGGTTTGGCTTGGCTACGGACAGACATTTCTGGGAAGACTGGAAACGGGTGTTGAGTTTGCGTTAAGATCAATTTCTTTATTTGAGGAGCTTGGAGATTTTCGTTCTCAAGTAAACGCCTACGCCTATGCAGGCGGGACCTTTCTGGCTTGTATGCTTGTTGAGGCTTCAAGCTATAATTTAGCAAAAGCAGTTGAAATTAATGAAAAATATAAGATTTGGGATTATGTCCTGGTGACTCCTGCATATATGTGGTTGTCAACGCTGTGTCTTTTTGGAGGAGATATCGCCAACTCTCTCTCAAAAATTCTGAAGGCTCTTGAGTGCAACGAGATGACTGACTCGAAAATGTACTCCGGCGCTATTTATGGCGAGCTCATTATATCGTACGCATTCGCCGAAGACACCGCTCATGTGGATGAGTATTACGTAAAACTCATGAACTTGCCAAAACACATCTTGTCAAATGCACCTACGCAACTTAATTTCCCCGCCGTAATTGCGGTATATTACGCTGCGAAACAGGATTTTGAAAAATCAAATAAATGTTTTATCGATGGTCTTGCTGCAGCTAAATCTTACTTTCCAAATCCACTTGCGGAGGCAGGTACAAGGCAACTCTATGCGTGGTCTTTGAGCAAACAGGGCAAAATGGCGGAGGCTAAATCCCAGCTTGAACAAGCCCAGGCAATAATTGAGGCTGCCCACAAACGGTTTAGCCGAGTCAATGTTCAACCGAGTATTATGACATTTTCAAGACCGAAGGTTAATCAGGAGTTTCCTGTTCGGTTGGATTTAGTTAACGTTTCAAAGAGTCAAGGCTTGATAGTTAAGGTTGAAAACTTGGTGGATCCAGGGCTTAATATTATTGATGTATCGCCTAATTGCGTTTTGAGCGAAGGTAACGTTGAGGTTAAGGATAAAACGATTGGGCCTTTCGAGGTTAAGACTATCAGGTTGACTGTGAAAGCCGCAAAACCTCAAGAGTTTCATCTGAATCCCACAGTGACATATGTTGATAATTTGGGAGAAACTAGAACGAGCAGTACTCGACCGTTTACCATAACCGTTCAATCCATGCAAAAGGAGCCTCAAGCAGCTGGCAAAATTTCGGAGTTCCCGCAAGAAGGGGAGGTTGAGCATCCGGTGATTGAATTTGAGTTTGCTACTGATGATGCACGAAGAGCTTTTGATTTCTTGATTGCGGCTTTCTTGGAGGATTATATGCGGCGAAAACTGCCTGTGGAGAAATCTGGTTGGAGAACCTTAATGGAGATGATAAAGAGCACAAAATTATCTAAATATAGTACGTATGGTTCTAATGGTCGCGGTGGTCAAGTAATATCTGAGCTTGAACGCCAAGGTATAGTCGATGCGAGAGTTTTTTCAGGTGAAAGAGGGCGTGGAGGAAGAGTGCTGAAGCTCAGAGTTATGTACGAAAAAGAATCCGTCAGACAGCGGATTGACAGCAAAGTGCCCGCTTTTAGGAAAAATAGATGAGGCGATTTTAAGCTTTAAATTGTATATTGGTAAGCATTTGACTTTATTTTTAATTTTTCACCTCTAATATTTATTTTTTACTATTGAAGCGATTCCATTGAACGCTATTTTTGATTTTGCTCCTTTTTTGCTTTTATTTTTCTTAGGAAAAAGCCCAGCAAAAATAGTTTTGTATTTTTCATACATACTTCAAGGTTGGAGAAAATAACTATGGAAGCATATGAGATAATTAAAAAAGTGCAATTCGGAGGTGATTTGTGTGACTAGATTAACAAATAGCGTTGAAATTGAAGCGCCTCCTGAAAAGGTCTTCGCTTGGACATGCGACATTAAAAATATGAATGAAGCAAGCAAGGGAATGGCAGAGTACGAAATCACTTCTAAAGGACCGCCACTTGGACTTGGTACTACGATGCACTTTGTTGGAGCTGCTGGTGGGTCAAACGCAGAAACAGATTTGGAAGCAATCGAATTTGTCAAAAACAAGAAGGTAGTGTGGAAATCCATTGGAGCAAGCAAAACCAAGATAGCATTCACGCAAACTTATGAACCTACTTCCAAAGGAACTAAGGTGACTGTTGAAACGGAATATGAAGTTCCATACTCCATCTTAGGCAAGTTAGTTGACAAGTTGAAAATCAAGAAGGACATTGAAAAAAACAATACCGTGCTGTGGGGAAACATAAAGAATGCTCTTGAGGCGAAATAGAAAATTCAAACGAAAGGAAGCGAACACCCTTTCTTTATTTTTATTTAAGAATCAATCAAAAACCTATAGAACAATCCTCTACAACTTTTCTTAAGCAACAACGTAATTGTATATATCTCAGAGTTTGAACTAAAAAGCAGAAAGCCACAATTTAAACGCCGAAGTTTTAATTTAACCAATCGCGCCCCCACGGGGATTTATTTTGTTTAGTCAGTTAGAAAGACGGCTGGCAAGTTTTATACTACAAAAGTCTTTATATTAATTCTCCGCAAAAATATTTGAAAATGAAGACGCTGAAAGAAATAAAACATCGCCTAAAGGTTTTAAATCCAGTTCTTAAAAAGAATTTTTCAGTAGATACCATGGAGCTTTTCGGCCTTATGTCAGAGGAGAGCAAACTGAAAAAAGCGATTTGGACATTTTAGTTACGTTCGTCGAACCAAACAACGTTGACCTCTTCAAATTTGTTGAACTGCGACTTTTTCTTAAGGACGAACTGGGTGTAGATGTAGATTTGATTGAAAAGGATACTCTTAAGCCCCGCTTGACTGGTCAGATACTTGAAGAGGCTAAAACCTGACAAACTTTGGAAAATGGCATAGCTCAGCCTGCCTAAGGTGAAAGTGCTGCTAGAAGAACTCTTAAAAACCATTTGAGAAATAACCTAAATTTAGCATTAATTGCTTTGTCCGCAAAGAGTCACGGGTTCAAATCTTCTCAGTCGACTTAAACCTCCTTCTGACAGCTTCGCCACCAAGAGGAATTTTTTATGTTGGTTCAATTGTGACTTCTAATGCGAAGCCTTCGAGGCTTGGTTGGTTGCGTCTGAGTAGGGCTATCTGTAGTTTTGGAATAACTATTCGTCCGTCTTTGTGTATTTTGCCAAGAAAGCTTTCTCGTACTCCCATTTCGCCCACCACGCTAACGGTGACTTTCAAGACCTCTGACGGCTCCAGTTTATACTGCCAACGGATTAGTTTAGGAACATACAACAGATCTCTTTTCTTTAGCATCGCTTTGAAAGTTACTCTTCCAGTTAAAGGCAAATTATCTGCTCCTTTTTCTCACATTTCCACACAAAAACGCACATTCCCACACATTTCAGCACATTTCCACACATTCTGGCACACAACCTGCAAAGCATTTAAGCTTTGATTCAAAAAAGCAACCCAAAACACAAAGAATTGCTGCTGGGATCCCCCTTCAACTCGAATT
>Ga0335081_10016485_pt1 | contig 11958 bp, 12 predicted proteins | sample Lox_Sample_35_FD_206713 | JGI IMG/M metagenome (GOLD analysis project Ga0335081, IMG submission 206713) | Soil microbial communities from Loxahatchee National Wildlife Refuge, Florida, United States - Lox_Sample_3.5 | ecosystem: Environmental > Terrestrial > Soil > Wetlands | place: USA... | reverse complement strand
CGGGGTTGCGACGCAGCGCCCGCACGTTGGGGCAGTCCGCGCGGTGGATGGTGATCCCCTTCCCGAGCGAGATGTACCCGATGATCTCGTCGCCCGGAACCGGCGTGCAGCACTTCGCCAGCCGGACGAGCACGTCCTCGACGCCGGGAACGGCAACGCCCATCTCTGCGCCCTGGACGGTCGGTGACTTCGACGGCTTCGTGATCACCGGCGCCTCGTCGACGACCTGCTCGGTCTTCAGGCGCTGGATCACCTTGTTGACGATCGACCCCGGCTGCAGCTTCCCCGAGCCGAGCGCGACGTAGAAGTCGTCCGCCTTCTTGAAGCCGACCTCGCGGATCACTTGAGCGAGCGTCGGCGACCCGCGCAGCTTCGCGTACGGGAGGTTCTGCGCCTTCAACGCGTGCTCGAGCGCGTCGCGCCCCTTCTGCTCCGTCTCCTCGCGCGTCTCGCGCGAGTACCACTGGCGGATCTTGTTGCGCGCGCGCGAGCTCTTCGCGAGCGACAGCCAGTCGCGCGACGGGCCGCGCCCTTGCTTCGACGTCAGGATCTCGACGAAGTCGCCGTTCTTCAGCTGGTAGTGCAGCGGGACGATCCGCCCGTTGATCTTCGCGCCCACCGTCCGGTGGCCGACATCCGTGTGCACGGCGTAGGCGAAGTCGATCGGCGTCGCGCCAGCAGGCAGCGTCTTGACCTGGCCCTTGGGCGTGAAGACGTGAACCTCGTCGTCGTAGAGGTCGGTGCGGAACGTCCTCATGAACTCGCGCGGATCGGCCTCGTCGGCCGTTCCCTCGTCCATCAGCTGCTTGACCCAGGCCACCCACTCGGCGTCCTTCTGCTTCGCGCCCCGTTTGTAGAGCCAGTGCGCGGCGACGCCGTACTCCGCCGTCTCGTGCATCTCCCGCGTGCGCACCTGGATCTCGAGCGGACGGCCCTGCGGGCCGATCACGGTCGTGTGCAGTGCGCGGTAGCCGTTGAACTTCGGCATCGCGATGAAGTCCTTGAACCGCCCAGGCATCGGCTTCCACAGCGAATGGATGAGCCCGAGCGCGCCGTAGCAGTCGCGCGTCCCCTCGTCTCCGCCACGCTCCACGATCACGCGCATCGCCGTGAGGTCGTAGATCTCGTTGAACTCGCGGCCCTTCTTCGCCATCTTGTCGTAGATCGAGTAGAAGTGCTTCGCGCGTCCCGAGATCTCCGCCGGGATGTCGACCTTGTCGAGCTCCTTCTGCAGGACGATCGCGGCCTCGCGCACGTGCTCCTCGCGGTCGGCGCGCCGCTCGGAGACCATCTGCTTGATCTCCTCGTACTTCCGTGGATGCAGCGTCTGGAACGAGAGGTCCTCGAGCTCCCACTTGAGCGCGTGGATGCCGAGGCGGTGTGCGAGCGGTGCGTACACCTCGAGCGTCTCGCGCGCCTTCTGCACCTGTTTCTGTTTGCCCAGGTACTCGATCGTGCGGAGGTTGTGCAGCCGGTCGGCGAGCTTGATCAGGATCACCCGCACGTCCTCGGCCATCGCCACGATCAGCTTCCGGTAGTTCTCCGCCTCCGCGTGCTCGCGACTCTGGAACTGCACGCGTGTCAGCTTCGTCACGCCCTCGACGAGGCGCGCGATCTCGTCGCCGAACTCGGCGCGCACCTCCTCGATCTCCGTCCCGGTGTCCTCGACGACGTCGTGGAGCAGCGCCGCTGCGAGCGTCGGCTCGTCCAGCTGGAGGCCGGCGAGGATCTTCGCCACCCCCCACGGGTGGAAGATGAACTCCTGCCCCGACTGGCGAACCTGCCCGGCGTGGGCGCGCGCGGCGAAGTCGAACGCGTTCGCGAGGAGCTCGCGGTTGACGTCGACCTTGTAGGCCTCGACCTCGGCGACCAGCTCCTCGACGAGGTCCTGATGCCGCTCGAGGACAGCCATAAAGCCAGTGTACCCCCGAGGTTCCAGGCTCCATCCCCCGCCAGTGGGATGCGAAGGAACCACGACGTCGACGATGAATTTGGGAAGCCGTGTTCGCACGACGCAGACAGACCAAGAAGCTCAACCGGATCGCGCGCGTCCTGCGCGAGCTCGATGCGGTCTCGACCCGGCCCGCGGTCAAGCCCCGCCGCAACCGCGTCGCGATCGGACGCGCCGCCTAACGGCTACGCCGCGTCCGCCACCGGCGACGGCGACTCGAGCAGCGCGCGGAAGCTCGGAGACTCGAGCAGGCTGCGGCGAATCCCCGCCTCGGTGAGCTCGAGCTCGGCGAAGATCGCACGCGCCTCCGGCGACCAGGCCGCCTCGCCCGCGCGCCATTCGGCGGCGAGCCATTCGCGCAGGTCGTCGTAGTGGTCGTCGGCGTCGAAGACGCGCCGCACGAGCAGCTGGGGCGACGTCACGCCGTTCCAGCAGTTCTCCTGTAGACGGAAGGCGACGTCGTACCGTCCTGGCCGCCGCAGGCGGTCGAGCTCGCCGCCGCGGCCGAACGCGATCGCCGACCCCGCGTCCCTCCCCCGCTGCCGGACCCTGAAGCGAAGGTGCTTGCCGTCGCCGACGGTCTGCAGGTCGGCGAGCTCGCAACCGTCGACGAGCAGGATGACGCCGGGGTTCCCGAGCCCGAACGGCGCGAGCCGCGACAGCTCGGCGCACAACCCGAGCGTCAGCTTCGCGCCGGGGACGATCGCGTCGACGTGCGTCGACGAGGCGAGGTCGGCGTCCGAGAGCACCTCGTCGGCGTGCGCCGCGAACGCCGCGGCGAACGCGGCCACACGATCGGGCTTGATCGACAGTCCGGCAGCGGCACGGTGCCCGCCGAACCGCTCGAGCTCGGACGCGCAGGCGGCGAGCGCAGCGTGGAGGTCGAACGTGGAGACGGACCTGCCGGAGCCTTTCCAGTCGCCCTCGGCGCCGGCGATGAGGACGACCGGCCGGTTGTAGCGCTCGACCAGACGCGACGCGACGATGCCGATCACGCCTTCGTGCCAGTTCTCGCCCGACGCGACGTACCCGCGCTGCCGGCGCCGCGGTTCGGGCCATGCCTCGATCTGCTCCACTGCGTCCCGGAGGATCCGCTCCTCGATCACCTGCCGCTCGCGGTTGAGCCCCTCGAGTTCGTCGGCGAGCGCCGAGGCTTCCTGGGCATCGTCGGTGAGCAGCAGCGCGAGCGCCGCCTCCGGGCGGCCCAGCCTGCCCGAGGCGTTGATGCGCGGCGCGAGGCGGAAGCCGATCGACGACTCGTCGACCGTCGCCGGATCGACGTGAGCGACGCGCATCAGCGCTCGGAGACCCGGCTTGCTCGTCTGTGCGAGGCGCCGGAGCCCCGCGCGTGCGATCGCGCGGTTCTCGTCGAGCAGCGGGACGACGTCGGCGACCGTCGCCAGGGCGACGAGATCGAGGTGGCGCTCGAGGAACGGGTGACCGCCGACGAGCAGCGCCTCGGCGAGCTTCCACACGACGCCGGTCCCGCAGAGCCCCGGGAACGGGTACGAGCCCTTGAGCGTCGCGACCACCGGGCAGGCAGGGAATGCGTCCGCGGGGCGATGGTGGTCGGTGACGACGACCGACAGCCCGAGCGACCGCGCATGCTCGACCTCGGCGACCGCGGTGATACCGCAGTCGACGGTCAGGACGAGGTCGAACCCCTCCTCGGCGAGCCGTGTGAGCGTGCTGCCGTTGAGGCCGTAGCCCTCCTCGAAACGCGAGGGAAGGTGCCACGCGACATCGGCGCCGATCTCGCGCAGGAGCAGCACCGCCAGCGCGGTCGCGCAGATGCCGTCGGCGTCGTAGTCGCCGTGCACGCAGATCCGGGAGCCGGCGTCGACGGCAGTCCGGATCTCCGCCACGGCCTCGTGCATGTCCCCGAGCGCGAACGGATCGTGGCCCGGGAACGCCCCCTCGAGGAAGGTCCGCGCCTCGCCGGGCTCCGCATACCCGCGACGCACGAGCACGGATGCCGTGACCTCGTCCAGGGACAGGGCGAGCGCCAGGTCGCGGACCTGCTGGTGCGAGCAGGGTTCGAGCTGCCAGGTCGCCGCCGCCATGAGGGCACGTCACGGTACGGCGCACGTCGGACGGAATGGTCGAAAAAGCAGCGGAAACCTGTTTCAATGCGGTTCCCGTGCTGAGGACGCTGGTCGCCATCCTCGCAGCAGCCGGGCTGGCCTGCGCCGCCGCGCCCGCGTCGACGCCCAGCCCGCTGATCCCGGCCGGCATCAGCGTCTCCGGCGTGCGCGTCGGGGGCCTCACGGCCGAGCCCGCCCGCGCGAAGCTCGAGCGGGCCTTCTCACGCCCCGTGACGATCCGCACGCCCGGCGGCCTGATGCGGGTGACGCCCGACCAGGTCGGAGCGAGCTCGAGCATCGCGGCCGCCGTCTCGTCGGCGCTGGCGGCGACGCCCGCAAGCAGCATCGCGCTGCCGGTTCACTACTCGACGACGCGCATCGCCGCGGTCGTCGGGAAGCTCACCCGGCGCTACGACCGCGCGCCGGTCAACGCGACCGTGACGGGCGCGACGGCCGAGGGGCCGACGTTCACCGCATCGAAGCCGGGGAACGCCGTCGATGCGAAGGCGATGGAGACCGAGATCGCTCAGGCGCTCCGGACTGGCAACCGCCGTTCGCTCGCCCTGATCGAGCATCCGATCGCACCGAAGCGCACCGCTGCGAACTACGGGCCGGTGATCGTCGTCGTGCGCGGCTCCAACACGCTGACGCTGTACCACGGGACGACGCGCGTCCGCCGCTTCCCGGTCGCGACCGGCCAGGCGATCTACCCGACCCCGTCGGGGCTGTGGCACATCATGGACAAGCAGCTGAACCCCTGGTGGTACCCGCCGACCTACGACGCATGGGCGAAGGGGCTGAAGCCGGTCCCGCCCGGCCCGTCGAACCCGCTCGGGACGCGGTGGATGGGCCTGAACGCGCCGGGAGTCGGCATCCACGGCACCGACGCGCCCTCGTCGATCGGCTACAGCGCCTCCCACGGCTGCATCCGGATGCAGGTGCCGGACGCCGAGTGGCTCTTCGAGCGCGTCGCGGTCGGCACGCCCGTCGTCATTCTTTAGGCAGGTCCACCCCGAGCCAGGTCAGCAGCACGACCAGGCCGACGATCACCGCCACGCCGCCCCACAGCACCCGTGGATGACCGGATTCCCGCACGGTGGCCATGAAGGCCCGCCCGAGCAGGATCATCACGCCCAGCACGAGCCCCCCGCCGATCACGAGCGCGGGAGCGAGGATGACCACGCGCTCCCAGGTGGATGCGTCCGCCAGAAGGTTCACTACCATGAGATCGTGCCTGACGCGCTGCCGGTTCCCGACGCGAACTACAGCTCAGGGAACGACTACATCGTCGAGTTCCTCGGTTACCGCTTCGCCTTCAGCGCGACGGACTTCGAGGGCCGCGTGATCGCAGCCGCCGTCAAGCTCGGCGTGGTGCCCTCGCCGGAGCTCGACGAGGAGGAGACCGCCGACCTCGTGGCGCTCGCGGCGTCGGGCGTGATCGAGGAGCCGTCCTCGCAGCTCGGCCGCTACCTCGTCCGCAACTGGGAGCGGATCTCGCTCGTCGACGACGAGTCGCTCGTGTACTGGCTGCGCAAGCTGATCTTCCGCGGCGCGTGGCTCGACCACCAGGTCAAGCGCGGCGCGCTCGAGGTCGTGTGGGACGAGGACGACGCCGAGTTCGCATACCAGCATCCGGGCGGCGGCGGGCGTCCGCTCCTCGAGCTCGCCCCGGTGCCGAGTTGGCACGAGCTCCAGTTCCGGCCCTAGCCGCGATCGCCGGCGCGGCGTACCTCGCCGCGCTGCTCGCGCTCGACCACTACTCGAACTACCACCAGCAGCTCGCGCTGGGCGTGCTCACGTGGACGGTGCTGCTCGTCGCGCTCTACCGCGTCTCGGTCGAGCGGCGCGCGCAGACGCTGGCGGTCGTCGCGTTCGCGACGATCGGCGAGGTCACCGGCTCCTTGATCTGGGGCGTCTACCACTACCGGCTGCACAACCTGCCACTGTTCGTGCCGCCGGCCCACGGGCTCGTCTACCTCACCGGGCTGTCGCTGGCGATGGCGCTCCACCGGCACGTGCGGGCGCTCGTGGCGACGGCGGCAGTCGCGGCGGCGACGTGGGGCCTCCTCGGCCTGTTCGTCCTGCCGCGCCGCGACGTGGCCGGAGCGATCGGCGTCCCGCTGCTGCTCGCGTTCCTCCTCCGCAGCCGCTACCGGACGATCTACGCGTCGGTCTTCCTCGTCGTCGCCGCACTCGAGCTCTACGGGACGGCGATCGGGACGTGGCGCTGGGCCGTCCGCCTTCCCGGCCTCGGGATCCCGGACGGGAACCCGCCGTCCGGTGTGGCGAGCGGCTACGTCTGGTTCGACGTCATGGCGCTGCTCACGGCGCCGGCGGCACTCGCACTCGTGCGCCGGTGGCGTGTGCCGCTAGAACAGCGTCGAGTCGCTGCGTGAGGCGCCGAGATGCTCGCGGCCGAGGTCGGTGACGACGCGGCCGCGCGGCGTCCGCTGCAGGAAGCCGAGCTGCAGGAGGTACGGCTCGTAGACGTCCTCGATCGTCTCGGGCTCCTCGCCGAGCGCGACGGCGAGCGTCGAGAGCCCGACCGGCCCACCGCCGAACTTCTCGACGAGCGCGCGCAGCAGATCGCGGTCGAACCGCTCCAGGCCCGCACCGTCGACCTCGAGCAGGGCCAGCGCCTCCTCGGCGACCTTCGTCGTGACGACGCCCTCATGCCGCACCTCGGCGACGTCGCGCACGCGACGCAGGATGCGGTTGGCGACGCGCGGCGTACCGCGTGAGCGCGCCGAGATCAGCTCTGCGGCCGGATCGGCGACGTCGACGCCCAGGATGCGCGCCGAGCGGCGCACGATCGCCGCAAGCTCCCGCGGCGTGTAGAGGTCGAGCCGGAACGTCAGGCCGAAGCGGTCGCGCAGCGGCGTCGTGAGCAGGCCGGTGCGCGTCGTCGCGCCGACCAGGGTGAAGGGCGGCAGGTCGAGCGTCAGTGTCCGGGCAGCCGGGCCCTGGCCGACGACGATGTCGAGCCGGAAGTCCTCGAGCGCCGGGTAGAGGATCTCCTCGGCCGCGCGGCTCATGCGATGGATCTCGTCGATGAACAGGACGTCGCGCACCTCGAGCGAGGTGAGGATCGCGGCGATGTCCTTCCGTTCGAGTCCCGGCCCAGCGACCTGGCGGATGCCGACCCCGAGCTCGTTCCGGACGATCTGCGCCAGCGACGTCTTGCCGAGGCCGGGCGGCCCGGCGAGCAGGACGTGGTCGAGCGCCTCGCTCCGCGCGCGGGCGGCCTCGAGCGCGATCTCGAGCTGCTCCTTCACCCGCTCCTGGCCGACGAAGTCGGCGAGCGTGCGCGGGCGGAGCGACCGCTCGACCTCCTCCTCCGCCTCGGCGAGGACGGGTACCATGAACTGCGTCATGCAGCCGCCCGGAGCGCCTCGCGCACCTGCTCCTCGACCGGCAGAGCCGTGTCGACGGCGGCGAGCGCGCGCTCGGCGTCGAGCAGCGACCAGCCGAGGTTGACGAGCGCCTCGCGTGCGAGCGTCGCGTCGTCGGCCTCGGGAGCGAGCGCATCGGCGATGGTGAGCTTCTCCTTCAGGTCGAGCACCACGCGCTGTGCGGTCTTCAGGCCGACGCCCGGAATCGCCTGGAAGCGCTTGACGTCGTCGCGCGCGATCGCCCGGCGCAGCTCGGCCGGGGTCGAGCCGGACACGATCGCCAGCGCGACCTTGGGGCCGACGCCGGAGACGCCGAGCAGCAGCTCGAACAGCTCTCGCTCCTCGCTCGAGGCGAACCCGTACAGCTGAAGCGCGTCTTCCCGCACGATCGTGTGGATCTCGATCGTGATCTCGCCGCTCCCGAGACGCTGTACCGACGGTGCGGCGTGCACCAGGTAGCCGACGCCGTTGACGTCCACGACCAGGCCGCCACCGGCCCGCCCTGCGACCCGGCCTCGCAACCGCGCGATCATGGCGACAACGTTACGGGTGCGAACGGACGTTCCTGCCCGGCTCGAGGCGGAACCGCCGCGCCCAGGCGTGGGCGTCCAGATCCCGGCCGCCCCGCGCGAACCCCAGGCGCACGAACCGCTCGAATGCAGCCGCCGCCCCCGGGTCGACGAGCGGGACGGCGCGCCGCGCCGCACGGAGGACGCCGCCGGCCGCCGACGGGCGGGGCACGAAGAGCTCCGGCGGCAGCCGCCGCACGACGCTCAGCTCGTACCAGGCGCCCCACACCACGGCCGCGACCGTGCTCGGCCAGAGGCGCGCCCGTTTGGCCGCCAGGTCCCACTCGACGATCAGGTCGGCCGACTGCAGCTGCAGCGAGGGCCGCCCGAGCAGCGCGCGGCAGATCCCGGCCGCCGCCTGGAAGGGCAGGTTGGCGACGACGCGGAACGGCTCGTCCGGCCATTCGACCCCCTGCGCGGGCGCCTCGACGACCCGAGCGCCCGGGCACGACCGGCGGAGCCGCTCGGCCGACCGCCTGTCGGGCTCGACGGCGACGACGCGCGCGCCGGCGTCGAGCAGAGCGCGCGTCAGGAGGCCGGTGCCGGCACCGACGTCGACGACCAGCTCACCGCGACCGATCCCGGCATCGCGGACGATCTCCTCGGCCAGGCTCCTACTGCAGAGGAGGTGCCGTCCGCCCGGCCGAACGCCGGCGGAGGCCACGGACCATCACCATCGTCGTCATCGGTGCGAAGACTACGCCAAGCGGGGGGCTACGTCGTACCGGCAGGCTCGCCGTCTCCGGACGACAGATTCGAACCGAGGTTGAGCTCTCCCTTGACGACGATCGTGTGCACGAGCCACGCGATCACGGCGCCGAGCGGCGGAGCGATCATGTAGATCCAGAAGCCCTTCCACTGGTCGCCGACGAGCGCGGGGCCGAACGTGCGCGCCGGGTTGACCGACGAGCCGCTGAACGGGATCGCAGCGAAGTGGATCGCGAGCAGCGTGAGCGGGATCGCGATCAGGGCGCTGCCGCCGAACCGTTCGCTCTTGGACGACTGCAGGATCACCGTCACGAAGATCGCGGTGAAGACCAGCTCGATCAGGAAGGCGGTGCCGTCGCCGGCCGCAGGCGTCGTCGCGGTCTGTGCGACGGAGTGCTTCGACGTGGCGGCGAGCAGGCAGAGGGACGCGAGCGTCGCGCCGACGAACTGCATGACGACGTAGCCGATGAAGTCGCCGACCTCGATACGCCGGTCGAGAAAGAGGCCGATCGAGACGGCCGGGTTGTAGTGGCCCCCCGAGACTTCGGCGAAGGCATAGAGGCCGGCGAGCAGCGCGAGGCCGAACGCGAACGGCGCGACCAGGAGCGGTGGGATTCCGCTGTTGAGCCCGCCGACGATGGCGGTGGTCCCGCCGAACACGAGCACGAACGTCCCGAGCATTTCCGCGAGATACCTCTGCCACTGCTGCATGTGCCTGCCACCTCCAGGGCGAACGGTCCGACGATCGGTTCGGCCGGTTCTTCGCCGGAGGCGGGCGGGAATCCTCTAGGAGACGGCCTGCAGCAGCGGCGGCGCGGTCGCGTGGCAGATCGCGACCGCGAGCGCGTCGGCGGCGTGATCCGGCGTCGGGACCTCGTCGAGCGCGAGGATCGCGCGCACCATCCGCCCGACCTGCTCCTTGTCGGCGCGCCCGTAGCCGCAGACGGCCTGTTTGACGCGCGCCGGAGCGTATTCGGCGCAGGCGACGCCGGCGGACGAGGCGGCGACGAGGACGGCTCCCCGGGCCTGTCCGACGGAGAGCGCGATGCGGGCGTCGGCGCCGACGAACGACTCCTCCAGTGCGACGGCATCCGGCTCGTGCTCGGCGATCAGCTCCCGGACGCCCGTGAAGATCGTGAGCAGCCGGGCCTCGGTTCGAGCCCGCGGCGCCGTTCGCCACCACCCGTGGCAGATGGCCCGGAGGCGCCCGTCGCTTCCTTGGACGATCCCGTACCCGCATGCAGCCGTCCCTGGGTCGATGCCGAGGACCTTCACGGAGAGAGGTTAGGCGCCTCCCCGGACGGTTCCTCCCTACCCGGCGACGGCCTCGAGCACTCGCTCGGGGATGTCGAAGTTCGCGTAGACGTCCTGGACGTCGTCGTTCTCCTCCAGTGCATCGACGAGCCGCATCACCTGGCGCGCCTTCCCCTCGTCGTCGATCGACACGGTCGTCTTCGGCACCAGCTGGAGCTCGGCCGACTCGATCGTGAAGCCTGCCTCCTCGACCGCCTCGCGCACGGCGGAAAGCGCCTCGGGGGGCGACGTGACCTGGAACGTCGAACCGTCCGGCTCCACGTCGTCGGCGCCGGCGTCGGCCGCGGCGAGCAGGAGCTCTTCCTCGTCCACCCCGTCTGCGGCCACCACGACGACGCCGAGCCGCTCGAACTGCCACGCCACGGCGCCGGTGGCGCCGAGATTGCCGCCGTGCTTCGCGAACAGGTGGCGCACGTCGGCGGCGGTTCGGTTCTTGTTGTCGGTCAGCGCCTCGACGATCAGCGCAACGCCTTCCGGCCCGTAGCCCTCGTAGACGATCGTCTCGAAGGCGTTTGCGTCGGCATCCGCGCCCGAGCCCTTCGCGATCGCGCGGTCGATGTTGTCCTTCGGCATCGAGTACGACCGCGCCTTCTCGATCGCGTTCTGCAGCGCGAGGTTGTTCGCCGGATCTCCCCCTCCCTCCTTGGCCGCGACGAGGATCGCGCGCGACAGCTTCGAGAAGAGCTGCCCGCGCTTGGCGTCGGCAGCGCCCTTCTTGTGCTTGATCGACGACCATTTGCTATGCCCGGACAAGCCGCTCCTCCTTCACCATCGCCAGAAAGCGCTCGTGCAGCCGCGTGTCGTCGGTGAGCTCGGGGTGGAACGAGGCGACGAGGTACCGGCCCTCGCGCGCGAGCACCGCGCGCCCGTCCAGCTCGGCGAGCACCTCGACCCCTGGGCCGACCTCTTCGATCCACGGCGCGCGGATGAACACCGCGTGCATCGGCCTCTCGTCGCCCACGACCGCGAGGTCGGCCTCGAACGACGCCACCTGACGGCCGAACGCGTTGCGGCGGACCGTGAGGTCGACCAGGCCGAGGTGGTTCGAGTCGAGCACGATCATCCCCGCGCACGTCCCGAAGACGGCGCCGGGGAAGGCGCGAATCGCGTCGTCGAGGCCGTACAGCCGCATCAGGCGCATGAACGTCGTCGACTCGCCCCCGGGGATGACCAGCCCGTCGAGCCCGTCGAGTTCCTCCGGCTTGCGCACCTCGGTCGCCTCGACACCGAGGCTGCGCAGCATCCGGATGTGCTCGCGGAAGTTGCCCTGCAGGGCGAGAACACCGATGTTCAGTGCCATTCAGGCGATGGTATCGGTCAGGCCCGCACGTACCCGGCGGCCTCCCGCGCCGCCGCGCCGGTCCCGACGAGCCACTCCAGATGCGCCAGCGACTCGGCGACCGCGAAGCGGCGCTCGGGCGGCGACAGCTCCTGCGCGAAGAGCGCGAGCGACACGTCGTAGGCCGTCTGCGGCTCGCCGTCGAGCGCGGCGATCGCCGCGTCGAGGCGCTCTTCGTGGTGCGCCCGGATCTCCCTCGCCCGTCCGGCGGGGTCGGCGATCACGTCCTTGTGCCCGGCGTAGGCGACGCGCGGCGAGAGCTGCTCGATCCGGCCGAGCGTGACGAGGTAGTCGGCCAGCGGGTCGGGCCGCGAGTTCGGGTACAGGCCGATCGTCGGCGTGATGCCGCCGAGGATCGTGTCCCCGGCGATCAGCACACCGTCCCGGTGGAGGACGATGTGCCCGTCGGCGTGCCCGCGGAGAAGCTCGACGGTCCAGCCGTCGACCTCGTCGCCCGGATCGAGCAGCTGCGGCGAGTCGGCCCAGTGGATCGCCTGGACGAGGCGCGCAGAGTCGCGTACCACACCGTCGACCTCGGACGCGGGCATCCCGTTGGCGACCCAGTGTTGGGCGAAGCGATCGGGCGACCGCCCCGGTCCCC
>Ga0335081_10016482_pt1 | contig 11959 bp, 12 predicted proteins | sample Lox_Sample_35_FD_206713 | JGI IMG/M metagenome (GOLD analysis project Ga0335081, IMG submission 206713) | Soil microbial communities from Loxahatchee National Wildlife Refuge, Florida, United States - Lox_Sample_3.5 | ecosystem: Environmental > Terrestrial > Soil > Wetlands | place: USA... | reverse complement strand
ACACGTCTAAGTGTTTGGGTTTTTGACATCCCTACCGAAAGACCTGCAGCCATTTGATCAGAAAGTATGGTTTGCATTGACCCTTTCATGTAACCTTTCTGATAGGCAGCGCTGTTTAATCCAAAAACTAGGAAAGCTAATAAGTAATGGTCTAGAGGCAAATGAAATATTGCAGGCAAAGCATAAACGGCTATGAACAGTTGAACAAACAGTGGGCTTCCACGGAAGAATTCTACGTAAACGGCTATAGCTCCTCTGGTAACTTTTCCACCGTAAATGTCGCCAATTGAAAGCAAGGTCCCTAATACTAATCCAAGAGCTACACCGAATAACGTAATCTCTATAGTTAGAGCCAGTCCTTGTAAGATCCATGTGTAATACTGGGGTTCGAAGAGCCAAAACATTTCATTTATTCCCTTGTAGTTCGATTTATGATTCTTGTCATGAATTGTTTTGCTCGGTCAGAATTTGGAGCATTAAAAAACTGTGATGGCGGCCCTGTCTCAATAATTCTGCCTTCGTCATAGAATATCATTTCTTCTGCTACCTCTTTGGCAAACGGCATTTCATGGCTTACTATTAGCATGGTTGTGCCTTCTTTGGCTAAGTCTCGCAATGTGTCGATAACTTCTCCCGTGAGCTCTGGATCTAATGCTGAAGTAGGCTCATCCAACAGTATAATGTCGGGGTTACGAGCTATAGCTCTCGCTATGCCAACTCTCTGCGCTTGCCCACCAGACATTTGAGAGGGATATTTGTTAATGCAATCCATGACTTTGACTTCTGTTAATGCATCTAAAGAGCGTTTACGGGCTTCCTCTTTTGGCAACTTCAACACTTGACGAAGCGCCAACTCAACGTTGCCAAGCGCAGTTAGATGCCTAAACAGGTAAATATGTTGGAAAACAAATCCGATTCTTGAACGAGCTTTATTTAGGTCAATGCCTGGTTTAGTTAAACATTCCTCGCCTAAGTAAATCTCGCCTTTATCTGGCATATCAAGCATCGCCATACAGCGTAGAAATGTGCTTTTTCCAGAACCGCTTGGTCCAAAAATTAGCTTAATGTCGCCTTTGTGTATTTGAAGAGATACATCTTTGACTGCCTCAATTATTTTGGTGTTTGCTTTTGTATTGTTTTTACCGTAGGTTTTGTATACATTTTTTGCTTCCATTACTATGTCCGTCATTTCTTACAACCCTATTTTCTTCTTTCTTCTGTTTCCCCAACGGTCTAGCGAAAACGCAATTGGGAATGTTATTGCAATATAAAGGAGAGCGGCAAGGATGAACGGTGTAATAACGTTGCCAAATTCCATGCTTTTTAGTTCTATTGACCGCGTCGTGATTTCCAGTAAGCCGCTGAGAACATAGACATAGGCTGAGTCTTTGATGAGTAAAGCATATTCGCTGCCTAAACCTGGAGTAGCAAAGGTGAAAACTTGTGGAACCATTATGTGCCAGATTGCACTCCATTTAGACAAACCAATAGATTGTCCAGCGATCATTTGTTCATCACCAACACCGTGAATTGAACCTCTGTAAATCTGAGACTGGTTTGCCGCGCTTCTTAACCCCAAAACGAAGAACGCCACGAAAAAGGCGTTGTTGAAAGGAACAGGAAAAAATGGGCCTAAACCAAAAAAGAACAATAGCATCAAAACGATTTCAGGAACACCGCGAAATATTTTTTCAAAAGCATCAATTACAAAGCTAACTTCTTTTTCATAAACTTTTGTAAATGCTAATGGTAATCCTATTGCTATACCGATTAAAAAAGAAATGAGAGAAATGGAAAGAGTTAATGGTACTCCTTCCAAAAGGAAGATTAATTGTTGCCAAACATCCAAAACTGATCACGTTTGTTTTAGGCATTCCATTTTGCTTTTAGTTGATCTACCGTTCCGTCGTAGATTAGCTGAGTCAGTGCACCATTCATTTTGTCTAATAAGGTTGTTGAGCTCTTTGCAACTAAGAATGCGCATGGATAGTATGAGTGGCTATAGACAATTCCTATGTGAATTCCTTGTGTCGCGTATTGAGCAATCCAGGTAGTTGTGATCGGTGTTTCAGCATATACTGCTTGTACACTTGGGTTTGCGCTGACCATGTCTTGAACAGCTGATGCGGAATCACTCCAAGATCGCATTGACACGCCTGCTGCTTGAAGCTGTTGCTGCTCTACTTCTCCATCTTGTGTTCCCACTGTTATACCTAAGTCTTTGAGTTGCTGAAGAGAGGTTATGGTTGTTATATGTTTAGCATCAATAGTGCTTTGTAGCATTATTACTTGACCCATTGTTGTGCTATGTGGGATGGTGAATGAAACTTGACTAAGTCGATCCGGAGTAATCGAGAAGCCGCTGACACCCATGTCAAGTTGACCATGCTGAACAGATAGTATAATGTTGTCGAAGCCTACGTTTTGCCAATCAATTGTTAATCCCAACTTTGCTGCACATGCATTTGCCAAGTCAACTTCGAAACCCACAATCTTGCTAGTAGAGTTATCAAGTAGTTCATAAGGTGGCCATGTTGGGTCAGTCCCGACTTTAATGACGCCAGTTTTCTGAATATTTGCCCACGCCATATCCGTGCCCGATGAGTTTTGCGCTACAATGAATGGACTAGAAACTAATCCTATACCGAAACCTACAACGAGCATTATTACAACTAAAGCTACAGTTATGATTTTTGCCATTTCTATTTTCTCCCCAGCCCTATTCTCAACTTTACATATTTAAGCTTAAGCATTAGACGAGGCAGCGTTAAAGGTATCTTTTACCATCGTTTGTTTTTTGCCTTGCATTGAAACAAGAACTATTGCAATAACAATTAAAAATGCGCCGATGGTTGAAAACACGGTAACTGGTTCTTGCAAAACAAAAACAGACAAGATGACAGCGATTACAATTTCGGACAACAATAAAATAGTTGAAGTTGAGGCGGAAAGATGCTTGAGCCCTTCAAGCCATAAATAATAAGGTATAACCCAGCAAACAATTGCGGTCCAAAAAATCGCCAGCGAAAAAGGCGAACGGCGCTATTGAAAAGAACGTAAACACAAGCACCCAAGTCATTGATTGAAAAGTTGCAGAAGTAGAAGTCGAAATTAATTTTTTGTTGTAAATCATAAATATCGCCCATGAAACGCCTGAAATAATAAGAGCCAAGTCAGCTATAGTCTGCCCACCGCCCATCGCTGCGACATCTAGGTTCGTACTTACAAATATGATGCCTAAAAGCCCAAAAACGACGCCGAGGATTTTTTTGCGTGAGAAACTTTCGCCAAGGAGCTTTGGGCTTAATATTGCGACCCATATGGCGCTTAGATTTATGAAGAGAGCAGCCTTTGCCGCAGTAGTATAACTCATAGATGCATATTGTAGCAGGTACCCTGCACCGTTTGTGATTCCAAGGAAGACTAGAAGTTTTTTGTCTGCGATTTTAAATTCTAACTTCCTAAGGAGTAGCATAACAATCAGAAGAGTAACTGTGGATACAAAGAATCGCCAAAAAACAAACGCAAAAGGGTCAGTGTACGTTAACCCGATTTTTATTATTGGAAAAGAGGTGCCCCAAAGGACGCCCGCTAATATTGTATAGAATACGGCTTTGCTTTTTTGGCTTAATAGCGGATTTCGCATACTTGTTTCTCTTTTAGCTTTTCTGATATGCACCTTGACTTTATAGCATTAACTCTTCTACGCAAAAGTTTCAAACCACGGTAGAATGCTAAGAATTCACGTATAGAAAGACTAGATGAAAATTTATTGGGTAACCATTTTTAGCTTATTAGTAGATCTTTAAAAGAAAGGGATTTAGATAGCGAGAGAAAACTAACCAAAAAAAAGAAAAAAGAATTGTGAAAGGTTATTTCATAATAGCTTTTAGGTCTTCGTCAGCTGTTTTGATTGGCATGATATTGAATTTTTCCACTAGTACTTTGAGTATGTTTGGAGTTATGAAAGCTGGCAGACTTGGTCCTAATCTTATGTCTTTTATGCCCAAGTAAAGAAGTGATAGCAAGATTGCAACGGCTTTTTGTTCATACCAGGATAGCACCAGAGATAGTGGTAAATCGTTGATTTGCACGCCAAAAGCGTCGGCTAATGCTTGAGCTATTTTGACTGCTGAGTATGCGTCATTGCATTGTCCAATGTCTAGCAATCGTGGTATGTCATCGATTGTTCCTAACTCTTTGTCGAAGAAACGGAACTTGCCGCATGCCAACGTTAAGATGATAGTGTTGCTGGGTGCTTTTTCAACGAATTCTGTGTAATAGCTTCTTCCAGGTTTGGCTCCATCGCAGCCACCAACCAGTATGAAACGTTTAATGTGTCCGTTCTTTACAGATTCGATAACTTTGTCTGCAACGCTCAAGACCGCATTTCTTCCAAAGCCAACCAGAACGCTTTTTCCCTCGACGTCTTCTTGGAAACCCGGCATCGCTAAAGCTTTGTTTATCACTGCAGAAAAGTCCATTCCAGTTACATGTTGAACGCCTGGATACGATACTGGTCCTGAAGTGAAAATGTTGTCCTTGTAGCTTTCGACTGGTCTTTGGATACAGTTTGTGGTCATCAATATGGCTCCTGGGAATTGGGCGAATTCTTTTTGTTGGTTTTGCCATGCTGTTCCGTAGTGACCAAAGAGGTTTGGGTATTTCTTGAGTTTTGGGTAGCCGTGTGTGGGAAGCATTTCTCCATGTGTGTAAACAGTGATGTCTTTTCCTTGGGTTTGCTTTAGAATTTGTTCTAAGTCGATGAGGTCGTGTCCAGATACGAGTATTGCTTTTCCTTTTTTGTGTCCTAAAGGTACTTTTGTTGGAACTGGATGTCCGTATCTTTCAGTGTTTCCCGCATCAAGAAGTTCCATTGCACACACGTTAATTTCGCCGCATTTGAAAACTAAGCCCACAAACTCGTTAACGCCAAGTGACTTGTCAAATGGAGCTACAAGTCCTTCAGCGATAAAATCGAAAATTTTGTCATCGCTTTTTCCAAGAAGGTAAGCATGATAGGTGTAAGCGGCTACTCCTTTTAACCCATAAGTTAAGAGCCACTGAAGCGAATGCAAGTCTGGATCCATTGCTGGACCGGAGTTTATTCCATAGTGCTTTCCTTGTGTAATCAAGCCTGCAGTTGTTTTTTCTAGTTTTATGTTGAATGTGGAGTTAACTTTGCCTTTTATTGCAATCAATCTGCTGCGTAATTCTTCTTGTAACTGTGCGGTTTTTTTTATGTAGGCAGCTATTGATTCTGGATCGAAGTTTACGTTTGTTAGGGTTGCAAATAATGCTTCGCAGGTGAAAATGCCGATTTTTTCGTCTTTTACGCCAGCTTTGGAAGCTTCTATTGATAGTTGGCTGAGTCCTCTTTGCATGTAGATAAGAAGATCTTGAAGGGCAGCAACGTCTGCTGTTTTTCCGCATACGCCTGCAATTGTGCAGCCTTGACCTCTGGCTGTTTGTTCGCATTGGTAACAGAACATTTGATTTTGACTCATATTTTATACCTTGATAATACATAGTTGTAATTGTAGATAGGTGTTATCCCGAACATCTCAGGGATTTGCTGGGCGTAGATGAAAAATCGTTGCAATCAAATTTTAGATTAAACAAGTGAAAGAAGAAGAAGTGCGTCCCTGCAGAGTTTCTTCTTCTTTCTCAAGCAAATCCAGAGAAGAAGAACAATGGGTGCTACGTGCGAGTGTTGTTGTTCTTCAAAGATTGACTAATTCGAAAATTCTACTTTCTAAGTAGTGAATGTGAACATGCTAGAGGGTATATTCAAATAATTTGGACAAAATTATAGTGGGATAAGTTGAGGGACCTGATAACGGCGAAGAAGAGAAACGTTTTCATAGCCATCTTCTTAATAGCGCTTATTATCGTGTCTTTTTTTGTTGCCCTTACCGTTTTGCGTGTACCCGCGAAACAGACAGAAGGTCCAGTTCCTCCTTTCGTTGGAATAGAAACAGGTTGGAACAGCAACTTCAGCGACTGCAAAACCTTGATTGATAAGGTTAAGGATTACACTAATCTGTTTGTTATTGCATCGTCTCAAATTCTTGCAGATGAAGCGCAGCTAAATGAAACATGCGACTATGCGTTTAACGCAGGCATGTACCTTATTGTTTACTATCAGAACCTAACAGCATCTGATACCTATCCAGGCATAATTAATCATTATACGCCTTCAGCATGGTTTACAGCTGCAAAAGAACGGTATGGCAACCATTTACTCGGCATGTACTTTTATGATGAAGCTGGAGGAATCCAACTTGACCAAAATGGTCCTGACAGCGTAAAACTGCCCATTGCTTCGCCGATAAGTTATGAGGATTATTACGTAAACTATTATTATCTTTGGACGCATGGCGGTGGCGTTCCTGCAGCCGCTAACTTTTCTCATAATCTAAACTCTTCTTTGTTTACTTCAGACTATGCATTGTACTGGTTTGACTACTTAGTTGGATACGACACTCTTTTTGCTCAATTTGGGTGGAACAACAGCAGGGCATTGCAAATTTCGCTTGTTAGAGGCGCGGCGCAAGCACAAAACAAGGATTGGGGAGCAATAATAACATGGAAATATCAGCAAACGCCCTATTTGGAAAATGGAACGGAACTTTACAATGATATGGTTTTAGCATATAATTCAGGCGCAAACTACATACTAGTTTACGACTCCACAAAAAACTACACTAGTACGACGTTACTATCAGATCATTTTGATGCACTGAAGAATTTTTGGAATTACATGCAGCATAACCCTGATAAACATGGGATTCTCAAAGCAGACAAAGTGCTTGTTCTTCCTCAATATTACGCTTTTGGCTTTCGCAGCCCTGACGATTCAGTATGGCGATATCATCTTCCAGACAATTGGACAATCAAATTGTACAACGACGTTACAAACTTGATCAACCAATACAACTCAAGCCTAAACATTGTGTTCAGTGATCCACAGTTCCAAAATGCAATACAGAACAACTATAGCAAAATCCTCTATTGGCCTAAAGACTTTGCATCAAACGTTACCTACCCAATAATAGACGAAAACAACGATTTAGGATACAACAGCATTCAAGAAGCATTATCGTCGTATGCGACTAATCAAAACGACACCATTCTAGTCAAGCTTGGAACATACCAGGAAATCTTCGAAGCCACCAAACCATTTGTATTAACCACTCCAAATAACGAAACTCGCAACATTCCAGTCTCAGCCAATACAATCAATCTGATTATAGAAAGCGGCCACATAACGCTCACAACTTAAATTCAAAAACATTAAACCATCAGAACAAATTTGTCGATTCTCTTTCTGACAAATGCAATTGAAAAAAGTATTACCGCCGCAAAAAATAGCAGAATCATCAAAGTTGAAAATTCTGGAACGGTAGGTGTTGAAGTATTCGTCTTGCTTGGTGTATTGGATGGAGGGATTGCACTATTGTTTACGTATTGCTCCATCCGCTTATTTTACCTACAAAATATGTGTCATCAACCGTGGCAGCGTTGGGAAAGGAAAGTTCCGAGTAATGTATCCTGTACATGCTTGCACTTGAATATCGACTGAATCATCGAACAAACTTACTTGGATTACGTTAGCGTAAGGCGGCAACATATTGGTGTTTCTTGTAAAACCAATGGTTATCTTGGTGTTATCGCCGCTTGAATCTTGGGCAGGAAATATATGCTCAAGGAAAAGGCTGTCTTCCCAAGAACTGTCGTTTTCATAAGTAGGGTTGTTATGGGGTCTCCATCTGAAATCATAATACAGTTGTATGGGGTAGTTGCTTGCGTTCAAAAAGGGAGTGAAGTGTTGGTTACTTATTCTTACGTTTATGAAAGCGTTTGCAATATAATTGCTTTGAGTACGTGCACTGGCATCTGGATTGTATTGGAAAGACGATGAGAATTGCGGAACAGCTGGAGTAGGTACTGACTGAGCAAGTATAGGTTTAAAGATCATTAAACTAAAGCTTGAGATAGCCATGATTAAACTCAGAATTAAGGCTAAATTCTTGCTCATGCTATTCATAGTTATTCTTTGAAACGGGTTCCGATAAAAGACTATTCGTAAAACATCATTGACTGAAAGTAGTCAAAATTTCTTTACTATGTCCACTTTTATGAATTTGGCTCTCTTTCTTGTCTTAATAAGTTTTGAGGCATGCTTTGGTTACCAAAAATGCTAAAAGACAAATGCGTTATGAAGCTGATTTGATTTTTTTTCAAGCTCCAGCAACTAAAATGTTCATTGCCAGAACGTGAAAGAACGCAGATGACCGCAGAAAGATGCAGGAACACTTGCAAACAAGCAGAAGAACGGGAAAACACGCGAAAACCCTCAACCTGCAAACAATCCAATCTCTGATTCGAGAAAGCAACCCAAAACACCAAGGAAAAATTTTGCTTAGGTTTATTTGAACTCCTAACAAATACTCAAAAATTCGCGCTTAAATTTCGAAATTACCCCTTGATTTCCAATAGAAACACAAGTTGTAGGCAAAACACAGTCACAATTTCTAATCAATACCCAATGATCTCTTTGTTTCAGGTGAATCTTTATGAAAATCGCTATTATCGGAAAAGGCAATGTTGGCAACGCGTTATGCAAAGGTTTAAGCGGTAAACATGAAACGAAATTTGGTCATCGAGACCCTGCAGAACCAGTTGCTAAAGCAGCAAAATGGGGCGAAGTAATAATTCTCGCTGTTCCCCATAATAATGCCAATGATGCCGTTGAGGCAATAAGAGGTTATGTGGACGGAAAAATAGTTGTTGATGTGATTAATGCGGTGGGCTCAAATGGCGGATTGGCAATAAGCTGTACTACTTCCTCAGCTGAGGAGATTCAGAAAAAACTTCCTAAAGCCCAGGTGGTTAAAGCGTTCAACACGGTGTTTGCGAAAAACCAAAGCAGCGGCAAAGTCGGCAAGGAACAGCTAACAGCGTTTATTGCAGGTGACGATTTAAAAGCTAAACAGACTGTTGCTAAGTTGACAAGAGACATCGGTTTTGACCCAGTGGATTGCGGACCACTAAAGGCAGCGCGGTATCTGGAAGCTATGGGAATAATGATAATCAACTTGGCTTATGAATATGGAATGGGGCCAAATATAGGTTATAAACTGGTTAAAGCATAGATAATTCAGCATAGCCTTTTTTAAGGGGAAAAGTTTAAGGGCAATAGTTTCTTATGGTTTCGCGTATTCCTAATCTTTGAGGTTTATAGTTTGAGCGCTAAAATGGAAACAATTGAAGAACGGAAAGCTGAAGTTTTAATTAAACTTCGAAAATACAAATTACTTGAGAAAGAAAAATTTGAAGGTGCAGTCGGCTACATAATTGATATTCCACAGGATAAGGAGAAAGCGCTCATCTGGTGCATCCTAGGAGAAGCAACCGTCGGCATCGCGGCCATGAATACGCTCTATAAAGTGATGAAAGAAAAAGAAATTGATCGCGCAATCGTGGTTACTGAAGGACGCTACACTCATGCGGTTAAGCTTGGAGCAAAAAAGAAACAAGTAGAATTATTACCCAAGTCTTTCCCAGTTTTCGACATTTTTGAACATGCACTGGTTCCTTTCCACGAAATCCTAAGTGAAAAAGAAAAAAACCAACTGCTCGCTCAATTCAAAGTTAAACCATATCAAATGCCTCAGATAAAGTCAGGCGACCCCGCAGTCAAAGTTATCGGCGCAAAACCAGGCGATGTACTAAAAATAACAAGAAAAAGCTCAACTGCAGGCGAACACATAACTTATAGATATGTAGTCGAATAAATCGTAAAATTATTTCATATTTCTCTTATTCTTGCCATTCTGAATCTTTTTCATTGTCTAATTTTCTCTAATTATGACTACCTAACTCTCACATTTCCACACAAAAACGCACATTCCCGCACATTACAGCACATTCTAGCACACAACCTGCAAAGGATTTAAGCTTCAAATCAAGAAAGCAACTTAAAACACAAAGAAAAAAATTTTGCAAATGAACAACAAATATTTTTGTGGTCAAAAGAAAAATATTATTTAGCGATCATCACTTCTGTGGACTTAACAATTGCTTCCACTTCATCGCCAACTTTAATATCTAAATCCTCAACCGCATCTTTAGTAATAACCGCTGTAACTGTAACAGGCATCTTTATCTCAACCTTCACTTTGGCAGTAATAACCCCTTTTTCAACGGCAACAACTTTTCCTTTGAAACGATTTCTTGCACTTAACTTCAAACTTTTCACCTCCAAACTTTCCGAATTTGACAAAACCTTGCTCATGTAGCTCTCAACTTGCTTATACTCTGCAAGCAAACTTTTGCCTAAATCAGTCAGCTTTGCTCCCCCGCCGCCAGATTTTCCGCCTTTATAGGTCTCAACTATCGACTGGTCCAAGGTCTTTTGAATGCCTTGGATGTAATTCCAAACATAGCGGTAAGACATTCCTAACGTTTCTGCAGCTTTAGTAAGCGAATTTTCTTTCTCGATAGCTTCTAGAATTTCTGCTCCACCTCTGCCGATTACGGGTTTGTTTTTGTATTCTAGCCACACCTTGCATGAGAACTTGTGTTTTTTGTCGGTAAGCATTCTAAATAGGTTTATGTCGCAAAGACCATATAAAGCTAATCAACGAGAAAAAAACCGTTTCTGAGGGCATTAGAATTCTAATTCTCCGTTTACAAATTTACGCGATATCTCGCTTTTCGGGTTTTCAAAAAAATCCGTAGGATCAGCAACTTCAACAATATTGCCGTCATGAATGTGAACTATTTCGTTTCCTACTCTTCTTGCCTGAGTAAGATTATGAGTCGCCATAACAATAATGCGTTCAGCACTCTTTTTGCTAACTATTGCCTTTTCAATGATAGCCGCACTGTTCGGATCCAAATTCGCCGTCGGCTCATCCAAAAGTAAAATGTGAGATTCAAGCAAAAAAGCCCTGGCTAAAGCCAATCGCTGCTGCTCTCCACCTGAGGTCTTTTTTGCTCGACGCTTTTCAAACCCTGAAAGCCGCACCGCCTGCAAGGCTTCAGCAATTTTCTGTTTAATTTCATCCTTTGGGACTTTTCGTATTCTAAGACCATACGCCAAATTAGAGTAGACGTTGGTGCTAAACATTGCAGATTTCTGAAAAACTAAAGTTGACACTTTACGTAGGGCTTTACAATCGATATTTTTGTTGTTAATGAGTAATTGTCCGCTATCAGCGTTTTCTAAGCCAGCCATTATGCGCATGAGCGTTGTTTTGCCTGCGCCGTTGACTCCTAAGAGAACAATTACTTTGCCGCCCGCCAGTTCTAGCGACACCGTATTTAACGCTTTAACCGAACGGTAATTCTTTTGAATATCAACTAATTGCAGATTAACAGTCATGCTTAACTTCCGCCCAGACCTCTCCACAACGTAAGCTTGCCCCAGGATCCCTCTTCTTGTCTCATACGCTCAATTAGACTAATGGTTAACGCTATAGCAATCACTATCACTATGAGTATGATGCCGTAAGCCATTGCGATGTCATAGCTGCCAAAGTTTAGTTCAAGTCCAATTGAAGTGGTCAAAACTCTTGTTTCTCCCAGCAGGTTTCCGCCTACAATAGTTGCTATGCCAAGTTCTCCAAATCCTCGGTTAAACGAGGCAGTTATTGAAAGTAACATCGACCAAATGGTCTCACGAATTAATGTCAAGTCAGTTCTAAAGCCTGAGGCTCCAAGGGTTCTAGCCAAGTCTCTTAGTTGAGAATCCGCCGTTCCAAGCGCATTTGCCGTAAAACTCACGATAATAGGTGTTACCAGTATCGCTTCGCCCAGAGCTATTCCATTAAGTGTGTATAGCAGATGAAAAGAGGCGAATTCTCCTTGTCTAGACAAAAGCAAATACATAATCAAACCCAACGCAACCGTTGGTATCCCTATTAACGCATTAAAAATTCCTTTGACAAAC
>Ga0335081_10016481_pt1 | contig 11959 bp, 12 predicted proteins | sample Lox_Sample_35_FD_206713 | JGI IMG/M metagenome (GOLD analysis project Ga0335081, IMG submission 206713) | Soil microbial communities from Loxahatchee National Wildlife Refuge, Florida, United States - Lox_Sample_3.5 | ecosystem: Environmental > Terrestrial > Soil > Wetlands | place: USA... | reverse complement strand
GACGCGACCTCAAGGTGCGCGTGCGCACCGGCAAGGGCCGCTCGGTCGCCTCGAAACTCTGGCTCGAGCGCCAGCTCAACGATCCGTATGTGGCGCGCGCCAAGCGCGAGGGCCTGCGCTCGCGCGCCGCCTTCAAGCTCACCGAGATGGACGACAAGTATCATTTCCTGAAAGCCGGCGGACGCGTGGTCGATCTCGGCGCGGCGCCGGGCGGCTGGAGCCAGATCGCCGCGCGCCGGGTCGGTGCCGACACCGGGCGCGGGCGCGTGGTCGCGATCGACGTTCTGGAGATGGCGCCGGTCGCCGGCGTCGACGCGCTGCATCTCGATTTTCTCGCCGACGACGCGCCCGACCGGCTCAAGGCGCTGCTCGGCGGGCCGGCCGACGTGGTGTTGTCCGACATGGCCGCGAACGCGACCGGCCACCGCAAGACCGATCACCTCAAGATCATGGCGCTCGCCGAGACGGCGGCGCTGTTTGCCCGCGAGGTGCTGCGGCCGGGCGGGACGTTTCTGTGCAAGGTGCTGCAGGGCGGCACCGAGGGCGCGCTGCTCGCCGATCTCAAGCGCAGCTTTGCGAGCGTGAAGCACGTCAAACCGGCGGCGAGCCGGTCGGATTCGGCCGAGCTCTACGTGCTGGCGATGGGATTCCGGCCGGGCGCGGACCAGGCGGCCGATGGCTGACGCGGCTCGCCGGTCGCGCCGTGGCAGACCTGCGGCAAAAATCCGTAGCCGGGAACCGGCGCTCCCGCGCCGGAACCTTCCCGGGCGCTTCCACGTTTCCCAGGGCGCGGCTTTATCGGCGAGATCGGCGAGCCGCAGCATCCGAGGGAGCTGGCACATGCGCTTTTTCTTAGGGATGGTCGTCGGCGTCCTGTTGACGATCGCGGTCGCCTATCTGATCGATGCGTCCTCGACCCCATCGACCGACACCACGGCGCAAGTCGATCACAGGCCGCTGGTGAATTGGGACGTGGTCGACAAGGACTGGCAGAGTTTCACGCACGGCGTGCGCAACACCTGGAACAAGCTCGCATCGATCCGTTGATTGGAAGGATCGCGCGCCTCACTCGGCCGGCTGATTCTCCGGCTGGCTCGTGACCGCGGCCGAAACACGCGGCCGGTCGATCAGCTCGGCGCCGGTCTCCTTCGACATCCGGGCGAACACGAAGGCCGACACCGCCGAGATCCCCGCGACCAGCAGGAAGGCGGGCGCGAAATCGCGCGCGCCGATCGTGCTGTCGTGGTGGGCGGCGAGCACCAGCTCGACGGTCAGCGCCCCGATCGCGACGCCGGTCGAGACCGAGAGCTGCTGGCACACGGCGGCGAGCGAGGTGGCGCGGCTCATGCGCGCCGGATCGACGTCGGCAAAGCCGATCGTCATCGCGCTGGTGAACTGCAGCGAGCGGAAGAAGCCGCCGGCGAACAGCACCACGAGCATGACCAGGACCGGCGTGCTCGCGGTGAACAGCGCGCAGACCGCGACCATCGCCGAGGCGATCAGCGCGTTCCAGGTGAGCACGTTGCGATAGCCGAACCGGCGCAGCACGGTCGGCACCGCCCGCTTCATGCTCATGGCGCCGACCGCGGTCGCGAAGGTGATCAGGCCGGATTCGAACGGCGTCTTGCCGAAGCCGACCTGCAGCATCAGCGGCAGCAGAAAGGGCAGGGCGCCGGCGCCGACGCGAAACACGAAGCCGCCCGCCACCCCGGCGCGGAAGCCGGGCAGCCGGAACAGCGAGAGGTCGATCACCGGTGTCGGCGTGCGCCGCGCATGCAGCATGTAGAGGCCGATGCAGACCGCGCCGCCGGCGATCATCGCGACCAGCAGCCAGGTCGGCATGAAGCCTTCGAGGCCGAGCGCCGTGAAGCCGAAGGCGACGCCCGCGATGCCCAATCCGGCGAGCAGCATGCCGAGCGGGTCGAACCGCTCGCGCAGCTCGGCGCGGATGTTGTCGATGTAGCGCGTCGCGAGCACGATGCCGACGAGGCCGATCGGGATGTTGATGAGGAAGATCCAGTGCCAGGTCAGATAGGTGGTGATGAATCCGCCGAGCGGCGGCCCGAGCACCGGGCCGACCAGGGCCGGAATCGACACCCAGGCCATGGCGTCGACCAGGCGACGCTTGTCGATGCTGCGCACCAGCACGAGGCGGCCGACCGGCGACATCATGGCGCCGCCCATGCCCTGCAGGAAGCGCGCGATCACGAAGTGCGGCAGCGACTGCGACAGCGCGCAGCCGATCGAGCCGACCATGAACACCGCGATCGCGGCGCGGAAGATGGTGCGCGCACCGAACCGGTCGGCGGTCCAGCCGCTCGCCGGAATGAAGATCGCGAGCGCGAGCAGATAGGTGGTCACCGCGAGTTTCAGCGCCAGCGGGTCGGTTCCGATGTCGCGCGCGATCGCCGGCAGCGAGGTCGCGATGACGGTCGAATCCATGTTCTCCATGAACAGCGCGACCGCGACGATCAGCGGTACCAGGCGTTCGCGGGTCATCGGCGGCAGAGGGATTCGTATGCGGGCATGCGGGTTCCCTAGCGGATCGGGCGGTCAGGGCCAAGGGCGGGAAGTGCAGGACGGACCTGCGTTAGCGGATGCCGTTGGGGCAGGCGATGGCTCCACAAAGAATGCCGTCATTGCCCGCGAAAGCGGGCAATCCAGTATTCCGTGACGGCGCGGTGGAGATGGAATGCTTGAACCGCGGGCGATCGTGGTTACTGGATCGCCCGCTTTCGCGGGCGATGACGGTGTTCCGTGTGGCGAGCAAGTCGGCGAATCACGCTTGTCTTACGTCACCGCTTCGCTCAGGCTGGAGCGTGTCACTGGAACGCAAGGAGCCCGCCATGCGTGCACTGCGGTTGCTGGTCGTCACTCTCATTGCGTTCATCGTTGCGTCGGCGCAGGCAGCCGACACTTATCCGAGCCGGCCGGTGCACTGGGTGGTCGGCTTCGCGGCCGGCGGGCCGAACGACACGGTCGCGCGCATCTTTGCCGAGTGGCTGTCGGAGCATCTCGGCCAGCAGTTCGTGGTCGAGGACCGCACCGGGCAGGGCGGCATGATCGCGGCGAACTACGTGGTGCATGCGCCGCCCGACGGCTACACCATCATGTTCGTCGCGCCCAACAATGCGATCGGCACCACGCTGTACAAGCATCTGCCGTTCGATTTCCTGCAGGATGCGGCACCGGTCGCCGGGCTGATGCGGCTCGCCAACGTCATGGTGGTGCCGCCGTCGCTGCCGGTGCATTCGGTCGCCGAGTTCATCGCCTATGCCAAGGCGCATCCGGGCGATCTCTCGTTCGCCTCGTCGGGCAACGGAACCTCGGTGCACATGTCGGGCGAGCTGTTCAAGGCGATGACCGGGATCGAGATGGTGCACGTGCCGTATCGCGGCTCGGCGCTGATCTATCCCGACCTGCTCAGCGGCAAGGTGCACGTGCTGTTCGACAACATCCCGGGCGCGGTCGGCTTCGTGCATGACGGACGGCTGCGCGCGCTCGCCGTGACGACGACCGCGCGCTCGAAAGCGCTGCCCGACGTGCCGACCGTGGCCGAGACCGTGCCGGGCTACGAGGCGAGCGTGTGGTACGGCATCGCGGCGCCGAAGGGCACGCCGCCCGAGGCGATCGACGTGCTCAACAAGGCGATCAATGCGGCGCTCGCCGATCCAAAAATCCAGGAGCGGGTGGCGCAGCTCGGCGGCACGCCGATGCCGATGTCGCCGGCCGAGTTCGGCAAGCTGTTGGCCGACGAGACCGCGAAGTGGGGCAAGGTGGTGCGGGCGGCGAATATCTCGGTGGAGTGACGCCACTTGGCGTCATTGCGAGGCCGTAGGGTGGGCAAAGCGAAGCGTGCCCACCGTTGACGTCCGCGTGGGCACGGCGCGTCAGCTTTCTTCGATGAGGCGCGGTCGGAGAACGCGCCTTTGCCCACCCTACGGCTTCATCCCCATCTTCGCCAGGTTGTCGAGCGCGGGCTTGAAGTCGGGCGTGATCGCGAGGGCGGCGCGATACTCGGCGACGGCGCCGGCGCGGTCGCCCTTGTTCTGCAGCGCGCTGCCGCGGTTGACGTGCACGATCGCGAGCTTTGGATCGATCTTGAGCGCGGCGTCGAAGTCGGCGATCGCCTTGTCGTATTGCTTGCGCTTCCAGTACGCCATGCCGCGGTTGCTGTACGAGAAGGCGTCGTTCGGATCGAGCTTGATCGCCTTGTTGTAGTCCGCGAGCGCGCTCGCGACGTCGTTCTTCATCAGCCGGACCAGACCGCGATTGCGCCAGCCGCGCGCATCCTCCGGGGCATTGTCGATGATCACCGTGTAGTCGGCGATGGCGCGGTCGAGCTGGTTGGTGTCGCGAAAGACGTTGCCGCGGTTGAGATAGGCATCGGCGGTCGGCGCGAGCGCGATCTCGGCGGTCAGGTCCTCGATCGCATGCTTGGCGTCGCCCTTCCGGCGCCAGACGTCGGCGCGGTTGCCGTAGGCTGCGGAATCCTTCGGCGCGATGCGGATCGCGGCGGTGAAATCGGCGATCGCGCGGTCGAGCTCGTTGATATGGCTGAAAGCATCGCCGCGGTTGTTGTAGGCGAGGGCGAAATTCGGATCGAGCGCGATCGCCTTGTCGTAGTCGGCGATCGCCTTGTCGAACCGGCCCAGGAAGGCGAGCGCGCGGCCGCGGTTGGAATAGAGGCACGGATAGGTCGCGTCGACGTTTATGCCGGCGTCGAGGTCGACGAGCGCCTGCTCGTACTGCTTCTGCTCGGTCAGCACATAGCCGCGATTGCACAGCGCCATCGCGAGGGTGCGGCCGCTCTCGCTCTTGGCCTCGATCAGGGCGGTGCAGCCGGCGAGGCGCTGGTCGAGCGTCGAGGTGCGGCCCATGCAGAGCTCCTTCGGGCTCGGATCCTTCGGGCGCGCGGTCTCGGCAAGGGAAGGCGCGAGCCCGGCCAGCAGGACGAGCACGGTAAGGAGAGCGGGGCGCATGGCAGATCCTCGAAGAGCGCAGGAACGGGGGTCTTCCCGATTTAGTCGCGCGGCACGATCTGTCGGTTCAACAAACCGGCGCACGCGCTTGGTCCCATTGAGGTTGTTGCTCCGAATCTGCACAACGTCCCAATCGGCCGCAATCGGCCTAGGCAGCGCGCCGCCACCATGCTATCGACCGTCGCCAACCCAAAAGCGGGCCTCGATTCGCGGTGGACCAGCGGTCCGCCGGGCGGGGCGCTCTTCCCGGGCGAAGGAAGGAACCGCTGCGGCGGATGGAGTTGGCCATGGCCCTGAACGGTGAACCGCGCGAAGCGCTGACCTTCGACGACGTGCTGCTCAAGCCCGGCCTGTCGGACGTGCTGCCGTCCGAGGCCGACGTGCGCAGCCGCATCACCCGCCAGATCGCGCTCAATATTCCGATCATCGCCTCGGCCATGGACACGGTGACCGAGGCGCACATGGCGATCGCCATGGCGCAGGCGGGCGGGATCGGCGTGCTCCACCGCAACCTCGAGCCGGAGCTGCAGGCCGCCCAGGTGCGCCAGGTGAAGAAGTTCGAATCCGGCATGGTGGTCAATCCGATCACCATCGGCCCGGACGCGACGCTCGCGGATGCGCGCATCATCATGGCCGAGAACGGCATCTCGGGCATCCCGGTGGTCGAGGGCGGCAACGCGGCGCGGCCCGGCAAGCTGGTCGGCATTCTGACCAACCGCGACGTGCGGTTCGCGACCGATCCGCGGCAAAGAGTCTCCGAGCTGATGACCAAGGACGACCTCGTCACGGTGCGCGAGGGGGTCGGGCAGGAGGAGGCGAAGCGGCTGCTGCACCAGCACCGCATCGAGAAGCTTTTGGTGGTCGATGCGAAGTATCACTGCGTCGGGCTGATCACCGTCAAGGACATCGAGAAGGCGGTCGCCAATCCGCACGCCTGCAAGGACGAGCAGGGCCGGCTGCGCGTCGCGGCCGCCACCACGGTGGGCGAGGCCGGATTCAAGCGCACCGAGGCGCTGATCGAGGCGGGTGTCGACATCGTGGTGGTCGACACCGCGCACGGCCATTCGCGGCATGTGCTCCAAGCCGTAAGCCGCATCAAGCGGCTGTCGAACGCCGTGCAGGTGGTGGCCGGCAACATCGCGACCAGCGAGGGCGCCAAGGCGCTGATCGACGCCGGGGCCGACGCCATCAAGGTCGGCATCGGACCGGGCTCGATCTGCACCACCCGGATCGTCGCCGGCGTCGGCGTGCCGCAGCTCACCGCCGTGATGGACGCGGTCGAGGCGGCGAGGAAAACCGATACGCCGGTGATCGCCGACGGCGGCGTCAAGTATTCGGGCGACCTCGCAAAAGCGCTGGCGGCCGGGGCCGACTGCGCCATGGTCGGCTCGCTGCTCGCCGGCACCGACGAGACGCCGGGCGAGGTGTTTCTGTTTCAGGGCCGCTCCTACAAGAGCTATCGCGGCATGGGCTCGGTCGGCGCGATGGCGCGCGGCTCGGCCGACCGCTATTTCCAGCAGGACATCAAGGATCATCTCAAGCTCGTGCCGGAAGGGATCGAGGGCCAGGTGCCCTACAAGGGCCCAGTCGCCAATGTGCTGCACCAGCTCGCCGGCGGCCTGCGCGCCGCCATGGGCTACGTGGGCGCGAAGAATCTCGCCGAGCTGCACGCGAAGGCGGAGTTCGTCCGCATCTCGGGCGCCGGTCTGCGCGAGAGCCACGTGCACGACGTGACCATCACGCGCGAGAGCCCGAACTATCCCAGCCGGACGTGAACGTCGCCGCGGACCTGATTGAAATCGCTGCTGGTATCCCAGTTAGCTTCGTTTCGCCAAATTTGGGCGCGGGCCGGCTGTACTGAATTCATTGAATTTTCTCCGTTGGCTTCGTTTTGCACCCGGGGGTGCGCCGCCACCCCAAGCCGACCGCTTGGGTTCGTTCTGCCAACTGGATTCGTTCCGCCAAACGGGTTCGTTCTGCTTGGCTCTGTTCTGCCAACCTTCGGGCGCGCCGCAGCGCGCCCGCCGCGGCCATGATGGAGGCATGACGTCTCACGGCCGCGATCGTCTCGGCGAAGGGCATGGTGGCTCCCCAATATGTTCTTGGTTTGTTCTAGCACGGTCCGCCGCCGCGAGCAAGGCAAAACCGGCGCAGTCTCACAACAATGCCGGATAAGTGATGCGCCCGGGGCCGTCGGGGCGCGCGCCTTCGGTAATATGCGCCGGCTCGATCTTGCCGGGGCCCATGATGTGCAGCACGGTCTCGCCGGCGGCGAGCAGATAGTCGGCGATGATGCGCCGGTGGCAGCGCCACCACACCGCCTCGGCGCACATGATGGCGCAGCGCTGCGCGTGGCCGATCTCGCGCAGCTGGGCGAGGCCGGCATGAAAATCCTCGCCCAGCGCGTAGTCGGCATAGTTGTGGAAGCTCGCGTTCTCCCAAAAACCGTTGATCTGCGGCGCGACGTCGTGCGCCTTGCCGCGCAGGCCGCCGAGCGCCGCGATGTGCGCGTAGCCGATCTGGTGGCGGCCAAGCGCGTCGGGGAGGGTGTCGCGATTGAACTGCGGATTGGTGCGCGAGCGCGGCACCGTGCGCACGTCGACGAGGTAGGCGATGTCGGCGCCGCGCAGGAGATCGACGAAGGCGTCGAGCGGGTGGGTGGAGTGGCCGATGGTGTGGAAGGGGTGCGGCATGGGATTCGGGGCAGGGCCATCGCAGGTGAGGTGAGCACGGTGTTTGCGCTGCTTCTACCCCTTTAGGGGGAGAGGGAGTCCGGGCACTGTGCTCTCCTCACATCGCTCACGGCGAACGCCTCTCCGCCTCGGCGAGCCTCTTGCGCAGCGCGCGCATCTCCTCGAAACGCTTGGTGGCATCGCGCATCACGGCGATGATGCCGAGCATCGCGCCGGACGCGTCCTTGAGCGGCACCACGGTGAACTCGACCGAGATGGTGGCGCCGTCCCGGCGCAGCGCCGGCACCGAAAGCAGGTCGCCTTCGCCGTAGCGGCTCTCGCCCGTCGCCATGGTGTGGCGATAGCCGTCCCAGTGGCGCTGGCGCAGGCGCTCCGGGATGATCAGGTCGAGCGACAGGCCGATCGCTTCCTCGGCCGCAAAGCCGAAGATGCGCGCGGCGCCCGGATTCCACACGCGAATGACGCCATCGTGGTCGGCCGCGACGATCGCGTCGGTGCGCGCCGCCAGCACGGCCTCGGCCACGTCTTCGGGGCGAATCTCTGCCATGGCGAAGATATGGGGCGGCGGGCGCGCCGCTTCAATTCGCCTGCACGCCGGCTTTTCGCACCACGGCGCTCCAGCGCGCGACGTCCTGCACCATCTGGGCGCCGAACTCTTCCGGCGTGCTCGCGATCATGTCGAAGCCGAGCGCCTTGATGCGCTCCTTCATGTCGTCGGTCGAGAGGATCGCGATGGTCTCGTCGTGCAGCTTCCTGACGATCGCCGGATCGAGCCGGGGCGGCCCGAGCAGGCCGGCCCAGTTGGCGACCGCAAAGCCTTTGAGGCCCTGCTCGTCCAGGGTGGGGAGATCGGGCAGCAGCGCCGAGCGCTTGAGCTCGGCCATCGCGACCGGGCGCACGCGGCCCTGCTCGTGCATGATGCTCGGCACGCTCGCAAACAGCGCCTGCACGTTGCCGGAGATCACGTCGAGCAGGGCGGGCGCCATGCCCTTGTTCGGCACGTGCACCATGTCGATCCCGGCCTCGCTCTTAAAGAGCTCGGCGGCGAGATGCGAGGCGCTTCCCGTCCCGGCCGAGCTGTAGCTGAGCTTGCCCGGATTGGCCTTGGCATAGGCGATCAGCTCCTGGAGGTTCTTCGCCGGCACCGCCGGATTGACCACGAGCGCGTAGGGGCTGATCGCGACGTTGATGATCGGGGTGAAGTCTTTCGCCACGTCGTAGGGCGCGACCTTGTCGACCGCGACCACGAGCGACAGGCTGCTCGGCGTGTAGAGCAGGGTGGTGCCGTCGGGCTTCGACCCGATGACGAATTTCGAGCCGATCACGCCGGCCGCGCCGGCGCGGTTCTCGACGAAGAAGTTTTGCCCCAGGCGCTCGGACAGCCGCTGCGCGATCAGCCGCGCCATCACGTCGACGCCGCCGCCGGCCGCGACCGGCACGACGATGCGCACGGGGCGGTCGGGATACTCGGCGCGGGCCGCGAGCGGGCAGAGGAGGAGGGCGGTAAAGAGGGTGAGGATGCTGAACGCGCGACGCATGGATGACCCCCGGATGTGTTGGGTGCACTATATCCCGCCTGCCGGGATTGGGACTTGGGCATTTCGGCGCGGGCGTGAAGGTAAGGTGAGCACACTGCCCGGACTCCTTCTCCCCGCTTGCGGGGAGAAGGTCGGGATGAGGGGGCCCTCCGCGAGGTCGGTGTTTGCGGAAGCCCCCCTCACCCCGACCCTCTCCCCGCTCACGGGGAGAGGGGGCGCAGGCACCGTCCTCTCCTCACACGGAACCCCCTCCATCGCTCGCTCATTGTAATCGGCGCGCATTCGTCCCACATAGCGCATCAACCCCCGGGGGCTCGCCATGCTGATTCGACCGATCCTCATTGCCGTCTTCGTCCTGGTCGCCTGCACCTTCGTCGCGCTCTTTCGCGCCGGCGAGCGGCGCGACGCGCGTGCGTTTCCCGACCTGCTCGACGTGCTGTTCTATGTGCTGGTCGCCTTGCTGATCGAGACGCGGCACGCCGACCTGATCGCGCTCATCCTCGCCTGCGTCTACGTGCTCATGCGCGTCATCCTGATGTTCGACCTGCATGGCCGCGTGCAGGCGGGCCGCCGCACGATCGACGTGGTCGCCCTGATCGTGCTGGCCGCCATGTGGGTGATCTACGCGCTCGAAGTCTTTTTGTTGATTTGATGATCCCCGCCGCCCGCCTGTCCGCCGCGATCGAAGTGCTGGCCGATATCGAGGCGCGGCGGCGGCCGGCCGCCGATGCGCTCAAGGACTGGGGGCTGGCGCACCGCTTTGCCGGCTCGGGCGACCGCGCCGCGATCGCGGGCCTCGTCTATGACGCGCTGCGCCGCAAGGCGTCGGCCGCCTGGCTGATGGGCGAGGCGGCGCCGCGCGCCGTGCTGCTCGGCATGCTGCGGCTCGAGCGCGGGCTCGATCTCGACGCGATCGAAAAACTCGCCGACGGGTCGCGCTTTGCGCCGGCGCCGCTCAGCGATGCCGAGCGCGCGCGCCTGCGCGACGGCACGCTCGAAGGGGCGCCGGCGCACGTGGCGGGCGATTATCCCGAATGGCTCGACGGCCCGCTTGCCCGCGTCTTTGGCGAGGCGCGGGCCGAGGAGGGCGCGGCGCTCGCCCGCCGCGCGCCGCTCGACCTGCGGGTCAACACGCTCAAGGCCGATCGCGACAAGACCGCGGAGGCGCTCGCCCATCTCAACGCCGCGCCGACCCGCTGGTCGCCCGTCGGCCTGCGCATCACGCTCGCGCCGGATGCGAAGAATGTGGCGATCCATTCCGAGCCGGCCTTTCTGACCGGCCTCATCGAGGTCCAGGACGAGGGCTCGCAGCTCGCCGCGTTGCTCACCGGCGTCAAGCCCGGCGAGCAGGTGATCGATCTGTGCGCCGGGGCGGGCGGCAAGACCTTGGCGCTCGCGGCGCTGATGAAGAACCGCGGGCAGATCTACGCGACCGATCTCGACAAGCGCCGGCTCGCGCCGATCCACAAGCGCCTGGAGCGCGCCGGCGCGCGCAACGTCCAGGTCCACACCCCGCGCGGCAAGGAGGACCTGCTGGCCGACCGCCACGGCCAGGCCGACCTGGTGCTGATCGACGCGCCCTGCACCGGCACCGGCACCTGGCGGCGCAATCCCGACGCAAAATGGCGCACGCGCCCCGGCGCGCTCGATGTGCGCGCAAAAGAGCAGGCCGCCGTGCTCGACCGCGCCGCCGCGCTGGTCAAGCCGGGCGGGCGCATCGCCTATGTGACCTGCTCGGTGCTCGCCGAGGAGAACGCCGACCAGGTGCGGGGTTTTCTAGCGCGGCATGCGGAGTTCGCGCCGACGCGGGAGCTGCTGGCGCCGCTCGGCGAGCGCGCGCTGGTGTTTCGCCAGGCCGTGCTGCTGGCCGAGGAGGGCGTGCAGATGACCCCGCGCCGCACCGAGACGGACGGGTTTTTTGTCAGCGTGCTGGTGCGGCGATAAGGCACCGGCAGAGTGCTGCGCTCACCTTACCTGCGACTGCTTCCACGCCTCCAGCGCCTGCACGCGGGCGAACCAGGCCTGCAGATGCACGAAGCCGCCGACCGGGAGCTGCGCCGCGGCGTTCGGATTGAGCGCGAGGAAGGCTTCGCCGCGGTGCTCGCCCTTGAGCAGATCGACGACCGTGAGGTCGAGGCGCGTGCCCAAGTGGAGCGCGGTCAGCACGGCCCGGCGCGAGTTCGACGACAGCGGGTGATAGTAGAGGCGCATGGCGGTGTCTCCCATATGTCTGCGGGAGATCTGGGGCGGCCGGGCCGGCGCCGCACTCCGCTTGTTGCGGCCGAATCGTTCCGCAGACCGCTGCTGTCTATCGACTCCTTGCCACACCCACCGCTGTCATGCCCCGCGCAAGCGGGGCATCCAGTACACACGGACGGTTCCGTGGTTACTGGATCGCCCGCTTGCGCGGGCGATGACGCCGAGTATGCGGCGGGGGGCATGCCCCTTTGCACAGGCCGCCGGGGCTTGGTTGCGTGCGGCGCAGCAATTGGGTAACTGCTGTCCATGACGGCTCCGACGCACGACAAGGTTCTGATCGTCGATTTCGGCTCCCAGGTCACCCAGCTGATCGCCCGGCGGGTGCGGGAGGAGAAGGTCTTTTGCGAGATCGTGCCGTTCCAGCGCGCCGAGCAGGCCTTCCGGGAGATGCGGCCCAAAGCGGTGATCCTGTCGGGCGGCCCGGCCTCGGTGCTCGACGAGGATGCGCCGCTCGCGCCGCAGGCGATCTTTGACGCCGGCCTGCCGG
>Ga0335081_10016480_pt1 | contig 11959 bp, 9 predicted proteins | sample Lox_Sample_35_FD_206713 | JGI IMG/M metagenome (GOLD analysis project Ga0335081, IMG submission 206713) | Soil microbial communities from Loxahatchee National Wildlife Refuge, Florida, United States - Lox_Sample_3.5 | ecosystem: Environmental > Terrestrial > Soil > Wetlands | place: USA: Florida... | reverse complement strand
CAACGAGCGCGCCGGTTGCGCCAACGAGCGGCCGCGCCAGCGCAAATACCGCGACGAAAGCCGTAATGATGACGAGCTGCGCCAGCGCGTAATAGGCGGCATCGTTGCCGAACAGGCGGTAGACGATCTCGACCATCCACCACGGCAGCGGCGGCAGCTTGTCGTAGCCGAGTTGCCATTCGCGGCCATAGGTGAGCGCCTCGATGAGATCGAGAGGCAGGTTGGCGTAGAGCAGGCTCGGTAGCGCGGTCCAGACGATGAAATGCAGGCCGAGAAAGGCGACAAAGGCCGTCTGGGGCCGTTGCGCGACCCAGCCGAAGTGGCCGGCAGGCTGCGCCGGGCCGCTTGTGGCGAAAGTGGCGGAATTCTGAGGCGCAACGCTCATGACATGGCTTGCTTGCGGTCGAACCGAGGCGCGGCGGTGTGCCTGCGCCACGGCCCTGCCTTATAGGCTGCCTTATGAAATGACATCATAGCCTTAGCCACGCAGGCAGGCACACTTGCGGCGCCGCGGCGCTTGTGGACACTGCTAGGGTCCGGGTGCGAATCAATACGAGCATCGTCTTGGCGGATCACGAGGTTCGGCATGGTGCGCATCAGCGCCATCTTCATCGCTGTCTGCATGGTGCTTATCGCCGGCTCGCTCGGCGTTGTGCTCTATCTGCGCTTCGGGCTGACCGGAGCCGAAGCTGCACTGGTCGCGCTCGGCGTCCTGACCGCGCTCGGGGTCTATAACGCGGTCGCCGCGCGGTCGCGCGATCGCGCCGAAGTGAGCGACCAGATCGCGACACTGTCGCGCAGTTCGAGCGATCTCGCCCGCCAGGTCGCGGAGCTTGGTCGCCGCGTCAGCGCCGCCGAGAGCAGGGCCGACGCGGTACTCGACAAGGCGCTCGCCACCACCCGGCCGCTCACCGCCGAGATCGAGGAACTTTCCAATCTGGTCAAACAGCTTGCCGACTCGGTCGCCATGCACGATTTCGCGCTGGTCAATGAGGCGCGCAGGAGCCACACCGCGCCCGTAGCGCGAGCGCAAGAAGTGGCGGCGGCAAAGCTCCTGGAGCCGGCGGTTGCCGCTCCCGCTGCTGGCGCGCCTGCGCCTGCCGCGACGGCGCCGCCCGAGCCGCCCGAGCCGCCCGTCCTGGCGCCCGAGCGCAAGATCGCGGCTTTCGCCGGCATGGACAAGGCGGCGATCATCGCTTCGATCAAGCAAGCAATCGACGCCAGCGGAATCGATCTTTACCTGCAGCCGATCGTGACTTTGCCGCAGCGCAAGGTGCGCTATTACGAAGCCTTGTCGCGGCTCAAGGCCGACAATGGCGACGTGCTGGTTGCCGGTGATTTTTTGCCCTTCGCCGAGGCCGGCGTGCTGATGCCGAAGCTCGATAATCTCTCGGTGCTGCGCTGCGTACAGGTGGTGCGACGGCTGCTGCTGAAGAACCGCGACATCGGCCTGTTCTGCAATCTTTCGGCCGCGACGCTGACCGACAGCGGTTTTGCTCATTTCGTCGAATTCATCGACGCCAACCGCGCGATCGCAAGTTCACTGGTGTTCGAATTCACCCAGGCGGCGGTGCGCGGCATGGGCCCGATCGAGCATGAGGGTCTTGCCGCACTTGCCGAGCGGGGCTTTCGCTTCTCGATGGACAATCTCACCGATCTGCGCGTCGAGCCGCGCGAATTGACCGAACGCGGCTTCCGCTTCATCAAGGCGCCGGCATCGCTGTTGCTCAACCGGATCGGCGTCATTTCCGCCGATATTCACCCGGCGGACTTCTCCGATCTGCTCGGCCGTTTCGGCATCGATCTTGTCGCCGATCGGATCGAAGGCGAGAGCACGGTGGTCGACCTGCTCGATTACGATCTGCGCTTCGGCCAGGGGTTCCTGTTCTCGCCGCCGCGGCCGGTGCGCGCCGAGGCATTGCAGGGCGCTGCCTCCGATGCGGTCAAGGATGGCGGCCGGGACGCGAGCGAACCGGCGAAGGCCGAGCTGGCGACGAACGATGCCGGTGCGGCGGCGCGCGGCGGCCTCGCCCAACTCGCCCGCGCGGGCAGCGGCCGCAGCTGAGCTCCGGCGCAGGCAATGCGTGAGATGATGCTGCGGGGCGTTGCGTGCCTGACCTGATCGAAAGCTTCGCGCCGCTCGCTCGCAACTATGACGTGCTGCTGTGCGACGTCTGGGGCGTCGTCCATAACGGCGTCGCCGCCTTTGCGCCCGCCTGCGACGCTTTGATGCGCTTTCGTGCCGGCGGCGGCACGGCGATCCTTGTCACCAACGCGCCGCGGCCGGGCTCCGCAGTCGAACGCATCCTCGACCGGCTCGCCGTGCCACGTGCGGCCTATGACGCGATCCGAAGTTCGGGCGACGTGACCCGCCGCATCGTCGAGGCCAGGCGCGGCCAGAGCGTGTTTCACCTGGGCCCGGAGCGCGACCGGCCGATTTTTGCCGGGCTCGATGTCTCTTTCGCCGCGGTCGAGAGCGCCGACTACGTGGTCTGCTCGGGGCTGTTCGACGACACCACGGAAACGCCGGAAAACTACCGTGACACGCTCGCTCTGATGCGCGAGCGCGAAATGTTCATGGTCTGCGCCAATCCCGATATCGTGGTCGAGCGCGGCGACACGCTGGTCTATTGCGCTGGCGCACTGGCCGACGCTTACGCGGCCCGCGGCGGCGAAGTGCTCTATTGCGGCAAACCGCATGCGCCAATCTATCGCGCGGCTCTGGAAGCGGCGGCGGCGCTGCGCGGCGGTTCTGCGCCGCCGCTCAAGCGTGTCTTGGCAATCGGGGATTCCGTGCGCACCGATCTCAAAGGCGCCGCTGCCTTCGGCATCGATTGCGTCTTCGTCGTCTCCGGCATTCACGCCGAGGACTTCGGCGGTCGCCGTGCGCCCGACCTTGCCGCGTTACGCGCGGTCTTCGCCAAAGCCGGCGTCGCGCCGATCGCCGTCACGCAGGCGCTGGCGTGGTGAGGCGGGACTAGGAGGCGACGGGTTCGGTTTGCACGGCGGGCGCGGCTGCCGCGGCGCGTTCGGTGAACACGGCTTCGATCTTGGCCTTCAGCGTGTGGGCGTTGAACGGCTTGACGATGTAATCGTCGACGCCCGCCTTCTTCGCGGCGATGACGTTTTCGGTGCGCGATTCCGCCGTCACCATGATGAAGGGAATTTCGCCGAGCGACGGATCGGAGCGCACCTCGCGCAGCAGGTCGAAGCCAGTCATCGGCTCCATGTTCCAGTCCGAGATCACCAAGCCGTAGCGCTTGGCCTGCAGCTTGGCGAGCGCCGACACGCCATTCTGGGCGTCGTCAACATCCTCGAAGCCGAGCTGGCGCAGCAGGTTGCGGATGATGCGGACCATGGTGGTGTAGTCGTCGACCACCAGCACCGGCATTGACGAATCGAGAGCCATCGCTCGCTCCGGGGAACGCCCACGGCGAAGACCGACGCGGGTCGGCTCGCCAAACCGGAAGCGGGCCGCACGCCGACCCGTTCGGGTGGCCGATGAGGCTAATGAGCGGTCTTGAACATCGGGTTAACCGCCTGGATGGCCCGCGTCGGGCCGCACAACCACTGCGGGTCTTGATGCTTGACTTTAGCGCGGCAATCGGGACACGAGGGCGGACAGGCTCTCTTAACCATTGCAGCTCCGATGTCGGCAAAAGGCTTTCGCGTCGTGCGGGACGACGCGCCCGCTGGTGCCTTACGCGGCGCGGTTGTCGCCATCGGCAATTTCGATGGTGTGCATCGCGGCCACCGCGCCGTGATCGCGACCGCGCTGGCGCGCGCGAAAGCGCTTGGCGCGCCGGCTGCGGCGTTGACCTTTGAGCCGCACCCGCGCGCCTTCTTCAATCCGAGCGAGCCGCTGTTCCGGTTGACCGACGAGGCTACCAAGCTTCGCCTGCTGGCCGCGACCGGGCTCGACGGCGCTATCGTGCTGACCTTCGATGCCGCGCTCGCCGGTCTCACCGCCGAACAATTCGTCGAGCGCATCCTGGTCGAACGCTTCGCAGTACGTGGTGCAGTGATCGGCTTCAACTTCCATTTCGGATTGAGCCGGGCGGGATCGCCCGCCTTCCTTGCCGAGGAAGGCGCAAGGCGCGGCTTTGCGGTCGAGGTTGTGCCGCGCTTCGAGGACGACGGCCGGCCGGTCTCCTCGGGTCCAATCCGCGAGGCGCTTGCCGCGGGACAACTCGATGAGGCCGCCGAGCTTCTCGGTTTTCCCTGGTTCATTTCCGGCGAGGTGGTGCACGGCGACAAGCGCGGTCGCGAACTCGGCTTCCCGACAGCAAATTTGCGCGTCGCGGCCGGCTGCGGACTGCGCCACGGCATCTATGCGGTACGCGTCGGCATTGGCGGGGTGCGCGTCGACGGCGTTGCGAGTTTTGGCCGGCGACCGATGTTCGATAACGGGACCGTGCTGCTCGAAGTTTTCCTGTTCGATTATGCGGGCGACCTTTACGGCCAGTCGATTGATGTCGCCTTCATCGCGTGGATCCGCGAGGAACGCATGTTCGATTCCGCGGCGGCACTGGTCCAGCAGATGAAGGATGACAGTCGGCTGGCGAGTGAAGCGCTCGCCCGCGCCGGCGCTGCCTTTCCGCCCATCTAGCCTCGATCGCCGACCACAGGCGGCGCTCACCCCCCTTCCGAAGAGCCCGGGGCCGCCGCTATCATGCCCGCCTTGCCGTCGCAGGGGCGATGCGACGACGGCGAGTTCACGCCCAGCATTGCCTGGCCCGGGAGTACCCGGCAATTTTTCCGGTCAGCATGCGTCAATCGGCACAACCAGAATCAATGCGTCGCAAGTCGATCGATTCGCGGCGCCGACCGCCAGGCCACGACATCATCGTCAAGCAATATTCCAGGTTTATCGAGGTCGAGACCGGGCCCTGCGCGTCCACCAAATTCCGGATCGTTCCGCCGCGCGCAATGGTCTTCGCTGTCAGGACAGGAGAACAGGCGTGACGCTTCTTGTACTCGTAGTGGACGACGAGCCGGATGTCGAAGTGCTGTTTCGCCAGCAATTCCGCCGCGAATTGCGCGCGCAACGCTTTTCGATGGAATTTGCTCGTTCGGCCAATGCCGCACTGCAGCGCATAACCGATGCCGAGGCTGCTTCGCTGATCCTGATCCTGTCCGACATCAACATGCCCGGCATGACCGGACTTGAACTCCTGCCCCAGGCGCGGGAGGCGCGCCCCGATGTTCCAATCATCATGATTACTGCCTATGGTGATGCCGAAACCAAGCGCAAGGCGCTCGAGGGCGGCGCCGAGGCGCTACTGACCAAGCCCATCGACTTCGTCCTATTACGCAGTGAGATTGAGACGCGAATCGAACGCGCCGCATGACCGCACGGATCCTGGTGGTAGACGACGAGCCCGATCTCGAGGCTCTCATCCTGCAAAAGTTCCGCCGCCAGATCCGGGACGGGGCCGTGAGCTTCGCATTCGCGCACGACGGCGTCGAGGCGCTGTCGGCGCTGAGCAATGACGCAGATTTCGATCTGGTGGTCAGCGACATCAATATGCCGCGGATGGACGGACTGACGCTGCTGCAGAAGCTTCAGGAGCGCGAGGACGGCGTCTCGACCATCATCGTTTCGGCTTATGGCGACATGGGCAACATTCGCACCGCGATGAATCGGGGCGCCTTCGATTTCGTCACCAAGCCGATCGATTTCGTCGATCTCGAAACCACGATCGCCAAAACACTGCGTCACATCGAATTGCTCCGCGAAGCGCAGCGCCGCCAGTCCGCGGCCGAGCGTGCCTATGCCTTGCTGTCGCGCTATTTCTCGCCGAATCTCGCGCAGCGGCTCGCCAGCGACGAGCACGCCGTTGATCTCGGCGGCCAGCGCCGCGAGATCGCAACCTTGTTCTCCGACATTGCAGGCTTCACCGCGCTGGTCGAGACGCTGGAGCCGAGCGTGCTCGGTCCGCTGCTGAACGACTATCTATCCGGCATGACCGATATTGTGTTCGCCCACGACGGGACGGTAGCGAAGATCGTCGGCGATGCCATGCACGTATTGTTTGGCGCGCCCGGCGAGCAGCCCGATCATGCCGCCCGCACGGTGAACTGCGCGCTCGCGCTCGACGAATTCGCCGAGTCGTTTCGCGCGCGCTGGCAGCAGAAGGCGGGCGCGCTCGGCGTGACGCGCATCGGCGCCCATGTCGGCTCGGCGATCGTCGGCAATTTCGGCGGCGGCCGTTTCTTCGAATACACCGCTTATGGCGACACCATCAACGTTGCGGCCCGGCTTGAAGCTGCGAACAAGCAGCTTGGCACCCGTATCCTGGTCAGCGCCGCGCTCGCCGAGAAGGTTGATCATTTTCACGGTCGGCTGGTCGGCGACTTGGTGTTGCGTGGCCGGGCCGAGGCGATCGCGGCCTACGAGCCATTCGCAGCCGGCGTTGAAGCTGGTCTCGGCACCGACAGCTATGCCAAGGCAATTGCCCTGTTGCAGGCCGGCGATGCCGGCACGATGGCGGCCTTCGCCGCGCATGTCGCCAGCCATCCGACGGATCAGCTCGCAAGTTTCCATCTCAGGCGGCTGCTGAACGGCGCAAGCGGTACGAGAATTACCCTGGAGTAGCCGGCGGGCCGCAGCCAGGGACGACAACGTCCTTTCGGCGTATCAGGCGAATGGCCAAAGCCGCTGTTGGAGCATGATCCGGAAAAAGCCTGCCCGCGGACTTGATCCGCGGGTGGAAATCGGTGTTCCGAAAAGATCATGCTCCATCAAGATGCTGGAGCAAGAATCGATTCAATCTGAAGCGGTTTTGTTCTCTAGTCTGGGGCGCCTTGGTGGCCACGATGCTCGCGCGCCCATTGCGCCGCGAGGAAGCCGAGGAACGCGACCGGCACGATGCGCTGCCAGCCGATCTCGCGGCCGATCTGGACCGCCGTGGCCAAGACCCGCGGATCGAGCAGCCAGGACGGGGCGTGGGCGCGGGCCGCGCGCTCGAGCATGGCGCGCTCCCGTGCATGCCGGCGCAACTGGACCGAAACGAAAAACGCCGCGATGGCGAGGAGAAGAAACGCGCCGGCCATGATGAGGCCAGCAAATATGCCGCCGAAGGTCAGCTCCAGCCACACGTAGGCGGCAACGCACAGGAACACGACGGTCATCAACGCGGCGAATGTGACCGCGGCGAGCCAAGCGCACAGCGCAGGGGTCACACCGCTGCGCGCCAGCAACGCGAGGGAAGCGTCGTGCATCCAGCTTTTCAGCATGACCATCTCGCGGCTTGGCGGGCGAGCCCGGGCTTCAGGCCGTCAACGCCGCCATGTCGCGCCAAAGACGAAGCCCAAACCGGCCACGAGAGCCAACGTCGTGTAAGGACGCTTTTTGACCGACTCGTCGATGGCGTCGACAAAATTGTCAGAGACATCGCGTACGGCGCCGACGGCATCGCGGCCCTTGCCTTGCGCGTCGCTTATCACACTGTCGACACTCGATTTTGCGTGCTTCCACGCCGCGTTTCCCTTGTCGGTGAGGATGTCGCCGACTTGCTCGGCGAGCCTGCCGAAATCATCGCGCAGTGCCTGCAGGTCGTGCTGGATATCGCCGCCAGAGGCGGCCGCGGCTTTGCCGAGCTCGCGCATGCCTTCGCGCGCGTCCGCCGCACTCTCCCGGAATTTTTGCGAAGCCGATGACGCGGTGGTCATTCTTTTCTCCTTGGATTGACCAGATGTGTTGTCCCGATAAGCCGGGCGACACCGGAAAGTTCCATTCAGTCGGGCAGTTTCGCGTCTTCCTCGGGAAACAGATGATTGACCACGACCAGCACGATGATCGACAGCGGCACGGCGAGAAATGCGCCGATCGGTCCCCACATCCAAGTCCAGAAAGCGAGCGCTACGACGACGAGGAGTGGATTGAGAGTCAATCGCCTGCCGACGATCGCAGGCGTGATGAAATGGCCCTCCATCATGGTCAGCACAACGAGGCATGCCGGCGCGATCAGGGCCTGACCGAGCGACGGGAAACTGATGAGGCCGACGCCGAACAACGCAACGGTCATGATTGCGGGGCCGACATAGGGAACGTAGTTCAAAAGCGTCGCGAGCAGTCCGAAAATGGCGGGGCTGGGAAATCCGATGATCCATGTGCCAAGCCCGACGATGACGCCGAGCGCAACATTGACCATGGTGACGACGGTCAAATAGCCGGCAAGATTTCGTTCGATGTCCTTCATGATGCGCAGAAAGCGCAGCTTGGCATCGCGATTTGCGAACATCGAGACGAGCTGATTGCGCAAGTTGATCTGGCCGACGAGGAAGAAGATCAGCGTGCCGAAGAACAACAGCAATTCGCCGGCGGCCGGCGTCACGAAGGCGACGACCGGTAGGAACACGTTCGGCGCCGCTGCGGACGACGTTTCGGTATTCGCGCCGAACAGCGTCGCCTGCAATTGCCGCAGCGCTGCGAGCGGCTCGTCGAGCACCGCAAGCTTCTGCCGCACCACCGAGCCGATTTCGGGCGCGCGTCCGATCCATTCGCTTACCGGGCCGGCGAGCGCCATCGCGGCGAGCGCAGCGGCGCCGATGCCGAGGAGGACGATCAAAATAGCGCTGATCCACGGCGAAACGCCGTGCCGCCTTGCTCCTTTGATCAGCGGCGCGAGCGTCAGCGAAATGATTGCAGCCGCCAGGATCGGCAGGGCGATGGCGCGTCCGATATAAAGGAAGCCGCCGAACAGCAGCAGAAATATTCCAATCGTCGCGGCCGAACTCGCCGACAGCCACATATGCTCGACACTGTCGACCGGCTTGGGATCGCTGATGACGAGCGCGTGACGGACCTCGCGCCTGGCACGAAGATATTCCACGTCAGGCTCCCGTCGCCCGCTGCCCCGTGCATTCAACGCCAGATCGCTGCAGCCGTTCCCTTGGCGCGCCGCGGCGCGTCAGCCCGGAAGGCCTTTGCGCGCTGCCATGGGCTTGTTAGAAGGCGCCTCATGAACGACACGCCGAGCGAAACCCACGATTACAGCAAGACGCTGTTTCTGCCCAAGACCGACTTCCCGATGCGCGCCGGTCTGCCGCAGAAGGAGCCGGAAATCCTGGCGCGCTGGCGGAAAATCGGCCTCTATGAGCGGCTGCGCGAGGCCGCCAAAGGCCGGCCGCGATTCGTGCTTCACGACGGGCCGCCCTATGCCAATGGCAACATCCATATCGGCCACGCGCTCAACAAGATTCTCAAGGACGTAGTGACGCGCAGCCAGCAGATGCTCGGCTTCGATTCCAACTACGTGCCCGGCTGGGACTGCCACGGCCTGCCGATCGAATGGAAGATCGAGGAGGACAATTACCGCGCCAAAGGCAAGCCGAAGCCCGATCTGTCGAACGCCGCCGCGCTCGTCGAATTCCGCCAGGAATGCCGGCGCTTCGCCGAGCACTGGATCAAGGTGCAGCGCGAGGAATTCGAGCGGCTCGGCGTGGTCGGCGACTGGGCGCATCCCTACACCACCATGGATTTTGCTGCCGAAGCGCAGATTGCGCGCGAACTGATGAAGTTCATCGCCAACGGCACGCTCTACCGCGGCTCGAAACCGGTGATGTGGTCGGTGGTGGAAAAGACCGCGCTCGCCGAGGCCGAGGTCGAATACGAGGACTACACCAGCGATACGATCTGGGTGAAGTTTCCGATCGTCGCCGCCGCTGTCGGCGCGCCGGCGGAGAACCGCCAGCTCGTCGGCGCGGCGATCGTGGTCTGGACCACCACGCCGTGGACCATTCCGGGCAATCGTGCGATCAGCTATTCGCCGCGCATCGAATATGGCCTCTATCAGGTGACCGACGCGCCTTCCGACAACTGGGCGCGGCCCGGCGACCTCCTCGTGCTTGCCGACAAACTCGCTTTGGATGTGTTGCGCCAGGCGCGCGTTACCGCGTTCAAGAAAATCAGAGCGATCGGCGGCGACGAGCTTGCCAATCTGGTTTGCGAGCACCCGCTCAAGCGCTTCAACAAGGCCTACGATTTCAAAGTGCCATTGATGGCGGGTGATCACGTCACCGAGGACACCGGCACCGGCTTCGTCCATACCGCCCCCGGCCATGGCCGAGAAGACTTCGAAGTGTGGATGGCGAACGCTCAAAAGCTCGCCGCGCGCGGCATCAACACAACCATTCCCTATACGGTCGATGCCGAGGGCCGCTTCACCGAGCATGCGCCGGGCTTCAGCGGTGAGCGCGTGCTGACCGAGAAGGGCGAGAAGGGCCGCGCCAACGAAGCCGTGATCAAGGCACTCATCGAGGCCGGCATGCTGATCGCGCGCGGTCGCCTCAAGCATCAATATCCACATTCGTGGCGTTCGAAAAAGCCGGTAATTTTCCGCAATACCCCGCAATGGTTCATTGCGATGGATAAATTGTTCGCGGTACCGTCATCGGCACCCGCGGGCAGCGTCAAGGAGGAGACGTTGCGCGCGCGTGCGCTCGATGCGATCGAAGCCACGCGCTGGGTGCCGGAGCAGGGCGAAAACCGTATCGCCGGCATGATGGAAAGCCGTCCCGACTGGGTGATTTCGCGACAGCGCGCCTGGGGCGTTCCGATCACGGTGTTCATCAAGGAGAACGCCGACGGCGCGGTCGAGATCCTCAACGATCCCGACGTCAATGTGCGTATCGTCGAGGCATTCGAGGCCGAGGGCGCCGATGCCTGGTATCGGCCCGGCGCGCGCGAGCGTTTTCTCGGCAAGCTCGCCAACGAGGGCTGGCAGAAAGTCGACGACATTCTCGATGTCTGGTTCGATTCCGGTTCGACGCACGCTTTCGTGCTCGAAGACCCGCGGCATTTCCCGGCGCTGTCGGCAATCAGGCGCAAGGCCGCGAACGGCCCCGAGACGGTGATGTATCTCGAAGGCTCGGACCAGCACCGCGGCTGGTTTCAGTCCTCGCTGCTTGAGAGCTGCGGCACGCGCGGCTGCGCGCCGTTCGACATCGTACTCACGCACGGCTTCGTGCTCGACGAGAACGGCCGCAAAATGTCGAAGTCGCTCGGCAATGTGACGGCGCCGCAGGATGTGATGAAGACGGCGGGGGCCGATATCCTGCGGATGTGGGTCTGTGCGTCCGATTACGGCGACGATCTGCGCATCGGCGCGGAAATCCTCAAGACCACGGTCGACACCTATCGCAAGCTGCGCAACACGCTGCGCTGGATGCTCGGCAATCTCGCGCACTATCGCGTCGAGGATCGCGTCGCCGAGGCGGAAATGCCCGAGCTCGAACGGCTCATGCTGCACCGGCTTGCCGAGCTCGATCCGGCGATCCGCGCCGCCTACGAGAACTTCGACTACAAGCGCATCTTTGCCCTGCTCAACGCGTTCATGACCGTTGATTTGTCGGCCTTCTATTTCGACATCCGCAAGGACGCACTCTACTGCGATCCCTATTCCTCGGTGACGCGCAAGGCCTGCCTCACGGTGCTCGATCATCTGTTCCGCACGACCGTGACCTGGCTCGCACCGATGCTTTGCTTCACCGCCGAAGAGGCGTGGCTCTCGCGCGATCCTGCAGCGGCATCGGTCCACCTCGAACCATTCGCGCCGGTGCCGGCCGCGTGGCGCGACGAGGCGCTGGCAGAACGCTGGTCGAAGCTCCGCGATTTGCGGCGCGTCGTCACCGGCGCGCTCGAATTGGAGCGCGCCGCCAAGCGCATCGGCTCCTCGCTCGAGGCGGCTCCGATGATTTACGTTTCCGATAGCGAACTGTTCGCGGTCGCGGTCGAGGCCGACCTCGCCGAGCTGTGCATCACCTCGGCGGCGATGCTCCATGAAGGCGACGGACCGGCAACGGCATTCCGGCTCGACGACGTGCCCGGCGTTGCGGTCGAGCCGCGCCGCGCCCAGGGCCGCAAATGCGCGCGGTCGTGGAAAATCTCCCCGGCCGTCGGGCTTGATCCGCAATTTCCCGACGTAACTCCGCGCGACGCTCAGGCACTGCGCGA